>Ga0209382_10003653_pt1 | contig 21164 bp, 21 predicted proteins | sample SoiMetdeltSBSDD5_FD_187599 | JGI IMG/M metagenome (GOLD analysis project Ga0209382, IMG submission 187599) | Bulk soil microbial communities from a Populus tree surrounding site in Tennessee, USA - Soil MetaG P. deltoides SBSDD5 (SPAdes) (version 2) | ecosystem: Environmental > Terrestrial >... | reverse complement strand
GGAGTCTCCGTTGTGAGCTACGAGCCGCCGCCCCAGTACCCGCCAGGGCAGCCGCCCCCTGGCCAGTATCCTCCCCCTGGCTACCCTCAGGGACCGTACGATCCCGGTCAGTACGGGCAGGCGCAGTACCCCCCTGGCCAGTACCCGCCCGGCCAGGGCCCTCCACAGGGTCAGCCAGTTCAGCAGCGTCGCGGCTGCCGCGGTTGTCTGTTCGGCTGCCTGATAACGTCGCTCATCCTGACGGTGTTGATCGCAGTCGTCGTGGCGGCCGGAGCGTACACAATACGGCAGATGTTCCCGACGACGGAGTCGGTTCAGGAGGCGGCCGGCTGTGCGGTGATGCGCGTCTTCGCGAACAACCTCGAGAGCATCCTGGCACAGTCAGATCTGACTGAGGCTGAGAAGCAGGGCATGCGCCGAGAACTGGAACAGCTCCGCCGTGAGCTCGAGGGGCAGTGCGGGACGTAGCGGTGAGGGGCGAGGGGTGAGCGCGAGGTTTCCTCTCGTCCCTCGCCCCTCGTCCCTCGTCCCTCGTGTACACTGCCGCCAGTCACCATCATCGCGCCTGCCCTCGAGATCGGGCGGGCGAGGGGATCACGATGCCGACCGTCCAGGAGCTGCTCGCCTCCGTCGATGCGGCGCGCGATGAGATCGTGCGACTCCACCAGGAGCTTGTCCGCATCCCGACCGTGAACTACGGATCGCGCCCCGACACCGGCAACGAGACGCCGGCCTGTGAGCTGATTCGCGACAAGCTGAAGGCCGACGGGATCGACTCCGACATCTACGAGTCGGCGCCGACCCGCGGCAACTTGATCGCGCGACTCAAAGGCCCTGAAGGCGGCAAGCGGCTGCTGCTGATGTCCCACTCGGACGTGGTGCCCGTCGAGGACGAAACGTTGTGGGAGCACCCGCCGTTCTCCGGCACGATCGACAAGGACCGGGTCTATGGGCGCGGCGCCGACGACGACAAGGGCGACGTCACCGCGCACGGCATGGCGATGATCCTCCTGGCCCGGGCCGGTGTGCGCGTCGGCGGTGAGCTGATCTACATGGTGAACGCCGACGAGGAGTCCGGAGGGCGTTGGGGCGCCGGCTGGGTCGCCGACCACCATCCTGAGAAGGTCGCCTGTGACTACTGCATCAACGAGGGCGGCGGCGCGCCGATCCGGAGCGACCAGGGACTGATTTTCCCGATCTGCACCGGCGAGAAGGGCCGCCTCGAAGCGACGATCACCAAAATGGGCCGCTCCGGGCACGCCTCGCGTCCCTGGGCGACGCCCAATCCGGTCCCGACGCTCGCCCAGGTGATCGACAAGATCGCCAACTACGAGCCGGAGATCGACGCCTCGCACCCGTTCTTCGCCGAGGTGCTGAAGGCGCTCGGCATCGACAGGACGCCGAACGCGGCGAACATCGACGAAATCGGCGAGGAGCTGACGGCGACGGGCCACGGCGCGCTGGCGATCACCATGAAGGCCGCCTCGCGCATGACGATCACGCCGACGATGCTCGACGCCGGCGTCAAGAGCAACAGCATCCCGGACCGCGCGAGCTTAGTCTGCGACGTTCGCACACTTCCCGGGCAGGACGACCGCTACCTGCGCCAGGAGCTCGAGCATCTCTGCGAGGGTCACGGGGTCGAGATCGACATCGACTACACCTCGGTGCCGAACGCTACCGAGGCCGGGACCCAGTTCATGGAGCTGTGCCGGCAGTCGCTCGCCCTCGCCATCGGCAACGACGACTTCAAGTTCGTGCCGGCGCTCACGGTCGGGTTCACAGACTCACGCTTCATTCGGCCGCTTGGCGCCCAGGTCTACGGCTTCAACCCGCACCATCCGAACAGCGATCCAAATCGTTCGGGTGTCCACGGAAACAACGAGTACCTGGAGATCGAGACGTTGCTCTTGCGGACCAAGAACGCGGTGGCGTTGGCATGCCTGACCCTGGGCATCAAGTGACCGAGCGGTTCGACATCGTTTACCTGATGCTGAGTGGCACGACGACGGCCGCGCGCTGTCCCGAGATCCTGCGCGGCCTGCTGGGGGTCGGCTTCTCCACGGTGATCTGTGTCCCGACGCCGAACGCGTCGCGAACCATTGCGCCACGTGACCTGGCAGACGTCGAGGGCGTGCAGGTCGTGCAGTCGTACTTCGACCTGGCGATCCGGCCACGCCCGCCGCGCGGCGTTGTGCTGTTCGCGCCGTGCAGCTTCAACTCGCTCAACAAGCTGGCCCATGGCATCGCCGACAACCTGACGATGTCGATCACCGCCGAGGCGATCGGCCGGGGCACGCCGGTGATCGTCGGACCCTCGCTCAACCAGCCGCTGCTGGACCACCCCCAGGCGCAAGCCTCGCTGAAGCTCCTGCCGACGTGGGGCGTGAAGCTCGTGCCGATGGTGGACGAGGGCGAGGGGCCGCGCCTCGCCCCGACGCCAGCTCTGCTAGACGCCGTTCGGCCATTTGTCGCATTGCCGTAGCCGTCCGCCACCCTGAACGTCAGAGGCCCGACCATCCCGGTCGGGCCTCATGTGGTGGAGCGGGAGAAGGGAATCGAACCCTCACGTCTAGCTTGGGAAGCTAGCAGGCTGCCACTACATCACTCCCGCCTGCGCACCCAAGTATACGGCTGCCGCACAGTGCGCATCAAACGTGAATCCACGGCAAGGGGCAGGTCAAACGGTCGAGCTCGAGGGTACGTCACAGACGCGCTGGCGCCAGTCGTCCAATACGTCGCGCAGCGTCTGCTCGAACGGGATCTCCGTCTTCCAGCCCGTCGCGGCGTAGATCTTGGAGCAGTCCGCGTACATCACCGGCATCTCGAGCGGCCGGATCATCGACGGATCGATCTCCACCACCGGCCGGACCGTCGTGAGCTCCAGCAGACCGTCCAGGATGCTTCGAACGCTGCGCGGCACGCCTGCGCCGAGGTTGTAGACGTCGCCCGGCTCGCCGCGCTCGATCAGCAGACGGTAGCCGCGCACCACGTCGCGGACGTCCGTGAAGTCCCGCTGGCCGTCCAGGAACCCGACCCGCATCCGGTGCTCGCGCTGGCCGCGCTCCATCTCGGCGAGTTGGCGGGCGAACGCCGGCGTGACGAACAGGTTCGCCTGGCCCGGCCCGGTGTGGGTGAACGGCCGCACCCGGATCACCTGCAACCCGCGCGTCGCGAAGTACTGGTGGCCGAGCAAGTCCTGCGTCACCTTGCTCACGGCGTACGGGCTGATCGGCCGAAGCTCTTTGGCCTCCGAGATCGGCAGCTCGTCCGGGCGCGTCAGCCCGTACTCCTCGTTCGAGCCGACCACCAGGATCCGGGCCTCGGGCGCGTGCCTGGCGCACGCTTCGAGCAGGTTCACCTGCCCGACGACGTTGTTCAGGATCGTGTCGAGCGGATCGGCGAGCGACCGCGCCACGGACGCCTGGCTCGCCAGGTGGTAGACGGCCTGTGGCCGAACACGCTGGACCGCCTCGTCCACGGACTCCTTCTCGCGCAGGTCCGCCACGACCAGCCGCATCCGCGAGTCTAGCCCTTCGATCACGCGGCGGGCACGGGTCAACCCCCAGATCTCGTGGCCGCCCTCGGCAAAGAGATGCGCAGCAAGATGCCTGCCGACGAAGCCGGCTGCTCCGGTGATCAGCACGCGCATCTGACGGACAGCCTCCACGGCACAGTCAAACTGCTCCGCCGTGAGGATGACAGATTCGGCTCGATGACGGCGAGCCCCAAACGCGCGATTGACCCCTCCCGCAGCCCCCTCCCCTCGCAGCGGAGGGGGCTGCAGGAGGGGTCAGGTTTTCCTGCGCTAGCGCGCGGAAACCATCTCCGCCAGTCCTGCTTCGCTACGCAGGGCGTCAGCCTTATCGGTCGCCTCCCAGGGAGCGTCGATGTCGTTCCGGCCGAAGTGACCGTACGCCGCCGTCCGCTGGTAGATCGGCCGTCGCAGGTCGAGCTCCTTGATGATCGCGGCGGGTCGGAGATCGAAATGCTTCTGGATCAGCTGGGTGATGATCTCCTCGTCGACCTTGTTGGTGCCGAACGACTCGGTCATGATCGAGACCGGCTTCGCCACGCCGATCGCGTACGCAAGCTGGACCTCGAAACGCTCGGCCAGGCCGGCCGCCACGACGTTCTTCGCAACGTAGCGCGCCGCGTACGCCGCCGAGCGGTCCACCTTCGTCGGGTCCTTGCCGGAAAACGCGCCGCCGCCGTGCCGTGCCATTCCGCCGTAGGTGTCCACGATGATCTTGCGCCCGGTGAGGCCGGAATCGCCCCACGGACCGCCGATCACGAACCGTCCCGTCGGGTTGACCAGGATGCGGGTGTTCTTGAGCAGCTCCTTCGGGACGATCGGGTTGATGACGAACGTTTCCAGGTCGGCCCGGATCTGGGCCTGCTCGACGTCGTCGGCGTGCTGGGTCGAGATGACGATGGTGTCGACCCGGGCGGGCTTCCCGAATTGATACTCAACTGTGACCTGGCTCTTGCCGTCTGGGCGCAGGTACCCGAGCGTGCCGTTCTTCCGGACCTCGGTCAGGCGGCGGGTCAGCCGGTGCGCCAGGTCGATCGGGAGCGGCATCAACGACTCGGTCTCGTCGCAGGCGAACCCGACCATCATGCCCTGGTCGCCGGCGCCGGTGTCGAGGTTGTCGGTCAGCTCGCCCTGCTTCGCCTCTTGCGACTTGTTCACGCCGAGCGCGATGTCGGCTGACTGCCCGGACAGTTGGACCTCGACGTGGACCGTGTTGCCGGCCGTGCCGTACGAGCGGTCCGTGTAGCCGATCTGGTTCAGCGTCTTCCGGACCAGGTCGCGGACGACGTGCTTCGGCGGCAGCGGGGTCACCTCGCCGAAGACGTACACCCAGTCGTCGTCTTCGTCCGACTTGATGCCGGACTCGCATGCCACGCGCGCGGTCGGCGTCTGCTCCAGGGACCAGTCCAGCACCGCGTCAGAGATCTGGTCGCAGATCTTGTCCGGGTGGCCTTCCGTCACCGACTCAGAGGTGAACAGCAGGCTCTTCGAGTTCATGAACGTATTGGACATTGGTGTTGCTCCCTCTCCTCACTCAGGTGCCCTGGTCCCACGATGCGAGGTACTTCTTCTGCTCCTCGGTCAGCGCGTCGATGGTGACGCCCATCGCTTCGAGTTTCAGCCGGGCGATCTCACGGTCGATCTCCTCAGGCACGACGTAGACCTGGTTCTTCAGTTCACTCGAGTTCTTCACCATGTACTCGGCGGCCAGCGCCTGGTTGGCGAAGCTCATGTCCATGACCGCCGCCGGGTGCCCCTCAGCCGCTGCCAGGTTGATCAGCCGCCCCTCGGCCAGGATGTACAGCCGGCGACCGTTGTTGAGCTGATACTCCTCGACCATGTCTCGGACCTTGCGCTTCGCCTTCGTCTGGCCGTCGATGGCCGGGATGTTGATCTCGTCGTTGAAGTGGCCGGAGTTACAGACGATCGCGCCGTCCTTGAGCGCCGCCACGTGCTCGGCGTCGACCACGTTCAGGTTGCCCGTCACAGTGATCACGATGTCGGCCTTGGCGGCGGCCTCGGTCAGCTTCATGACCTGGAAGCCGTCCATCAGCGCCTCGATCGCGCGGACCGGATCGACCTCGGTCACGATGACGTTGGCGCCCATTCCCTTCGCCCGGCTGGCGACCCCACGGCCGCACCAGCCGTAGCCAACCACCACGATGTTCTTGCCGGCCAGCAGGATGTTGGTGGCCCGGATCACGCCGTCCAGCGTGCTTTGCCCCGTCCCGTAGCGGTTGTCGAAGAAGTGCTTGGTCATCGCCTCGTTCACGGCGATGACCGGGAACTTCAGCGCACCGTCGTTCGCCATCGCCTTCAGACGGATGACGCCGGTCGTCGTCTCCTCGGTGCCGCCGACGACGTTCTGGAGCAATTCGGGCTTCTGGGTGTGGAGCACCGTCACCAGGTCCGCGCCGTCGTCCATCGTCAGGTTCGGGCGGTTCGCCAGCGCCGCCTCGATGTGCTGGTAGTACGTCTTCTCGTCCTCGCCCTTGATGGCGTAGGTCGGGATGCCGTGCTCGCCAGCCAGCGCCGCGGCGACGTCGTCTTGGGTCGAGAGCGGGTTCGACGCGCACAGCACGATGTCGGCGCCGCCGTCCTTCAGCACGACGGCCAGGTTTGCCGTCTCACTGGTGACGTGCAGACAGGCCGAGAGCCGCAGACCTTCGAGCGGGCGCTCACGCCGGAAGCGCTCCTGGATCAGCTTGAGGACCGGCATCTCCGACCCGGCCCACTCGATCTTGAGCAGGCCACGATCGGCGAGGCCGATGTCCTTGACGTCGTAATTGGTCCCGGAAGTTGCCATGCAGGGTGCTTCCTTTCTCTGAGAGCCCGACTCCGTTTACATCGCTAGACAGGATTACCAGGATGAACAGGATTGGGGTTCGTCATCCTGTCAATCCTGTTCATCCTGTCCAAACTCGTTCCTTCAGGCTGGGGCAAGGGTTTCGAAGCTGGTGAACTCGAGGAGCTCGCGGTAGCGCGTTTGAACGTCATCGCGCGTGATCGAGGCGAGCCGGTCGATGCCGAGCGATTCGACGGTGAACGAGGCGACGGCGGTGCCGTGGACGAGCGCCCGCTTGAGCCCGCCAAACGAGAGGTCGCCCGTCTCGGCGAGGTACCCCATGAAGCCGCCAGCAAACGAGTCACCGGCGCCGGTCGGGTCCTTCACCTCTTCGAGCAGCAGCGCCGGCGCGCCGAAGACCCCGTGCTCCGAGACGAAGATGACGCCGTGCTCGCCCTTCTTGATGATGACGCCGCTCGGGCCGCGCTGCATGATCGTGCGGGCGGCTGCTAGCAGGCTGCCCGTCTCCGCGTACTGGCGCGCCTCCTGATCGTTGATGGTGAGGATGTTGGAGCGCCGCATCGCCTCGGTGAGCTGGGGCTTCGCCGTCTCGATCCAGAGGTTCATCGAGTCGAGCACCGTCAGCGTCGGCGACTGCACTTGCTCCTGGACCGCCATCTGGAGGGTCGGCAGGATGTTCGCCAGGAAGACGTACTCAGCGGATCGGTACGAGTCCGGCAGCTTCGGCTGGAAGTCGGCGAACACGCCCAGCTTCGTCTCGAGCGTGTCGCGGCTGTTCATGTCGTAGTGGTAGCGAGCTTCCCAGAAGAACGACTCGCCCGGACTGCGCTGGAGACCGTCGAGGTTGACGCCCTTCTTCGCCAGCAGGTCGATATGCTGCTCAGGGTAGTCGTCGCCGATCACCGCCACGATCCCGACGTCGGTGTACAGCTTTGCCGCCAGCGCGAAGTACGGCGCCGAGCCGCCGAGCACCCGTTCGACGCGCTCGAACGGCGTCTCCAGCGTGTCCAGGCCGAGTGAGCCTACGCAGATCAGATTGGTCAACCGATCACCGCTCCCGTCAGCGCCGTAGCGCAGATGCAGGCTCGCTCTCGCGGGATGCGCGGGATCATCCGCAGCAGCAGATCGCGGACACGAGCGTTGTTCCGGTGGAATACCTCGATCACGCCGGCCACCGAGACCGCCTCGACGCCTTCCTGCCCCTCCAGGCCGACGTCGTAGTCCGTGATCAGCGAGATCCCGACGTAGCAGACCTCCAACTCCCGGGCCAGCACCTGCTCCGGGAACTGGGTCATGTTGACGACCTCCCAGCCCGCCGAGGAGAACCAGCGGCTCTCCGCTCGGGTCGAGAAGCGCGGCCCCTGGATCACGACGACCGTGCCGGTCTCGTGGACCGTGATCCCAAGCTCGCGCCCGGCCGTGATCGCCAGCTCGCGCAGCTCCGGGCAGTACGGCTCGGCCCCGCCGATGTGGACCACCGGCGGCCCGTCGTAGAACGTCGACTCCCGGCCGGACGTCCGATCCACGAACTGGTCGCAGACCACGAAATCGCCGGGCTTGACGTGCGGCTGGAGGCTGCCGGACGCGTTCGGACCGAGGATCCGTGAGACGCCGAGGTGTGAGAGCGCCCAGACGTTCGCCCGGTAATTGATCTTGTGGGGCGGGTAGCGGTGGCCCGCGCCGTGCCGGGCCAGGAACGCGACCCTGACACCCTCATAGGTGCCGACTGCGATGGTGCCGCTGGGTGGGCCGTACGGCGTCTGCACGGCGTGATCCTGGACGTCAGATAGCAGCTCGTAGAAGCCGGAGCCGCCGATCACGCCGACGTCGGCCAGGTCTCTACGCTCGAACACGCTCGACCTCGTGCGCGCGCCGACGGGAGGATTCGGCCACCGCGACCGCCTCACGAAGGGCAGGCTCAAACGGCGCGCGGTGGACGCCTTGCTCGGTGACGATCGCCGTCACGTACCGGCTCGGCGTCACGTCGAACGCCGGGTGCGCCGCCCGTACGCCCTCGGGCGCGACGCGCCGCCCGCCGACATGGGTCACCTCGTCCGACGAGCGCTCCTCGATCGTGATCTCGTCGCCGCTCGCCAGCGAGAGGTCGATCGTCGAGGTCGGCGCCGCGACGTAAAATGGAAGGCCGCTCTCCTTACAGAGAACGGCCAGCGTGTAGGTGCCGATCTTGTTCGCGACATCGCCGTTGGCGGCGATCCGATCGGCGCCGACGATCACCAGATCGACGGCGCCACGCATCATGAAGTGACCGGCCATGTTGTCGGCGATAAGCGTCTGCGGGATGCCTTCCTGCTGGAGCTCCCAGGCCGTCAGGCGGGCACCCTGGAGGAACGGCCGGGTCTCGTCCACGAAGACGTTCCGGACCTTGCCAGCGGAATGCGCCGCTCGGACCACCCCGAGCGCCGTCCCGTACTCGACGGTGGCGAGGGAGCCGGTGTTGCAGTGGGTCAGGATGGAGGCCGACTCTGGGATCAGCGCCGCGCCGTGCGCGCCGATCTGCCGGCACATCGCCACGTCCTCTTCGGCGAGCGCCCGGGCCTCGTCAAGCATCGCCCGCTGCATCCGCTCGACGCGCTCGGCGTGTGAAGACGCCGGCCTACCGACGAATCTCAGGGCGACGTGCGTGATTCGGTCGACGGCCCAGGCGAGGTTCACGGCTGTGGGGCGAGTCGCCTTGAGCAGGTCACCCGCCGTCTTGACCTGCGTCACGAAGGCGCTCGGATCGTCGCCACGGTATGCCTGCGCCGCCAACGCCATGCCGAACGCCGCCGTCGCGCCGAGCGCCGGCGCCCCGCGCACCTTCATCGACCTGATGGCGTCGGCTACCTCCTCAACGGTGCGGCATTCGACCACCCGAACGTCGTCAGGAAGCGCGGTCTGGTCGATCAGCCGAACGGCGTGTGATTCGTAGTCGACGGTGCGCATGGACGCTGACTGGCTTTCTGATACTCACTCTGAGGTCGTGGTCTGGCCCTGATGTCGTGCTCTGGTGTGGCGGGAGCGCGCTTCTCCCGTGGGCAGCAAAAAAGGCTCTCCGGAGAGAACCTTGCGCGGACGATCGTCGCTTCTCATCTTCCAGGACACGCACAGCGTCCTGTCGGAATTGGCACCTGCCTGCTCCACGGGCGGTCCGCCGCGGGAGCGGGGGTTGCCGGGCTTCGTCGGGCCAGTCCCTCCGCCTCTCTGGATAAGAGCGCGCGAATCTTCAGTTGTCGCTGCCGCCTTCAGGCTAGCGGCCGGCCAGATCGCCGCGAGTATACCAGACGTAACCGCCGGTTGTCAGTTGTGGATTTCCACAAGATGGTGGACGTCCGATTTCAGGTCTGGCCCCAGATCACGCTCAGTACGAGATCAGCGTCGTGACCCGGTACCCTTCGAGTCGCTGGCGGCCGTTCAGGGACGTCAGCTCCACCAGGAACGACGTACCCACGACTTCGCCGCCGAGCCGCTCGACCAGGTCGATGGTCGCGCCGACGGTTCCGCCGGTCGCCAGCAGGTCGTCCACCACGAGCACGCGCTGGCCGTCCTCAATGGCGTCCACGTGCAGCTCCAGCGTGTTCGAGCCGTACTCCAGCGCGTACTCGGCGCTGATCGTCTCGGCGGGCAGTTTGCCCAGCTTGCGAACTGGCGCGAATCCGACGCCGAGGTTGTAGGCGATTGGCGCGGCGAAGATGAAGCCGCGTGACTCCATCCCCACGACGATCTCCACATCCCAGTCGCGAACGCGGCTGGTCATCAGGTCGATCGTGTCCTTGAATGCCGCTCCGTCTTTGAGGAGGGTGGTGATGTCTTTGAACAGGATCCCCTTCTGGGGGAAGTCGGGCACGTCGCGAATGCGGCTGGCCAGGTCGATCATCGGCTCATTTCTCTCCGGGCTGACGACGACATCCCATGCGCTCGCCGGGACTGTAACAAACGCCCTCGTTATGCTGCCCGTGTCGGGTCGGCGTCGCGTCCGGACGTGTAGCGCGGGGGCTGGGACAAGCCCCCGCGCTACGAGGGCCGATGACTTGCCTCGCGCGTTAGAGGACGCGGGCGACCTGAAAGCGGATGATGGTGACCAGCTCGTCGGGGTTCCAGCTGCCGTAGCTGCGCCGCCAGAGATCGCGGAACTCGTCCAGGGTGTAGTCACCCTCCTCACGGGCGTCCTGCTCGGTCATCTCGCCGAGCCGCTTCCGAATGACGTCCGTGATCTCCAGGTCCGCGAACTGGATGACGTCGGCACGGACGATCGTCCCCGGCTCGATCCGGGGGTCGGCCCGCCGTCGGGTGGTCTGCTGCTTCTCGCCGCCGACCACCGACTGGTAGTGTCGGTGGGTGAACGCGAGCGAGGCGCGAGGCTCGCGCGCGGCCTCCTGAACGATCTGCGCGACCGGCCGCGGCGCGACCGGATCGGGCGTTGCGGCCCGGCGGATCACCTCGCGGGCGACCTCGCGCGGCATCCGCTCCTCCGCCAGGTGGGTCGCCACCTCGACCTGGCGCTCCGGGTCCTTGATCTTCTCGGCGATGTCGAGCGCCGTCCGGTAGTCGATCTTTCCTTCGGGCACTCGCTTCAACTCGCGCGGGGCGATCCTGTCCCGGATCTCCTCCGGGAGGTTGAGTGTCCGCACCCAGGCTCGGACGGTGTCGACTTCCACGCCGATCCTCGCGGCGATGATGTCCCAGCCGACGTACTTCTCCGGGTACCGCTCGCGGAGCTCCTGGCAGAGCTTCGCCTTCTCCACAGCCGAGAGGTCCTCACGCTGGACGTTCTCGACCAGGTTGATCTCCATTACCTCGTCGTCGTCGTACTCGCGGACGATGACCGGGACCTCGTCCAGGCCGGCCTGCTGCGCCGCGCGATATCGCCGCTCGCCGACGACGACCTCGTAGTGGGAGTTGACGGGACGAACGATGATCGGCTCGAGGATGCCGTACTGCTTGATACTCGCGGCCAGGTCGTCAAGACCGCTCTTCGAGAAGCGAAGGCGGGGGTTGAGCTTGTTAGGCTGAATGCGCTTCAGCTCGAGGTCCGGCACGTCTCTCGGTCCTCCTGCCTCTGAAATCCAGGCTTGGCTGGGCCGAGTCTAGCAGTCCGAAACTCGTGCCAGTATCACTGGGGCGCAACGGCACGCAACAGCGCCATCACGGATGTCACTGACCGGTGTCAGGACCGCATCAGCGCGACAGAACGCAAAGAGCCCCTCCCTGCCTCCCCCTCGCAGGGGGAGGCAGGGAGGGGCTCTGTCGGCGGTGCGGTGCCGTGCTGAGGGCGCTGAAGCTCAGGCGCTGGCCGCCGGCGCGGTGTCACCGCGAGCCTCGGCCCGGGCCTCGGCGTACAGATCCTGGATCCGCTCGCCGGCCTCGGCCAGCGCGCCGCGAGCGGACGTGGACAGGTCGCGGACCTTGTCCCGCCCGGCGTAGTATCCCTTGATCGCCGACTTCGCAGTCGGCTTGCCGGCCTTTGCCAGCAGGAACACGCCGGCGGCCACGGCCACCAGCCCGATCCCGACGCCCCCGGTCATGCTCTCGGTGATTCCATCGATGGCATCCTGCAGCATCTGCTCCTCCTCTCAGCTCGCGTTGGCAGTCAGCGGATGACTACCAGTTCGTGGCAGCAATGAGTAGCCACGGCGGCCTCTCTGATCGAACGATACCGACGTTAACAATGTTAACGCAAGATCAACGCACGGTAAACGCGGAAAACGGACACGAGTTGTCACACCGGTCATCATACAGTTCTCGCCTGATGGTGGTCGTCTGTTCCGCCACGATTCGCTCGGGCGTGCACGATCGATACCGCCGCCTGGCGCCGTCACCGCATGTACAGCGGCGCGACCACCTCCATCCCCGGCAATGTGAGGCCGATCCGGACCTCGAGCGCCAACCCGACGGCCGCCCCAGACCTGCCTGCTGCTTCGGCCTCCAGCAGGCGGCCCGCCTCAGTTCGACAAGTCTGAGCGCGAAAGTGTCTCGCATGCGGTCGCGTCTACGTTACTCTCTGCGAGGGGCTCGGTATCTTCGATGCGATTCTGCGAAGTGCATGGCAGACTGACCGGACTGAGTCGAGTTTTCGGCACAGAGCGGCACGGCGGCGCCGGACTTGGCCTCGCGATCTGCCAGCGACTGGTCCAGATCATGAACGGCCGGATCTGGGTCGAGAGCGAGCACGGGGCCGGCGCGACCTTCTTCGTCGCGCTGCTTGCCGCCCGGCTGCGTCCCGTCGACGTGCCCGAGGCCGACCGGGAAGAGCCGAGCTGCGACGTGCTCATCGTGGGGGACTCCGCGCGTGTTCACCCGTTCCTCGCCTCCCTGCGCAGCCACGGCCTCGACGTCCGCGTCGCAAGCGGCCCTATGGCGATCCAGGACGTCACGCAGCGAGCGCCGCGCCTGGTGCTCTTCGACGTGTGTTTGCCTTACGCCGAGGTCTGGCGCCAGCTCGCGGCCTCGGTCGCCCGGACCGTGCACGGTTTCGCCCCAGGCGACTTCGACGACGTCACCATAGGAGAGGGTGCATGGCGCGCGCACTGATCGTAGACGACGACCCGACCGGCGCGCGGCTCGTCCGCAGGTACCTTCAGCGGGCCGGCCACGACGTCGTGATCCGCTCCGATGGCCGAGCCGGGCTCGAACGCGCGCTCAGCGATCCGCCCGATCTCGTGATTCTCGACGTCATGTTGCCTGGGATGGGCGGGCTCGAAGTCTGTCGCGCCCTGCGCGCCGCTGAGGCGACACGCGACCTGCCGGTGATCTTCCTGAGCGCCCGGAGCGACCTTGGCGACCGCGTCGCTGGCCTCGACCAGGGGCCGTCGACTACCTCGTCAAGCCGTTCGCACCTGAGGAGCTGCTGGCCAGGGTGCGCGCGGCGCTGCGCACCAAACTGCTCCAGGACGAGCTGCGTCGGGCCGACGCCGACCTGCGAACAGCCGATCAGAACCGCCAGGAGCTCGTCAGCATGCTCGCGCACGACATCAGAGGGATGCTCGGCGCCGTCGCCAGCGCCGTCGAGATGGCGCACGCCGACCTGGAGTCGCTGCCCAGGCGTGATGCCCACCGATTCCTCGGGATCGCCGAGCGGAACACGACCGAGCTGGTTGACCTCGCCACGAACTTGCTCGACAACTACCGCCTCGACGAGGGGCGGCTGCGCCCTCGCCTCGCGCCGGTCGATCTGGCGGCGGTCGCCGAGGACGTCTCGATCGTCTGGCCGGCCTGGCCCACCACCGCGAGGTCCGGCTGGTCGTGACCGGCGATCCGGTCGAAGCGGTGCTCGGGGATCTAGACCTTCTCAGCCGCGCCCTGCTCAATCTGGTGTCGAACGCGGTCAAGTTCTCGCCGCCGGGGGGAACGATCACGATCGACCTCGAATCGGGGATATCGTCGCCAGGCGGCGTCGATGGTGTGGTCGTCTCAGTCAGAGACGAGGGCCCAGGCATCTCCGTCGACGATCGCGCGCACCTGTTCGAGCGCTTCACACCGCTGGCGCTCCCCGGAGGGCGGCGGCCGGTCGGTTCAGGTCTCGGCCTGGCGTTCTGCCGCAAGGTGATCAACCTGATGGGCGGCGAGATCTGGGTCGAGAGCGAGCTGGGGAAGGGCAGCACCTTCTCGTTCGTGCTGCCGCGTGTGGCGGTCAGGGCCGCTGCTCACACCTGAGCGCTGTACCGCCTGCTCCGGCGACGATCGACTCCCGAAATCGCCGCAGCAGCGTCACCAGGTAGGCGACGTTGTGGATGCTCAACAGGCGCGCCCCGAGCCCCTCGCCTGCTCGAATCAGGTGGTGTAGATACGCCCGGCTGTACCGTGCGCAGGTGATGCAGTCGCACGCCGCGTCGAGCGGGCCAGGATCGGCGCGCAGGCTCGCCCGGGCGACGTTGAGTCGGCCGTCCGACGTGTAGGCGTAGCCCGTCCGCCCGAGCCTCGTCGGCAGGACGCAGTCGAACAGGTCGACGCCGGCCGCAGCGTACGCCAGGAGCTGGTCCGGCTCCCCGACGCCCATCAGATAGCGCGGCCGATCGGCGGGCAGTTCGGCGGCCGTCAGCTTCACCAGGCGATCCGTAAGGTCGCGCGGCTCGCCAACGCTGAGGCCGCCGATCGCGAATCCTGGAAACGGCTCGCCGGCCAGCGCCCTGGCGGCCTGTACGCGAAGGTCCGCCTCCATCGCCCCCTGGACGATCGCGAAGAGGGCCTGGTCGGTTCGCCGCTGGGCTCTCGCCGCCTGGAGCGCCCAGGCATGGGTCCGTTCCAGCGCGATCTCGGCCTCATCCCGGGTGCTCGGGTAGCCGATGCAGACGTCGAGCGGCATGATGAGGTCCGCGCCGATCTGCTCCTCGATCCGCACGACCGAGGCCGGCGTGAACCGGCGCGGCCGGCCGTTCAGGTGCGACGCGATCGTCACGCCGCGGTCGTCGATCTGTCGAAGCTGCGCGAGCGAGAAGACCTGATAGCCGCCGCTGTCGGTCAGCATCGGGCCATCCCAGCGCATGAACGCATGGAGGCCGCCGCGCCGGGCGATCATCTGCGCGCCGGGCCGAAGCGCCAGGTGGTACGCGTTCGAGAGCACACATTGGGGTCGGATCGCCGCGAGGTCAGACGGGAGGAGCCCCTTGACCGTCGCCTGTGTGCCGACCGGCATGAAGGCCGGCGTCTCGATGGCGCCGTGCGGCGTGTGGAGCAGGCCGGCCCGCGCCGACGAGCCCGCTGCGCGGGCGACGATCTCGAAGTGCATGCCCACCCGGGTGCCAGCGCTCGGTCCGACCGAAGGTGGACGATGCGCTGGTATGATTCCTGACACCAGCATGCTACCTGAACAGCCCACCCGATCAGGCGCCGGGAAGTGAGATGCCCTTCGATTCGCTCGGCAAGATGCTGTTGGTGCTCGGCCTCGCGATCGCCGTGTTCGGTGCGGCGATCATGTTCGCGGGGAGGATTCCGTTCCTTGGAAGCCTGCCTGGGGATCTCTCGTTCGAGCGCGAGGGCGTCAAGGTGTACGTGCCGATCGCGACGAGCATCGTGATCAGCATCGTCTTGACGATCATGTTGAACGTGGCGTTCGGGATCTTCAGCCGACGGTGAGCGCCGATCCCGCCGGCCCGGTGGAGACGTCGCCGGCGCCGATCCCGACCGATCAGTTCGACTACGAGTTGCCGTCGGAGCTGATCGCCCAGGCGCCGGCCGAGCCGCGTGACTCCTCACGCCTCCTGGTCCTGGATCGCGCAACTGGCCGACTCGAGCACACCGTCTTTCGTGAGATCGGCCGCTGGCTCCGACCGGGCGACCTGCTGGTAGTCAACCGGAGCCGTGTCGTGCCGGCCCGACTGGCCGTTCGGCGCCGCCCCGGAGGCGGTGCTGCCGAGATCCTGCTCCTGCGCCGTCGGGAGCCGGGCGCCTGGGAGGCGCTGGTCCGACCGGGCCGCAGACTGACGCCCGGAGCGGAGGTGGAACTGGGCGATGGAATCGTTGGCCGCGTCGTCGAGCGGACCCCGGCCGGCGGCCGGCTGATCCAGTTCACTCATGACGACGGCCTGGCCGACGACGTCGACGCCGCCGTGCTGGCGCTCGGCCGCCTGCCGCTGCCGCCGTACATCCACGACTACACGGGCGATCCGGAGCGGTACCAGACCGTGTACGGCGACCAGCCCGGCTCGGCTGCCGCGCCGACGGCTGGATTGCACTTCACGCCCGGCCTGCTCGCATCGCTCCAGGCCCAGGGCATCGGCCTCGCGGCCGTGACGCTGCACGTTGGCCTCGACACGTTCCGGCCGGTCAAGGCAGAAGACCTGAGCATGCACGAGATCCACCGCGAAACCTGCACGGTACGGCCGGAGACGGCGCGTGCCGTCTCCCGGGCGCGTGCGACCGGCGGGCGGGTTGTCGCCGTCGGCACGACCACGGTCCGATCGCTCGAAACGGCGGCCGGCGTCGGCGGTGAGGATGGGGAGATCGTGCCCTGGTCCGGCGAGACTTCGCTGTTCATCGTGCCAGGCTATCGGTATCGAATCGTGAACGCGATGGTGACCAACTTTCACCTGCCGCGTTCGACCTTGTTGGCGCTGGTGAGTGCCTTTGCCGGCCGTGAACGGATCCTCGCGGCGTACGCCGAGGCGATTCGCGAGGGCTACCGATTCTTCTCGTTCGGCGACGCGATGCTGATTGTCTAGACGATCGGCTCGTCGCCCCAGCGTCCGACGCGGCGCGACGCCAGGACATCCTCCACGAGGCGGACGACGCTTCCGGGGCTGAACGGCTTGGTCAGGAAGTGGTCGGCGCCGGCGGCCAGCGCCGCGTCGCGGTCGGTCGGAGCGCCGTTCGCCGTGATCACGATCACCCCGATCGAGGCCAGTCGCGGATCGCTTCGAAGCGCCTTGCAGACCTCGATCCCGTTTCGGGCCGGCATCATGACGTCGAGAATCACCACGTCCGGACGATGGTCGATCAGCTGGCGCAGCGCGTCGTCTCCGTCTCGGGCCTCGATGACCACGCGGGCCGGCTCGAGGATCAGACGGAGCAGCTTCCGCACGCTGGGAGCGTCATCCGCGACGAGGATGTTCATCACGGTTCAGAGAAGGCTCGCGACGGCCTCCAGGGACGGGAAACACTGCGAGGTACGGCACAGCGTAGATAGTAGTACTTTCAAGAGAGATCGCGGTATCGCGACAGAAGGAAAATTCGTGACGGTGTCCGGACGATATTTGCCGTTGATCCCGTCCGGTGTTTGTCAGAAGATCTGAACTGGACGATACGTGCTGGCGCGGCCTACGCTGTCAGCGCTCGTCCGGGACGAACCGGGCCGAGCGTCGCAAGGGAGGGCAGCATGGCCGTCGTGGGAACCGGAGATTTCCGTTACGAGGTCGTCGAAGGGTGGGAGCAGCTTCCGAGTGGCTGGCAGCACAAGGACGTGGCCGGCGTCGCCACGGATTCGAAGGACCGCGTCTACCTGATCACGAGGGCCGATCCCCGGGTGATCGTCTACAACAAGGACGGCTCGTTCGCCGCCGCCTGGGGTGAAGACGAGTTCACGCCCCGGACCCACGGCATCACGGTCGGCCCGGACGACAGCGTCTACTGCGTCGACGACGGCGGCCATTGCATCAAGAAGTTCACCAGTGACGGCAAGCTCTTGCTGACGCTCGGCACGGGCAAGCCGTCCGACACCGGCTACGACGGCAGCACCGTGCCCTCGATCGCGCATGGCGGGCCGCCGTTCAACCGTCCCACTAACCTGGCGGTCGCGCCGAACGGGGACCTGTACGTCTCGGACGGGTACGGCAACTGCCGGGTCCATCGGTTCTCGGGGAGTGGCGAGCTGATCCAGTCGTGGGGCGATCCCGGCACTGGCCCGGGGCAGTTCAACCTGCCGCACGGCATCTGGGTCCTGCCCGACGAGCGCGTACTGGTTGCCGACCGCGAGAACGACCGCGTTCAGGTCTTCAGCCCGAACGGCGAGTTCATCACGGAGTGGCTGGACGTCCAGCGGCCGACCCAGATCTACTCGCGTGGCGATGGGATCGTCTACGTCAGCGAGCTGCAGTGGCGGACGGGGCAGGAGTCGTTCCGCAACGGCAAGGCGTCCGCCGTCAAGCCGGCCCGCATCAGCCTCTACGACGAGAGCGGCAAGCTGCAGAGCCGACTCGAAGAGGTGGGCGGGGATGCCTGCGCGCCGGGCAGCGTTGGCGCGCCGCACAGCCTTGCCGTGGACAGCGAGGGCGCGATCTACGTCGGCGAGGTCACGCACACGTTCCTCGTCAGCAGGGGCCACGCACAGGAGGGCTGTCACATGTTCCAGAAGTTCGCTCGCGTACGCTAGAAATCGGGCCGACGGGCCGATTCGGGTGAGGGAATACGGGGTGTTGACGCACCCGAATCGGCCCGTGGTATACTCCCCCTCGCTGGCCGACGTGGCGGAATTGGTAGACGCGCTACGTTCAGGGCGTAGTGGGAGTACTCCCGTGGGGGTTCGAGTCCCTTCGTCGGCACCAGAAGCCCCGTTGACCAGATAGGGCAGCGGGGCCTTTTCATGCTCTGTTAGCAGCCCGGTTAGCAACGCGCCTTCGAGCACGCCGCTCGTATTCTGGGCCGTCGCCGACGCGACTTGGACCTGGCTCTCGAGCTCGCCGTTGTACCGGACGATGACGCCGATGGTGGTCGGAGCCGGGACGCCTGAGTAGTTCACGGAGTAGAACAGCGCCGGGACGGTGTGGCCGGCCTGGTTCACCTGCGCCGAGTTGACGTCGGTCATCCCGTAGTCGCCGGCCTGCTGGCCGCACGACCCCCCCGCCGTGGCCCCCTGGGCGCTCGCCGGGGCCGCAAAAGCCGTCATGGCCAACAGGGCCGCGCCGGCGATGGACGAAAGCTTACGCATTCAATCCTCCAACAAAATCCGCGGTTGCCGCGCGTTCATCGCCCATCGCTGACGGCATCGGGCGTGCCTGGACCGCCCGCCGGTATCTATGCAAGGTTGCACAACTTCGCCCACTCCGGCCCCGCCCAGCGCTCGCGGTCGGCACCCTCCGGGGCGTACGCCGGCAGACGTCATGACGGATCAGGGTGAGACGTTCCAACGCATCAGCGTCGCCGAGGCGGCCCGGCACCTCGGCGTGAGCGCCGCAACGGTCAGGCGTAGGATCCGGGCCGGCGAGCTCGAAGCTGCGACGGTGCTCCGAACACAGGGTACGGCGTTTGTGGTGCGGCTTCCCCTGGACGCGTGCGCAGGCGTCGCCGATGCGTACGACAGGGAGCAGGGACCAGGCTCCTCGACGCGTGCACAGGCGTCAGGCCCCGAGGCGATGACACCGCTGATTCAGACGACGATCGCCACCGTGCTGGGCCCGCTGGTGGCCGAACTGGCGGCGAGCCGGCAGGCGAACGAGCGTCAGGCTGACGAACTGAAAGAGCTGGCGCGTGAGAACGGCCGGCAGTCGGCCGAGCTTGAGGCCGCACGCGCCCGGACTTCGACGTTGGAGGCCTCAGGAGCGCCGCACACGGTCGAGGCAGCTCCCCCCGGGCCGTTCTGGAGCCGTTGGCGCACGACGGCACCGTGGCTGCTGCTCGTCGTGATCCTGCTGCTCGCGTTCGCGGTCGGTCAGCCGGCCTGGGTGCGGTGGTGATGAGGCTGCCGAGCCGTTCTCAGGCTCCTGGCGCGTAGCGATCACGGCGGGGGTGAGCCGTGCCGGGCGATCGTCCGCGACGACCTGGGACACTCGGCTTGCTACAGTCACTCGGGGAAGCGGCCGATCTCGAGGCGACGTCGGAGGCCGGCGGCGTGACGGCGGTCACCGCAGCGCAGGGTGAGCACGTGGACACGAAGGATGGGCGCGTACCTCGGCCCCTGTCGGTGCTCGTCCCACCGTGGCGCGTGCGGGGGCTTCCCTGAAGTAGGGGGAGCATCCGCCGGTCCCGGTGGTCAGTTGGTCGACGGGTCGATCCGCAGTTCGTCGGGGATGTCGTCGCGTTGGGTCTTCGGGTTGACCACGGTCCCCAGCGGCGTGTGTAGCTCGCTCACGTATGGCATCAGGAAGCCAATCAGGAATGCTTTCTGGACCTCGTAGGCGTCGTGATCGAAGCCGCCGGCTGGGTTGCGGTGTCCCTCGATGTCGAGGTAGAGCAGGCGCCGCCGTCCGGGGAACTCCGTGATGGCGTAGCGGACGACTTCGAACAGGGCTTGGGCGGTTGCACCGAAATCCTCGCGATCGCGCATCACGTGATAGAGCGCCACCGCACCATCGTCCTGTGTCACTGCCTGTAGCGGTCGCTTCCCGTTGGTGGTCATCGGGTGTCCTCCGCTTTGTCAATAGATCCTGCACCTGCTGACGGCCGAGTTCCGCGAATGGCCGGTCACCGAGTAGCCATCAGGAAGCCGACCGCCGCGGGCTCTCAGGTCCTAGCGATCGGCTCCGTGCCGCGTCGGGGAGTGACCGGCCCCTGCCACGGCATGACAGGATAGCCCATGCGACGCGAAGGGGCGGCCGGAGATCCCAGACACCGGCCGCCCCTTGCCACGTTGGTGAAAGCCCTCCACCGTGGCCGAGGAGGTACTGGCACGAATGACGCCGCCATACCGACGCCCGCGCGATTCGGACGGGCCGGCGGGGCAACCTGCTGGCCCGTGGTGTTTCTCCAGAGACAGTGCGGGTTCGCGACCTAACGAACGATCTGTCGCATGTTCGGTAGACCATTCCGAAACCGGATCTTACTCTGAAATCAGGAGATGGTCAGCGCTCGTGACCGACGCGCCGATAGCCACAGGGAGACGATCATGGCTGGACAAGCAGTTCCGAACGCGAACGGGGTGCGGGTCTTCCCGCCACCGCCGAAGGGTTTCGATGCGCTCACTGCGACGAAAACAGACCTGGTGCGGTACGGACTACCCCAGCGTCCCGATCCTCGAACGCAGCCTGCACTCGCGGCGCTGTGGGAGCAGCGTGCGCGCCGCTATAAGGGCTTCGAGCACCTCGAGCCCGAGCTTCGCCTTGCCAGCAAGCCGACGACGCCCGTGGTCGCCGGCTTCGGGCTGTCGCCGATTGAATCCTGCGGGTTTGAGCTGTTCACTAGCACCGGTCCGATCACCACGGTGTCCGGAACCTGGACCGTACCGAACCTGAACCACAGCCCCGCTGGGGGGCTTCCGAACCACTTCCGCACCTTCTTCGGCCTCGGTTTCCTTGACGTCCACGTCGAAATGACCGTCGATGTCGCCCAGACCATCACGACCTTGGTCCGGATCCACACCGGGGCGCAAGTCGCCCTTCCGGTTCGCCCCGGCGACGTGATGAGCGCCACGCTGTGCCTGCAGACCAACGCCGCCGGTACAGCATTCTACGGGTTGGTGAA
>Ga0209382_10003652_pt1 | contig 21167 bp, 17 predicted proteins | sample SoiMetdeltSBSDD5_FD_187599 | JGI IMG/M metagenome (GOLD analysis project Ga0209382, IMG submission 187599) | Bulk soil microbial communities from a Populus tree surrounding site in Tennessee, USA - Soil MetaG P. deltoides SBSDD5 (SPAdes) (version 2) | ecosystem: Environmental > Terrestrial >... | reverse complement strand
CTCTCTACCCCACTCTCTCTACCCCACTCTCTCCACCCCGGTCTCTCCAACCCGAGGGGACCTCGCTTCGCGGGCCCGGTCGCGCGGGATCGCCGGGGCGAGCGGATTCTACGGCGGATCTGGCGATAAGCTCCGGCCACGATGCGAGAGCCGATGCGGACGATCAGACAACCGCCGCGAGCGGCGAGGTTCGGCGCTTGACCCGACCGGGCGGCGCCCGCGACGCGGTGACCGCGGTGCTCGGCGGCGGCCAGGGCAGCCGCCTCTGGCCGCTGACGAAGACGCGGGCCAAGCCGGCGGTGCCGGTGGGCGGTCGCTTCCGGCTCATCGACGTGCCGATCAGCAACAGCCTGCACGCCGGCATCGACCGCATCTACGTGCTGACGCAGTTCAACAGCGAGAGCCTGCACCGCCACATCGCGCAGACCTATCGCTTCGACATCTTCTCGGGCGGCTTCGTCCACATCCTCGCCGCCGAGCAGACGGTCTCCAACCGCGACTGGTACCAGGGAACCGCGGACGCCGTGCGGCGCAACCTCGACCGCCTCAACGAACAGAAGCCGGCGGACATCCTCATCCTCTCCGGCGACCAGCTCTACCTGATGAACGTGCAGGCCTTCCTCGAGCACCATCGGCGCAGCCGCGCCGACCTCACCGTGGCCGTCAAACCCGTGGTACGCGAGGAAGCTTCGGCGTTCGGCATCATGCGCGTCGACAACGACGGCCGCATCGTCGAGTTCGTCGAGAAGCCGAAGCAGCCCGAGCTGCTCGACCGTTTCACGCTCGAGGCCGGCCAGCTCGCCTCGCTCGGCTTCGAGGCGCCCGCCGGCTCGCTGCTCGCCAGCATGGGGATCTACACCTTCCGTCGCGAGGTGCTCAACCGCGCCCTGCGCGACGGCGAGGCCACCGACTTCGGCCATCAGGTGATCCCGCAGATGATCGGCCAGGCCGAGGTCTTCGCCTACAACCACACCGGCTACTGGCAGGACATCGGCACCATCCCCACCTTCCACAGCGCCAACCTCGACCTCACGCAGTCGCTGCCGCCGCTCGACCTCTACAGCTCCGACCGTCCCATCTACACGCACCCCCGCTTCCTGCCCGGCACCAAGATCCACTCCTGCGAGGTGCACGAGTCGATCCTCTGCGAGGGCAGCATCATCTCGGGCAGCTCGATCAAGAGCTCGATCGTCGGCATCCGCGCCCAGGTGCAGGAGGGGTCGGTGATCGACAAGAGCATCATCATGGGGGCGACCCACTTCGAGGCCCCCGGCAGCCAGCCCGGCCCGCGAATGGGGGTCGGGCGCAACTGCGTGCTGCACCGCGCCATCATCGACTTCAACGCCCGCATCGGCGACGGGGCCCGCCTGGTCAACGCGCTCGGCATCGACAACGCGGAGGAGGAGAACTACTCCATCCGCGACGGCATCGTCGTCGTGCACCGCGACGGCGTGATCCAGCCCGGGATGGAGATCTGAGCCAGGGTCCCCCGCTCCGCATCGCCCTCGTCTCCTCGGAGGTCACGCCGTTTGCCAAGACCGGCGGCCTCGGCGACGTGGTCGCCGCTCTGGCCGTGGCGCTCCACCGCGCCGGCCACGACGTCAAGGTCTTCCTGCCGCTCTACGCCACGACCGATCGCGCCGGCGCCAGCTTCGCCCCGGTCGAGGCGGTGCAGTCGATCGCGCTCCGCATGGGCCCCTGGGAGGTCCCCTTCTCGCTCTGGCAGGCGGAGATCCCCGGCAGCGACCTGCCTGCGTCGTTCGTGCATTCCCCGGCCGTTTACGGCCGATCGGGTTTCTACACGCAGGACTGGGACGAGGGCCTCCGCTTTGCCTACCTGACGCGCGCGGCGCTCGCCTCCTGCCAGCACCTCGGCTGGTCGCCGCACATCTTCCACTGCAACGACTGGCACACGGCGCTCGGGCCGCTGCTGCTGAAGACCGTCTACTCGTGGGACCGGCTCTTCGCCGGCACCAAGTCGGTGCTCACCATCCACAACCTCGGCTACCAGGGCATCTTCGGGGCGAGCCTCCTCCACGACCTCGGGCTCGCCAACGAGTCGCACCTCTTCTGGCAGGAGGACGTGCAGGCCGGGCGGATCAACTTCCTCAAGACCGGGCTGCTCTACGCCGACCTGCTGACGACCGTCAGCCACACTTACGCGCACGAGATCCAGACGCCCGAGCAGGGATTCGGGCTCGACGCTCTGCTGCGCGAGCGGCGCGACGCGCTGGTCGGCATCGTCAACGGCATCGAGCAGCGCGAGTGGTCGCCGGAGGCCGACCCGCACCTGCCGGCGAGGTATTCGGCGGAGGACCTCGCAGGCAAGGCGCGGTGCAAGGCGGCGCTGCTCGCCGAGGCGGGGCTCGACCCGACCGCCTACAAGCCACTCGTCGGCGTCGTCTCGCGCCTGACCTTCCAGAAGGGGTTCGACCTGCTCTTCGACACCCTGCCGGCGTTGCTCGCGGCCGACGAGCTGCGGTTCGTGGCGCTCGGCAGCGGCGAGCAGAAGTACGTCGACTTCCTGCGCTGGCTCTCGAAGCGCTTCCCGGGGCGCGCCGCGTTCCACGAGGGCTACAGCAACCCGCTCGCCCACCGCATCGAGGCGGGGTCTGACGTTTTCCTGATGCCGTCGCGGTACGAGCCCTGCGGCCTGAACCAGATGTATTCACAACGCTACGGCACGGTGCCGGTGGTCCGCAGGACGGGCGGGCTCGCCGACACCGTCGAGCCCTACGATCGCGGGCGCGACACCGGCACCGGCTTCGTCTTCGAGCACTTCACCGCCGAAGGGCTCAACTGGGCGCTGCGCTACGCCCTCTGGCTCTACCGCGAGGATCACGAAGCCTGGACGCGCATGATGAAGCGCGGCATGGAGCGCGACTTCTCGTGGGACCGCCAGGTCCAGCAGTACGTCGACCTCTACCGGCGGCTGCTGTCGTAGGTCGGGCAGCGCGGTGGTGCACCACGGCCCTCCCACTCTCGGCCGGCGCCTCCGGCAAGCCCGCTACCCCTTGAAGACGCCGCCGAGCAGCAGGCGCCACGAGGCACGGGCCCGTTCGAGGCGCTTCGCGTATTCGGCGAGCACGTCGCGCTGCGGCTGCGTCGGCGCCGCATCGGCCGCCTCGACGTCGGTGGCGAGCGAGGTGAGGACCGAGGCGATGTCGTCGGGGTCGTCGGCCGCCCGCCAGCGGACGAGCGCGGCGCGGGCCTCGCCGACGGCCTCGGCGGCCACCGGCGGAGACGGCGAGCCGAGCTTCTTGGCCATGGCCTCGGCCTCCTCGTGGAGCGCGACCGCCACCGCCAGGGCCTCGCGAACGTCATCGGCGAAGGCGAGCTGCGCGTGCAGGTCGGCGATCGACGTCTTCACGCGCGGGTCCATCACCACCTCGAGCGGTGCCGTGCTCTCGGCGCCGTCGACGGTCAAGCGCACCGTGTAGCGCCCGGGGAGCGCCAGCAGCCCCCGCGGCAGCGCCGGCGTGTCGGCGTCGGGGACGGCGGCGATCGAGTATTCGTAGTCGATCGCCGGCGGCCGCGGCAGCCGCAGGTTCCACACGGAGCGGTGGTGGCCGGCGCCCGTCGGCAGCGGCGCCGGCGGCCGCAACCAGAGGTCTGCGAAGTACTGCTCGGCGTTCACTCGCTCGGGTGTCTCGGCACTCGACTCGCGGTGGACGACGACGCCGCGCTCGTCGACCACCTCGAGGGTCACGCTCCGCGCCGCCGCCGGCAACACGTAGTCGAGCACGGCGCCGGCCGGCGGGTTCGGAGTGCGCGGTTCCTCCGGCGGCAGCGGCGTGTCGCGGTTCTGGTTGCCGGGCCAGCGCACGGCCGTCCCCGGCGGCACCAGCACGGCGACGGCGGGAGTCCCGTGCGCCGCCAGCCAGCGCAGCGGCGTCACGTCGTCGAGGACCCAGATCGCGCGCCCCTGCGTGGCGGCGATGAGGTCGACGCCCTTGACCGCGAGGTCGTTGATGCCGGTGGTCGGCAGGTCGAGCTGCAACGGCTGCCAGTGGTCGCCGTCGTCGAAGGAGACGAAGACACCGCGCGTCGTACCGGCATAGAGGAGGCGCGGCTCCACCGGGTCTTGTCGCACGACGTACACGCTGCCGCGATCGGGGAGGCCGTGGACCGCCGGCGACCAGCTCTTGCCGAAGTCGTGCGTGCGGAAGACGTAGGGGCGCTGATCGTCACTCCGGTGGCGGTCGACGGCGGCGTAGGCGGTGGCCGCGTCGCTCGGCGACGCCTCGAGCTGGGAGAGGCGGCTCCAGTCGGGCACTCCATCGGGCGACACGTCCTGCCAGCTCTTGCCGCCGTCCCGGGTGAGCTGGATCCTGGAGTCCTCGGTGCCCACCCAGAGCTGGTCGGCGGCACGCGGCGACGGCGCGAGCGTCGAGATCACGCCGTAGCCGCAAGCGCGCGCCCGCTCGACCGGCACGGCTCCGTCGCAACCCTTCGCGTTCGGCTCGGTGCCGGTCAGGTCGGGGCTGATGGTCTCCCAGCTCTTGCCCTCGTCGAGGGAGCGGAAGACCACCTGTGCGGCCGCGTAGAGGGCGTACGGCGCGATCGGCGAGATGGCGATCGGCTGCAGCCACGTCGAGCGGAAGCGCACCTTGCGCGGGTCGGCGCCGTAACTCGACACCGGCCAGGGCGAGACGTTCTGTCCCTGGCCCGTGCGCCCGTCCCAGCGCGTCAGCCGTCCGCCGAGGCCGCTGCCGAAGACGATGTCGGGGTCGCGCGGGCTCGGGATGTCGTAGTCGCGCTCGTCGGCGCCGACCGGATGCCAGTCGCGGAAGGTGAGCTGTCCGTAGTCGCCCCGGCTCTGGATCGACACCGTGCCGCTGTCCTGCTGCCCGCTGTAGATGCGATACGGAAAGCGGTCGTCGGTGGCGAGGTGGTAGAACTGGCCGGTCGGCTGGTTGTACCAGCTGCTCCACGTGACGCCGCCGTCGAGCGAGACGATGGCACCCTGGTCGGCGGCGAGGAAGCGGCGCTCGGGCATCGCCGGGTCGATCCAGAGATCGTGGTAGTCGTCGCCGCCCGGCGCGCCGTGCTCGACGACGAAGGTCTTGCCGCCGTCGTCGGAGCGGCGCAGCGATCGGCCCATCGCCCACACCGTGTCGGTGCGATGCGGGTCGGCGACGAGGCGCGCGAAGTAGTAAGTGCCGAGGCTGCCCTCGGCGTTCACGCGCTTCCACGTCTCGCCGCCGTCGTCCGAGCGGTAGAGGCCGCCCTGCGTGGCGCCGCCGATGGCGGCGTAGATGCGCTTGCCGCCGCTGCCCGCACCCAGCGCGAGCCCGATCCTCCCCATCGGCTCCGTCGGCAGACCGCGCGTGAGACGCACCCAGGTGCGGCCGCCGTCGCGCGAGCGGTAGACGCCGCTGCCCGGCCCGACGATCGGCTGGTGGTATCCCTGCCATGGAAACCGCCGCGCCTGCCAGAGCGTTGCGAACACGAGGTCTGGCTGCTCGGGATCGCGCGCGAGGTCGACGGCGCCGGTGTCCGCGTCGTGGAAGAGCACCCGCGTCCAGGTGACGCCGCCGTCTTCGCTGCGGAAGACGCCGCGCTCCTCGTTGGGGCCGAAGAGGTGGCCGAGCGCCGCGACGAGGAGCACGCGCGGGTCGCGCGGGTCGACGAGGATCTTGCCGATGTGCTCGCTCTCGGGAAGGCCCAGCCACTTCCACGTGACTCCGCCGTCGGTGGACCCGTAGACGCCGTTGCCGGAGGCGATGTCCCATCGTGGCTCGGGCTGGCCGGTTCCGACGTAGAGCGTGCGGGGGTCACTGGGCGCGACCGCGAGCGCACCCACCGACGCCACGGCCTCGTGCTGGAAGAGCGGCTCCCAGACGCGGCCGGCGCTCGTGCTGCGCCAGACCCCTCCATCGGCGGCGCCGAAATAGAACGTGTCGCTGGCGCCCGGGACGCCGGCGGCGCAGGTGGCCCAGCCGCCGCGCAGCGGACCCACGAGGCGCCAGTGGAGATCGCCGAACGCGGTGGGCGGCAGGGGCGCGGCAGCGGCGGCCGAAGCGAGCGTGAGGGCGGAGCCGGCGAGCAGCGAAGCCAGGCGACGCATGGAGGACCCTCCGGAGATCAGCTGTGGCTACTGTGCGGACGCGGGCGCGGCGGGAGGCGGGGCGGTCGCGCGCGGGCCAGGCTCGACCGCAGCGGCTGGCACCGGCTCTCGGGACGGGTTGCCGACGGGCGTCGTCGCTCGAGGGCGCGTGGCTACGGCCGGCTTGCTCGCGGCTTCCCGGGCTCTCACGCCCGAGGTCTCCACGCCCGGCGTTGCCCCGCCGCCTGCCGCAGTCTCCTCGCGGGCGAGGAGGAGGCGCACCTCGCGAGCGTCGCTCTGCACCTGGCGCACGGACACCGCGGCGGACGGCAGGTCGAGCACGACGCGGAGCTCGTCGCCGTCGGCTCCCCCGTCTTCGGCAGACGCCGGGTGGAAACCGACGCGGATCTGCTCGAGGAGCGGCGAGTGGACCGGCACCACGGCAGGGGTGTAGCCGCGGCGGGCGCCGAGGAGCTGGATGACCTCTCGCGGCGGCTCCTCGACGGGCCGGAAGTGCCGCACGGCGTCGGCCGGCAGCGCTCCGTCGAGGGCGAGCACCACCCAGAGCCCCTCACCGTCTTCACTCCAGCTGACGTCGTCGAGGCCGGCGAACGTCATCCCGGCCTGGCTCGCGCGCGCCGGCATCGCGCCCGACGGCACCGCCGGTAGCGCCACGGAACCTCCGTCGGCCACTCCGTCGGTCCCAGCGGCGCGCGCGGCGACCGCGGAGGAGAGCGGCCCACGCAGCGCCAGGTACCCGGTGCCCCCGAGAACGAGCGCGAGGACTCCCACCCACCAGACACGGCGCCGGCCGGCGGCCGGTTGCCCCTCGGCCGCGGGTGGCTCCTCGGTCGGCTCGCTCACGGCCTGCCCTGCCGGCGCCTCCGCCTCGCGCGGGGCATCGCCGCCGGCCGCCTCCTTCACCGATTCGCCATCCTCGGTCGCCACCGTGCCGATCTCGTCGTCGAGCCCCAGCCACGGCGCCTGCAGCACCGCGGTGTCGGGGAGCGGCTCGTCGGCCCCGTCGTCGGGGAGGATGACGTCGGTGCTCTCGTCCTCGAGACGGCGTCGCTGCCAGGCCACGCTCATCGCCTGCAGCTCCTCCTGCATCGCGGCGACCCCGTGAGCGAGGAAGACGTCGGCGAGGCGGAGGAGGATCGACCGCCCCTCCTCCTGAAGCTCGCGGAAGCGGACCGCGAAACCAGGTGGGCGCGCCGAGCCTTCCCACTCGCGACGGACCCAGAGCACCTCGCCGTTGCCCTCGAAGCGTGGCCCCTTGGACGTCAGGCCGGCGTCGAAGTGGAAGCGCTGACCGGGGGCCATCGGCGCCTCGCTGCGCACGAACATGCCGCCGGGGGACAGGTTCACCGCCCACTCGCTCAAGAAGCAGCGCTGCTCGGCGAACTCCATGCGGACCTTCGCTCGCAGGGGCACGCGCGGGAAGCCGCGACGCTGTGAGGCGGCGCCGGCGTCTGGATCCATTTCCGCCATTCTACCCACCGCCAGGCGGTTCGAGGCTCACGCCCCGGCGCGCTCGATCTCGGCGTCGAAGAAACCGCCGACGGCCTTGCGGGCGCGGCGGACCCCTTCGCCGCTGCCGGCGAGGCGCGCGAAGAGGGTCTTGTAGGTGTGGCGCAGCGTGTCGACGTCCCCGTCGCGCAGCAGGCGGACGAGCTGGGCCAGCGACCGCCGTGCGGCCGGCGGCGCCGCCTGGGTCCCGCTCTCCTGCTCGAGCAGGAGGAGCGCCAGGTGGAGCGGGTCGGGCAACTCGGCCGCCGGCATTGCCGGCCCGTCGTCGTGCAGAACCGCGGCGACGTCCGCCTCGTCGTCGAGGTCGTCGCCGAAGGAGTGATCGGCGACGACCGCGGGCGGGGAGCCGTTGCGCGCAGACGGCCGCGGCTCGACCTCGGCCTCGATCGTCGCCGGCACCGGCTCCTCGCCGGTGAGGGGAGCCGGCAGCGCGCGCACGTTGCTCGCGAAGCGCGAGAAGAGGCCGTAGAGCTCCTTCTCCGATTTGAAGTTGCCCACCACGCGGCCGTTCTTGCCGACCTCGAGCTTCTCCGTCTCCTGCATCACCACGTGCGCCTGAGCGTCGGTGTCGACCTGGAGCATCCTCGCCACCACGCGCCAGGCGGTCAGCGAGCCCTGCACCAGGCAGGTCTCGGCACAGCGCACGGTCACCGCCTCGACGTGCACCGCCGGCTCGATGCGGATCGAGCCCGACACCGACTCGAGCGTGGCGTAAGAGCCGGAGTTCTGGAGCACGAGGTTGCCGGGGGTGCGGATCGACACCTGGCCCTGCGGGTCGACCTGGATCTGGGTGCCGGGAGGCACGATCATCGTCGGCACCGAGGGGCCGCCGGTCAGGTGGAGCTTCGAGAGGTCGGGCTTGCGCATGGCTCAGCGGCCGAACGACCCCGGCAGCGGCTCGTAGTCGCCGGGGTCCGGAGCGCTGCGTGCGCGGACGAGCAGCCGCTCTTCGTCACGCCAGCGGTGGTCGAGGATGTAGATGCGCGGATCGATCGGGCGATAGACGCCGGCGTCGCGCCGCCGCACCTCGTAGTGCAGGTGCGGGCTCGTGCTCCAGCCGGTGTTGCCGACCGTAGCGACCAGCTGCCCCTGCTGGACGTGTTGTCCGACACGCACGCGCACGTCCTGACAGTGGCCGTAGAGACTCACGAAGCGGTCGCCGTGGCGAATCATCACCAGGTTGCCGTAGCGCCACCAGCCGACGCTCTGGCGCAGGTCGTAGCGGCCGGCGAAGACCACCGTGCCCGCGGCGCTGGCGTGTACGGGCGTCCCTGGCGGCGCCGCGAGGTCGAGGCCGGCGTGGAAGTCGGCGGACTTGGTGAACGGGTTGCGCCGCATGCCGAACGGGCTGGTGAGCACGAAGTCGCGCCCGCTGAGCGGGCAGATCGACGGCGTCAGCAGCACCTCGTCCTGGTGCTGGCGCTCGAATTCCTGGACGTCGCGCAGGAAGGAGCTGACGACCTCGAGCTGCTCGACCACCTCGGCCTGCAGGAGACCGCCGTGGGCGATGCTGTCGGCGTAGATCGAATGCGGCACCGGCGGACGTACGACCGGGAACCCACCCTGGCCACGCGCCGCCTCCTGCGGCAGGCCGTAGGCGAGGTAGACCTTCTCGGTGCGGAGGCGGAGGGCCTCGGCGCCGTCGGCGAGCTGCTCGAGGCGGCCGAGGAGCGACTTGAGTCGCTCACCCTGCTGCACGCGCACGCGCTCGAGCTCGCGGTACTGGCGCCGCGACAGCTGGTTGCGCGCCACGCCCGGGGCGACCGAGAACCCCCAGCCAACGAAGGCGAGCAGCAGCGCGGCGGCCAGGCCGCCAATCCAGAAGTGCCGGCGCTCGAGGAAGAGGTAGCGGACGCCGCGCCGGATGTCCGGCGCATGGATCTGAACCTCGAGAACCGGGCGGCGGGGGCCACGCTGGCGCATCAGGCCACCGCCCCTCCCGCGGGGTCGACCTCCCGGAGGCGCCCTTCGTCGGCGTGCAGCGCGATTGCCTGCGTGAGCTCGCGCCACACCGCCTCTCCCCCCGCCACCACGTTGCCGGTGGCGAAGTAGTCCCGGCCGCCGTCGAGGTCGCTCACCCGCCCGCCGGCCTCTTCGACCAGCAGCACGCCGGCGGCGAGGTCCCAGGGCGAGAGCCGGAACTCGAAGAACCCGTCGTAGACCCCCGCCGCGGTGTGGGCGAGGTCGAGCGCCGCGGCGCCACACCGGCGCACCCCCCGCGACTGGAGGAACACCTCGCGGAAGGCGGCGAGGTAGAGGTCGAGTGCCGCCTTGGCGCGGAACGGGAACCCGGTGGCGAGGAAGGCGCCGGCGAGGCCGGTGTGGCCGCTCACGCGGAGGCGTTCAGGGGGTTGCCCGGGAGCTCCCGAATGACGCCAGGCGCCACCGCCGCGCGAGGCCTGATAGACGGTGCCGGTGAGCGGCTCCTGCACCACTCCGACCACCGGCTCGCCCCGGCGGCAGCAGGCTACGGAGGTGCAGAAGATCGGCAGGCCCTGCAGGAAGTTGTTGGTGCCGTCGAGGGGGTCGACGATCCACTCGAGCTCGTCCCCGCGACGACCGCTGCGGCCGCTCTCCTCGCCGAGGAACGCGGCGTCCGGGAAGTGGGAACGGACGACCTCGGCGATCGCCCCTTCCGCGGCGTGGTCCGCCGAGGAAACGAGGTCGTTCGGGCCCTTGGCGCTCACCCTGAGCGAGGCGCTGCGGAACTGGTCCCGCAGCACGGAGGCGCCGGCCCGGGCCGCTTCGAGGGCGACCTCGAGGAGGCCACGATCGCGCGTCTCGGCGGGATGCACCGCCAGCAAGCATAGCAGGGTCAACGATTCCGCCCGCGGACGGGAGCCGTCGCCGGCAGCCCTGAACCGATCCCCCGGCGAGACGGACTCACGCCCAAGAGGAGCACAGTGACCATGCGACAGACCTTGCCTTTGCGCCTCGCCGCCACCGTTTCGCTGCTGTTGCTCGCGCCCACGGCCCTGAGGGCGGCCACAGTGGTCGTTCACCTGGGCGGCAGCTTCGGCACCTCCTTCTCGCCCCAGACGGTCAACATCGCCGTCGGCGACACGGTGCGTTGGATCAACGACGGCGGTCTCCACAGCGTCACCGCCGACGACGGCAGCTTCGGACAGCCGGCGACCACCGCGGCCTTCACGTTCGACCACACCTTCGCCACCGCCGGCACCTTCGGCTACTACTGCAACATCCACGGTTTTCCAGGCGGCGGCATGTTCGGTACGGTCGTCGTCGGCGGCGCGCCGCCGCAGGCGGGAACGCTGCAGTTCAACCTCGTCGCCTACTCGGTCGTCGAGAGCTCCGGGCCGGCGCACATCACGGTCCAGCGGGTGGGCGGCAGCGACGGCGCCGTCGCGGTCCAGTACAGCGCCACGGCCGGCACGGCCACGAACGCGCAGGACTTCACCGCCACGAACGGCACGCTCACCTGGGCCGACGGCCAGGGCGGAACCGAGGGCTTCGATATCGCGATCCTCGGCGACGGCTCCGCCGAGGGTAGCGAGACCGTGCTGCTGGCGCTCGACACCGCCACCGGCGGAGCGGCACTGAACCCGGACCACGACACCGCCATCCTCACGATCGTCGACGACGACGTGGCCCCCGGCGGCCCGCCACCGTCTCCTCCCAGCGCGCTGCAGGCCTCCGCGCAGTCGAGCTCGAGCGTGGCGCTGACCTGGGTCGACAACGCGAACGACGAGACCGACTTCCGCATCGAGCGGCGGAGCGTCGACGGCGTCTACGCGCAGATCGCAACGGCGCCCGCCAACGCCACCGGCGCGACCGTCACCGGTCTCGACCCTTCGACCTTCTACCTCTTCCGCGTGCGCGCGGCCAACGGTCCGAGCCTCTCGGCGCCCTCGAACGAAGCCAACGCCACGACCTCTGGGCTCCTCGCCCCCTGCGTCGCGGGGCCGCAGACGCTCTGCATCAACGGCGGCCGCTTCAAGGCCGAGCTCGACTGGCACCTCGCCGACGGGACGGGCGGGAACGGGCAAGCGGTCCCGGTTCCGTCGGCGCCCGACTCGGGCCTCTTCTACTTCTTCGGGCCCGCCAACATCGAGATGCTGATCAAGGTCCTCAACGCCTGCGTGCCCGCCTTCGATCGCTACTGGGTCTTCTTCGCAGCGACCACCAACGTCGAGTTCGCGGTGGTCGTCACCGACACCCGAAACGGCCAGACCCGCGCGTATTACAACCCGCCGGACCGTTCGGCCCCACCCGTCCAGGACGTCAACGCCTTCCCGACGTGTCCCTGAGCCGCCCACCCCCGCGCGCTGCGCGTGCTGCCGGTCCCGCCCGACCCTCGCCTGATCGTTCCAACTCGCCCGTAATCCCTATCCCCCCCGTCCCCCTGCCCCTCCAGGGCAGGGGGACGCCCCCGCCCTCCCTCGCGTGTCGAATCGCCCCTGAAGATCGGCGCCGACAGCGCGGGCGCTAGCTGGGCTTCCTTGCGACGAGGCCGTAGTCCTGGAAGCCGTAGAGCAGGTCGTCGAGACGGTCACGCAGGCGGTTGACGCGGTCGGCGAGGGGGTGGAGCTCCGGCGGGAGCTCGTCGAGCGAGATCTCGGGAAGGCGCTCGCCAGCAGCGAACGGGTGGAGCTCGACGATCTCGAGGTCGTCGAAGCCCTGCTGTCGCGCGAGCTCGCGCAGGTAACCAGGGTGTACGGGTCGCTGGTGGGTGGGATCGAGCCAGAAGTTGCGCGCGCCGACGACGACGGAGAGCGGGCTCGGCGTCTCCAGGAGGAGCACGCCGCCTGGCCGCAAGGCCGCCCACGCGAGAGCCATGAGCCGCTCCAGGACCTCCGCCGGCAGGTGCTCGACGACGTGGAACGAGACCACCGCACCCAGGCTCTCGCGCGGCGTCGCCTGGAGGTGGGAAAGGAGGTCGCCCTCGACGACGTCGAGCCCCTGCGAGCGGCAGTGGGCCACCATCTGCGCGCTGCTGTCGACGCCGCGCACGGCGAGCCCGGCGCCGGCGAAGACGCGCAGCGCCTCCCCTCGCCCGCAGCCGAGGTCGAGCAGCAGACCCGCGCTCCCTGGGTTTGCCCGGAGGTTGGCCAGGAGGTGGGGCAGGTAGGAGGCGACGCGCTCGGCGATCTCCTCCTCGGTGCCGCGGTAACGCCTCTCGAACTCGAGATAGCCGCGCTCGGCGAAGGCGCGCGCCAGCACCGGCGCCGGCGCCACCGGCCGCTCGGAGACGCCTGGAGCTGCACCGCTCGCAGCGCCGGCGTCCGCGGCGAGGAGCGCCGAGCGTGCCCACGCCAGCGTCTCGCGCGCGTCGGCGCGATGCGAGTCGACCTTGGCGTCGAGGCGCGCGTAGAGCGCGTCGTGGTGCCGCACCACCTCGTCGAGGCCCTCCTGCAGCGTCGCCTCGAGGCGGGCGAGCCGCTCTTCGACGCGCGCGCCGCTCGACTGCAGGTGCTCGAGGAGGATGAGGTTGAACGTCCGCTGGCGGTCCCACAAGTCGCCGAGCGGCGCCTGTACGAACGGCCGCAAGAGCCGCTTGCCGAGGACGAGCAGCCGGCCGACGAGCCCGCGGTGGCTGCGGACGGGGAACCGGTGGTCCCCCGCCCACAACCAGCGCCAGGACTCGAGGTCGCGGGTTGGCTGGTCGAGGAAGTCCTCGACGCGCGGAGCGGGCCGCGCCTCCTCGACCAGGGGTCGCTACTCCGCCGGCAGCACGGTGACCATCAGCTCGGCGGTGACGTCGGGGTGCAGGTAGACGTTCACCCGATGGTCGCCGATGGTCTTGATGCCGCCGCCGACGTCGATCTTGCGCCGGTCGACGTCGAGGCCCTTCGCCGCCAGCGCCTCGGCAACCTCGGTGGCGGTCACCGATCCGTAGAGCGTCCCGGTCTCGCCCACCCGCTTGGTGAGCTCCACCCGCACGCCCGACAGCGCGCCCGCCGCCTGCAGCGCACCCTCGCGCTCGAGGGCGATGCGGGCGTCGATCTTCTTGCGCTGGCTCACGAACCACTTGCGGTTCGCGTCGTTGGCCTCGACGGCATAGCCCTGCGGCAGCAGGTAGTTGCGGGCGAAGCCGGGCTTCACCTCAACCTCCTGGCCGCGTTTGCCCTTTTGACGAAGGTCGTTGAGCAGGATGACTCGCATGAGGCCTCCCTACTCCGACACGAACGGCAGCAGCGCCAGGTGGCGCGCCCGCTTGATGGCGTCGGTCAGCATGCGCTGGTGCCGGGCCGAGGTGCCGGAGATGCGACGGGGAAGGATCTTGGCGTGCTCCAGGATGTACTGCTGGAGCAGCTTGACGTCCTTGTAGTCGATGTATTCGATGCCGTCCGCGCAGAACTTGCAGACCTTGCGACGGCGGAAGAAGACCTTCTTGCGCATGGTCATGCGTCCCCCCGCGCTTCGTCGCTGCCCGTGCGCTCGCGGCCACCGCCACGCAGCGGCCCGGTGATGCCGACCGCCTCGGCCGCGGCAACGGAACGCTTGCCCTTGCGCATCGCGCGGCGAAGGTCCTCGTCGGTGCGCACCCAGAGGTAGCGCAGCACGCGCTCGTTCTGATTGAGGCGCCGCTCGACCTCCGCCACCGGCGGCGGTACGGTCTCGGCGACCACGTAGAGGAACACGTAGCGACCCTCGCCGACCTTGCCGATGGGGAACGCCAGCTTGCGCTTCCCCCAGCTCTCTTCCTTGACCACTTCGACGCCCTTGCCCGCCACCATCTTCTTCACCTCGTCGACGAGACCCACCTGGTCCTCGTCCGAGAGAGACGGGTCGAGCACGAGCGCCAGCTCGTACGTTCTGCGCATCCTGGGATGCCTCCCTATGGACATTGGGCCCCGCCGATCCTTCAGGGCGAAGGGGGCGGAGCAGAGAGGCCGGGGGCGGTACACCCGTCCCCGGTGGACGACCGTTACCGGTCGGAGCCGCCTATTCTAGCCGGCGGGCCGGTCGCGTCAAGCCGGACCGTTGAAGCGGTCCATCGCGCGACCCATCCCCTCGGCGAGCCAGCTCTCGCAGGCATCGGCGCCGCGCGCCACCATCGCCTCGACCGTTTCGCGGCCCGCTGGCGAGAACGGAGCGAGGACGTAGTCGGCCAGCGCCTCGCCGGTGAGCTCGTCCCCCTCCTCCCGCACCCCGAGGCGTAGCCGATGCACGGCGTCGCTCTGCAGGCTCTCGAGGATCGACTCGAGCCCGCGGTGCCCGCCGGGGCTTCCGGACGGCCGCAGGCGCAGCCTCCCCAGCGGCAGGGCGACCTCGTCGAGCACGACGAGGATCTCCGCCGGTGCGAAGCCGTGGCGCTCGACGAGGCAGCGGGTGGCGTACCCGCTGCGGTTCATGAAGGTCTGCGGCAGGGCGAGACGAACCTCCCCCACCTCACCGACGAGCGCGTTGCATTCGTTGCGGCCGAGGCTCACGCCCTTTCGCCGCGCCAGCTCCTCGACGACGCGGAAGCCGACGTTGTGGCGGGTGTCGGCGTACCGCGCGCCGGGATTCCCCAGCCCCACCACCAGCCTGCGCCGCGAAGGCGGCTCGCCGCCCGGTTCCGGGGCAGGCTCGCCGGCAGGGCCGGCGAGCTCTCCGAGGTCCCCGGCGCCCACGCGGGCCTACTTTTCCTTTTCCTTGTCCTCGTCGAGCGCCTTGCCGCGCTTGATGACCTCGGGCTGCGCAGCCTCGGTCTCGAGGAGCTTCTCCTCGGCGGTCGGCTCCACCACTTCCTGCTTCTGGTGGGCGACGAGGGCGATCACGCGGCCGGGCTCGTCGAGCAACTCGACGCCTTCGGGCAGCGTCACGTCCTTCGCCTCGAGGTGCTGGCCGATGTGGAGCTCGGAGACGTCGACGAGGACCTTGGCCGGGATCTTGTCCGGCGTGCAGGTGACGTGCAGCTCGCGGGTCACGAAGTCGAGGATGCCGGCGTCGACCTTGACGCCCACCGGGACGCCGTGCAGCTCGAGGTGCACCGCGATCTTGACCTTCTCCGTCATCAACACGCGCTGGAAGTCCACGTGCAGGACGCGCCGGCTCACGGGGTGGATCTGCATCTCCCGGATCATCGCGTGCCGGCTCTTGTCGGTGCCGGCGAGCTGCAGCAGGAAGACGGGATTGTGCCCTTCCGTGGAGCGCATCAGATCGAGCAGCGTGCGCTTGTCGACCTGGATCGCCATCGGCTCCCGGCCGGCGCCGTAGACCACGGCCGGCACGAGCCCCTTCTCCCGCAGGCGGTGGTTGGCGTTCTTCCCGGTCTCCTGCCGGGGTTGCACTTCGAGGTTGAGCTCAGCCATGACGTCGATTTCCTTCGGGTCGACCCCGCCGCCCTCGAGTCAGACGAACAGAGAGCTGACGGAGCTGTTGTCGTGGATTCTACGGATTGCCTCTCCCAGGATCGCGGCCACCGAGAGGGGCTCTAGCTTCGAGCAGCGGGCGAGTTTATCACCCAGGGGGATGGTGTCGGAAATCAGCACCTTCTCGATGGGTGCCGCGTTGATGCGGTCGAGCGCCGGCCCCGACAGCACGCCGTGGATTCCGGCGGCCAGGATGCGCACCGCGCCTCGCCGCCGCAAGAGGTCGGCGGTCTTGGTGAGCGTCCCCGCGGTGTCGATGATGTCGTCGATCACCAGGGCGGTCATCCCCTCGACCTCGCCGATCAGGTGCATGACCTCGGCCTCGTTCTTGGCCACGCGGCGCTTGTCGACGATCGCCAGTCCGGCGTCGAGCCGCTTGGCGATGGCGCGCGCCCGCTCCACCCCGCCGGCGTCCGGCGAGACGATGACGAGGTCGGGGAGGTCGAGCTGGCGCACGGCGTCGAGCAGCACCGGCGCGGCGAAGAGGTGGTCCACCGGCACGTCGAAGAAGCCCTGGATCTGCGACGCGTGCAGGTCCATGGCGAGGATGCGGTCGGCGCCGGCGCGCGAGATGATGTCGGCCACGAGCTTCGAGCTGATCGGCACCCGCGGCGCGTCCTTCTTGTCTTGGCGCGCGTAGCCGTAATACGGGATCACCGCCGTCACGCGTGACGCCGAGGAGCGCTTGAAGGCGTCGAGCATGATCAAGAGCTCCATGAGGTTGTCGTTCACGGGCGCGCAGGTGGGCTGCACCACGTAGACGTCGGAGCCACGGACGTTCTCGCGGATCTGAAAGAAGATCTCGCCATCCGAGAAGTTGTAGAGCGTGACCTTGCCGGGGGCGAGGTTCAGGTAGGCACAGATCTTCTCGGTCAGCTCCGGATGCGCGCGGCCGCCGAATACCTTGAGCTCTCCAGACATACCCTCACCGTTGCGGGGCAACGCCCCGAACGCTCCTCCCGATCTGCGTTCACTGGGTCCGACGCGCTGCACTTAGAAGCAAAACTCTTGGGAGAAGCAAAACTCTGGGAGAAGCGAAACTCTGGGAATCGGATCTTGGTTGGGGCGGGAGGATTCGAACCTCCGGTAGCGGGATCCAAAGTCCCGTGCCTTACCACTTGGCTACGCCCCAGGACCTCGCCGGAGACCGCCCGGTTGCTGCGTAGGGCCCCGGAGCCGCCCGACCTTAACACGGGCTCCGCCCAGGGTAGCCGCCCTCGCAGCCCCCCGAGCGAAACCCGACGCCGGGCCTCCGGCCCTAGGTGACGCTCCAGAAGGAGTCGCGCAGGTGGATCTGCTCGACCTCCTCGAGCGACGTCCGGCCCGCGTCGGCGGCCGGGGTCTCCGCGACCGGGGTCGCCACCACCGGCGGCACCGGTGTCGCGGCGACCGCGGGCTCGTGCCACCCCTCGTCGCCCATGTCGTCGTCGTGCGGCGCGAGACGGACTCCGGCCGCGACCTCGCCGAGGGCGCGCTGGTACTCGGCCAGCACCCCCTCCTCGATCATGCGGCGGGTCTCGTTGTTCAGCGGGTGGGCGACGTCGCGGTAGCCGCCGCGCTTGCGCCGCCTGCTCGGCATGCTGATGAACAGCCCCCGCTTTCCCTCGATGACCTTGAGGTCGTTGACGATGAAGCAGGCGTCCAGCACGATCGAAGCGTAGGCCTTGAGCTTCTCTTCGTCGACCGGGAACACCCGAACCTCGGTGATCTGCATGTCTCTCCTCCCCCCTGGGGCTCCAGCCGAATGCCGGTCAGGACATCCGGTGCAGCGCGGCGCGCGGTACGGTGCGTACCCGCTGGATGCGGGTGCCCACCGGGAGCCGCCGGCCGGGGAGCTCGTCGCCGTCGGGGGGCGGGTCGCCTTTCGTGCCCATCATCCAGAGGGCCGCGCCGCTTCCTGACAGGCGGGCCGCCGCGCCCGTCGATCGGAGGTCGGCGTGCAAGGCGGCCAGCTCCGGCCAGCGGCGGAAAACCACGGCCTCGAGATCGTTCGCGGACTGCGCGAACGCCTCCCAGCCGAGCTTGCCTCGCTGAACCAGAGCCATGATCCTAGGATCGAAGGGCTTGGGTGTCAATTCGCCAAGCTCGCCAAAGACCAGCGCCGTGGCCACGTGGACGGGCGGCAGCACCAGGACGAGCTCGCGCTCGGGGAGCTCGGGGAGCGGGAGGATCTCGTCGCCCCGGCCCACCCCGAGTGCGGTGCCGCCTACCAGGAAGTAGGGAACGTCCGCCCCCAGCTCCCGCGCGAGCAGCCACAGCCCCTCGGGGGGCGCCGGGGCGCCGAGGGCGGCCTGCAAGCCGAGCAAGACCGCCGCGGCGTTGCTGCTGCCCCCGCCGAGGCCGGCGCCCATCGGGATCCGCTTCTCGAGCCGGATCGCCACGCCGGTGCCAGGCGCCCAGCGTTCGAGGAACCCGGTGGCGGCGCGGTGGGCCAGATTCCCGGGCCCCGCGTCGAGGACCGCCCCTTCCACAGTCAGGCGCACTCCCAAGCCGCCGAGCTCCAGCGTCACCTCGTCGGCGAGGTCCACGGTCTGGAAGATCGTGCGCAGCTCGTGGTAGCCGTCGGCTCGCTTCCCCACCACCTGCAGGTGGAGATTGACCTTGGCAAAGCTCGGGAGGCTAAGCCGGTGGGGGCTCATCGCACGACTCCGCGTAGCCCGCGGGGACCGACCGCTCGGGAAGCTCGCCACGCAGCGGCTCCGCCACCACCTCCTGCCAGCGCAGCTGCCGCCCCTGACGCTGCGAGAGCAAGCCGCCCTTCCCCTGGCGGCGCCACCACCAGACGGGTTGCCCGCCCTCCGAGAGGCTCCACGCGGTGACCCGACCTGCCTCGACCGTGGCGCTCCAGACTCGCCCCGATGCGTCGCGAAGCTGCAACGACGTCGCGTCCGGCGCCGGCGCGTCGCCGCCGGCCGGGCGCACGGGGAGGACGCCGAGCAGCATCGCCGGGAGCGCCGTCGCATCGATCGGCGCTGCGCCGATGCCCGGCAGGTCCAGGCGGGCGAGGTCGGGGCACCAGGTCCCGGTGTGGTGGTCGACCCACCAGGCCGCGCCGCGATCCACGCCGAGCGACCAGAGCAGCCGGCCGAGACGGTCCGAGGCGTCCAGGCGAAAGCGGTCCGCCGCCGCCAGGCGCAGGGTCGCGCGGAAGCTGCCGCCGCCCTCGGGCCCGTCGTAAGAACCCTGGAAGAGACGCTGCGACGGGATCGCGCCGGCCGGCAGATCCCACGGCCGCCCGGTGACCGCGGCCGCGCCGGCGGCTGACGTCCGTGCGCCGGTCGACGCGCACCCGGCGAGGGCGCAGGCGGCGAGGGCCGCCAGCGACGCGGCCGCCGCACGGCGCACCCGGCGGGCGCTCACTGCCGGGGCTGGTCCCGCTCGACTTCCTCGAGCTTGCGCTGCACCTTCGAGGCGTCGGAGTCGCCCAGCGCGAGGGCGCGGCGGTAGGCGGTCCGCGCCTCGCCGAGCTTGCCCACGGCACGCAGCGCGTCGCCGAGGTGCTCCTGCACCGTACCGTCGGCGGGAAGCATGTGGGCTGCGCGCTCGAGCTGCTCGATCGCCTGCGCGAAGTCGCCGAGCCGGTAGTAGACCCAGCCGAGCGAGTCGATGTAGGCGGCGTTGTCCGGCTCGAGCTCGACGGCGCGACGGATCATCCGCAGCGCGTCCGGCAGGTTCTCGCCCTTCTCCGCCCACATGTAGCCGAGGTAGTTGAGCGCCATCGAGTTGTCCGGCGACCGCTCGAGCAGCGTCTGGAACGCGCTGGCCGCCTCCGACACGCGTCCGGTGCGCTCGTACGCGGCGCCGAGACGGAAGCGCAGCTCGACCGAGCCGGGATCGGCGTCGAGGAGCTCGAGGAGGAGGGGGATCGCCTCCGCGTGGTGGCCCGCGCTCTGGTAGACCTGCGCCGCGCGCCCCTTGCCCTCCGGGCCCGGGGGGAGCTTGGCGAGCTCGCGAGCCGCGTCGCCGTCGCGGCCGAGGGCGAGGAGGACCTCGGCGCGCTTGGCGGCGAGCGCCTGCGGCGGCAGCCCCGCCGCGGGCTCGAGCTGTGCGAGCGCCTCGTCCTTGCGGTCGAGGCCGACGAGCGCGTCGACGCGCAGCAGCGTCGCCGCGGCGCGCGTCGCCGGCTGGCGCCCGTCGAGGTCGTCGAGAATCGGCACCACCTCGCCCCAGCGCTCCTCTTCGGCGAGGAGCTGCGCGAGCTCGAGGCGCGCGCGATCGGCCACCGCGCGCCGTTCGGGGCCACCGCCGGAGAGGTCGGCGATGAGCTCCTTGAGCATCGCGCGCGCCTCCTCGCGCTTGTCGCCGCGCGCCAGCATGCGCGCTAGCGAGAGGCCCACCTCGGGGTCGGCCGGGATCTCGCCGTGGAGAATCTCGAGCTCCTTCAGCGCCTCGTCGTCTTTGCCCTGCTCCTCGAGAAGAAGGGCCCGGAAGAGGCGAAGTCGTGCGTCGGGGCCGGCGGCGAGCAGGCTGTCGACGAGCGCGTTCGCAGCGGGGACGTCGCCGGAGCGGTAGAGCTCGAAGGCGAGCCGGCGCAACACGTCACCCTGCTTGGCCTGGTCCCCGGGCGCCTCGCGCAGCACCTTCACCGAGTTGGCGTGGTCGCCGGTGTCGCTCAACAGGTCGGCGAGACCGAGCCGCACCTCGAGCGCCTCGGGATCGCGTGCGAGCTGCTCGCGCAGCAGCGCCGCGGCCTCCCCCTTCGCGCCGCGCTCGAGCAGGAGATGGAGGAGCTGGTTGGTGACCTGGCGCGCGTCGGGCGCCGCGGCGGCCAGCCGGCGCAGCATCTGCTCGGCCCGCGTGCGCTCGCCGGCGCTCGAGTAGAGCCGCGCCAGCGCCTGCAGCGCGTCCGGGTCTTCCTCGCGCAGCGTCAGCAGCTTCTCGAGCGCCACCCGCGCTTCCTCGAGCAGCCGTGCGTCACCGTCGGAGACGGCGAGCAGCGCCTCGGCTGCGGAGCGCAGCACGTCGGGGTCGTCCGGCGCCAGGGCGAGCGCCTGCCGAGCCTCGCGAGTCGCGTCGTCGATGCGGCCCATGCGCAGCGCGAGGCCGGCGAGCTCGAGCCGCAGGTACGGGTCCCGCGGCGCGGCGGCCGCGGCGCGATCGAGCAGCTCGCGCGCGCTGCCGAAGTCGCCCTCGAGCACGAGCATCCGACCGATCACGAACGCCTCGGTCGGCGACGAGCCGGTCGCGGGGGGCGTCTGCGCCTCGCTGGCGCGCAACGCGAAGGCGACGGGCAGCAGTGCCGTCAGGCCGGCGGCGAAGACGGCGCGGCG
>Ga0209382_10003651_pt1 | contig 21169 bp, 20 predicted proteins | sample SoiMetdeltSBSDD5_FD_187599 | JGI IMG/M metagenome (GOLD analysis project Ga0209382, IMG submission 187599) | Bulk soil microbial communities from a Populus tree surrounding site in Tennessee, USA - Soil MetaG P. deltoides SBSDD5 (SPAdes) (version 2) | ecosystem: Environmental > Terrestrial >... | reverse complement strand
CAATTGCCCCTGGTGGATCGCCTCTCGGCCGCATTCTGGAAATCGACGACGAGTCTGGAAACCAGAGGCATATCGAAATCGTCGGAGTCGTTGCCGATAACCGAACGGGCCCGATGTTGGAAGGCACTCGGCCTGACCCTGTTGTCTACGTCACTCTGCCTCGGACCTTTTCGGGTCCGTTTACTCTGCGAATACGAACTCGAAGCGCGGAGTCCGTTGTGGCCGTCTCCGCCGATCTGCGCGGTATGGTACGGGCCGTGGATCCACGCTTGCCGTGGCTCACACTGCTCCGAGGAGAGGAGACCTATCTCAGTGATAATCCCGCGCTGCGTTATGTTGCGCTCTCCATTGGTGGCCTCGGTTTGCTTGCGTTGATACTTGCCGCAACCGGGCTGTACGCCGTGATGTCGTATGTAGTGCGGCTCCGTCGTCGTGAGATCGGAGTGCGGATGGCCATTGGCGCCAATCCGCGCCAAATTCTAGCCATGATGGTCTGGCAGGCGCTTCGTCTCGTCTTAATCGGTGGCGGAATTGGCCTCGCTCTTGCCATTCCGCTCGCATTCGGCCTCCGCGCGGTTTTCATCGGCCCCATCTCGCCGCTGGATCCGGCCGCCTTCCTTCCACCTTTCGCCCTTCTACTCATCGTCGGTTTTCTCGCAGCGGCTCTGCCGGCAAGGCGCGCATCAGCGACGCAACCGACCACCACGTTGAGAGAGGAATAGGTCCGTCTTGATCAAAGAAAGCCCCTCCTGGAATAGGAGGGGCAAACGAGCCGAGGAACGAGGCGAGTGGGGTGGTACTAAAGAACGCGAGCGCAGCGAGCCTCCTTATATTTTCGCGAAGCGCTCCTTATTGAAAAAGCAAGGATGCGCTACGCGCGACTTTATCGGAGGCTCGCTGCGCTCACGTTCTTTAGTACCACCCCACTCGCCTCGTTCCTCGGCTCGTCGCCCCTCCTATCCCAGGAGGGGAAGTGTTTGCTCGACACATCGTCCACAGCATTATTCGGGCAGGGTCCTATCCCAGGGGACCACAACTCTAGTTTCATAAACCCGTGACCTGGAGCCGTCGTCGCACATACAGGAAGCCGGCCCAACAGCTCAGTGCCCCCAGACAAACCAGAGCTGTTGCCAGAGGAGGAGTCTCCTGCAGGAAGGTCCAGGTGATCTGTCCGCTATCAAACCGAAACGACAGAGGAAGCATGGTTAGGAAGATACCGAGGCCCATCAGGATTCCTCGCCACCGCAGCAAATGTTTCGTCATATCTAACGTCTCCTTTTCTTGTGTTGGTCGCAACGCAACAGGTAACTCGGGCAGTGGGTTGGCGCGCAGTGCTTCGATCGTGCGGGCGAAATCCGGGTCCAGCTTCTGGAACTCTTCCACCAGGGCCACCGTATCGTCGCTCGCTTCGCCGGACAGGTAGGCCGGCAAAAGGTCGTGGATTACATTTTGAGTTACTTTCATTTTGCAGTTACCCCTTGGTTGCGAATTTGCGCGAGCCTCAACCGTGCCCGATGTACTTTGACCTTTACGGTCGCAACAGGCAGACCAAGCGCTGCTGCGACCTCCTCGTAGCGCAAGCCCTCGTCGACCCGCATCAACAGCGCCGCACGGTCCACTTCGGGGATTTCCCGCAAAGCGCGTAGCACCCTGTCAAGTTCGTCCTTCACTTCCACCTGGCGCGAGACGCTCTGGCTGGTGTCGGGAATGGTGTCGTCCAGGTCTTGCGATCGCAAGCGGCGTTTGCGTTCCGTCAACCACAGATTGCGGGCGATAGTCAGCAAGTACGCTTTCACGGTCGCCAGGCGGATTGGCTCCGGCGAACTCCAGACGCGGATGAAGGTCTCCGACGTGATGTCGTCCGCCAGTGCCGGGTCGCCCGACAGGTACAAGGCGAAGCGGTAAACGTCCCGTGCGTAACTCACGTACAAGTCATGAAATTGAGTCATGGCAGCGGTTTTGGCTCACGTAGAAGATATGCGCTGACCGCCAAAAAGTTTCCGCAGAGTCAGGAAGAATTTACCGCAGCGAAAGATTGAGCGTGGCCCCGGTCACTGCAAAAAAACGAACCCAACCGGTGGGGGAGCGACCCTGTGGGGACAGAAGAATAAACTGGGTCGTGTACCCGCCTCCTTCGGCCAAATATGGAAAGAAGCTTTCCGTGGCGGACACGAGAACGTCGCTTTCATTGACGGACGGTGTCGTCGCGATCAGGAAGTCTCGACGTTCGTTGTACCTTCCGCGCAGTCCGATGACAGACACTCCTGACACCGCGTTGGTTGAAACGCGAAGCACCCCTTGAAACGAAGCAGGCAGCGATGAAAAACCGGGAAGTTCATTTAGAAACAGAGCGCGTTGGCCTTTTCCCGCAACAAGCACTGAACCCGTTGCGACATTGGCGCCTGTCAAGGTCGTCAGCTGCAGCGCTACGGTTGCGGCCTCGTCGGAAAGATTCGTAACGGCGATGCCTGTCTGCAGCGAACCGGGATCCGCCGCATTGAAGTTCCCTGAGGATTCGGCAAACAACCGGAATCCGGCGCCCTCCGATGTAGCAATCACACCGGATTCAGTCACGACGATTCCGTTGCGGCGATACGAAAATACCGCAACGCCCGAAGGAATCCCTGAATTGTCCGCTGGCGTAACGTGAGCGGACCCGACGCGCACTCCTGCACCCGAACCTGATGTCAGTCCGGACCAGGAACTTCGAGGCGGTATCGAATATGTCAAAGTGCTTCCCGATTGACCATTCACGTTCAAATCGAGAGGACCCGCCTGGCCGGAAGTGCTGCCTTGTTCGATGAACCGAATCTCACCGCTAATCGGATTGTCTGTCGGATTCACCAGTACTATTTTGGTCGTCCACCCGCCGCCATCCGCAAGGTGCGGGAAGATGACGCGGCGGCTCGACGACACTGACAAGTCAGAGACCGGCAATGTCGTGATTAGAAATTCGTTTCTTTCGTTGTTGTAGCCTCGCAGAGCGACGACCGAAACAGGCGTTGAGGCATTGAATGTCAATGTGCCGCGCGCCAATGTTCCGCTGTTGAATGGACTCTCGTCCAGAAACCGCCCCAGCAATCCCTTTGCGGGAATGGTGATGGCGCTGTGGCCAAAGTCGCGTCCAGTCGAATCCGTAAAGAAAAAGGAAATGAGAGCGGGCTGATTGCCTGGATTAACAAATGCCAGACCGGTGTTTGCCCGACCGCTTACTTCTGCATAAATTCTGCCACTGCGAATTGGTGCCGCGGCGGGCACTCCGGCTTCCGTGACGAGAACGTTATTTCGGCGATAAGCGAAGATGGCGACTCCGGGAGGAACGGCGGTGCCTGCATTACTTTGGATCGATGCATAACCTACGATCGTGCTCAGCGGCACGCCGGTCGTTCCGAACGACATTGCTCCGGGATCGGCAATTCCGTACGTCAGGGAAGAGAATGTCGAGAAATTCGAAAAGTCGGTGCGCATTTTATCGGCAAGCGGCCAATTAGTAGCCGACGTCCACACGGCGCCATTGAGTGGAGCGTTGAACTCACCGATATTGACCGGCACAGGGGATATGGTGACGACCGACGTCTCGCACCGGTCTGCCGTACAGCCTCCGGCGTTGCACTGCTGGGGACTAAAGAATGCACCGTGCTTTCCCCACGCAATCCAGATGGTTGGCCCATGATCCTCCGCGTTGAGGACAACGGCGGAAGCTGTCTGGCTGGAATCGCAAAGCGTGTCCTGATGTGCGGCCGCGTACCATTGCGTCGCATACCACTCGTTCAGTGGTCGAGACGAGTCGGGAGCGCGAATCAGAGCCGAGACATGTTCCGCATCGAGGAAGTGACTATTAAAGTATCCGCAATCCGAAGCCCACAGGTCGTAGAAGTGAGCTTCGATAAAAAAACCGAGACTATTCGATCCTCGAACAAAGACCTGGCCGTAGATTGTCCCGTTTTGCTGTTTTACGGTCGGTGCTGTGATGTTCGGCTGAAACTCTGCAGGTAGAACATTGCAGTCGCTGGCGCCAATCATCCACGTCGGCCGAAATTTCTCGAGAATGGCTTGTTCGAAGTTGTCGGGCAAACCATCGCCATCCTGGTCCGCGCCGGTAAACCCCGCGACCTGGGCGCTTAGCGGTACCGCCAACAATATCCATAAGACGGTGAGCGCAAGTCTCGAAGATGTGCGATAACTGTAGTCGTTTCGTCGCTGTTTCATGCCGAGCGCTAATCGCTGCTCAAATTTATGGGAAACGCAAGGTATGCTTCAAGGTAATTGCGTACTGTACGGGCAGTCTATGACCGCCCGGGCGCTCACTGAGCGCCCCTACAGGCGCCGTAGAACAAACTTTAGCGGAGGGTTCATGCGTAAACTCGAGGGAGTACTCATCCGAGGGACATTGGCGGCACTCATGGTTGTGGCGGCGGGCTTGCCACTCCAGGCCGCGGATTTCGACCTATCAGTCTTTGGCGGGGTGCAACGCCAGGGAAAGCTCACACTCCAATCCGCACCAAGCACGACGGTTAATCTCATTAGGACGATTAACGCGACCAACTTTGGTGTTTTCGGCGTTCGATTCGGTCACGGCGGCGTCTTTGGAGGTGAGCACACGCTCGCGTTCGCTCCTAACTTCATCGCCGCCGACACCAGGGCGTTTTTCTACAATTCCAACATTCGTATCCAGGCGCCTCTGCCGGTAGTGCGTCCCTACGGCACCATCGGTCTGGGGCTGATCGGGACGTCGAGCGAAGGCGATCGCGTGGGAGATATCGGTACCAAGTTCGCGATCAACTATGGTGGCGGCTTCAAATTTATGCCCGCCGGACCCGTAGGCATGCGAGTGGACGTCCGAGGCTACGCTGTCCCCAGTACGGAATTTCGCGTTTTCACTTCCAAGAGCCAACGAGTGGATTTCGTCGAAGTCAGCGTCGGAGTGGTGTTCGCTCTCGGCAAGTCGCAGTGACGGACTGACGTGACATTTCCGTGAAGATCGCACGGCCGGTAGTGCGTATTGTGGTGCGTATCTACGGAGGTAGGTCGTGATCACGATAGGGTTGCTGTCGATGTTGCTCTCCAGTCTGACGCCGGCTCAGCAGGCGACTAACACTTATCGTTTTGACGTCGCATCGATAAAGGTCAACAAGAGCGGTGAAGACCGGGTTTCGGGAGGATTTCTGCCGGGCGGCCTCTATCGGGTGAGCAACTATCCGCTGCGATCGCTCATTGCTGCGGCTTACCTGAGGCCGCAGGTCAATCCAGGATTTCTTATTGAGGGTGGACCCGAGTGGATCGACTCAACGCGATTTGACATCGAAGCGAGAGCTGCCGGCGAATTCCCAACTGCTCCTGATAGTCCCAATGCACCCCGCCGAGTTATGCTGCAGAACCTTCTTGCCGAGAGGTTCGGATTGAAGGTTCATCACGAAACGAGGCAAGGCGATGTCTATGTCGTCACATTCTCGCGCCCCGATCGGAAGCTGGGACCGCAACTGCAAGCGTCGTCGCTCGACTGTGTCGCGACGCCGCCGACGCCTTCACCCTGCGGGGTGAAACTCGCGCCGGGCAGCGTCATTGGAAACGGCCTCGCGCTAACACCGCTGATGAACCTGTTGCCGCGTTTCGTCGATCGGATTGTCATCGACGAAACCGCACTAACTGGCCGATTCGACTATCGCCTATCGTGGAGACCGGCGCCGGGCGAATGGATGTTGCCGCCCTCGCCGGATGCGGCGACCCCACGTGAAGATGCGCCTTCGCTCTTTACAGCCCTGCAAGAGCAGCTAGGCTTGAAACTCGAGTCGCGCAAGGACGCAATCGACATTCTCGTTGTGGACCAAGCCGAAATGCCTAAGCCGAACTAGGAGTACGTATCCAATGATGCACTCGATCCGTTCGCTGGCTCGCGCGCGCTGGTTCACGGCGGGCGCCATCGTGACTTTCGCGCTCGGCATCGGCACGAACATAGCAGTGTTCGCCCTGGTGGACCGGCTGTTGTTTCGACCGCTGCCGTACCACGAGCCCCAACAGCTGTTCCTTATCCAGGAGGTTGATCTCGACACTGGCCAGCGGAAGTACTCTCTGCCAAAGAGATATGTAGATGAAGCTCGCACCAGGCTGGCGTTCCTCGACGAGCGGATGGCCATGATGGGTGACTCAGCGGGCTATTACTTTACTCCGGACATGGACGGACCGGAACTGCGGCTGACCAACGTGACGTACCAGATGCCCGCCATCCTGGGCCTGAACCCGGTTCGGGGACGCGCATTCAACGAGGAGGACGATCGGCTCAAGCGGGCGGTCGTCATGCTGACTTACGAAGGCTGGCAGGACCGCCTCGGCGGAGCGCCCGACGCGGTTGGCCGCAAGCTGTGGCTGCGCGACGATGCATTCGAGGTCATCGGGATATTGCCGCCCGGCTTTATTCCTCCCGGGGCATTCGTGGATCCGACAATGGTCGGAATCCGGCTGATGCCCGAGGTCAATACCGTGAGAGGGGGTGTGCTTTCCTCACCCCCTGTGGTTCGCATCGTTAGCGGCGTATCGCAAGCTGCGGCGCAGGCGGAACTCGAAGCACTTGTGCAGTCGCTACGGCAGGAAACGCCTGCCGAACTAACGCCGTCGTCCATCCGCTTTATTCCAATTCGTGACGCGATGTTCGGAACGTACTACCAGTACATCAAGTTGGTTCTGGGTGGCGCGGCACTGGTACTGCTCGCGACTTGCGTCAGTCTCACGACTCTGTTTCTGGTTCGCGCGCGATCGCTCTGGCCGGAAGTGGCCCTTCGCGCCGCGCTGGGAGCATCGCCGCGCCGGCTGTTGGCTGAAGCGCTGGCTGAGAGAGGGCTGGTGTGCATTGCGGGCACAGTCGCTGCGCTCGTCGCGTATCGCTGGTCGGCGGCTGCGCTAACTGCGACCGTGCCTCCTCTGTTTGGAAGGTTCGCAGCCGGGGCTACGGATCTGCGTGTGATCCTGTTCGCGGCGGCCGCGGTTCTCCTCGCCACTCTGATTGCGACCATATTCACGAGCCGTCAAACGACCGCAGATCCTCTCGCAGCACTGGGACGCACGACCGCCGGAGACCCCCAACGACGGCTGCGCAGTGGCCGCTGGATACTCGCTGTGGAGGCCGCACTGGGTGTCGTCCTGGTTGCAGGCGCAGTCGTGACCGTGCGAAATTTCGCCGGATTGGCAACAACAGGACTCGGCTTTGAGCCTGAAGGCACGTACCTGCTTTACACACGGTCGAAGCCGGGACTGAACAAGGTTGAGAACTTCGATGCATTTCAAAGAATGCTCGATGCGCTACGTCGCATGCCTGGGGTTATTGCTGCTGCCGGCAGCCCGTCCCTGTCCGTAACGCGTCTCAGCGAATCGCCCTTCTCGCCCCAGGGTCCATCGTGCTGCCGCTGGCGAGTCTCAAGCGATTACTTCGATACTCTTCAGATTCCGATCATCGCGGGTCGAGCACTCAGCGCGGAAGATGGGCGCAACGACGGCCGGGTGGCGGTCTTAAGCCTGCTTGGCGCGCGGCGGTTGTGGCCGAACCTCGCACCCGAAGCCGCTGTGGGTCGCATCGTTCAGTTTGACGGGGAGCCGCCTCGGGAAGTTGTCGGGGTCTGTGGCGACGTCAGACGAAGCTATGATGACCAACACTGGCCATCGATCTACCTGCCGCTCAACAGTGATTCACCGCCAGGTGTGGTGATGTCGGCGGTGATCCGGACAGCGAAAGGCGTCGATATGCGCTTTGGATCGCTGCGCCCGGCCGCGGAGGCGGGAGGTGATAACACGCTGCTGGCCGTGCGGCCCATGTTGCCGATGTATGATCGCGCGCTCGAAGCCCCACGTTTCCGCGCGGTGCTGTTTGGCGTTTTTGCCGCCGTTGCGCTCTTGGTTGCCATGACCGGCCTGTACGCGACGGCGGGTTATCTCGCGATTCAACGCAAGCAAGAAATCGGCGTCCGGATGACACTCGGAGCCGTGCGCGGATCGATCATCCGCCTCGTTATTATGGAAACCTGTCTTCCGGTTGTCGTCGGCACAGCAGGCGGGCTTCTGCTGGCCGCATGGGCAGCTCGATACGTGCAGACGTTCTTGCACAACGTCGATGCTCGTGACCCATGGACATACCTGTTGGTCGCCGGCGTCTTGGTTGGAACCAGCGTCGGGGCCGCGTGGCTTCCCGCGCACCGCGCTTCCCGTACCGATCCAGCCGAAGCGCTCCGCGCCAAATAGTGGCTAGATTGCTTCGCGTAGAGGACTGAACCGGCTCAACCCGATATGCTCGTTTAATATCCTGACAAGCTCGGTTAACTCCCACGGCTTTGCGAGAAATTCGATGCAACCAGCCTCTAAAGCTCTTTCCTTCTGAGTCCTGGTAGCATCTGCGGATACCGCCACGATAGGAAGTCTCTCAGCGTCAGGATGTGTATGGATCGCGCGAGTTGCGTCGAAGCCGTCCATCTCGGGCATATTAAGATCCATAAAGATAAGTGCCGGCCGAAATGCGATGGCCAGGTCGACTGCCTCACGACCATCACAAGCGAGAATCACCGGAACGCGAAACGCTCGCAGCGCGATTCTGAGTAGTTCGCGGCAATCCGCATCATCATCGACCACCAGCACCAAATCGTTGTTCTCCATGACGAATCGGTTCCTCGTAGTAATCGAACGCCGTCATATTTGATGCGGGATCACAGTCGGAGAGATCCGCACCGGTGATCGCGCCGTTGCTCAATTGTTCCTGAGTTCGTAATTCTACGGTGCAGATCTCGGTCCAAACTTGGGCAGAACCTCGAAAATAGTCAGATCAGACAGCCTTGGATCTGGAACGATCCGTTATCTGATTGTCCTTGGTGTTGGATGGGCTTTCACCGGGCAGGGTGAAGCGAAAACTGGTTCCCTCACCGACTCGGCTTTCCACCGTGATGTGGCCTCCGTGGGTCTCGACCGCCTGCTTTACGATCGCAAGGCCGAGGCCTGTCCCCTCGTGAGCCGGGTCGCTTTCAAACTTATCGAAAATCTTCCTAAGTCGATCCTCGGGTATGCCTTCGCCGTTATCACTTATCTCGCATTCAACGATTCCGTTAGCGAGCATTTCGGCTGTGACGGTAATTTCGCCGGCGTGCGTGTACTTGATTGCATTAGAGAGCAGATTCTGAAAAATCTGAGTTAATACCCTCGGATCGGCAAATACGACCACATCTTCTCCGACAAGATTCTTGATAGCGGTGCCGTCACCTTCGGCCAACGGCAGTATGTCCCGAATCAGACTCTGAATTAGTGGCCAGAGATCGACTTCGCGCGACTCGATACTTGCATTGATTTCAGTCGTACATTCCTCCTGGAGCACTTTCGTGATCAACGTATCCATTCGGGCGATATTTCGTTGAATGACACCTAACATTTTCCGCTGCGTGTTTTCGTCCAGAGAATTGATTCTTGTTTCCAGAACGTGAGCGGCAGCATGTATCGCGGAGAGTGGCGTTTTAAGATCATGCGTCACGAAGGAAAGTCGTTCCGCGCGAAATCGCTGCAGTTCCGCAACCTTCTCGTCCGCATAAGACTTCATTGCCAAAGCGATTGCAGTATCAATGACCTCGTTGACAATGTATGCGGAATGTCCGGCTAGACTAAGGCTGTGCCTTTCATAGAAGTCGAGCAACGCAGCGCGCAGGGCATTGTATTCAGCGACGACTTCGACAACGTCAAAGCCGATCCACAATCGTTGCAAGCCATGAACTTCGGCGGCGCTCATGTTTGGCGACACGGCACGTTGTTGACGGAGTGATACGCAAATCGCGTCGAGCAAAGATGGAATGTGATCATTCAACGTCGGGTTATCCAAACTCTCCGTACGTTCGATCGTGCGCACTCGTTTACGCCACTCCGCCAAAACTTGTTCCCGCTTGCTGTCCAGTATCTCGGCATGTTTTTCCACAATTACCTACCTAACGGTTTGATCCCTGTATTTGTCCGGATTTGTACGTTCTGACGCGATCTTTGTACGAAATCGAGCGTAGCACCAACATTATATGTATTCGATTTTGCGGTTTCGAATGACCGGATTGCGGGACCTCTTCTTTTGACGGAATTCCGATCAAGACGGTAGGGGCGGATCGGCGACTCTTTCCATGGCACGTCGGCAAAATCTCCTCGGTGGGCGGCAAACCGGTATCGTGCGTGCATGACCTAAATAGAGTCATGGCACGAATCTGGAAACTGCTGAAAAAGAGCTTCTGGGCCTGGGCCAACGAAAACGCTTTGGAATGGGGGGCGGCGCTGGCGTACTACACGGCTTTTTCCATTGCCCCTTTGCTCGTCATCGCTTTGACCATTGTCGGATTCTTTTATCAGGCCGACAGCCTCGCCTATATCCACGCTCACATCGGAAGCCTGGTAGGCAACAATGCGGCCACGGCAATTACCAGCGCCATCCGCTCGATTCGTTCCTCGAATTCTGGAACTTTCGCCAGCGTCGTCAGCATTCTGGTGTTGCTGGTGGGCGCATCAACCGTATTTAGTCAACTTCAGAATGTCCTGAATCGGATCTGGGGCGTCCAGCCAAAGCCCGGTCACTTCTGGCGAGATCTCTTCAAACAGCGACTCATTTCTTTCGCCATGGTGATTGGCGTCAGCTTCGTCCTGCTGGTGTCGCTGATTTTGAGCGCGATCCTGGCGTTGATCACGGACTATTTTGCCTACTTACTGCCTGGCGCCGGACTGTTCTGGCAGATGCTCGATGTTGCCGTGTCGTTTTCACTGATCACCTTTTTATTCGCCTGCATCTACAAGGTCGTGCCGGATGTCCATATTGACTGGCATGACGTGTGGCTGGGAGCTGTTATTACCACACTGCTGTTTATCGCCGGAAAAACTGCTCTGGCCTATTACCTGGGTCGCAGCGGGATGGAATCGGCTTATGGCGCTGCCGGATCCGTGTTCGTCCTGCTGGCATGGGTCTACTATTCGTCGCAGATTCTTTTCTTCGGCGCGGAGTTCACGAAGCTACATGCCGAGGAACGTCGCGCTCGGGTCAAGCCGCTCCGGGGTGTGGAGCCCGTTTCGCGGCAGGCCAAACAGCGAGCGCGTGGGCAAAAGCCTTCGCGGCACGATCAACGCGAGGTGAGTTGAAGAGCATCCAGCCGGAAGTCCGCAAACAGCGGCAGATGATCGGACGCAATCCCTGCGGGCTGGGCCTTATGCAGTCCCAGGCGCTCGAGTGTCAATTCGGGATCGAAATAGATATTGTCCAAATGGAAGATGGGCAGTATTCCCGGATAGGATCTCGATCGTTTCAGGTGCTGCCGGATATCGGCCTGCTTCAAATGCAGTTTTAACGTGCGCGTGACCGCGCCGCGCATCCACTCGTTGAAATCACCGAGCAAAATCCGCGGGCCTTTCAGTTCTCCGTGACAGACGATCTCCTCCTCGATCAAGCTTCGCGCCTGTTGACGGTGCTCGTAAAACGCCGTTCCGAAATGAACGTTGAACACGTGAAGCGTCGCCCCTTTGACCTCAATATCTGTTCGCAGGCAGCCGCGAGGCTCGCGGCCGCGTTTTGAAATGTCATAGTGACGATGGGCATGAATCGGAAAGCGGCTTAACACTGCGTTTCCGTAGGCAGCGTCCTTGATACGACGGGTCTCGCCAAACGCAACATGGAACCCGAGTCCGTCGGCGAGAAATCGCGCTTGATCGCGCTGTGGATCACCGTCCTCGACTCGCAAGACCTCCTGAAGAGCGATGATGTCGGCATCGATATGCTGGAGGACCTGCAGAATGCGATCGGGCCGAACACGCCGATCCAGACCGCGACACTTATGAATGTTGTAGGTTGCGACTCGCACTTCTCACGCATGTGCATATCGCATACCACTTTAAACTTTGAACTTCCGAAAAAACGCGGTAAACAAGATTGCAAAGAGAGGTGCCGGCATGAGAGTTGGGGACGTCATAGCGGAAATCATGAAACGCGAGCGGATAAAAACGCTGTTCGTCTACCCGCTTACACCGCTCACGGAATACGCAGCCGCGGCCGACATACGGCCCATTGTCGTTCGCCAGGAGCGCGTCGGTTGCGCCATGGCTGACGCAGGCGGACGGCTGAGTTCGAGCGATGATGTGAAGGTGTTTGGCTGCCAGGGAGGTCCGGGGATCGAGAACGCGTTCGGGGCGGTGGCCCAGGCTTACTCCGAAGGTGTGCCGCTGGTGATCATCGTCCCGGGACCGTCGCGCGCGCTGGCTAACGTGCCGCCGACTTTCAACGCCACGTTGAACTACAAGAACATCACCAAGAGCGCGGAGACGGTGACGACTCCGGAGATGATCGTGCCGGCGCTGCGTCGCGCCTTCACCCTCGCGCGGAATGGGCGGCCCGGTCCATGCCTCGTCGAAGTGTCTGACGTCATGGGACAGGATATTCCGTCGATCGCGGGGCCCGGTACTCTCGCTTACGAACCCACCAAACGCACGTTGATCGCGCCGGATGCGAAAGCGGTCGACGCCGCGGCAGAGGCCTTGATCAATGCGAAAATGCCCGTGATCTACGCGGGGCAGGGTGTGCACTACGCCAAGGCCTGGGCCGAGCTCAAACAAGTCGCCGAGTTGCTCGAAGCTCCAGTGGCGACGAGCATGGAAGGCAAGAGCGCTTTTCCGGAAAACCACGCGCTCTCGCTCGGCGCCGGCGGCAACACGATGTCGCGCGCGCTGGCGGCTCACGTGCGTGACTCGGACGTGGTCTTTGGTGTGGGTGTCAGCTTCAGCCCGGGCTTCTCCATCAGATGGCCGGTCGATAACAAGCGCTACATCCACAGCACCGTCGAAGAGCGCGACCTCAACAAGATCATTCCGACAAATGACCCGATTCTCGGCGATGCGAAGCTGACGCTCGCGATGCTGCACCAGGCGCTCAGCGAGCGATTGCGCGGCAGGCCGCGCGGTCTTACCCGGCAAGTCGCGGGGCGCATCGAAGAACAGAACCGCGACTGGCTCGCCGCGTGGCGGCCCTATTTGACGAGCAACGCGAAGCCGCTCTCGCCGTATCGAGTGATTTACGATTTGCTCCAGACCGTCGACGTCGCCAACACCATCATTACGCACGATGCCGGCAGCCCGCGCGACGAGATGATTCCGTTCTGGAAAACGACGACGCCGTTGAGCTACATCGGCTGGGGCAAGACGACGCAACTTGGCTATGGGCTCGGCCTTACGATGGGCGCGAAGGTCGCGCATCCCGACAAGCTGTGTATCAACTTTTGGGGTGAGGCCGCGATTGGTATGACGGGCATGGATTTCGAAACCTGCGTGCGCTGCCAGATCCCGATCATGTCAATCCTGTCGAACAACTTCGGAATGAAGACCGAATACGCCGCGATGAGCGTGTCGCATGCGAAATATCGGACGTGTGACATCTCCGGCAATTACGCGGACTTCGCCAAGGCCATGGGCGGCTACGGCGAGCGCGTGACCGAACCGGAGCAGGTGGTGCATGCGATCGTGAACGGCATCAGGGCCACTCGAGAAGGGAAGCCCGTGCTGCTTGAATTCATTACGACGCAGGACGTGCGCTACGCGAGTGCGGGTGCATTGCCGATGAACAGCAATCCCGCCGGCGCCGAGTGAGAAACTAATATGTTCATCGCCAGGACACATATCGATCGGCGGACCTTCCTGCGGGGTATGGGCGCGACGGTCGCCCTACCGCTTCTTGACGCCATGATCCCGGCACGTACGCTGATGGCGTTCACTGCAGCCAAAGCGGTGCCGCGGCTGGCGTTCGTGTATTTTCCGCACGGCGCCGTCATGCACGAATGGTCGCTGGACGGCCGCATCCTGAAACCGCTGGCGCCGTTCGCAAACCGGCTGACGATCGTCAGCGGCCTCGAGAATCGCCACGCCTACGGGCCGGTCCACGCGATCACGCCGGGCACATGGTTGTCCGGGGCCATCGGCGGCGCGACCGCCGATCAACTCGCTGCCGAGTGTCTCGGTTGCGACACGGCGTTGCCGTCGATCGCTGTCGCGACGGAACAGCCTACGAAGATCTGTGCCGGAGTGTGGGAAGGCGAGTACGACGAGAGCTACGGCACAACAATCTCGTTTCGCAGAGACGGGTCTGTACCCATGGAGTTCCGTCCCCGCGCGGTATTCGACACGATCTATCATCGCGCCCCGGGATCGACCAGCGTTCTCGATCTCGTTGCCGACGATGCGGCGAGTCTACGGAAGCGGCTCGGGCCTTCGGATCGTTCCGTGCTGAGCGACTACCTGGACACCCTTCGCGGTGTCGAGCGCCGAGTGGATAAGAAAGACGAAGCTGGCGTTGACGAGTCGTTTGTCAGCCGCCTGGCGCTCATGTTCGATTTGATCGCGCTCGCGTTCCGGGCCGATATCACGCGCGTGGCGTCTGTGATGATGGCGGCCGAAGCCAGCTCGATGACCTACGATCACCTTGGCGTGTCCGACTCGTTCCATCTGCTGTCGCATCACCAGAATGATCCGGAGAAGATTGAAAAACTCGTGCGCATCCAGACGTTCCATACGCGCATGTTCGCGGAGTTCATCCGGACGTTGTCGGAACTGCCCGACGGCGACGGCACCATCCTCGATCGCTCGACCGTTCTCTACGGCAGCAACATGAGCGACAGCCACGCGCACGATCACTTCCCGCTGCCGCTGGCGGTAGTCGGCGGCGGCCGGCTGCATGGTGGCCAGCATCTGCGCTGCCCGGATCGCACCCAGATCTCGAACCTGCTGCTCACCGTACTCCGTCGAGCCGACGTACCAATCGATTCGATTGGCGACAGCACCGGCGAATGCGCCGGTCTCTGAACCGTAGCCGATGCCTACACTCAAACTCGTTTCCGAAAGCAAGATTTGCGATCTGCTGCCGCGCGCGCAGAAAAAAGCGCGATGGGAGGCCAGCGGGGTGTTAGTGAAGGGTAGCGATTGCTTCGTGGTCTTTGACGACCGCGCAGAGATCGCCCGCATTTCCGATGATCTGAAGCCAAACAAGTCGAACGGACTGTTTGGAATGTCCGATGCCGAAGGCTTCGAAGGCATCACGTACAACGCCGCGAAAGAGCGGTTCTATTTGCTCGTTGAATCGCGCAAACAGAAGCGAGGTAACTACAAAGCCTGCATTGTTGAATACGACGACGAATTCAGATATCTGAAGGATCGGCCCGCCGACTTTACGTTCAATAGCGACAATAAAGGCTTTGAAGCAGTGGCTCACATGCGGCGCGACAGCAAGGACTATCTACTGGCGCTGTGCGAAGGCAACAAGTGCCAGTGCGGCAGCAAGGGCCGAAAACCGGGTGGCGGGCGTGTGCAGTTGTTTGTAAAAGATAAAAAAAGCTGGCGGCATCTGGGTACGATCGCGCTGCCGAGCTCTCTCCCGTTCGTGGACTATTCGGGGATGTCCATCGATAACGGTCGCGTGGCGATCGTCTCGCAGGTGAACTCCATGCTGTGGATTGGCCACTTCAACGAAGCGGGCTGGAAGTGGCGCAACTCAGGCCAACTCTACGAGTTTCCACGGTCCAAAAGCGGCGCAATCCGATACGGTAATATCGAAGGAGTGGCGTGGCTCACGCCATCGCGCATCGTGACCGTTTCGGATCGGCGCAAGAAAAAGGATCAGCCCGACGAGCGACTCTCCGAAAAAGACCAGTCGATCCACATTTTTGAGATTCCGAGTTCCCGACAGGAGATAGGAAATCTTGCAGCTTTACGGTTAGACCATTAGCCAAACGTAGAGGAGCATTAGCATCGCGACCCAGGTGATTCCCAACAACGCTAGTTCGTGTCGTTGGGCCACGGCGAGTGTGTCTTGAGAGCATCAATCGTGACGCTCGGAATGGCGGCAATGGCAAGCGTGACCAGATATACCAGCACAAACCTCATGACGGGGGCCAAGCTTAACAGAGGTCATCATCGTTTCTTCTAGGAATTGTACCGGCATAATTTCAGCTCTGCGGTCGTCTCCGTCCCTGTATAGCGACTCTTTCATTCCCGGATTCGAGGCAGTCGATGAATGCGAGGCAAACGATGAAGACTATTATGAAGAACACCAATCCGCCAGTGACGAGCGCGAATTTCGTTAGGATGCCCATGTTGAGTATCCTCCTTCGTTCTTCCGACGCTACGCCGACTGTTCCGTTTAAAAAAGTCGGAGAATTGCCCGTTGCGACTGCATTTTTACCCGTGACGGGCCACGAGGACCGCCTCGACCGCGGATCCATTCAGATCCTTATTTTAAGAAAATTGCTTCGCAGAGCGGCCTTTCTCAGTAGTTTTACGGATACGCTTGATTAAGTGTATGGGGTAGCATGCGCCCCCAATGATCACGGCCATAACTAAGTGGCCCTGCGCAGGATGCGGAATTACTGTGAGAACAGAGACCGAGGCGCCTGCAGGCTCCAGCGCAACCGTGAGCGTTATTTGCCCGAACTGTAACAAAGAGCAAAGCGTTTCCGGAGTACGAGTTCTCTCCGTCACCTGCGAAAAAGGCCATATCACATTCAGCTAAGCGCACAGCTGGCGCTCTCCGAGTGAGCGACAGTCAGTTAACAGGGACAACGCCGTACGTCTTACGCTCCAGGCCGGTCCGCGGAATCAATAACGAAAATCTGAACGCGAATCTTCTGCGGGATTAGTCGAAGTCCCAGTTCCTTTTCCAGAACGGTGAAAACCGAAGGACCGGTCGGATCCGTATCCGGACTCCAATCTCGGTCAGTTGGCGCGGGAGACCATTTGAGGTAGATTTCAAAGCGGTCGGTGAGTCCGGTCTTATCGGACACCGGGACACCTAGATGACTTGAGAGAGCTCCGGCGAGTTGCGCCGGGTTTGTCTGACCGCCCTGTTCGCCTCGTCCACCAAATCCTGGCCTCCTCGGGTCGGTGTCTTTGAGCGCAGACCATTTCGGCCCATCCTTTGCAACGACCAGGTCGTATCCCGGCACCTCTTTCGTCTCACGATGAAACTTCAGGTGGAACCGCTCCACGATCAGATTCTGTGTCATTTGCAACAGCTGCTCCCGAGTCGGCCTGGTTCCATCTTCAGCCTTCGCTTCGACCGTAAACGGATCGTCACTCATCCATCCATCGGCGCCGCGAATTGAGAAGTGCGGTTGTTGATCTCCAAATGCAAACTCGATCAGATTTTTCAACGTGTTGGCAAGAAGTCGACAACGGCCAGGCGACACTGACATTGGCCCGTCGGAGTAGTAATAGGGCTTATCCCAACCGTGGCATCCGGCTCCCCGGAACATCTCCGGCATCACCTTCACCGGCTTGATGGATGCGACCTCAAACGTAAGGGAGGATTGTGTGGCGAGCGTTGTTACCGTCAGGACGGAAAGCAAGGTGACAACTGTTATGGTCAACAATCCCTTCACAGTCGGAAAATTCTGACACAAAAACTTTTGGTGTCAAAGATCGGTATGGGGAGAACGCGGGCGCTTACAATAACCGCGTGAGCAACACTGATAACACGCGCGGAAAGATACAAGACCTCGTTCCGACACCCGCCGCCGAACGTCCTCTGAGCAAGGAGCAGCGAACTTTTCTTAGTCTCCTGGAGAAAGTCGAGTCTTTGCGCCAATCAATTGACGCTGAAGAAGCGGAGCTCGATGCGACGCTGGCCTTTTACGCCGCAGAGATTTTCCCGAAGCTTGTCCGGCGGACGGCGCTACAGAAGGAACTCGTGCGGGCTCTGGCACCATACGTCAACAAATCGTTCTTTCCGAACAGGGAGGAACGTCTGGAGTTTAAGGCTCTGGCTCAGGATCTGCTCGACCAGATCGCGAAAGCAGAACGCGGCTTGCCCGATGACGATCTCCGTGACATCTACAACGTCCTGCACGGTGTCGGGTACGCGCAAGACGAGCAGAAAACGATCGCCGCAGCGAGGGCGGAATTGGAAAAATTCTTCGCCGAGGAAGGGCTCGAACCCGACTTTTCCGAACTAGACGACGCTGTCTCCGAAGCGGACTTTATGGCGAAAGCCGAAGCACTGATGGCTCGCATACGCCGGATGAAACAGGAAGAAGCGGAAGCCGCTCGCTGCGCCGAACATGGGCGCCATGGAACGCAAGACGAAGAAGCTCGCGCGGCTGAAGAGTTTCGCAAACGCAGCATCGCAAATATCTATAAACAGCTTGCCCGTGTCCTTCACCCCGACTTTGAACGCGATGCCGATCGCCAGAAACAAAAGGTTCAGTTGATGCAGGAACTAACCGAAGCGTACCGGCACAATGACCTGCACACCCTGCTCCGCCTGGAGATGCAGTGGATCGAGAACGAGGGTGGCAACATCGAGCGGCTCACCCACGAAAAGCTGCAGGTGTATATCGAAGTGCTGCGCGGTCAAGCCGAAGGTCTGGAAGGACGCCTGCGAGATCTGGTGTTTCATCCGCGCTACCGACTTATCGTCGTCTTCAACAACGGACTCACCAAACCTATACACGGTCCCGACAAAGCACGCGAAGTGGACGACAACATCGCCGCGATCGAACGCTCGATTGCGCTTATGGAGACGGCCAAGACAGCTGACGACGTGCGTGCAGCTGTTAAGAAACTCGGGTTGAAGAATTGAAGCGCTATTTGCGCAAAATCTTTTCCATGGCCTTGCCCTTGGCGAGCTCGTCGATAAGCTTGTCCAGATAACGGATCTTGCGCATGGTTTCGTCCGCGACCTCTTCCACCCGAACGCCGCAGACCACGCCTTTAATCAGGCTCGCGTTCGGCTGCCAGCGCGGCGCCTCGGCGAAGAATGTTTCCAAGTCGATTTTCTTGGCAATGACTATTTGCAGGCTTTCCGCCTTATGCCCGGTGAGCCAGAAGATAATTTCGTCCACTTCCGCTTTCGTCCGCCCTTTCTTCTCGGCTTTCTGGATGTACATCGGATAGACGCCTGCGAAACTCATTCTGTAAACTCTTGGTTTGTCCATTGCTACGAATCTTATACTTGTCAGCGATGACACTGTTACTCATCCTTTTCAGTCTTGCACCACTGCAGCTCCGCTATCGCGTCGAGGCGACGGTGGTGCTGGCTCCCGCCGACAGTAGCGCGGAACCGCTCAATGGCGTCACGCTAACCCTCAAGGCGAAATCCGGCGGAACCCAGTTCTCAGGGACAAGTGCGAATGGAGGCCGAATCGTCATTGATGACGTACCACCGGCCATTTACGACGTCGCCATTTCCGGACTACCGTATGACGCAAAGCTGATCTACGCACTTCAAGGCCGACGCGACACGCTGAAGGAAGGGCTCGAGGTAAACGGCAAGACAGAGGTATCCATTCTTCTCTCTCACTGACTGCTGGTTCCGATCATGATGTGACGACGTTTCTAATTTTCGTGTCCACTGGTAACGAGGGCACTCCCATAATGATTGCGGTGGCAGCAATAATCCGGTCCGCCGGAACGGTGAGGAATGGTTGCGGCGACCGACCGATCGAACGGCGAGTGGGTAACAAGCAACGTTTGCGCGAGCGGACGTCCCCTCCTGAAACAGGCGGGGTGACGGGGTGGTCAATCGAGGACCGCTCGGGCTGACAGCATGGCGGTTTCCCAGGCGCTGATCGCAGAAATATAAATTGCACGGTCGGCGGCAGCTTCTATGACCGCTCTACGGGCGCGGGCCTTAAGTTTTGAGGTCGCTAACCCACCAGACCCAAACGTGCGTGTCGAGAACGGTCACCGAACCGCTTCCCAGTCTGATTCCGCAACTGGTTTCGTGGGATCTTTGAACTTCACGGCCGAGCCCCGAAGTTCCGTGAGAATTTCCTCACGGTCTTCGGAAAACGGTACGACTTTAAGAACCGGTTTTCCTCGATCTGTAATAATCAGAGGCTTGCGGCTTCTTTCCACCTGCCGAAAATATTCAAGTGCACGCGCCTTGAATCGGGGTTTTTAAACGGTGTGTTTGTTGCTCTTCATGACTATGGTCATATTAACGTAGTCACAGGGAACCGCTTCTTCCTGACGATAGAAATTGAGCATTCATGGAAAGACCCAAGCGACGGCCGCGATATCCAGGCAAGAACCCGCGGCATTTTTCCGAGAAGTACAAGGAGCTTGCGCCCGATCGTTACGCGGACGATGTCGAGAAGGTTCTCGCTCGCGGCCGGACGCCGGCCGGAACGCATCGTCCAATCATGGTTCGCGAGATCCTGGACGCGCTCGCGCCGCAGCCCGGCGAGCTGGCGCTGGATTGCACGATCGGGTACGGTGGGCACGCCATGGAGCTACTGCGTGCTCTTCAGCCGGGTGGCCGGCTCATTGGTCTCGACGTTGATGCCATCGAGTTGCCCAAAACCGAAGCCCGACTGCGCGCGCTTGGGTTTGGTCCGGAGGTATTGACGCTGCATTGCTGCAACTACGCGGGGCTGGCAAAGATTCTCACTGAACGGGCCGATGTGATCCTTGCGGATCTGGGTTTGTCGTCCATGCAGATGGACAATCCTGCTCGCGGATTCACGTACAAGTTCGATGGGCCTCTCGATTTGCGGATGAATCCGCAGCGCGCCCAGCCCGCGAGCGCACTGCTCTCGAAACTCAATGCGTCACAGATTGCGAACCTTCTTACGGAGAACGCCGACGAGCCCCATGCAGATCGATTGGCACACGCAATTGCAAATGCGACTGTTTCAACAACGACGGATTTGGCGACCATCATCCGTACCGCCGGCGGCAACGAGGACTCGATTCGACGGGTGTTCCAGGCACTACGCATCGCCGTCAACGACGAATTCGGTGCGCTCGAGACGTTGCTGAGAAATCTGCCGTTCTGCCTCAAAGCCGGAGGCCGCGTCGCCATTCTCACGTTTCATTCCGGTGAGGACCGTCGCGTCAAGAAGGCATTCCAGCTCGGTGAACGAACCGGCGTGTACTCCGAGATCTGCCGCGAGGTGGTGCGACCGGACCCGGAAGAAATTCGCGCCAACCCTCGCAGCCGCAGTGCGAAGCTGCGCTGGGCTCATCGAAGCACCGCAGATGTCGGGTAGTCAGAGGTGCCAAATTGCGCTTTAAGCAAGCGCTGGAAGGTAGACCTTTTTGATGACGACAATCGAGGACTCCGAATACCCCTCCTTCGCGAAGGCTGTGCTGTCTAAATTAGACAGATCCGTCGCCGGGAGGGGCGGAGAATATTGGCGTTTTCGCTTGTCTT
>Ga0209382_10003650_pt1 | contig 21179 bp, 16 predicted proteins | sample SoiMetdeltSBSDD5_FD_187599 | JGI IMG/M metagenome (GOLD analysis project Ga0209382, IMG submission 187599) | Bulk soil microbial communities from a Populus tree surrounding site in Tennessee, USA - Soil MetaG P. deltoides SBSDD5 (SPAdes) (version 2) | ecosystem: Environmental > Terrestrial >... | reverse complement strand
GCGACTCGCGCCTGTACCGCATGCGCGACGGCACGCTCAAGCAGATCACGCGCGACCATTCGCTGCTGCAGGAGCAGATCGATTCCGGGCTGATCACGCCCGAGCAGGCCAAGCACGCGCAGCACAAGAACCTGGTGACCAAGGCGCTCGGCATCGACCCCACCGTCGAGCCCGAGATCCGCGAATACGAGGCCCGGCCGGGAGATCTGTACCTGCTGTGCTCCGACGGCCTGTGCGACATGGTGGAGGACGGCGACATCAGCATGGCGCTGGAGGCGCTGGGCGCGAACCTGAAGCTCGCCGCGCAGCAGCTGGTGCAGATGGCCAATGACAACGGCGGCAAAGACAACGTTTCGGTTATACTCGTGCGCGTCCTGCGGGAATTCCCCGCCGCCCGCGGCGTGGTGGGGAAATTTCTCGGATGGCTAAAATAGGGTCCAGGGGTCGGCTATGGCGAAACTGATACTCAGCATGGACGGGCTCGTGCTCAAGGAAATTCCCTTGACCAAGGAGCGCACCACCATCGGCCGCAAACCGCACAACGACATCCAGATCGACAACCTCGCGGTGAGCGGCGAGCACGCCGTCATCGTCACCATCCTGAACGACTGCTTCCTCGAGGACCTCGGCAGCACCAACGGCACGCTGGTGAACGGCAATCCGGTGAAGAAGCATTTCCTGCAGAGCAACGACGTCGTCGAGCTGGGCAAGTACCGCCTGAAATTCGTCGGCGAGGCGCCGCAGCCGGCGGCGGCGGCGGAGAAGGCGGATTTCGAGAAGACCATGGTGCTGCGTCCCTCGGCCATGAAGGCGGCGTCCGAGCAGGCCCGGGCAATGGGGGCGGGGACGGCGGAGGCTGCCCGCGCCGCCGCCGTGCAGCAGGTGGCGGCCAGCGCCGCCGCGGCAGGCATTGCGGACAAGGACAATCGCGCACCGGCTCCGGCGGCGCCCGCGCCGGCCCCTGCGCCGACGCCGGCCCCGGTCGCGGCGGTGCACGCAGCGACTGCGCCCGCAATGCCGGCGGCGCCCGCCGCGGCGCCGCCGGCGGCCAAGAGCGGCCATCCGCTGGGCGCCATCCAGATCATGACCGGCGGCAACGCGGGCAAGGAACTGGAGCTGGGAAAGCCGCTCACCACCCTGGGAAAGCCCGGCGTGCAGGTGGCGGTGCTGACGCGGCGCCCGCAGGGCTATTTCATCACCCACGTCGAAGGCGCCAACCCGCCCACGGTGAACGGCCAGGCGATCGGCACGGCGCCGCACGCCCTCAAGGACCACGACCTGATCGAACTCGCCGGGGTCAAGATGGAGTTCTTCCTCAAGGGCTGAGTTCCGGGGCTGCACTGCGCCCCGCGCACGGCCCCGCCGCCCCGACGGAGCCCAGATGAAACAGCACATCGTCCGCATCGCCCTCGGGCTGGCCATCACCCTGTTCTTCATCGGGCACGCGGCACGCTACTACGAGGTGCCGTTCATCACGCAGCTGGACAACATCATCTACGACGCGCGCCTGCAGGTGACCATGCCGCGCGGCGTGGACCAGCGCATCGTGATCCTCGACATCGACGAGAAGAGCCTGCAGGAGGTGGCGCGCTGGCCCTGGCCGCGCGACGTGATGGCGCGCCTGATCGACAAGCTGTTCGGCAAGTACGAGATGGCGATCGTGGCCTTCGACGTGGTGTTCGCCGAGGCGGACCATTCCTCGGGCATCCGCGCGCTGGAGCAGCTCTCGCAGGGGCAACTGAAGGACGTGCCGGCGTTCCAGCAGGCATTCCGCGAGATGCGCCCCAAGCTCGACAACGACGGCCTGTTCGCGCAGGCGATCAAGGGCAAGCCGGTGGTGCTGGGCTACTACCTGAACAGCGAGAAGGACGCCAAGCGCATCGCCGCCATCCCCGAGCCGGTGCTGCCCAAGGGCACCTTCCAGGGCCGCAACATCCCGTTCACCAGCTGGGTGGGCTACGGCGGCAACCTTTCGCAATTCCTCGGCAACGCCGCGAGCGCGGGCCACTTCAACCCGATCACCGACCCGGACGGCGTGGTGCGCCGCGTGCCGATGATCGCGGAGCTGGACGGCGCCTACTACGAGTCGCTTTCGCTCGCTGTCGTGCGCACGGTCCTCGGCTTTCCCAAGGTCGAGCCCGGCTACGCCCCGGACCGCTTCCTGCAGCGCGGCTACAGCGGCCTGGAATGGCTCAAAGTCGGGCCGCTCATCATCCCGGTGGACGAAACCGCGAGCACGCTGATTCCCTACCGCGGCCGAAAATTCAGCTTCGCCTACGTCTCGCTCGCCGATGTGATCGCCGAGCGCGTGCCGCTCGACCGGCTGAAGGGCAAGATCGCGCTGATCGGCACCACCGCGCCTGGCCTGCTCGATCTGCGCTCGACGCCGGTGGACAACGTCTACCCCGGGGTCGAGGTGCACGCCAACCTGATCGCCGGCATGCTGGACAAGAACATCAAGCTCAAGCCGCCGTACATGCTGGGCGCCGAGGTGCTGCTGTTGCTCATCGGTGGCGTCAGCCTGTCGCTGCTCATCCCGATGCTCGCGCCGCTGTACGCCACCCTGGCGACCGTCGTCGGCATGCTGCTGATCACCGGGCTGGACGTGGCGGTGTGGACCGAGGCGCACATGGTGCTGCCGCTGGCGGCCTCGATCCTGATGACCGCGTCGCTGTACACCGTGAACATGGCCTACGGCTACTTCGTCGAGGCGCGTTCCAAGCGCCAGTTCACCGAGCTGTTCGGGCAGTACGTGCCGCCCGAACTGGTGGACCAGATGGCGCGCGATCCCGAGAAATACAACATGGAGCCGCGTGCCGCGGAGCTGACCATCCTGTTCTCCGACGTGCGCGGGTTCACCAGCATTTCCGAGGCGCTCAAGCCCGAGGAACTGCGCGAGTACATCAACGAATACCTCACCGACATGAGCGGCATCATCCGCGGCACGCATCGCGGCACGCTCGACAAGTACATCGGCGACGCCATCATGGCGTTCTGGGGCGCGCCGGTGGAGGACGCGGCGCACGCACGCAACGGGGTGCTCGCCGCGCTCGACATGCAGAAGGAGTGCAAGGTCCTGAACGACAAGTTCGCCGCGCGCGGCTGGCCGACGATCAAGATCGGGGTCGGCGTCAATTCGGGCAACGTGCGCGTCGGCGACATGGGCTCGCAGGTGCGGCGCGCCTATACCGTGATGGGCGACGCGGTGAACGTGGCCTCGCGCCTGGAGGGTCGCACCAAGGGCTACGGCGTCGGCATCCTGGTCGGCGAGCCGACGCGCAACCTGGTGAAGGACGTGGTGTTCCGCGAGGTCGACAGGATCAAGGTCAAGGGAAAGGACGAGGCGGTCAACATCTACGAGCCGCTCGGCCTGGAAGGCGAGGTCGAGAAGAAGCAGCTCGACGAACTCAAGATCTGGAGCCAGGCGCTGCGCGCCTACCGCGCGCAGCAGTGGGACCAGGTGGAGGTGAGTCTGCTCAACCTGCAGCGCATGAGCCCCGACTGCGGCCTGTACCAGGTGTACGCGGAGCGGGTGGCGGAAAAGCGTCGCCAGCCGCCGGCGCCGGGCTGGGACGGCGTCACCGCCTTCGACGAGAAATAGGCGCGCGCATGAGGCTCCGCGTACTCGGTTGCTCCGGCGGCATCGGCGGCCGGCACATGCGCACCACCTCGTTCCTGGTGGACGGGGACGTGCTGCTGGACGCCGGCACCGGCGTGGGCGACCTGTCGCTCGCCGAGTTGTCGCTGGTGGACCACGTGTTCGTCACCCATTCGCACCTGGACCACGTCGCCTCGATCGCCTTCATCGCCGACACGGTGGGCGGCATGCGCGCCAAGCCGATCCTGGTGCACGCGACGCGCGAAACCATCGCCATCCTGAAGGACCACATCTTCAACTGGGAAATCTGGCCCGATTTCAGCCAGATCCCCTCGCCGCAGGCGCCGTTCATGCGCTACGAGGAGATCGAGCTCGGCCGCACCGTATCGCTCGCCGGGCGGGCGTTCACGCCGCTGCCGGCGATCCACACCGTGCCGGCAGTCGGGTACCAGCTCGACAGCGGCAGCGGCAGCCTGGTGTTCACCGGCGATACCGGCCCGAACGATGCGCTGTGGGGGATCGTCAACCGCATCGCCAACCTCAAGTACCTGATCATCGAGACCGCCTTCGCCAACAAGGAGCGCCACCTCGCCGAACTCTCCAAGCACCTGTGCCCCTCGATGCTGGCGGAGGAGTTGCTCAAGTTCGAGCGCGACGCCGAGGTGTACGTCACGCACCTGAAGCCGGGGGAAACGGAGCTCACCATGCAGGAGATCGAGGAGTCCGCGGGCCGGCTGCAGCCGCGCATGCTGCAGAACAACCAGGTTTTCGAGTTTTGACGCGCCGGCCGGCCGCGATGTGGAAAACCGCCGCAAAATCAGGGGGGTGGCGGTTGAATGTTTGCCTGCCGGGAGATAGCATAGCCTGCAGGACGCAATCAGGGGGTCAGCGATGAGCGCCGTACTCAGCCACCACGCCGCGCCGCAGGCGGACGTCAACGTCCGCCTCGCTTTCCAGAAGCAGCTGCAGGCGGTCACCAACAAGATCCACGCCACCAACAACATCGACGAGATCATGCTGGAGGTGAGCGCCGACATCTGCGCGCTGTTCAATGCCGACCGGCTCACCATCTATTCGATCGGCGAGGACAAGCAGTCGATCATCTCGAAGGTGAAGACCGGCCTCAATTCGTTCAAGGACCTGAAGCTGCCGATCGCCGAGCATTCGATCGCGGGCTATGTCGCGTACGCCAAGAAGACGGTCAACTTCAAGGACGTGTACGACGACGCGGAGCTGAAATCGCTCAACCCGAACCTGCGCTTCCTGCAGGAGGTGGACAAGCGCACCGGCTACCGCACCAAGCAGATGCTGGTGGCGCCGATCGTCGACGGGCAGAACCAGGAGCTGATCGGCGTCATCCAGATCATCAACAACAAGGCCGGCGTGCCGTTCGGCGGCCTCACCGAGGACGGCGTGGGCGAGCTGTCGCAGACGCTGGCGATCGCGTTCCGCCAGCGCCAGAAGCCGCAGCAGGTCAAGACCAAGTACGACTACCTGATCTCCGACGCGGTGCTGTCGGCGGGCGAGTTCGAACTCGCGTCGCGCCAGGCGCGCAAGAAGGCGGTGGACATCGAGTCGGTCCTGATCGAGGAATTCCAGGTCAAGATCCCGGCGATCGGCGCGGCGCTGTCGAAGTTCTTCGGCGTGCCCTACGAGACCTACAAGCAGGACCGCGTCAAGCCGATGGAACTGCTGAAGAACCTGAAGCGAGAGTACGTCGAGCAGAACCAGTGGCTGCCGATCGACGACGCCAAGGAAGGCCTGGTGGTGCTGTGCCTCGACCCGGAGCGCATCCGCAGCTCGCGCATCGCCTCGAACGTGTTCCCCAAAGCGAAAATCGTCTACCGCGTCACCACGCAACGGGAATTCAAGGAATCGGTCAACCTGTTCTACGGCGCCGAGTCCATGGACAGCGGGGACATCGGCGACATGCTGTCGGTGATGGAGGACGAGAGCGACGGGCCGATGGACCAGGCGGCCGCCGACGAGGCCTCCGCGGCGGCCGACAACGAACTGGTCAAACTGGTCAACAAAGTGATCATCGACGCCTACAACCAGGGCGCCTCCGATATCCACATCGAGCCCTACCCGGGCAAGGTGAAGACCGAGATCCGCTTCCGCAAGGACGGCTCGCTCGGACCCTACATCGAGGTCCCGGCGAGCTACCGCGCCGCGCTGGCGGCGCGCATCAAGATCATGTGCGACCTGGACATCTCGGAGAAGCGCCGGCCGCAGGACGGCAAGATCAAGTTCAAGAAGTTCGGCCCGCTGGACATCGAGCTGCGCGTGGCCACCATCCCCACGCAGGGCGGGGTGGAGGACATCGTGATGCGGATCCTCGCCGCCGGCGAGCCGATCCCGCTCGACAAGATGGGCTTCACCAAGTCCAACGAGGAGAAGCTGAAGACGGCGGTGAGCAAGCCCTACGGCCTGTTCTTCGTCTGCGGCCCGACCGGCTCGGGCAAGACCACCACGCTGCACTCGGTGCTCAAGTTCCTCAACACGCCGGACACCAAGATCTGGACCGCCGAGGACCCGGTCGAAATCACGCAGAAGGGCCTGCGCCAGGTCCAGGTGAACAAGAAGGCGGGCCTGGATTTCGCCGCGGTGATGAAGTCCTTCCTGCGCGCGGACCCGGACATCATCATGGTGGGCGAGATGCGCGACAAGGAGACCACCGGCACCGGCATCGAGGCCTCGCTGACCGGCCACCTGGTGTTCGCCACGCTGCACACCAATTCGGCGACCGAATCGATCATCCGCCTGCTCGACATGGGCATGGACCCGTTCAATTTCTCCGACGCGCTGCTCGGCATCCTGGCGCAGCGCCTGGCCAAGCGCCTGTGCAGCTGCAAGCAGACCTATGCGCCGGAGCCGGCCGAACTGACCTCGTTCCTGCGCGAGTACTGCGACGAGCTGCAGAACACGCCGAAGTTCAAGGCCGACCCGAAGAGCTCGATGGAGGCGGTGTACAAGGACTGGGTGCGCCACTACGGCAACGACAAGGGCCAGCTCACCTTCTACAAGCCGGTGGGCTGCGACAAGTGCGGCGGCAGCGGCTTCAAGGGCCGCTGCGGCCTGCACGAGCTGCTGATCGCCACCGACCGGCTGAAGAAGCTGATCCAGGAGCACTCGCGCGTCGCCGAGATGCTGGCGCTGTGCCTGGAGGAGGGGATGCGGACGCTGAAACAGGACGGCATGGAGAAATGCCTGATGGGCGTCACCCACATCAAGGAAGTGCGCTCGGTCTGCATCAAGTGACCGCGACGCAGTGCGCCCGGCTGGCTGCATGAGCCGCATCATCGACAGCACACAGGCGCTGGGCTTCTCGGCGGAGGGCCGCACCGGCGCCGACGACCTGGTGCAGCGCCTGGAGCAGCTCAACGCCATCGGCGCCTCGCTCTCGGCCGAGCGGGACATCAACCGGCTGCTGGAGTCGATCCTCACCGCCGCCAAGTCGATCACGCGCGCCGACGGCGGCACCCTGTACCGCCTGGCCGAGGACGGCACGCTGCGCTTCGAGATCCTGCGCACCTCGAGCCTCAAGTACTACCTGGGCGGCACCACCGGCAACCCGGTGCCGTTCTACCCGATCCACCTCACGGGCAAGGACGGCAAGCCGAACCACAGCATGGTGGCGGCCTACGCGGCGCTCACCGGCAAGACGGTGAACATCGCCGACGCCTACACCGCCGACGGCTTCGACTTCACCGGCACGCGCAATTTCGACAAGAAGACCGGCTACCGCTCGAAGTCCTTCCTCACCGTGCCGATGGCGAACCACGAGCACGAGATCATCGGCGTGCTGCAGCTGATCAACGCGCAGGATCCCAAGACCGGCGAGATCCTGCCGTTCTCCAACGCCGACCAGCGCCTGGCGGAGTCGCTGGCCTCGCAGGCAGCGATCGCGCTCACCAATCGCATGCTGATCAACCAGCTCGAGCAGCTGTTCGAGTCGTTCATCAACCTGATCAACTCGGCGATCGATGAGAAGTCGCCCTACACCGGCGGCCACTGCCAGCGGGTGCCGGCGCTCACCATGATGCTGGGGGAGGCTGCGAGCGAGACCGAGCGCGGCCCGCTCAGCGACTTCCACATGAGCGAGCAGGACCGCTACGAGCTGAAGATCGCCGGGCTGCTGCACGACTGCGGCAAGGTCACCACGCCGGTGCACGTCGTCGACAAGGCCACCAAGCTGGAGACCATCTACGACCGCATCCACCTCATCGACACGCGCTTCGAGATCCTGAAGCGCGACGCCGAGATCGCCATGCTCAAGGACGGCGGCAGCCCCGAGGCGCGCGCGCGCTACCGCGAGCGCCTGCGCCAGTTCGAGGAGGACCGCATGTTCCTGCGCGCCACCAACATCGGCGGCGAGCGCATGCACGACGACGACATCGAGCGCGTGAAGCGCATCGCCGGCTACACCTGGACCGACATCTCCGGCCACGAGGCCAAGTTCCTCAGCGACGACGAGTTGAAGAACCTGACCATCCGCGCGGGCACGCTCACCGCCGAGGAGCGCCAGGTGATCAACCACCACATCGTGGCCACCATCAAGATGCTCGAGGCGCTGCCCTGGCCGCGCCACCTGAAGAACGTGCCGGAGTACGCCGGCGGGCACCACGAGCGCATGGACGGCAAGGGCTATCCGCGCGGCCTGAAGCGCGAGCAGATGTCGGTGCAGGCGCGCGTCATGGGCATCGCCGACATTTTCGAGGCGCTGACCGCCAAGGACCGGCCCTACAAGAAGGGCAAGACGCTGTCCGAGTCGCTGGAGATCCTCGGCCGCTTCAGCCAGAACGGCCACGTCGACCCCGACCTGTTCGACGTCTTTGTGCGCCGCAAGGTGTACCTGCGCTACGCCGAGATGTTCCTCGACAAGGAGCAGATCGACGAGGTCGACGAGAGCAAGATCCCGGGCTACGCTCCCTGATCTCCCGGGGGCGCATGTGACAGAAACTGTCAGCTATCGACCAAAATTGCCAGGGCGGGGGATCATGACCCGCCATCTGCATGAAAAAGTGCACTGAAAGTGCCTGGCATGGGGCTTGCTTTCTACCTGCTTGGCATCCATGCCAAACTTAGAGCAAAGGAGAACTAGATGAAACGCCTGCAACAAGGCTTTACGCTGATCGAGTTGATGATCGTGGTTGCGATCATCGGCATCCTGGCAGCGGTCGCGCTCCCCGCGTACCAGGACTACACCATCCGGGCGAAGATGTCGGAAGTGCTGCTGGCCATGAGCTCTTGCCGCACCTCCATCACCGAGGTGTACCAGACGGGCGGCACGCCTCCCGGAGGCTCGAACTGGGGCTGCGAAGGCGGCAACCTGTCGAAATACGTGGGCGCAATCGCCACCGACGACAACGGCAAGGTGACGTCGACGGTTCAGGCGATCTCCCCCCTGGTCGATGGCGGCCTGGTGACGCTGGTTCCCCTGGTCACGGACGCCAATACGCCGGCGGTGGCTGCCAACGACATGGGCAAGGGCCTGTACGGCTGGCGCTGCGGCAATTCGGCGACCGACGGTACGACCGTGAGCCCGAAGTACCTGCCGGGCTCCTGCCGCGGTACCTGATCCAGAAGTTTTCGGCAAAAGAAAAAGGCGCCCAGTGGGCGCCTTTTTTCTTTGGCATCATGCCTGATGCTGACCTGGATACGTTCGAAGCTCGGCACCGCGGGGCGAACCCCCGCGCAACTCCTGTCCCAAGCGGAGGCTGCCTATGCGACGGGAGCCCCGGACCAGGCGCGGCGGCTTTGCCTGGCGCTGCTGCGTCGCGCGCCACGCGACGGGCGCGCGCTTGTGCTGCTGGCGGCGATCGCGGCGGACGCGGGGCAAATCGACGAGGGCCTGCAATGGGCGCGACGCGCGCAGGACGCCGACCCGGGCGCCGCCTCGCCGCACTATGTCATGGGGCGGCTGTGGCAGGAGGCGGCGCGTTTGCCTGACGCGGAAGCGAGCTACCGCAGCGCGATCGGCCTGCAGCCCGATCACGCGCGCGCGCACAACAACCTCGGCTGCGTCCTGCACATGCAAGGCCGGCTGCAGGACGCGCTGGTGGCCTACCGCAGGGCGCTCGACCTGGATCCGGCGCTGCCGCAGGCCAATCAGAACTACGCCGCGATCGTACGCGATGCGGGCGCGCTCGAGCGTGCCGCGGCGGCCTATCTCCGGCACACCGCGGCCCACCCGGAGGACGCCATGGCGTTCAACGATCTGGGCAACGCCTACCGCGAGCTCGGGCGGCACCAGGATGCGCTGGCGGCGTACGAGCGCGCACTGGCGCTCGACCCCGACCTCGCGCAGGCGCACTTCAGCCGCTCTTTCGTTCTGCTGCTGCTCGGCGACTACAGCGCGGGTTGGCGCGACTACGAATGGCGGTGGCGCATCAATGCCTTCAATGGCCCGATGCTCCGGTTTTCCCAGCCGATCTGGGACGGCGGCCGCATCGAGGCAGGCGCGCTGCTGCTGCATGCGGAACAGGGCCTCGGCGACACCTTGCAGTTCGTGCGCTACGCCTCGCGTGCCGCTGAGCGATGCGAGTCGGTGATCCTGGAATGCCAGCCGGAGCTGGTAGCGCTGCTGCGGAGTACGGCGGGCCTGGCGCGGGTGCTGGCGAAAGGCGAGGCCTTGCCGCCCTTCGCCAGGCATGCCCCGCTCATGAGCCTTCCAGCGCTCTTCGGTACCACGCTGGCCGACATTCCCTGGAGCGGTCCCTACGTGCGCCCGGACCCGGTACGGGTCGCGGCGTGGCGCGACGCCATCGCCGGGCCCGGACTCAAGGTCGGGCTGGTCTGGGCCGGCCGGCCGCAGCAGTGGGACGACCGCAAGCGCTCGATTTCGCTCCAGCAGCTGGCGCCCTTGGCGCGCGTCCCGGACGTCGCCTTCTACAGCCTGCAAGTCGGCGTCGCGGCGGCGCAAGCCGCACGGCCGCCCGAGTCCATGCGCCTTGTCGACGTGGCGGCTCGCTTCAAGGATTTTTCCGATACCGCGGCAATCGTCGCCAGCCTCGACCTCGTGATCACGATCGATACTTCGGTGGCGCACCTGGCGGGCGCGATGGGCGTGCCGGTGTGGGTGCTGGTCGCGCAGGCGCCGGACTGGCGCTACCACCTGGGGCGCAGCGACAATCCCTGGTACCCGACGATGCGCCTGTTCCGCCAGGAGCGCGACGGCGACTGGAGCGGCGCGATCGAGCAGGTCGCCGCGGCGCTGGGGCAGCGCGCTGCGCAGAGTTAACGACGCATTTCCGGAGCGAGCAGGCCGCTGCCGGGCGATTCCAGCCTTTGCAGCTCGAATGTTGCAGCATAGAAGCCGAGCTCCATCGCGCGCCGGTAGGCGGCCTTGGCTTCTTCGACGCGGTCCAATCCCTCCAGCGCCAGGCCGAGGCGGTGGGCCGTGACGCCGTCGCTGGGCTTCAGTTCCAGGGCGCGCGACAGGGCGCCCCGCGCCGATTCGAACTCCTCCAGGTGCAGGTGAATCGCCCCGCGGGCGTAGTAGCACTGCGCTGTCCGAGGGTAGAGCCGGATGCAGCGATCGGCCGCCGCGATCGCCTTCTCCGTCTGCCCGCTATAGAGGTACTCCCGGCCTACGCCGTAAAGGGTGCGCGAGCCCCAGGGGACCGGCTTGTCGGGCAGCTTGGCCGCCGCGTCCTCCCACAGGCGCAGGGGACTGGAGAAGGTCGTCAGCCGATCCTGCGCGCCAATGGCAAGTGCCCCCATTGCCGCAACTCCCGTGGCGATCGCGGCTATGCGGGTTACGGGAGCCAGAGCCGCCACGGCAACGCAGGCGATGCCGGGGCCCCAGAGGTAGCTGCGGTAGAGCACGAAGGGCTCCTGGAACCTGGCGGCGCTGAACTCGACGAAAAACAGGAGCCAGGCGTAGAGCACACCCACGCCGGCGATGCCGGCCGCGCCGCCGCGCAGCGCCAGGCAGGCGCCCAGGATGCCGCAAGCGGCGAATCCCAGACCCTTGAGCGCAATCCAGCCGACCGACCATGACGCGAGGAAATCGATGCGCAGGTCGAAGGCCATGGCGCCGGTGTCCGGCCAGAACCAGAGCGCCAGGTACTTGAAGAAAAGTCCCGCCTGCGTGACCGCGCTCAGCGCGAGCGGCTGCCCGGAGATGTCCTCGCCAGAGGCGGTCTCGATCTGCGCGGCGATGGCGCCGAACGCTTCCTCGTAAACCCCGCCGATCACGCCCAGGCTGCGCATGGCAACGAACAGCGCGGCGGGCGCGCACGCCGCGAGGTAGATCGCGGCATACGGCAGGGCGAAGCGCCGCGCGGGGCGCGCCAGCGCCATCATCGGCAGCACGGCGGCCGGCAGCAGGATGGCGTGCTCCTTGGACAGGACCGCCAGCGCATAGCACAGCGCGGCGGATAGCGCATCGGCATAGCTGCCGCGACGCATGCCGCGCAGGAACAACAGCGCGGACAGCAGGGAAAACAGGGTCGCCAGGACAGTGCTGCGCTGGACCAGGTACGCGGCGCCGTAGACCGCCACCGGATGCAGGGCGAAAGCCGCGGCACCGAAGGCCGCGCGCAGGGCGCCGTCCTCGCGAGGCTGGTGCGGGAGGGCGGTGGCCTGCAGGTCGAGCAGCAACCGGTAAAGGACGAGGGCGGTGCCGATATGCAGGATCAGGCTGACCGCGCGCTGCGCGTGGATGCCGCCCAGCAGCACCTCGGTGGCGGCGAGCGAGAAGTTCGCCGGCAGCCTCAGGTCGAGGCCGAGCGGATGCGTGGCGTAGTAGGAGAACAGGCGCCCGGAAAAGAAGATGCGGTCGTCGAACACCAGGGGATTGCCGAGGAACGGCAGGTACAGCGCTGCCGCGAGCAGCGTGATGGCGCAGGCCCCGCCCAGCTGCCAGGCGGCGGCTCGGCTCATTCGAAGCGCAGCGCTTCCACGGGGTTGAGGCGCGCCGCCTTGCGCGCCGGGTAGTAGCCGAAGAACACGCCGATGGCGAAGGCGAAGGCCACCGCGAGCAGCACGGCATCGGGCGACAGCACGATGCGCCAGCCGGCGAACTGCGCGATGGCCAGCGCAGCCCCCGAGCCCAGGGCCACGCCGACCAGGCCGCCGATCAGCGACAGGGTCACCGCTTCGACGAGGAACTGGCCGAGGATGTCGCGCGTGCGCGCGCCGAGCGCCATGCGCAGGCCGATCTCCCGGGTGCGCTCGGTGACCGACACCAGCATGATGTTCATGATGCCGATGCCGCCCACCACCAGCGACACCGATGCGACCGCTGCCAGCAGCAGCGCGAGCACGCGGCTGGAGGCTTCCTGCGCCGCCATCACCTCCGCCAGGTTGCGCAGCGAGAAATCGTCGTCGGCGCCCGGTTGCAGCCGGTGGCGCTGGCGCAGCAGCAGGCGCACCTGCTCCTCCACCGTCTTGGTGTCCGCGCCGTCGGCGACCTTGACCCAGATGGTGCTCACCGCGCGCTGCTTGGCGAGGTTGGCCGAGCCGAGCACGCGGCCGCGCGCGGTGGCGATCGGCAGGACGATCAGGTCGTCCTGGTCGGTGCCCATCATGCTCTGGCCCTTGGTCTCCAGCACGCCCACCACGGTGAACGGCACGCGCTTGATGCGGATCACCTGCCCGAGCGGATCGGTACTGCCGAACAACTGGCGCACCACGGTCTGCCCGACCAGGCAGACCTTGCCCGCGCCGGTCAGCTCCGCGGGCTCGAAGGAGCGCCCGGCGGCGAGCGGCCACTGGCGCACGTCGAGGTACTCGGGCGTGGTGCCGTAGAGCTGCGTGGCCCAGTTGGCATTGCCCCAGATCACCTGCGCGCCGCCGCGCAGCGCGGGCGCGGCGAGCGCGTCCGGCACCTCGCGGCTGATGGCGATGGCATCGTCCTCCGACAGGGTGTAGTTGGAGCCCGTGCCGAGGCGCACGCCGCTCTGCGTGCGCGCGCCCGACAGGATGAGGAGCAGGTTGGAGCCCAGCGAGCGGATCTGCTCCTCGACGCGGGCCTGCGCGCCGGCGCCGACGGCGACCATCACGATCACCGCCGCCACCCCGATGATGATGCCCAGCATGGTGAGCGCGCTGCGCAGCTTGTTCACCGCCAGCGCGCGCAACGCCACCTTGAGGAGCGCCCCGAGGCTCATGCCGGCAGCGCCTCGCCCTGCAGCAGCCGCTGCGCGTCCTCGGCCGCCGCATTGCCCTCGTCGGCGATCACCCGGCCGTCGCGGAAGCGCAGCACGCGGCGCGCGAAGCGCGCCACGTCGGCCTCGTGCGTCACCAGCAGCAGGGTGATGCCCTGGCGGTTGAGCTCCTGGAACAGCGCCATGATCTCCAGGCTGGTGCGCGAGTCGAGCGCGCCGGTGGGCTCGTCGGCGAGGATCAGCACCGGCCGCGTCACCAGCGCGCGGGCGATCGCCACGCGCTGCTGCTGGCCGCCGGAGAGCTGCTGCGGCAGGTGGCCGGCGCGCGCCGCGAGGCCGACGCGCTCGAGCATCTCGAGGGCGCGGGTGCGGCGCTCGGAGGCCGCCACGCCGGCATAGACGAGGGGAAGCTCGACGTTCTCCAGCGCGCTGGTGCGCGCCAGCAGGTTGAAATTCTGGAACACGAAGCCGATGTTGCGGTTGCGCACCGCGGCCAGCGCGTCGCCTGCGAGGTCCGACACGCGCTGCCCCTCGAGCAGGTACTCGCCGGCGCTCGGCCGGTCGAGGCATCCGAGCAGGTTCATGAAGGTCGACTTGCCGGAGCCCGATGGGCCCATGACCGCCAGGCTCTCGCCGCGCTCGATCGCCACGCTCACACCGGCGAGGGCGTGGATGTCGTTGTCGCCGACCCGGTAGACCTTCGCCAGGTCGCGCGTGCGGATCAGCGCTTCCGTCATCAGAACAGCCGCGGGCGCGGCCCGCCCCCGCCCGGGGCCTTCTCCGCGCTGGCGGCGAGGCCGACGATGACCTCGGTTCCCTCGGCGAGCGTGCTGCCGAGGAGCTCGGTGCTGCTGCCGTCGCTCAGGCCCAGCCGCACGTCGACGGATTTCGGCTGTCCCGCCTGCAGCACCCACACGCGCCCCGCGGCCGCCGTCCCGCGCCCGCCCGACTCGCGCAGCAGCCGCTCGTAGGCGGCTTTCTGCTCCGGACGCAGGATTTCCGCGATCCGGGTGCGCATCTCGGCGCGCGCACGCTCGGCGAGGCGGCGGCGCGCCGCCTCGTCCGATTCCTCGCGCAGCTGCGCGAGCTTGCCGCGCAGCTCGGCGAAGATCTCCTCCAGCCGCGCCTGCTGCGCGGCATCGGGCTTCACCTCGGCAAGCAGCCGCTGGCGGAGCTGCTGCAGCGCCTGCGCGCCCGGCGCCTGCGCGGCCTCCGCCGCGGGCTTCTGTTCGGGCGTGCCCGCGGGCCGGAATCGCAGCGCCGCGTTGGGCGCCTTGAGCGCGCTGTCGCGGTGCTCGACCACGATGCGCACGTTGGCGGTCATGCCCGGCAGCAGCGACAGGTCGGGATTGCGCGCCGAGATCACCACCGTGTAGCTGATCACGTTCTGCACGTTGACCGGCGACTTGCGGATCTGCACGATCTCGCCGGCAAAGCTGCGGCGCGGGAATGCGTCCACCGTGAAGCTCGCCGCCTGGCCGGCGCGCAGGCGGCCGACGTCGGCTTCGTCGATCGCCGCCTCGACCTGCATGTCGCGCAGGTCCCGCGCGATGGTGAACAGCACCGGCGCCTGCAGGCTCGCCGCCACCGTCTGCCCGGCGTCCACGTTGCGCAGGATCACCGTGCCGTCCACCGGGGCGCGGATGATGGTGCGCTCCAGGTCCACCTGCGCCTGCTTGAGCAGAGACTCACGCTGCTTCACGGCTGCCTGCGCGCTGCGCACCTGCGCCTCGCTCACCTGGATCTGCGCCTCCACCGACTTCAGCTGCTCGCGCGTCGCCTCGGCCAGGCTGCGCGACTTGTCGAGCTCGGCGCCCGAGATGTAGTTCCTGTCGACCAGGGACTTCTTGCGCTCCAGGTCGCGCAGCGCCTCCGCCAGCGTCACCTTGACGCGGCTCACTTCCGCCTGCTGCGCGGCGAGGCCGGAGCGCGCCACGGCCACCGCGCTGTGCGCGGCGTCGAGATCCGCGCGCGCCTGGTTGACGCGCAGCTCGTAGGTCGCAGGGTCGATACGCGCGATGACCTGGTCCTGCTTCACCGCGGAATTGAAATCGGCGTGGATCTCCTTCACCTGGCCCGAGATCTGCGAGCCGACCTGCACCGTGGTCACGGCGTTGAGGGTGCCGCTCGCCGCCACCACGGCGGTAAGCGGTCCGCGCTCCAGCTTGGCCAGGCGGTAGCTGGCGCCTTCGGCGCCATCGCGCTGCTGCAGCCACAGGTAGCCGGCCGCCGCGCCGAACAGGACGGCGACGGCGAGGGCGACCTTGAGCATGGCGCGTTTCACGGCAGCCGCTCGCTTATCAAGCGCCGCCGCGCCGCCAGGTGCCCGAGCGGCCGCCGCGCTTTTCCTCCAGGCGCAGCGCCTCCAGCACCATGCCGCGATCCACTGCCTTGAGCATGTCGTACACGGTCAGCAGTCCCACCGCGGCGGCGCACAGCGCCTCCATTTCCACCCCCGTGGACCCGCGGCACTCCACGGTGGCGACGACGCCGACCGCGCCGCGGCGCGCATCCAGCGCGAACTCGACGGCGGCGCGCGTGATGGCGATGGGGTGGGCGAGCGGGATCAGTTCCGGGGTGCGTTTCGCCGCCTGGATCGCGGCGACGCGCGCCACGCCCAGCACATCGCCCTTGGCGGCGCGGCCCGCGGCGAGCAGGCGCAGCGTCGCCTTGGACATGCAGATGCGGCCGGAGGCCACCGCGACGCGGTGCGTGCGCGCCTTGGCGCCGACGTCCACCATGTGCGCGCGACCGCGGCCGTCGAAATGGCTCAGCTTGAGTTTCGCTTTCGGTTTTCTTGCCATGGCAGCACCGGAACTTGCAGGGGGCGACGGTATCATATCCGCATGGGCCGCACCTTCGTCCTGCTGGCCGCATTGGCTGCGGCGCTGGCATCGGGCAGCGCGCCGGCGCAGCCGCTGCCGGAGCTGGGCGACGCCGCGAGCGCGGCGATTTCGCCGCAGGTGGAGCGGCGCATCGGCGAGAGCATCGCCCGGGAGATCCGCTACCGCGACCCGGCGTACGTCGACGATGCGGAGATCGCCGACTACCTCGAGCAACTCGGGCGGCGGCTGCTCGCGGCGGTGCCGGGGGCGCGCCAGGATTTCGAGTTCTTCGCGGTGCGCGATGGCGCGATCAACGCCTTCGCCCTTCCGGGGGGCTACATCGGCGTGCACACCGGGCTGCTGGTCGCGGCGGCCAGCGAATCCGAGGTGGCCTCGGTGCTGGCGCACGAGATCGCGCACGTCACGCAGCGTCATATCGCGCGGCTGATCGGCGCGCAGCAGCAGATGCAGCTGCCCGGCATGGTGGCGCTGGCCGCCGCCATTCTCCTCGGCGGCTCGCGCCCGGATCTCGCAGGCGGGGCGGTGGCGGCGGTGCAGGGCGGGATGGTGCAGCAGCAGCTCAGCTACACGCGCGACTTCGAGCGCGAGGCCGACCGCGTCGGCTTCGGCACGCTGGCCGCCGCCGGTTTCGACGTGCGCGCCATGCCGGCGTTCTTCGAGAAGATGCAGCGCGGCTCGCGCCTGGCAGACGACGGCAGCGTGCCGAGCTACCTGCGGTCCCACCCGATGACCACCGAGCGCATCGCGGACGCGCAGAACCGGGCGGCGGACGCACCTTACCGCCAGCACCTCGACAGCGTGGATTTCCACCTGGTGCGCGCCAAGCTGCGCGCCGAGGCGGGCGAGGCGCGCGATGCCGTGGCGAGCCTCGCCGCCGCGGTCAAGGAGCGGCGCTACGCCAACGAAGCCGCGGCGCGGTACGGCCTGGTGCTGGCGCGCCTGCGAGCGCGGCAGGTGCGCGAGGCGCAGGCCGAGCTCGCGCTGCTGCGCGCCGGCGGCGCGGCGAGCCCGATGATCGAGACGCTGGCGGCGCGCGTGCAGCAGGCCGCGGGCGATGCGGCGGGCGCGCTCGACACCTTGCGCCAGGCGCTGCGGCGCTACCCGGGGCGGCTGCCGCTGGTGTACGCCTACGCCGAGGGCTTGCAGCAGGCGGGGCGCAGCCGGGAGTCGCTCGCCGCCCTCGAGGAGCCGCTGCGCCGGTACCCCGGGGACGCGCGCCTGCGCACGCTGCAGGCCAGGACCTATGCCGCGCTCGGCAAGCGGCTCCTGCAGCACCAGGCGCAGGCCGAGCTCTACGTGCTGCGCGGCAGCGTGCCGGCGGCCATCGAGCAGCTGCAGATCGCGCAGGCCGCGGGCGATGGCAATTTCTACGAGTTGTCGGCGGTGGAAGCCCGGCTCAAGGAACTGCGCCGCCAGCACGCGCAGGACCTGCGCGACGCCAAGCGCTGACTATTCGGCGCGGGTTACTTCGCGCGCATCCGAGTAGGCGTCGTACAGCAGATCGAAAGTCTTCTCGGCCTCGCGCAGCAACTCGTCGTCGCCGGCCGCGCGCCGCACGGCGCCCTGCAGCAGCGTCTGCACGCCGGCGGCTTCGGGCACCGGCGTGCCGCGCACTTCGAGGTAATGCACGATGGCGCCGATGCGCGCGAGCGCGGCATGCGCGCCGAGGCCGAACTGCGCCAGCATCTGCTCGAAGGTGATGCGCGCGTCGCTGTTGGCGAAGCGCGCGCCCTCGAAGGCGAAGCCGATGGCCTCCGGCGGGCAGGTGGCGCCCTTGTCCAGCCACTGCAGCTTGGCCTCGGCGTCGAGAAAGCGCCGGATCAGCCAGGCGCAGGCGAGCCGGTCGGCCCACAGCGGGCGGCGCGTGGCCCAGGTGCGGCCGAGCATGGGTTCGTCGGCCTTCACGCCGGCGCCCGCCTGCGCCGGGAACAGCAGCTGGCGCACCGCGGCCTCGGCCTCGGCCAGCGCCTGCTCGGTGCGCCCGCGCGCCTCGGTGGGAAAGAAATCCAGCGCGGCGATCGCCTCGAACTCACGCCGCTGCTTGTGCAGCACGCGCGAGATCGCCGAGGCGTCGGAAACGCCGAACCCGACCTGCAGGCTGTGGATGATCTTGGTGAGCCCGTCGTAGCGCGCCGAGCGGTCGAAATAGCGCTCGAACTGGGACTGCTGCGCCGCGTCCGCCGCCACCACCCGCAGGACGCTGGCGACGCCGGCGTTCTGCGTCACGTAGCGTGCGAGGTGCTCGAGCGCATTGCGGTTGTCGGCCGAGTCGGGCAGCACGTAGACGCCCTCGCGCATCACCGCCGCGCCCAGCGATTCGAGCGTGCGCAGCATGCGCATGCGGCCGGCCGGGTCCTCTGTGGGCAGCTGCGTGACGGTCACCAGCCAGCGACTGCCCGCGGCCGGCGTGTCGTTCGCGGACGCGGTGCGTTCCGGTTCCATGGCGCGCGGCGATTATTGCACAGGGCGGCGCGCCTGATATATAAGCCTGAATCATGGCGCAGGCAGCGCGTTGGATGCGAACGCACATCTCGGGCGAGCGACGGCCGGCGTCGGCGGGCGCGGACCTGGCCGCGGCACAGAGCGCCGCCGCCGAGCCGATCGTGTTGTGGATTTACGGCCTGCGCGAGAGCGCCTTCGCGCTGATCGCGCCGCGGCGCCTGGCGCCCGGGCGCGCGCGGCGCTGGGCGGCATGGGGGGCCATGCCGGCGGTCGCCACCTGCCGGCAGTACGGCCTGCCCGCCTACCTGCAGGACGCGGCGATCTGGCTGCACGGCAGGCTGGTGGCCAGCGTCGACGCGGCGCGGGTCGGCGAATGCGCGCTCATCGAATCGCGCTTCCCCGGACCCCTGGCGGCCGTGCCGGGGCTGGAGGCGGCGTTCCGGGCGCGCATCGAGGCGCAGCACGGCTGGCGCTTCGACACGGCCTGGCCGACGGCGGAGGAAGCGCAGCGATGCTGAGCAGGCGTGCGATGCTGCAGGGCGCCGCGGCCCTGCTGCTCGTGCGCGATGCGCTCGCCGCGGGCGGCGTGGAGGAGGGCATCTACCGCGTGCGCGGCGAGGCGCGCGTCAACGACGCGAGGGCACGGCAGGGGATGCGGGTGCGGCCCGGCGACGCGGTGGCGACACTGGCGGGCGGCGAGATGGTGTTCGTGATCAACCGCGACGCCTTCCTGCTGCGGGCAAATTCGCGCCTCGAAGTGGGCAGCGCCGCGGCGGACGTGTTCCGCGTCGTCACCGGTGCGCTGCTGTCGGTATTCCAGCCGGGGGGGCGCAAGACCCTGCGCACGCCGACCGCCACCATCGGCATCCGCGGCACCGGCATCTACGTCGAAAGCGAGGCGGACCGGACCTACGCCTGCACCTGCTACGGCGAGGCGGAGCTGGTACCGAACGACGAACCGGCGGCGCGCGAAACGGTGAAGACCACGCACCACGACCAGCCGCGCTACATCATGGCGAAGGGCGCGCCGCAGATGATCATGCGCGCGCCGGTGATCAATCACACCGACGCGGAATTGATACTGCTCGAATCGCTGGTCGGCCGCAGCGTGCCGTTCGATCCCTTCGGCCAGACCTACAAGTGATGCGCGCGCGGCAGGACGCCGAGCCGCTCGTAGACGGGGCGGATCTCGCGGCGGATGGCCGGCAGGCGCGCGAGGTAGGCGAGCGAGGCGCACAGCGCCAGCGCGCCGCCGATGGCGAGCGCCGCCGGCGGGCCGACATACAGCGCCGCCCAGCCGGCGGCGAGCGCGCCGAGCGGGCTCATGCCGAGGAATGACATGATGTAGAGCGCGGCCACGCGCGCGCGCAGGCGGTCCTCGACGATCGTCTGCAGGATCGTGTTGATCGAGCCCGCGGTGAGCATCATGCCCATGCCGGCCGCGTAGGTCAGCGCGAGCGCCGGCCAGAACCACGGGCACCAGGCGAACGCGATCACCGCGATGCCGGCGGCGGCGCCGGCCCAGCCGATCACCGTGAGCAGGCCGCGCACCGTCGGGCGCAAGGCGAGCAGCAGCATGCCCGACACCGCCCCCAGGCCGCCGGCGCCGATCATCCAGCCGAGCGTCTGCGAATTGCCGCCGAACACGTCGCGCGCGAAAAACGGCGCCAGCGCCTGCAGAGGCTGGGTGCCGACGCTCACCGCCGCCAGCAGCAGCAGAATGCTGCGCGAGGGCAGAAAGCCGTAGGCCCAGCGAAAGCCCGCCGCGAGCTGCGCCAACCAGCCCTGGTGCGCGCTCTCGGGCGGGCGCGCCTGCACCTGCACCGCGGCGAGCGCCGCGAGGATCGCCACGTACGAGGCACTGTTCAGCCCGAAGCCCCACACTTCGCCGCCCAGCGCGATCACCGCGCCGCCGACCATCGGCCCGACGAAGCGCGCGCCGTTCATCAGCATCGACTGGAAGGCGATCGCGTTGGGCAGGTCTTCGCGCCCCGCCACCAGTTCGATGAGGAAGGACTGGCGCGCCGGACTGTCGAATGCGTTGACGATGCCGAGCACCAGGTTGCCGGCGATCAGGTGCCAGGGCTGGATCTGGCCGGAGGCCACCAGCGCCAGCATGGCCAAGGATTGCGCGAGCGCGACCGAATTGGTGGCGCGCAGCACCGTAGTCTTGCTCAA
>Ga0209382_10003649_pt1 | contig 21189 bp, 19 predicted proteins | sample SoiMetdeltSBSDD5_FD_187599 | JGI IMG/M metagenome (GOLD analysis project Ga0209382, IMG submission 187599) | Bulk soil microbial communities from a Populus tree surrounding site in Tennessee, USA - Soil MetaG P. deltoides SBSDD5 (SPAdes) (version 2) | ecosystem: Environmental > Terrestrial >... | reverse complement strand
CCTGGAGGCCAAGACCCAGCCCGCGGTGCCGGCCTATCGCCCGCCCGTCGCGCCCCCGCCGCCGGCCATGACTCCGGCCCAGGCCGCCGAGCTGCTCGGCATCGCCGCGGGTACGGCCCCGGCGGAGGTGCGGAGGCAGTACCAGAAGCTGCACAACGACCTCCAGGTCCGCATGACCAACACTCCGTCCCCCAGCCTCAAGCGCATGTACCAGAAGAACCTCCAGGAGCTGAAGCTGGCCTGCGAGGTGCTCGCGCCCGGGTCCTCGAGCTGAGCGACGAAAGGAAAAGGCGTGGGTGACACGTACGGCGTGGTGAGGGTGGCGGCCGTCCAGGCGGCGCCGGTGGTCCTGGATCGGGAGGCGACCCTGGCCCGCGTGGAGTCCCTGGTCGAGGAGGCGGCGGGGCGGGGCGCCCGCATCATCGTCCTGCCCGAGGCGTTCGTGCCCGCCTATCCGGCCTCCGCGATCTTCGGGCCCGTGTTCGGCGGGTTCACCGACCCCGCGGCCGGGCCCGCCTTCCGCCGGCTGGCCGCCAACGCGGTCGAGGTGCCTTCGCCGGCCACCGAGCAGATCGGGCGCGCCGCGCGCAAGGCGCGGGCCCACGTGTGCATCGGCGTGAACGAGCGGACGCGGACGGGCACGCTGCACTGCACGCTTCTCCTCTTCGGCCCGACGGGCGAGCTGCTGCAGGCCCATCGCAAGCTCGTGCCCACGCACGACGAGCGCATGGTGTGGGGACCGGGGGAGGCGGTCACGCCGGTGGCCGTACCGACGGAGCACGGCCCGGTGGGGCAGCTCGTGTGCTGGGAGAACTACATGCCGCTCGCGCGCTACGCCCTGTACCGGTCCGGCGAGCGCATCCACCTCGCCCCCACCGCGGACGCGTCGGAGGGATGGCAGGCGACGATCCGTCACATCGCGCTCGAGGGCCGCGTGTTCGTGATCGCCTGCAATCAGTACGTCACGCGGTCGTCGTACCCGGCCGACTTCGAGCTGCGGGACGCGCTGGCCCGCTCGCCCGAGGTGATCTGCCGCGGCGGCAGCGCGATCGTGGCCCCCGACGGGCGCTACCTCGCCGGCCCGCTCTACGGCGAGGCCGGGATCCTCACCGCGGACCTCGACCTCGGCGAGGTGGCGCAGGGCCGCCAGCTCCTGGACGTGGCCGGGCACTACGGCCGCCCCGACGTCTTCCGCTTGGAAACCGCATGACCGTGAGTTGCGGCTACCGATCTTGCCCCAACACTTTCCCTCCCCCCGTATGTGGGGGAGGGATAGGGAGGGGGGGTCGATAATGACCGCGACCGTCTTCGCCCCCGCGAGCATCGGCAACGTCGGCCCCGGGTTCGACGTGCTCGGTCTGGCCGTGGAGGGACCGGGCGACGAGGTCCGCCTCGAGCGCGTGGACGGGCCGTCGTCGATCGAAGAGGTCACGGGCCTGGACGCCGAGCTCATCCCGCGCGAGCCGGAGAAGAACGTCGTGACCGTGGCCGCGGAGGCGATGCTCCACGCGCTCGGCGAGCGCGGAGGCGTGCGCGTCTGGCTGCGCAAGGGCATCCCGCAATCGGGCGGCCTCGGGGGCAGCGCGGCCTCGTCCGTCGCGGGCGCCTGGGCGGCGGCGGTGGCCGCCGGGCATCCGCCACGGGCGGTCGAGGTCATGGCCGCGGCCCTGACCGCGGAAGCCACCGTGGCCGGACGCCATCTCGACAACATCGCGGCCTGCGTGCTCGGCGGCCTCACCCTGGTCCGCTCCACCGATCCCATCGACGTCGTGCGCGTGCCCCTGGCCCGGCCGCTGTGGGTGGCCCTGGTCACCCCCGCCGTGCGCCTGGAGACCCGCACCGCGCGCTCCGTCCTCGCCCCGACCCTGGACCGCGCGTCCTGGGTGCAGCAGATGGCCAACACGGCCGCGCTCCTGCACGGCCTGGGCTCGGGCGACCTCGGACTCGTGTCGCGCGCCCTGGTGGACGGGTTCGCGGAGCCCAAGCGGGCGCCCCTCATCCCGCGCTTCGCCGAGATCAAGCGCGCGGCCCTGGATGCGGGCGCGCTCGGCTCGTCGATCAGCGGCGCGGGCCCGACGATCTTCGCGCTGGCCGCGGACGAGGCCCAGGGCACGAAGGTGCTCGAGGCCATGCGCGCGGCCCTGGGCGGGATGGCGGGACGGGCGGAGCTGGCCACGGTGGCCACGCATGGAGCGCGCGTGCGATGACCACGGCGGCCAGGGTGACGGCGGGCGCGCGGGAGTGGCTGGCCTGCGTGGGCTGCGGGGCGACCTACGACGTCGACGAGCTGCGCTATTCCTGCCGCTGTGGCGGCCTCCTCTCCGTGGAGCGGCCGCCGGGCTGGGCGGCGGAAGTGGGCCCCGCCCGGTTCGACGCGCGCCTGGGCTCGCGCGCCGACGTGGACCGCAGCGGCGTCTGGCGCTTCCGCGAGGCGGTGCGCGACCTGCCCGTGGAATCGCTGGTGACGCATCCCGAGGGCGCGACCCGCCTCTATGCGCGGCCGGCCCTGTCCTCGTGGGCCGGGATCGAGCGGCTGCTCTTCAAGCACGAGGGCGAGAACCCCACGGGGTCGTTCAAGGACCGCGGGATGGTGGTGGGGATCACCCAGGCCGTGCGCGTGGGCGCGCGCGCCGTGGCCTGCGCCTCCACCGGGAACACGAGCTCGTCGCTCGCCGCCTACGCCGCCCAGGTGGGATGTCCCGCCTTCGTGTTCCTGCCCGCCGGCAAGGTGGCCATGGGCAAGGTGGCGCAGACCCTCGCCTACGGCGCGCGCGGCCTGGCCGTGCGCGGGGATTTCGACGCCGCCCTGCGTCTGGTCACGGAGTGCTGCCAGCGGCTCGGCATCTACCTCCTGAACTCGGTGAACCCGTTCCGCATCGAAGGGCAGAAGACGATCGTCTGGGAGTTGCTGCAGGACCTCGGGTGGGAGCCCCCGGACTGGATCGCGGTGCCCGCGGGGAACCTCGGGAACACGAGCGCGTTCGGGAAGGCCCTGCGCGAGGCTCACGAGGGAGGCTGGATCGCGCGCCTGCCGCGGATCCTGGCCGTGCAGGCGAAGGGCGCGAACCCGTTCTATCGCAGCTTCGCGGACGGATTCCGGTCGCGCCATCGCGTGCAGCCGGAGACGGTGGCCACCGCCATCCGCATCGGCGATCCGGTCAGCCACGAGCGCGCGCGCCTCGCGATCCAGACGACGCGCGGCGTGGTGGCCGAGGTCTCCGACGACGAGATCCTGGCCGCCAAGGCCCGCATCGACGGAGCGGGCCTCGGCTGCGAGCCCGCTTCCGCGGCCAGCCTGGCCGGCGCGCGCAAGCTGCGGGCGGAAGGCGTCATCGGGCCCGAGGAGCGCGTCGTCTGCGTCCTGACCGGGAACATCCTGAAGGACCCGGATGCGATCGCCGCGCGCTCGCCCGAGCGCGCGCTGGTCGAGGTCGATGCGGATCCGGCCGCGGTCGAGGCGGCGCTCGGGCCGTGGCTGCGTCCGTAAAAGTTCATTCGCGCCGCCTGGCCCTCCGCCGGCCCACGCTATATTGGAATCACATGCGGCTCGTCCCGTTTGCTCTCGCCTTGATGCCGGCGCTGGTCCTTTCCTTGCCCGTAGCCGCCCCCGCCCGCGCCTCCGACGACACCCCCGAGGAGATCGCCCGGGAGCTCTCCGAGAAGATCGCGAAGGCCTTCAAGAAGGCGGCGGAGGCCCAGCGCAAGGCGGCCGAGAAGGCGGCCAAGCGCGAGAAGGAGGCCCGCGAGGACAAGACGGAAGCGCAGCAGGAAGCGCGGGAGAAGGCGGAAAAGGAGCGCCGCAAGGCTTCGCGCAAGGACGCGGAAGCGCGGAAGGACGTACCCAAGCTGGAGGAAGAGGCGCTCGACGAGCTGGAGGACAACGTCGAGAGCTACGTCAAGAAGGTGCACAAGAAGGCGGCCAAGGGCATCCCCGCGCTTCCTCCGCAGGCCACCTCCGAGCAGATGGCGGAACACCAGCGCGCGCTCGCCGACGCCATCCGCGCCATGCGCCCGCAGGCGCGGCAGGGAGACTTCTTCGTGCCCGAATGCGTGCCGATCGTGAAGCGCATCATCGCCGCCGAGCTGGCCGGCCGCGCCGGGGCGGGAGCACGGAAGGAGATCCTCAACGGGAACCCGCCCATCGACCCCGACCGCGACGACCGCATGCAGGTGAAGCTCGCGGTCAATACCCCCTATCCCGCGGCGGCGCCCGTCTCGAACGTGCCGCCCAGCGTGCTGATGACCTTGCCCCTCCTGGAGAAGGAAGTGGAGTACCGCTTCGTCAACCGTGACCTCGTCCTGCGGGACGTGGACGCCAACTTGATCCTGGACTTCATCCGGCTGGCGGCTCCTCCTCTAAGCCCCGCCGCGCCGGCGAAGCGCTGACCGCCATGCGCGCGCGCCTGTGGTCGCTTGTCTCCGGACTCGCCGTGCTCGCGCTGACGCTCGGCGCGACCATCGCCCCCGCCCAGGCGCCGACGCCCGCCGCGCCCGTGTCCTTTCCCATGCCCCTCAAGGAGGGCTCGCTGCGCTTCCTGGTCATGGGGGACACGGGGACGGGCGATCGGGGACAGTACGACACGGGCCGGGAGATGGCGACCATCCGCCAGCAGTTCCCGTTCGAGTTCGTGGTCATGGTCGGCGACAACATGTACGGCTCGGACTCTCCGGCGGACTTCGTCAAGAAGTTCGAATCCCCCTACAAGGCCCTGTCCGATGCGGGGGTGAAGTTCTACGCCGCCCTGGGCAACCACGACAATCCGAACCAGCGCTCGTACGCGCTCTTCAACATGGGCGGCCAGAGGTATTACACCTTCCGTGCCTCGCCGGGCGGGCTGGGCAAGATCTCCCACGGGGGCGTGCGCTTCTTCGCCATCGACAGCAACTACCTCAGCAAGGAGCAGATCGACTGGCTGACCAAGGAGCTCGGGTCCTCCGGCTCCGACTGGAAGATCTGCTTCTTCCACCATCCGCTCTACTCGTCGGGCCGGACCCACGGCTCCGCCCTGGAGACGCGCGCCGTGCTCGAGCCGATCTTCGTCAAGAACGGGGTCAACGTGGTGCTCGCCGGCCACGACCACATCTACGAGCGGATCAAGCCGCAGCAGGGGATCTACCACTTCGTGGTCGGCTCCAGCGGCTCGCTGCGCAAGGGCGACCTCGCGCGCACGGACCTGACGGTGAAGGGCTACGACCAGGATTACGTGTTCATGCTGGCGGAGATCTCGGGCGACGACTTCTACTTCGCGGCGGTGACGCGGACGGGCCAGGTGGTGGATTCGGGCGTGCTGGCCCGGCCCAAGACGGCGGCGGAGCCGACGCCGACGCCCGCGCCGTCCGTGGCGCCCGTGCCCACGCCCACACCGGTGCCGGTCCCGCGGCCCACGCCCACTCCGGCCGCCTCGCCCGTGCCCTCGCCGACCCCGACGCCCAAGGCCACTCCGCCCCCGAAGGCCAAGCCGAAGCCGAAGGCAAAGGCGAAGGCGCGCAAGACCGGCCCCTAGTCGGCCGGCGCGCTAGTCGGCGTTCCCGCGACCAGCCTCTCCGCCGCCTCGACGTGCGCCGGATCCCCGATGAGCCCGAGGCGATCGCCGGAGTCGAGCTTGAAGTCGGGCGTCGGGCTCGGCACCAGCGCGCCATCGCGATAGAGCGCGACCACGGACGCGCCCGTGCGCGCGCGCAGGTCCACCTCGGCCAGCGTGTGGCCGGCGACGGGGCCGCCCTCGGACACGCGCACCCACGTGATGTCGAGATTCCGGGCCGCGTCCACGAGGGCGTGCAGGGCCTCGTGCTCGCGGTCGCTGTGCGCGTCCGTCGCGTAGCTCTCGCGGCGCACGACCTGCGCATAGCGCTGCACTTCGCGCAGGGGGAACCCCACGTGGAGGAGGGTGTGGCGCAGGAGCTCGAGACCGCCCTCCAGCTCCGGATGGATGACGTCGTCCGCGCCCAGCTTCGCGAGCTCCTTCACTCCTGCCGCCTCGGACGCGCGCGCCACGATGGGCAGGGCGGGCGCGATGCGGCGCGCCGCGGCCACGGCCAGGCCGGCGGCGGGATCGTCCGGTATCGTCACCACGAGCGCGCGGGCGCGGGCGAGGCCGGCGTGGTCGAGGATCTCGGAGTTGCCGGCATCGCCGTAGAGCACGGGCACGCCCGCCTTCTGGAGGTCCTCGACCCTGGTCGCGTCCGACTCCACGACGAGCCGCGGCACCCCCATTCGACCGAGCACGTCCAGGATGTGGGAGCCGACGCGGCCGGCGCCGACGACCACGACGTGATCGCGCAGGGTGGGCGCGATCGACGCCTCCATCGACGTCCGCGCGCCCAGGCGCGCCACGAGCGCGCGCTCCAGCCGCGGCACCAGCTTGAAGAGCAGTGGGTTCACCGTGATGGACAGGAGGGCGGCGGCGAGGAGGAGCGAGTACTCCGCGTCCGTCATCATGTGCAGCCGCACCGCGGCCTGGCCGAGGATGAAGGAGAACTCGCCGATCTGGGCCAGTCCCGCCGCCACCACGAGGGCGGTGAGGGCGGGCTGCCGGAGCAGGAGGGTCAGGGTGAGCGCGACCAGGCCCTTGCCCAGCACGATGATCGTGGTGAGCAGGGCCACGTGGCCGGCGTTGGCGATGATGTCGCGCGGGTCCACGAGCATCCCGACGGAGACGAAGAAGAGGACGGCGAAGGCCTCCCGGAAGGGCAGCACGTCCGCGCCCACCTGATGGCTCAAGGGCGATTCCGCAACCACGATCCCGGCCAGGAAGGCGCCGAGAGCGATCGACACCCCGAACATCGTGGCCGCGGTGAGGGCGATGCCGAGGGACAGGGTGAGGGCGACGAGCAGGAACAGCTCGCGCGACTGCATGCGCGCGATCTTCAGCAGCACCCACGGGATGACGCGCGCGCCCAGGAGGAGCATGAGCGCGATGAACGCGGCGGCCTTGAGGAGGGTGAGGCCGAGGGACGGAGACGCGACGCCCGTCGGTCCCGAGGACAGCGCGGGCAGGATGAGCAGGAGGAGCACGGTGGCCAGGTCCTCCAGCACCAGCCAGCCGACGGCGATGCGCCCGTGGCGGCTGTCGAGGAGGCCCTCGTCCATGAGGCCGCGCAGGAGCACGACCGTGCTGGCGATGGAGATGGCGAGGCCGAGCACGATGCTCGCCTCCCCGGACCAGCCCCACCATCGGCCGACGCCGTAGCCGAGGGCGGTGGTGATCGCCATCTGCAGGAGCGCCCCCGGCATGGCCACGCCGCGCACGCGCCAGAGGTCGCCCAGGGAGAAGTGCAGGCCCACCCCGAACATCAGGAAGACGACGCCCAGCTCGGCGAGCTGGCCGATGGTGTCCGCGTCTCCGACGAAGCCGGGCGTGAACGGGCCGATGGCCATCCCCGCCACCAGGTAGCCCACGAGCGGCGGCACGCGCAGGCGCCGGGCCAGCAGCCCCCCGACCAAAGCGGCGGCCAGGGCCACGCCGATGTTGATGAGGAGCGGGATCTCGTGCATGGGCCGCCCTCAACGCCTCGACGTGGCCGCGGCGGAGCAGGCGGCCTCCACCAGGAGATCGCGGCGCCCGGCGTCGAGGCGCAGCGTGCTCGCGGACAGCGCGCGGGCCAGGGCCGGCCGGTCCTCGGAGATGAGCGTGCAGGCCACGGTCAGGGCGGCGGCGTAGGTGCCGAGCACGCTCGGGTGGAACCCGTCGGATACGGTCAGGACCATCGACGGATCGCGCGCGCTCAGGATGCTCCAGGCATCGCCGGCGGGCAGGAGGAGGGCGTCGTTCGCTTCCGCCGCCGCCCGGTAGGAGGCGCTGACCGCGGAGGCCTGCTGGCCGGGGAGGGGCCACACCATCAGCAGCGCCGGCCGGGCGCCCACGCGCCGGATCTCGACCCCGAACTGCCGCGTGGACTCGATCAGCTCGGCCCGGCTCTCGGGCAAGGTCGAGGGCCCCTGCTGCAGCACCACGACCGACCAGCGTCCCTCGCGGATCGCGCGCACGGCCCGGCCGCTCTCCCAATGATCGAGGAGGCTCGCCCCCGACGCGGTCACGGCCGAGGTGCGCAGGGGATGGCCGGCGGCGCTCGCGATCTCGGCCACACGCTCGGGCAGGCCGTTGCTCTCGGTCAGGCTGTTGCCGATGAACAGCACCGACTCATCCGCAGCGTCCACGCTCGGCGTGACGGCAGTGGCCGCCGCGCAGCCGAGCCCGAGCGCGGCCCCGGCCACGAGGGACGCCAGTCGAAGGACTCGGGAGCGCCGGCGCATCCGGGCAGTATGTGCCAATTGCGTGGGGACGGCTCGCCGCGGATGCGCGCGTCGTGTAGGCTGCGCCGCATGCGATGGACGGCGATGGTGGCCGCCGGCCTGCTGGCCGGGGCGGCGGTCGCGGAAGACGACGCGGTCGTGCGCGACGCTCGCGTGTACGTGAAGGCGGCCCAGGAGGCCCGCAAGGCCGGGCACACCCAGGCCGCGCTCGACGCCTGGCTCCAGGCCTACGCCTTGCGACCCCATCACGGCGGCATCGTGTTCGAGCTGGCCGCCGCCTACGCCGCGGCCGGGCGGCTCGAGGACGCCACGGAATGGCTGAAGGTCGTCGCGGAGATGGGGTTCCGGGTCCGCACCGACGACCGCGACGAGCTGCGGGCCTGTCCGGAGCAGCCCGCCTGCCGGGACGCCCTGGCCGCGATCGCGCGCAACGGCCAGCCCAAGGCGACGAGCACCGTCGCCTTCAAGCTGGCCGCGCCTCGCCTCGTGCCCGAAGGCCTGGCCTACGACGCCGCCCGCGATTCGTTCTTCGTGAGCAGCGTCCGCCAGCGCCTCATCCTGAGGGTCGACCGGTCACGCCGGCCGCAGCCCTTCGCCGACCGCAGCGCCGGGCTCTGGGCCGCGCTCGGCCTCGCCCTCGACGCCCCGCGCCACCGGCTCTGGGTCGCCACCGCCGCCATGCCCGAGATGGCGGACGCCCTGCCCGCGGACGAGGGCCGATCCGCCCTCGTGGCCCTCGACCTGGGCACGGGCCGCGCCCTCGCCCGTTACGAGCTACCCGCCGGCCGGCCGCACGTGCTCGGCGACGTGATCGTCGGCCCCAACGGCGACGTCTTCACCACCGACAGCACGTCACCCGCGCTCTATCGGCTCCCCGCCGGCGGCCGCGCCCTCGAGCCGATCGTCGCCGGCGAGCCGTTCGTGTCGCTGCAGGGACTGGCCTTGAGCGCGGACGGCAAACGGCTCTTCGTCGCCGACTACGCGAAGGGCATCTTCGCGGTGGAGCTCGATTCGCGCCGCCTGCGGCTCCTGGACGCCCCGCGCACGGCCGGGATCCTCGGGATCGACGGCCTGTATCGCGCGGGCGAGTCCCTGATCGCGGTGCAGAACGGCACCGCCCCGCCGCGTCTGCTGCGCCTCGCCGTCGAAGGCGATCGGATCACGTCGGTCGAGGTCGTCGACTCCGGCCATCCCTCGGCCCCGGACCCCACGCTGGGCGTGGTGGTCGGGGACCGCTTCTATTACATCGGGAACAGCCAGTGGGAGGCGGCGCGACCGGGCGGGCAGATGGATCCGGCGGTGAGGGCGGAAGATCCCGCGATCCTGCAGCTCGAGCTTTTTAAGTCAGGGGGGGCACTCACACATGGCGAGGTGGGTGTTCGCGACCCCCCCTGAAACCCCCCTCGCACGCTGCCGCCGCTGCGCGACGCCAGCGTGCTCTACGTGAGGCTTGCCCTGTCGCCTTGTCCTTGCCTAGCGGCCGGCGTACAGGGAGAGCGAGGCGCGCGTCAACGTCTCGACGTAGCGCCAGAGGAACAGGGGCACGACGTTGCCGAGGATCAGGAACACGATCCAGGCCGAATCGGCCAGGGGCAGGCGGAAGGCGGGTTTCTCGTCGTTCCCGGCGTCGATGATCATCGTCTTGAGGATGCGCGCGTAGTAGAAGGCGGCCACGGCCGCGTTCACCGCGCCCACCACCGCGTACCAGTAGTACTGCGAGCCCTTCTCGATGATGGCGGCGAAGACGTAGAGCTTGCCCATGAAGCCGACGAGGGGCGGGATGCCCATCAGCGAGAGCAGGAAGATGGCCATGGCCACGGTCAGGAGCGGCGCGCGCCGCGAGAGGCCGGGGTAGTCGCGCAGGTCGAAGGTGCCGTCCTGGTTGTGCACGAGGGTGACGACCAGGAAGGCGCCCAGGTTCATGAAGACGTAGGCCAGCAGGTAGACCATCATGCCGCGCGCGCCGTTCTCGCTGAGCGCGACCACGCCCATCATGATGTAGCCGGCGTGCGCGATGGACGAGTAGGCGAGCAGGCGCTTCATGTTCGTCTGGGTGAGCGCGGCCACGTTGCCCACGGTCATGGTCAGCACGGACACGAACATCAGCACGGGCGGCCAGTCGATGGTCCCGGCCAGGTCCCAGGCGCCCGTCCCCTCCACGGCCATGCTCCCGAAGAAGAACCGCAGCATGATCGCGAAGCCGGCCGCTTTGGGAGCCACGGACAGGAAGGCGGTGACCGGCGTCGGCGCTCCCTGGTAGACGTCCGGGCACCAGAAGTGGAACGGCACCGAGGCCGTCTTGAAGCCAAAGCCCGCGAAGACGAGCAGGGCCACGACGTAGACGGTCAGCCGGTTCGCGTCGGTCAGGCCGGCGGCCAGCACCTGGCGGATCACGGGGAGGCTCGTGCTCCCGGTCATCCCGTAGAGCAGGGAGAGGCCGTAGAGCATGGCGCCGGTGGAGACGGCGCCGAAGAGGATGTACTTCAGGGAGGCCTCGTTGCTGAGCCGGTCGCCCTTCAGGTACGCGACCATCACGTACGACGTGATCGAGACCATCTCCAGGGCGAGGTACAGCATGGCCAGGTCGTTGGCGGCGGCCAGGAGCAGGTTCGAGAAGGTGACGGCCAGCATGAGGGCGTAGAACTCGCCCTGGCCCAGCCCGCGCAGCTCGCGCGAGCCGTCGAAGCGGAAGGCCCCGATCACGAGCAGCGAGGACCCGATCAGGATCAGCTTGAAGAAGATGCCCATGGGGTCGAGGGACAGCATTCCCTCGAACAGGCCGCCCGACTGCGTGCCCAGGCGCACGGTCAGCACGAAGGCGGCGGCCAGGGTGGCCATGGTGAGCAGCCAATTGGCGACGTCGCGGCCGCGGAAGCGCACGGTGTCGACCAGCACCACCAGCAGCAGGCCGACGGTCAGCACGACCTCGGGCCAGAAGCGGCTGAGGCTGCCCAGGAGAGTGTTCATGGGATGCCGCTCAGCCCCTCAGGAAGTCCGCTTCGTCGAGGTTCGGCGTGCGGCGCAGCCGGTAGAGGGTGAGCACGATGGCGAGGGCGACCGCCACCTCCGCCGCCGCGATCACGATCACGAACACCGCGAAGAGCTGGCCCTGCAGGTTGCCCGTCCCGTAGCGCGAGAAGGCCACGAGGTTCAGGTTCGCGGAGTTGAGGATCAGCTCGATGCCCATGAGGACGTTCACGGCGTTGCGCCGGGTGAGGACGCCGAGCAGGCCGAGGGTGAAGAGCGCGGCGGAGACGGTCAGGTAGTGGGGAAGGGTGATCATGGGGGTCGCGCTCACGCGTCCTTTCGCCGCCGGACGATCATGGCCGCGCCCATGAGCGCCACCAGCAGGAGCACGGAGGCCGCCTCGAACGGCAGCAGGTACGTGCTCATGAAGAGCCGCCCGATCTCTTCGGTCGTGGCCCCCGCGGCCCGTCCGCTTCCCGTGGCCCAGCTCGTCTGCCAGAGGGCGCCGAGGACGCGCACGGTGCCGATCCAGGGGAGGGAGAACGAGATGTCGATCGGCCAGGCGAGCAGGGTGAAGAGGCCGCCGCAGATGATGGCCGCGGGCAGGAACTGCGTCACCTCGCTCTTGAGATCGAGGTCGTAGAGCTTGTGGGTGAGCATCACCCCGAAGAGCAGCAGGACGAGGATGCCGCCGACGTAGACGAGGAGCTGGGTGGCGGCCAGGAAGTCCGCGCCCAGGATGACGTAGAGGCCGGCCACTCCGAAGAACGTGAAGAGCAGGGCGAACGCGCTGTAGATGAGGCTGCGCGCCAGCACCACCACCGCCGCGGACGCGACGGTGATGACCGCGAAGACGTAGAAGATGGCCGCTTCCGCGCTCATCCGCTCAGGCTCCCGCGGGCGCCGGGGGCGTTCCGCCATTGGGAGGAGCCGGGGTGGGCGGCGCCGGCTTCGGCGTCGCGGGGGCGGCGGGGGCGGCGCCCGCCGGCGGGGCGGCCGGCTTGGCCGGCGCCTTCGGGTTCACGGTCAGGAACTTCGCGCCCGTCTTGGCGAAGTGGTAGAGGTGGTTCGTGAGGTCGGTGGTGGCGAACTCGTACTCCGGCGTCATGTAGATGCAGTCCGTCGGGCACGGGTAGGTGCAGAGGTTGCAGTAGCAGCACAGCGACATGTCGATGTCGAAGACGGTCACGTCCAGCTTGATGGGCTGGCCGTTGGCCGCGAAGATCGGCGTCGCCTTGGGGTCGCGCTTGTCCGCCTTGATGTAGATGCACTGCACGGGGCAGGCGCGCGCGCACTGGCCGCAGCCGATGCAGTCCTCGTACTTCATGAAGAGGCGCATGCGGCTCTTGGGCGGGAGCTGCCACTTCTCCTCGGGATACTGCAGCGTCACCTTCTGCGTGAACAGGTGGCGCCAGGTGATCTTCATGCCCACGAGGACGGTCCAGAAGCCTTCCCAGACGTCTTTGAACCACTGAATCATCGGGTCCTCACGCGGCCAGGTCCTGGACGCGGCGCTTCTTGGAGAGGCGCGCGCCCGCCATCCAGGCGATGAGGGCGCCGAAGATGACCAGGGTGAAGATCCAGCCCACCCAGCGGTCCCAGGGGAACCCGTTGCGAGTGGCCGGAATCATGAGAAGCCCGCCCACCAGCACGACCAGGACCATGGAGATCGGCAGCAGGACCTTCCAGGCGACGTACATGAGCTGGTCCACGCGCAGGCGGGGCAGAGTCCAGCGCAGCCACATCATCACGAAGACCAGGAACCAGGCTTTCGCGATCAGCCACAGCGGCCCGAGGCCGATGGGTCCGATGTGCTGGAGGATGTGGTTGGGCAACGGGCTCCAGTAGCCGCCCAGGAAGAGGACGGAGGCCACCGAGGAGATCACGAACATCTCCGTGTACTCGGCCATGAAGAACATGGCGAAGAAGAACCCGCTGTACTCCGTGTGGAAGCCGGCCACGAGCTCGCTCTCCGCTTCCGGGATGTCGAAGGGCGTGCGGTTGCACTCGGCCAGCCCGGCGGTGAAGAAGATCACGAAGGCGATGGGCATGATCGGGAAGTAGCGGAACAAGAGCCAGTGGGTGAGGCCGCCCTCCTGGTAGAGCACGATGTCCTGCAGGGAGAGGCTGCCCACGATCATCACGATCCCGAGCAGGATCATCACCGCCGGGATCTCGTAGGACACGATCTGCGCGGCCGAGCGCATGGCCCCGAACAGCGCGTACTTGTTGTTGGAGGCCCAGCCCGCCATGATCAGGCCGACGGTGGAGAGGCTGGAGACCGCGATCACGTAGAAGAGGCCCACGTTGAGGTCCGCCACCTGCGCCTTGCCGCCGAACGGGATCACCACCATGGCCAGGAAGGCGCCCAGCACCACCAGGCAGGGCGCGATCAGGAACAGCTTCTTGTCCACCCCCGTCGGATAGATCGCCTCCTTGAACATCAGCTTGATGGCGTCCGCGACCGTCTGCAGCAGCCCGTAGGGCCCGACGCGCGTGGGCCCGAGCCGGTCCTGCATGAAGCCCGCAATCTTGCGCTCGGCGTAGACGTAGACGATGGGCCCTACGGCCATGAAGGTCAGCAGGAGCACGGCCGGGATGGCCGCGGACAGCGCGACCCTCAGCCAGTCCGGCCACGCCTCGGGGAAGAGCCGGAAGAAGAGGTCCATTACCGGTCGATCTCGCCGAGCACCACGTCGAGGGAGCCGATGAGGGCGATGATGTCCGCGATGTACATGCCGCGCGAGAGCACGTGGAAGACGCTCATGGCCGTGAAGCAGGGGCTCTTGACCTTCACGCGGTACGGATTGACGCCGGTGCCGTCGGCCACGATGAAGTACCCGAGCTGGCCGCGCGGCGCCTCCGACCGGCTGTAGACCTCGGACTTCGGCGGCTTGACGCGCTTGGGCACCTTCTCGTGGACGTCCGCGCGCTCCATCTTCTCCAGGCGGTCGAGGGCCTGGTGCACGATCTTCGCGCTCTCCGCCATCTCGACCGTGCGCACCCAGTTGCGGTCGAAGCAGGAGCCGAGGGGCCCGAACTCGCCCTTGCCGACGCAGACCTGGAACTCGTAGTTCTCGTATCCGGAGTAGGGCGCGTCCTTGCGCAGGTCGCGCGGCGGCCCGCTGCCGCGGAGGTTGGGCCCGGTGAGGTCGTAGGAGACGGCCACCTCCACCGGGCACACGCCGATGTTGGCCGTGCGCTTGACGAAGATCTTGTTCTTGAGCAGGAGGTCGATCAGCTCCGGATAGGTGATGGCCTCGAACTCGCGCAGGAACTGCCGGCAGGCCTTGACGAACCCCTCCGGGAGGTCGTGGCTGAGCCCGCCCACCCAGTTGTAGTTGTAGAGGAGCCGCGCGCCGCAGGTCCACTCGAACATGTCGAGGATCTTCTCGCGGTCGCGCAGGAGATGGAGGAACGGCGTGAAGGCGCCGATGTCCATCCCGTAGGTGCCCACGGCGACGCAGTGCGAGGCGATGCGCTGCAGCTCGGCCATGATCACGCGGATGGTCTGGACGTAGGGGCTGACCTCGATCTTGAGCAGGGTCTCGACGGCAAGGGCGTAGCCGAGCGAGTTGCCCATGGACGCGACGTAGTCCATGCGGTCCGTGTACGGGATCACCCCCGGGTAGTCCACGTTCTCCGCGTGCTTCTCGAAGCAGCGATGCAGGTACCCGATGTGGGGCCGGGCCGCGCGCACGACCTCGCCGTCCGTCCGCAGCTCGAGGCGCAGCACCCCGTGCGTGGACGGGTGCTGGGGGCCCATGTTGAGGATCATCTCGTCCGTGTCGAGATCGTCGACCCGCCAGCCGTAGCTCGCCATCAGTCTTCGACGTGCCGATTGGGAGGCGTGTAGTCGAACGGGCCGACGCCCATCTTCTCCCCGGCCATGGAGCGCTCCGCCATCTGCGGCGTCGGCTTGACGTGCAGGCCGTTGTAGAAATCGGGGTCCACCCAGTCCTTGCGCAGGGGATAGCCGATCCAGTCGTCGGGCAGCAGGATCCGGCGCAGGTCGCTGTGGCCGGTGAACGTGATGCCGAACATGTCGTAGGCCTCGCGCTCGTGCCAGTTGGCGACGCCCCACACGTTCTCCACCGTGCGCACCGACGGCGACTCGCGCGGCAGGTGCACCTTGAGGACGAACCCGTGGCTGTGGGTGTAGGACCAGAGGTGGTAGACGAGCTCGAGGCGCGGCGGCGTCTCCTTGGGATAGTCCACCGCGGAGAGGCACATGAGGTTGTCGAAGGACAGCTCCGGATCGGACTTGCAGAAGGCGGCGACGTCCGCGATCGCCTCCGGCGCCACCACCGCCCAGGGCTGCAGCGCATCGGCCTGGAAGGCGACGGCGCCCTCGCCAAGGTGCGCGCTCAGGCGCTGATGGATGCGGGCGGCGTCCATGCCCTTACTTCGTGGACTCCAGCGCCATGCTGGCGCCGGCCAGGCTGCCCAGGGTCTCGCCCTTGCGGCGCAGCACGCGGTCTTCCTGGATGCGCTCCTGGAGCTTCATGACCCCGTAGAGCAGAGCCTCCGGACGCGGCGGGCAGCCGGGCACGTACACGTCCACCGGGACCACCTCGTCCACGCCCTTCAGGACGTGGTAGCCCACGCGCCAGTAGGGGCCGCCGTTGTTCGCGCAGGAGCCCATCGAGATCACGTACTTCGGCTCCGGCATCTGCTCGTAGAGCCGCTTGAGGCGGGTCGCCATCTTCAAGGTGACGGTGCCGGCCACGATCATGAGGTCGCTCTGCCGCGGGGTGCCGCGCGGGATCATGCCGAAGCGGTCCCAGTCGTAGCGGCTCGCCCCCGTCGCCATCATCTCGATGGCGCAGCAGGCCAGGCCGAACGTCATGGGCCAGAGGCTCGACTTGCGCGCCCAGTTGATGACGTTGTCGACGGTGGTGAAGACGACGTTCTCGTCGTTGAACCGGTTCTGGACGAGCCCCGTGATCTCGGGCATCTAGCTCCTGTCCTCCGCCCGCACCCACTCGAGGTCGCCCTTGCGCCAGACGTAGGCCAGGGCCACCACGAGGATGGCGATGAAGACGAGCCCTTCCACGTAGGGCAGGAGGCCCTGCTCCTGGCCGAGCTTGCGGAACACCACCGCCCAGGGCAGGAGGAACACGGCCTCCACGTCGAAGATGATGAAGAGGAGCGCGAAGACGTAGAAGCGGATGTTGAACTGGATCCACGCGCTGCCCGTCGGGTTCTCGCCGCACTCGTAGGTGGTCAGCTTCTCTTCGCTGAAGCGCGACGGCCGGATGATGCGCCAGACCACGAGGTTCACGGCCAGGAAGCCGATCCCCATGACCAGGAAGACGAGGATCGCCGAGTGGCTGGTCAGGAAGGACGCGGAAGGGACGGTGAGAGGCATGGAGAGAGCGCTGACGGAGCGAGCCGGACTCTAACAAAAGGTGTCGGGAGAGTAAACTGCCACGCTTGTCGACCGCGCCCACGCCTCGCTTCGCCACGAGCCTCTTCGCGCGCGTGCGGGCGGCGGCCGCGCGCGCTCTCGACGTCGGCCGCACGCCGGGGCCGCGCACGCGGGTGGCCGCGCTCGCCGCCGTCTTCCTCCTGGCCCTGGCCGTGCGGTCGCTGTATGCGCTGGACCTCGCGCCCGTCATGTACTCGCGCGTGCAGCCGGGGACGCGCATGGCCTGGCGCTACGACGAGGCGGCGGCGGGGATCCTGCGCGGGGAGGGCATCCTCTGGCCGCGTGATCCCGATCCGGCGCGCACCGGCCTCCTGGCCCGGCCGCCGGGCTACCCGCTCTACCTGGCCCTGGTCTACGGCACGCTCGGGCGCAGCTTCTTCGCGGCCCAACTCGTCCAGAACGCGCTGACCTCCGCCGGCTGCCTGCTGCTCACGCTGGCCGCGGCCCGGCTGGCGGGGTGGCGCGTCGGCGTGGGGGGCGGCGTGATCGCCGCCCTCTCGCCGCACCTGGCCTTCAGCTCGAACTTCCTGCTGCCCGATGCGCTCTCCGCCCTGCCCCTTCTGGCCGCCCTGGTCGTGCTCGCGCGGACGCACCCCGGGCCGCGCGCACGATGGTGGACGAGCGCCGCCGCGGGCGCGCTCGTGGGCGCGGGGGTCTGGCTCCGTCCCAACGTCCTGCTCCTCGCGCCGCTGCTCGCGGTCGTGATCGTCCTCGTGGCGCGCGACCGGCGGCGCGCGCTGGGACACGCGGCCGCGCTGCTCGGGGCGGCCTTCGCCCTGGTCGCGCCCATCACCTTGCGCAACCACGCCGTGTTCGGCGAGTGGGTGCCGGTCAGCATCAACGGCGGCCTCACCCTGTGGCAGGGCGTCGCGGACGCGGGGGGCGAGGCGGAGGGCGCCTTCCGCCGCGACAAGCTGGTGATGGCGGAGGAGGCCGATCGCTACGGCAACCCGCGCTACCGCGAATGGTGGGCGGAGCCGGACGGCATCTTCCGCGACCGCGAGCGCTATCGCCGTGCCCGCGCGGTCATCCGCGCTCATCCTTACTTATATGCGCGCGTGGTCGCCGGGCGTGCCCTGGAGATGCTGAGCTACGCCGCCCCCGGTCCGCCGAAGCTGACCGCGGACGGCGCGGCCGCGGAGCTCCTGTCGCGTACGGAGGACGACGATCCCTCCGAGGCCCGCGTGCACGACCTCGCGCGCGGGCCGGCCGACGAGCGCTGGCTGGCTCCGGGGCGCGCGGCCGCGCCCCTACGACCGATCCTGGGCGCGCTGCAGTCGCTGATGGTCCCGGCCCTGACCTGGCTCGCCCTCCTGGGCGCCTCGGTCATCCTGGCTGCGCGCTGGCGGTCCGGCCTGCTGCTCCTGGCCCTGCCGCTGTACTACCTCGCGACGGAGAGCTTCTTCCTCTACGAGTGGCGCGTGGCCGTGCCCATGCACTACGCCCTCTTCGCCTGCGCGGCGGCGCCCGTCGTCGCGGCCTGGTCGGCCTTGAGGGCCGCAGCGGGATCCGCCCCGAGGCCTCCCGATCAGAACCAGGCGGGATAGCAGGTCGCGCGATAGGACCCCGCGCCGCGCCGGACGAACCCTTCGGAATTGATGATGTCGTATTGGTCGTTGAAGGAGTTCGAGTTCTTGACCGCGAGCTCTTCGCCGTCATTGGTCGCGCAGTACCCGAGGCGGCGTATCTCCTCCGTCACCGCGTCCCAGTAGCCGTCGGTGTTGCGGACGAAGGGACATCCCTGCACGCACCGGTCCTTGCTCTTGTCGAACAGCGAGGGATTGTTGCGAATGACGTTGTCGATCGCCCGCTCGACGGCCTCCTGGAACCTCGCTCGCTCAAAGGGGCAGTCGTTGCCGCTGCCGTTGCCGCGGCCCAGGTTGCAGGACCCGGCGGTCGGCGGACGGGGTGTGGGCGCCGGAGCGCCAGGGTCAGGAGCAGGCGTGGGCGTGGCCGCCGGCGTCGGCTGGGGAGTCACTACCGGCACCGGCACCACGATCACCGGGATGGGACCGCTCGTCGGCGGGGTCTGCGGCTGGGTGGGCAGCTCTTCGGTGATCGTGTGGCACGACGCGGCGAGCAGGCCGACCACGACCGTCGCGACCAGTTTGCGGACCATGGGCAGCCTCCTCTCGAAACTGGTTGAGAAGTCTAGGTCTAATTTGGCTTTACAGCAAGACAATTTGTGCGCTTGGTCACTTCCGGGATGAGCGGGTAGACTCGCCAGGATTCCCTTGCTCAGCCCGTCGCCGCGCGCCTCGTCCGAGCCGCTTCCACTCGCAGCGCTGTGGGTGGCGGCGGCGGGCGCGCTCGTGCTCGCGCTCTTCGTCGCACCGCTCGTGTACCACAGCTACGACGTCGTCGACTGCTTCCTCAACTGGGCGCGCGCCTCGCGCGGACGGGAGCCGTGGGCGATCTACCTGACTCATTTCGACACGGACGATTGCGACTACCCGCCCGTCGTGCCCTACCTGCTGACCCTGGTGGAGCGGGCCCGGCTCGCCGCCGGAGCGGGCCCGACGAGCGGCGCCGCGATCATCCTGCTGAAGCTGCCGAACATCCTGGCCTGGCTCGCGCACGTGCCCCTGTGTGCCTTCGGCCTGCGCCGGCCGCTTGGGGCGCGCGCCGCACGCCTGGCCGCGCTCCTCGTGGCCGTCTCTCCGCCGCTGTTCGTGAACGCCGCGGCCTGGGGACAGTTCGACGCGCTGCTCTCGCTGTGCGTGGTGGCGGCGATCGTGGCCGCGCTGAACGGACGTGCCGTGAGCTCCGGAGCCGCGCTCGGCCTGGGTCTGGCCACGAAGCTGCTCGCGGTCGTGGCCGTGCCGGTGCTCGCGCTCTGGACCTGGCGCCGGCGCGGCGTGCGCCCGCTGCGGGCGGGAGCAGCGGCCGTGCTGGCGGCGATCCTCCTCACCGCCTGGCCGTACGTCGCGAGCGGGGCGGCGCGGCCGGTGCTCGCGTCGTATCACGGCGCGGTGGGCTACTACCCGCTGCGCACGGTCGAGGCCTACAACCTCTGGTACGTGCTCGACCGGGTCGACATCCGCCTGCGCGGCCAGCCCTCCGGAGAGGCGCGCCTGGATACGCGCCCGCTCGTCGGACCCTTGACGCATCGCGACGTGGGCTTCGCCCTGATCGCGGGCTGGACGGTGTTCATCCTGGCCGGCCTGTGGCGCTGGCCCGGCGACGGCGGGTTGATCCTGGCCGCCGCGCTGCAGTTCTTCGCCGTCTTCATGCTGCCGACGCAGATGCACCAGCGCTACATCCTGCCCGCGGCCGTCCTCCTCGCGCTGGTCGCGCCGCTGTCGCCGCGGGCGCGGCTCCTGTTCGCGGTCCTGGCCGTGACCGCCACCCTGAACCAGGGTCTCGACCTCGCGCGCGCGGTGCTCGATCACGCCGTCCAGGTCGACCCGTCGCGGGTCGCCGATCCGCCCGCGATCCGCATGGCCATCCGCAACGCCGCCACCGGCGTCGCGCTGGTGCACGTCGGCGTGCTGGCGTGGTGGACGGCGGTCTTCCGACGTGAGCTGGCCTCGCTGTCGCAGCCCACGCCGTCCGGCGCGGCGCCTCCCGCATGACGACGCCGCGTCTGAGGCTGCTGCGCGCGCTCCTCCTGGCGCCGCTCGTACCGCTGGTCGCGGGCCGAAGGATGGTGACCTACCAGGACGCCCTCATGACCCACCTGCCCGCCAAGGCGGCCTCGGTCGAGCAGGTGCGACAGGGCGCGTTCCCCTTCCTCAGCCCGTACGCCTCGTTCGGCGAGCCGCTGGCGGGCAATCCCAACTTCGGGACCTTCTTCCCGGACATGCTCGCGTTCCTTCTCCTGCCGCTGCCCGTGGCCTTCGGGCTGCGATTCGCGCTGGCCGCCGTGCTCGCGTACGCGGGGGCCCGTCGTTGGGCGCGCGCCGAAGGGGCGCCGCGCGCGGCGGCCGAGGTCGCCGCCGTCGCGTTCGTCCTCTCCGGGGTCTACGTCTCGACCTGGCGCTTCTTCAACAGCGGGCTCGCGCTCGCGCTCGCGCCCTGGGTGATGGCGGCGGCGGCCCGGGTGAGCGCGCGCGCCGGCGGGGAGGCCCGACCGCTGCGGCGGGCGGTGGCGGAGCTGGCCCTCGTCTCCGGGCTCGAGGTCCTGGCCGGGGAGCCGGTGATCGCGCTCATGAGCTTCGGTCTGGCCGGACTGCGCACGCTCCTGGCGCCCGCGTCCCGAGGACGTGCCCTCGCCGCCGCCGCTCTCGCCCTCGCGCTCGGAGGCGCGATCGCGGCCCCGCAGATCGCGAGCACGGCCCAGGTCTACGCGACCTCGACGCGCAGCCTGGCCCCCTTCCCCTACCTGCTCGCGTCGAACACCTCGATCACGCTCCCGCGCCTCTTCGAACAGGTCGCGCCCTTTCCCTTCGGCCGCCCCGACCTCACCGGCGAGGCGGGGTTCACCGGCCACCTGCACTACGACAACCACGCGCCCTATCTCTGGACGCTTCACGTCGGCTGGGTCGTGCTGGCCCTGGTCCTGTTGCGCGGGCGCCTCCGAGACCGCCGCGAGCGA
>Ga0209382_10003648_pt1 | contig 21190 bp, 20 predicted proteins | sample SoiMetdeltSBSDD5_FD_187599 | JGI IMG/M metagenome (GOLD analysis project Ga0209382, IMG submission 187599) | Bulk soil microbial communities from a Populus tree surrounding site in Tennessee, USA - Soil MetaG P. deltoides SBSDD5 (SPAdes) (version 2) | ecosystem: Environmental > Terrestrial >... | reverse complement strand
ACGCTGACCGAAGGTTATGCCTCGGCGCGGCGTTGCACCTGCTCGATTTGCCGGATGCGCGGCGCCATTGCGGTGACCTCGACACACGATCACTTCAATGTCACCCAAGGCGAGGACAATCTCGCGACTTATCAGTTCAATACGCGAACTGCTGAGCATCATTTCTGCAAGAATTGCGGGATTTACACGCATCACAAGCGCCGATCGAACCCCAACCAGCTGGGCGTCAATGTCGCATGCCTGGAAGGAGTGTCACCCTTCGATTTCCGCAAAGTCGTGGTCTACGATGGCCAGCGCCATCCGGGAGACAATGCCGAGCATAAGACATACACGGCTGGCACCTTGACCTTTACGCCTGCGGATTAGCCGAGTCCCTCAATCGCCGCCGCCCGAGGCTCGGTTCCACCTCCAGCTGCCCTGCTTCCATGATCTCCGCGCGGAGCTCACTGCGCTTTTCGTGGATGGAGGCAATCACCGGGCCCATTGCCACGCCGATATCGACCAGCACCGCCTCGCTGAGCTGCAGCGAGGCCTCTAGCGCTTCCGGCACGGCGTCGGTCACCCCGGCGCGGTAGAGGGCAGCGGCATGATCGGTGTCACGGGCACGCGCGATGATCGGCAGGGCCGGATGCTCGTCGCGCAGCCGCTTGGCGATGCGCCGGGTCAGAGCAGGGTCGTCCATCGTCAGCACCACCGCGACCGCCTGGTCGAGATCGAGTTTTTCGATCAGTTCGCGTCTTGAGACGTCGCCGTAAAGCACGGAATAGCCTGACTTTCTTGCTTCTGCGAAGCCGTCGATATCGCTGTCGACCGCGAAATAGGGGCGGCCATGCTCACTCAACATTTCGGCGACCATTCGTCCGACGCGACCGAACCCGAAGATGACCGTCTTGCCAGCGGTCGGGCCAATCGACTCCTCGGCGAGGGCCGCATGATCGACGCGCCGCGCCGTCCGGCGCCCGAGGCTGGCCAAGAGCGGAGTGAAGGTGAGCCCTATGGCAGTCGCCGCCGACCAGAAACCGACCGCTTCTGCGCTGAGGATGCCGGCGACACCAGCAGCGCCGAGCACGATCAGCGTCGTCTCGGAGGGGCTGGCCATCAACAGGCCGGTTTCGGCGGCGACGCCCAGGCTTGCCCCTGCCATGCGGAGCAGCGCGCCGGTGACCAGCGCTTTCACCAGGATGACCGCGAGCAGGGCGCCGAGCAGCATCGGCCAATCGCTGAGCAGCGCACCGACGTCGATCCGCATGCCCACGGTGATGAGGAAAATGCCCAGCGCGAGGCCTTTGAACGGCTCGATCACCAGCTCGACCTCGTTGCGATATTCGGTCTCTGCGATGACCAGCCCGGCAACCAGCGCGCCGAGGATGGGTGAGAGTCCAGTAGAGGCCGTCACCGTCGCCGCCAGGATCACCACCAACAAGGAAATGGCGAGAAACAGCTCGGGCTTCTTTGACCTGGCGGCCTGGGCAAACAGTGCAGGGAGGACAAACCGCCCGATCACCAGGATGGCGATGATCGCTAGCGTTCCCTGAAGCGCGACCTGGCCGAGGCCGCTCGCCGCTGCGCCACTGGTCGCGCCGATCAGGAACAGCATCGGCACCAGCGCCAGATCCTCGAACAATAGCATGGCAAGTGCGGCGCGGCCAACCGGACCTTGCGTCCCTGAAATCGGCAGGACCAGCGCAGTCGAGGACATGGCCAGCGCCAGCCCCAGCCAGGCCGCGCTCTGGATCGGCCAATCGAGCAACATCAGGGCGCCGCCGATCAGTGCCGCAATCAGCAGCATTTCTGCTGCGCCGATGCCGAACACCATGCGCCGCATTGCGACCAATCGGCGGAAGCTGAGCTCCAGCCCGATCGAAAAGAGCAACAGGACGATGCCGAGCTCGGCAAAGGGTTCAATGCCGTCCGGGTCGGTGATGGAGACCCATTCCAGCCAAGGATATTGTCCGGTCAGGGCGCCAAGACAGAACGGGCCGGCGATAATCCCGACGATGATGAAGCCAATGACCGGGTTGATCTTGAGGCGCGCAAACGCCGGAATGACAACACCGGCCGCGCCGAGAATAGTCAGCGCGTCGCTCAAAGCCGGGGTCATGTGCATTCCGCCCGCCATGCCCCCTTGAAGCACGGCGGGCGGTCCCTTGTCGATTAGGCTCCGACTGCCTCTGCGGCCATCGCGGCCTCCAGATTCTCGCGGATCGCCTCGAAGAATTGCTCGGTAGTCATCCAGGCCTGTTCGGGGCCGACCAGCAGTGCGAGGTCCTTGGTCATCTTGCCGCTTTCAACTGTCTCGACGCATACGCGCTCGAGTGTTTCGGCAAAGCGGACCACTTGGGGAGTTTCGTCGATCTTGCCGCGGAACTTGAGGCCGCCGGTCCAGGCGAAGATCGACGCGATCGGGTTGGTCGAGGTGGCCTTGCCCTGCTGGTGCTGGCGATAGTGGCGGGTGACGGTTCCATGCGCTGCTTCCGCCTCGACCGTCTTGCCGTCCGGCGTCATCAGGATCGAGGTCATAAGGCCAAGGCTGCCAAAGCCCTGGGCGACCTGGTCCGACTGGACGTCGCCGTCATAATTCTTGCAAGCCCAGACAAACTTGCCGCTCCACTTCAGCGCCGATGCGACCATGTCATCGATCAGGCGGTGCTGATATTCGATCCCGGCCTTTTCGAACGCCGCCTTGAACTCGGCGTCGTAGGTTTCCTGGAAAATGTCCTTGAAGCGCCCGTCATAGGCCTTGAGGATGGTATTCTTGGTGCTGAGGTAGACCGGCCAGCCGCGCTGCAGGCCGTAATTGAGGCTCGCCCGGGCGAAGTCGCGGATCGAATCGTCAAGGTTGTACATGCCCATCGCGACGCCGGCCGAGGGGAAGTCGAACACCTCATGCTCGATCACCTCGCCATTCTCGCCGACCCATTTGATGGTGAGCTTGCCCTTGCCCGGAACCTTGAAATCGGTTGCCTTATACTGGTCGGCGAAGGCGTGACGGCCGACCACGATCGGGTCGGTCCAGCCCGGGATCAGCCTCGGCACATTCTGGATAACGATCGGCTCGCGGAAGATGGTGCCGCCGAGGATGTTGCGGATCGTGCCGTTGGGCGATTTCCACATCTTCTTGAGGCCGAATTCCTCGACGCGGGCCTCGTCCGGCGTGATGGTCGCGCACTTGACGCCAACACCATGCTTCTTGATGGCCTCCGCCGCCTCGATGGTGATCCTATCGTCGGTTTTGTCGCGCTTCTTGATGCCTAGGTCATAGTAAAGCAGGTCGACAACAAGATAGGGCAGGATCAGCCGCTCGCGGATCCATTGCCAGATGATGCGGGTCATCTCGTCGCCGTCGAGCTCGACGATCGGGTTCTTCACCTTGATCTTGGACATGTCGCTTTCCTGTGCCGGGATTTATCGTCGGCGGCGCGCTTAGGCCGTCATCCAAGGATAGGCAACACTCGCTCATTGCCGGGCGTTCCGCTTGCTCCTAATGACAGGCGCCATGGCAGAACTCGACAAGCCCAACAGCCATTTGACAACGGTCAAATGGCGCTTTCCGTCGGTCCATCCCGAGGGCCGCAAATTCACCCTGGTCGCCGGATTCCTGGCACTGATAGGATTTACGGCGCTGCCCGACATATTCGGCTGGCTGCTGGTCGGCCTGACGATCTGGGTCGCGGCCTTCTTCCGCGATCCCGTTCGGACCACGCCAACCGATCCAAACCTGGTAATCGCGCCGGCGGACGGGCTGGTGACGATGATCAAGCGGGTGGCCGCCCCACTGGAACTTTCCGGGGAAGGCGGACTGTCGGGAGAATATACTCGCGTCTCCATTTTCATGAGCGTGTTCGATGTCCACATCAACCGCTCGCCGATCGCCGGCACGATCAGGCGTATCACCTATGTACCGGGCAAATTCCTCAACGCCGATCTCGACAAGGCGAGCGAGGACAATGAGCGCCAGAATTTCCTGGTCGAACGCGAAGATGGCGTGCGGATCGGCTTCACACAGATCGCCGGGCTGGTCGCCCGCCGGATCATGTCTTTCGTCAAGGAAGGGGACCGGGTCGAGTCAGGCGAGCGCGTCGGCCTGATCCGCTTCGGAAGCCGGGTCGATGTTTACCTGCCGGCAGGCACCGGCAGCCAGGTGCTCCTCGGCCAGCGGACGATCGCCGGCGAGACCATAATTGGCGAATTGGGCGTCGATACACGGCGCAGCGGGACGAGCCAGTGACCAACGGCGAGCGGGGCGGCTTTCCGTTTCGGGCCTTCGTACCAAATGCGATTACAGCCCTCGCTCTGTGCTTCGGCCTGACCGGCGTCCGGTTTGGGATCACCGGGGAATGGCCGCAGGCATTGGCATGCATCGTCGGAGCAGGAGTGCTCGACGGGTTCGATGGCCGCATTGCCCGCTTGCTCAGGGCGCAAAGCAAGTTTGGCGCGGAGCTCGACAGCCTCTCCGACAATATCGCCTTTGGCACCGCGCCGGCGCTGATCCTTTTCCTCTGGTCGCTGAAATACGCGCCGAGCTTTGGCTGGATCGCCGCCCTGGCACTGGCCGTGTGCTGCGCGCTCCGACTGGCCCGATTCAATGCCCGGATCGACGTCGATTTCCAGCCGCACAAGTCAGCCGGGTTCAACACCGGTGTTCCCGCTCCAGTGGGAGCTGGCCTCGCCTTCGTGCCCCTCTATCTCTGGCTGATCAGCGGTGAGACGGCATTCCAGGATTGGAGGCTGGTGATGCCGTGGACCCTGTTCATCGCCCTGCTGATGATTTCCAGCGTACCGACTTACACCTGGGGGTCGATCCGCATCCGCCGGGGTTGGCGGCTGTTCGCACTGGCAGGCATCGCGCTGCTGGGGGCAGCATTGCTCAACGAACCATGGATGACGCTGCTGGCAATCTCGACGATCTACCTGGCACTGCTTCCGTTCAGCATCGCCAGCTATGCCGCCGTCAAGCGGCGGCGCGCAGCTGAGACAAGCCCAGAGCCGGTTCCTCTGCCGTACAGCGCCGATTGAATCGGATCGTCACGGGCCTGCCGGCGGTCGGACCAGCGGTCCACGAACGCCCTTCGAGAGCTGCAAGGACCTTGGCGCCGTCGCGACGCATCACATCTACGACCAGCGTCAAAATGATGCCGAACAGGGCGATTGTGACAGCAGCTGCAAACATCGGACCATCCTTTGCGTCTACGTGATCGACACCGATGTTCTTCAAATGTTCTGCATACGTCAAGCATTTTCGTTCGCATAATGTTCTCTTTTGCGCGAAGCGCTTGATATCATGAGGCTCTTCCGGTAGGGGCCCGCGCATCCCACAGGTGGAACCACCATACCGGTGCCGGCCAATTGGCTGGTGACACGGTTCCACCGAGGCTTAACCGGAGGAGATATCCATATGGCGACCAACGTCGTCACCATGCAGCAATTGCTTGAGGCCGGAGCGCATTTCGGCCACCAGACCCACCGCTGGAACCCGCGGATGAAGCCGTACATTTTCGGCGACCGCAACGGCGTTCACATCATCGACCTGTCGCAGAGCGTTCCGCTGTTCGCCCGCGCGCTCGATTTCGTCCAGCAGACCGTCGCCCGCGGCGGCAAGGTGCTGTTCGTCGGCACCAAGCGCCAGGCGCAGGACGCGGTGGCTGAAGCTGCGCGCGTCAGCGGCCAGCACTTCGTCAACCATCGCTGGCTCGGCGGCATGCTGACCAACTGGAAGACCATTTCCAACTCGATCAAGCGCTTCAAGAGCCTTGAGGAGCAACTGTCGGGTGACACCGCCGGCCTCACCAAGAAGGAAGTGCTGCAGCTGACCCGCGAGCGCGACAAGCTGGAGAACTCGCTGGGCGGCATCCGCGACATGGGCGGCCTGCCGGACGTCATGTTTGTGATCGACACCAACAAGGAAGAGCTGGCGATCAAGGAAGCCAATGTCCTTGGCATCCCGGTCATTGCGATCCTGGATTCGAACTCGAACCCGCAGGGCATCGCCTTCCCGGTCCCGGGCAACGATGACGCCAGCCGGGCGATCCGCCTCTATTGCGAGGCGATCGCCAATGCCGCCAATGCCGGCAAGACCGGCGGCGCTGCGGCTCGCGGTGAAGATATCGGCGCAATGGCTGAGCCGCCGGCGGAAGCCGCGATCGAGGCTTAAGCCCTTACGCGAACGATATTCGGGACGCGTCGCGGAGGGCTTGGGCTTTCCGCGACGCGTCCCATATCCCCATCTGGAGGTTTGAAACATGGCTGAGATCACCGCTGCTTCGGTGAAGGAACTGCGCGAGCGCACCGGCGCCGGCATGATGGACTGCAAGAAGGCGCTGGCCGAGAACAACGGCGACATGGAAGCGTCGGTCGATTGGCTGCGTGCCAAGGGCCTCGCCGCAGCCGCCAAGAAGGCCGGCCGCACTGCCGCGGAGGGCCTGGTTGGCGTCGCCGTCGAGGGCACCAGGGGCGCAGTAGTCGAGGTCAACTCTGAAACCGACTTCGTCGCCAAGAATGATCAGTTCCAGGACTTCGTCCGCAACGTCTCGACCTTGGCGCTTCAGGCGAATGGCGACATTGCGGCGCTGAAGGGCGCTGCTTATCCGACCGGCGGCACCGTCGAAGAAAAGCTGACCGACAACATCGCCACCATCGGCGAGAACCAGTCGCTGCGCCGTACCGCGCTGCTCGAAGTGAGCGAGGGCGCGGTGGTCAGCTATGTCCATAACGCGGTTGCGCCGGGCATGGGCAAGATCGGCGTGCTGGTCGCGCTGGAAGGCGCCGCACCGGCTGAGACCCTGCTGACCCTGGGCAAGCAAATCGCGATGCATATCGCCGCTGCCAATCCGCTGGCTCTCAATGCCGAAGATCTCGATCCGGCCCTGATCGAGCGTGAGCGCTCCATCGCCATCGAGAAGGCCAAGGAAAGTGGCAAGCCCGACAATATCGTCGAGAAGATGGTCGAAGGCTCGATGGCCAAGTTCCGCAAGGAAAACGCGCTGCTGAGCCAGTTGTTCGTCATCGACAACAAGACCCCGGTCGCTGAGGTCGTTGCCCAGGCCGGCAAGGATGCCGGTTCGCCGATCACGCTGAAGGCGTTCGAACGCTTCCAGCTGGGCGAGGGCATCGAAAAGGCCGAGAGCGACTTTGCTGCGGAGGTTGCGGCTGCTGCCGGCGCAAAAAAGGATGAGCCGGTCGCGTAAAAGCCACCAACTGACTCAATCGGGAAGGGCGGGGCACATGCTCCGCCCTTTCTGATTCAGGTTCCCAACTTTGCTGCTTCCGCCTTGCAGTCATATGGAACGTCCGGCTCCAGGCAGAAATCGGGCCATTTGCCACTGGTTCGCCAATATTCCAGCAAGCCGACGCGCTTCGCGTACGCCAGCGATCCGGGATTGTGCCAGAACTCATTCGCCGCTGGACGGAATGTCGCTGCAGTTACTGATTTCGCCTCGTCGACAGGCACCTTCATGAGAAGGGTCAACAGCTCAGGCTCATGATCAAAGATGCTTAAGGCCTGAACATAGTGCTGAAGATCGGTTGGATCACGCTCGTATAATAAGCGTGCGTCGCGCAGCGCCCTGTCGACGTTGGCAGGCGTCGGATTCATGCGGGCCTGCAAAAATGATTCCCACCGGGCGAAATATGACGGCAACTTGCCGGACCGGAGCATTTGCATGGCAAAACGGGGATCGCCATACCGCAGGTGGAAACCGAATTTTATCGCTCCCAAACTAGCGCTTTTCGGCCAAATGCGCTCGACTTCGCGCAGTTCCTGCGCGGCAGCTTGTGTCTGACCGGCCAACCCGAGCCACCTAGCATATTCGCTCCTGACCCGCTGCGACAGCGGGTCAGCGCGCGCGGCGTGGCGGAAGTCATCAACCGATTCACCGCGACGACCGACGGCAAACAGCACTTCGGCCCGTAACTCTCGCAGCCAGCTATCCTTTGGGTTTTCCGCAACTCCGTGGTCCGCAATCGCCAATTTTTTTGCCCATGCGTCCATGGGGAGAAGGTGCATTTCCGCGCCATAGGCAGCGGGAAGCCGGGCATTCGAATGTCGCGCGCTGGCGATGTGGCGCCTCAATAACTCTGGATCATTCGAGAATTCCGGAAGGCCGGTTTCAAGGATCAGAAGCTTGGACCAGCCAGCTTCAAATTGTGGCGCAGCTGCGACAACCTGCCGGAAGGCTGGCACGAGCGAGAGCGCAGTCTCATAGTCGGCATCGTCTACCTCGGCACAGCCTTTGATGTAGAGCTTGAGTATGTCTGCCGCGAGGATTTGGCTTCCGCCTTGGTACGCATCGAGTGCGCAACGCAGGGCCAAGGCTGCTGTGCGCCCAAGCTCCTCTCGCAGGTCGCCGCCGCTGCCCGAAGGGCGCTGCAATTCCTTGGACCAAAGCAACATCTTGCTCTTCGGATCGACGAAAACGAGGTTGGCACGACGTTGCCCTTCTTCGCTGCTAGCACCGACCTCAATCAGGAGGTTTGCGCGATCGCGTGCGTCCGCATTGACGAGCCGCACGCCTCGTTCTTGACCCGGCTCGGTCTCGCCAAGCCTCGCAAGGAGGTCGCGCGCCAGGCCGTGAGACGCCGGCGAGGAGTCAGTTGGCGCGACGGCGACAACTGTAATCGGATCGGCAGGCCCGTAAGCCTGCCAGGCGAGCCCGGCAGCAATTGCGGCCACGGCCAGAACCGCCGCAGCAGCTCCTCCCAGCATGTTTCGCGCCCGCACCGAAGGTCGTGGAAGCTTGGCGGGGGTGCTCTCCGCTTGGCCATCCGCGCCTGCGGCGAGTGCGACGGAGACCAGGAGCGGATCAATCTTCGGATTTCGTCTGGCGCCAAATCCGGTCGACAAGTCAATCGTTTGGAACTGCCTGAAACCGAGCGGCGGCTGGGTGCCATCAATTGAGGCTGGCACAAGTCGCCCGCTGTCGCGACCCACCGCCGCTTCATCTCGAACCCAGCCGGACTCGACCGAATTGGCGGACCACAGCACGACAACAACGTCGGCAGCCTTCAAAGCATCTTCGATGACTTTCGAAAATTGTTGGCCGCCCCGGACGTGGAAATCCCACCAGACGGAATGACCTGCCTTTTCCAAGGCCAGTGCAATCGTCTCGGCGCGATCAGCATCGTCGTGATCGTAGCTCAGGAACACGCTGGCCATCAGCCGCTCCCTCTATGTGACGATGGTGATTGGGAACTGGCGCTATTGCAAGCGCGGTCCATCAAAGGCGGTTGGCAGAGGGGCGGGTGCGCCGTAAGAGCGCATCCGCCCTTCGCATATCTGGCTCAAAGGAATTTGCCCGCATGACCCGACCACGCTTCCACCGCATCTTGCTGAAGCTGTCGGGCGAAGCGTTGATGGGGCCGAACCAGTTCGGGATCGATCCGGAGACGGTCGCCAGCATGGCCGGCGAGGTCGCGGCGGCAAAGGCTGCAGGACATGAGCTGTGCCTGGTTGTGGGGGGCGGAAACATCTTCCGCGGTATCGCCGGCGCCGCCCAGGGCTTCGACCGCGCCACCGGCGATTATATGGGCATGCTGGCGACGGTGATGAACGCGCTGGCCGTGCAGAATGCGCTCGAGAAAATCGGCGTCGATACCCGCGTTCAGTCGGCAATCCCAATGTCGAGCGTATGCGAGCCCTATATTCGCCGCCGGGCTATTCGCCACATGGAGAAGGGGCGAATTGTCATTTTCGCCGCCGGTACCGGCAACCCCTATTTCACCACCGACACCGCCGCGGCGCTCCGCGCCGCCGAAATGGGCTGCAACGCCCTGTTCAAGGGCACCAGCGTCGACGGCGTTTACAATGCCGATCCGAAGAAGGTGTCGAGCGCGACCCGCTATGACAGCGTCACATTCAACCAGGTCCTGGCCGACGACCTCAAGGTGATGGATGCCAGTGCGGTTGCCCTGTGCCGCGACAACGATATTCCGATCGTGGTTTTCAACATCCGCCAGCCCGGCAATCTTGCCGAGGTGCTGGCCGGGCGCGGGACGGCGACGATCGTCCAGAACAAGGAGTGAGAGGATGCCCGCTTACAACAAGCAAGATCTGGACCGCCGCATGCACGGCGCGCTCGATGTGCTGAAACATGACCTTGCCGGGCTCCGCACCGGGCGTGCTTCGACGGCACTGGTCGATCCGATCCAGGTCGAGGTTTATGGCGCGATGATGCCGATCAGCCAGATTGCGACCATTTCGGTCCCCGAGCCGCGCCTGCTGTCGGTTCAGGTTTGGGACCGGAGCAATATCGGCGCGGTCGAAAAGGCGATCCGAAACGCCGGGCTGGGCATCAACCCGATCGTCGATGGCCAGATGATCCGTTTGCCGATCCCCGACCTGACCGAGGAACGCCGCAAGGAGCTGGCCAAGCTTGCCGGCCAATATGCAGAAAAGGCTCGCGTCGCCGTCCGCAACGTTCGCCGCGATGGCATGGACGCGCTGAAGACCGACGAAAAGAAGCACGAAATCAGCGAGGACGAGCACAAGCGCCACGGCACCGAAGTGCAGAAGCTGACCGACAATGTGATCGCGGAGATTGACGCTGTCGCCCATTCGAAGGAGCAGGAAATCCTCGGCAAGTGAGTTCCAACGCCGCCCCGACAGAGGGGGTGACCTTCGCCGGCGGCGCCCGCGGGGGAGGGCCTCGCCACGTCGCCATCATCATGGACGGCAATGGCCGATGGGCGGAGCGGCGCAGGCTGCCGCGTGCCGCCGGCCATCGGGCCGGCGCCGAGGCAGTTCGCACGACCTTGAAGGCTGCCGCGAAGGCCGGAGTGGAAGTCCTTACATTGTACGCCTTTTCTTCCGAGAACTGGCGGCGGTCCGAAGATGAGATCAGCGATCTCAAGGGACTCATGGGTTATTACCTGGAGCGCGAGCTGGACGAGCTGGCGCGCGAAGGGGTCCGGCTGCTCCTCATCGGCGATCACAAGGCTTTCGGTCCGCAGCTGGTCGAGCGACTGGAGCGGGCGGTCGAACGAACCAAGCAGAACGACCGGCTGACGTTGGTTGTCGCGCTCAACTATGGCGCGCGAGGCGAAATCGCTGGCGCGGCGCAGAAGCTTGCGGCCAAGGTCGCAACCGGCGAGTTGGATCCGGCTGAGATCGATGAGGCCCGGTTCGGCAATGAACTTACGACTGCGGGACTTCCCGAGCTGGACGCCATGATCCGCACGTCGGGTGAAAAAAGGCTGTCAAACTTCCTGTTGTGGCAGGCGGCTTATGCCGAGCTGATATTCGTCGACGTGCTGTGGCCGGACTTCGACGAAGCCGCTTTCAATGCCGCGCTTCAGGAGTTTGCGGGCAGGCAGCGGAGATTCGGCGGCCGATGAGCGAGCTTGCCACCCGCACGTCGGTCGGGATCATCCTGATTGGCATCGCTTTGGCCTCGGCGCTCTTCGGTGGAACGGTGTTCGCCGTCCTGGTCGCGCTGATCGCCACGGTCATGTACCTTGAATGGTCGCGGATGGTCGGCCACTGGGGCATGGGTTGGCGGATTTACGGCTTTTTCTATTGCCTGCTTCCGGCCGTTTCGCTGCTGTGGATCCGCGAGCGCGCCGAGCCGGCCGGAATTGGCAAGGACTTCGACCTGCTGATCTGGGTGTTCCTGGTTGTATGGTCGACGGACATTGGCGCTTATTTCGCCGGGCGGGCCATCGGCGGGCCCAAGCTTGCTCCCTCGATAAGTCCCAACAAGACCATTGCCGGTTTGATTGGCGGCATCCTGGCCGCGACCGTGATCGCCATGTTCTGGGTGAATTTCGTCAATTGGGAGAGCGCATCCAAGCTGCCGTCAATTCTCTATTGGCTGGCGCCGCCATTCGCGTTTGCCGCGCAGACCGGAGACTTGTTCGAAAGCGGCTTGAAGCGGAGGGCCGGCGTCAAAGACAGCGGAACATGGCTGCCGGGTCACGGCGGACTGCTCGATCGATTGGACGGGCTGGTCCCAGTCGCGGTATTGACGGCCGCGTTGATGGTGATGGGCACGCTATGACGCGGCGGAAGATTTCGATTCTGGGTGCTACAGGCTCGGTCGGGACATCGACGCTCGATCTAATCGAGCGTCAGCCCGACCGATTCGAAGTGGTGGCATTAACTGCCGCAAAGAAAGTCGATGCGCTCGGCGATGCGGCGATCAGGACCGGCGCGAAGCTGGCAGTGATCGATGATCCGGCCCTGCTTGCCGAGCTGGAACGCCGCCTCGATGGCAGCAGCTGCCGCGCCGCGGCCGGCCGGGAGGCGCTGGCCGAAGCAGCCGCGGGCGAGGCTGATTTGGTGATGGCGGCGATTGTCGGCTGCGCCGGCCTTGAGCCGGTCATGTCGGCAATCGAAGCGGGCCGAACGGTCGCACTCGCCAACAAGGAATCCTTGGTCACTGCCGGCCAGCTGATGATTGCCGCCGCAAGGCGCTCCGGCACAACCATTTTGCCCGTGGACAGCGAGCATAATGCAATATTTCAATGCCTTGCTGACAATCGTTCTTGTGACGTCGCGAAGCTGGTGCTGACGGCTAGCGGCGGCCCGTTCCGCAGCTGGACCCGCGATCAGATGGCCTCGGTAACGCCGGACCAGGCGGTGGCCCACCCCAACTGGTCGATGGGCGCCAAGATCAGCGTCGATTCGGCCACGATGATGAACAAGGGACTGGAACTGATCGAGGCCCACCACCTGTTCGGCGTTCCAAGTGACCGGCTGGATGTTCTGGTTCATCCGCAATCGGTAGTGCACTCGATGGTCGAATATATCGACGGCTCGGTCCTGGCCCAGCTCGGCAGTCCCGACATGCGCATCCCGATTGCCTATGCGCTAAGCTGGCCGGAACGGATGGAGACACCGGCGCTGAGACTTGATTTGGCCCGGATCGGCTCCCTGTCATTCGAGGCACCCGACCTTGATCGTTTCCCGGCTCTTCGAGTTGCGCGAGATGCTCTCGAGGCCGGCGGCGCCACGCCAATCATCCTCAATGCCGCCAATGAGGAAGCGGTGGCTTCGTTCCTTGCGCGCCGGATCGGCTTCCTCGACATCATCCGCACCGTCGAGGAGGCGCTGGCTCGGACGGACGCAGCTGCGCCCCGTTCCATCGCCGAGGTCATCGACATTGATCGGAAGGCGAGAGCATTGGCACAAGACCTCATGAGCGAGATGGCCGCCTGATGTTTGCACAGCCGCCGCTATGGTTCATCATCATCGCCTTCCTGTGCGCGATCGGGCCGCTCGTCTTCTTCCATGAGCTTGGCCACTATTGGGTAGCGAGGTGGTTCGGCGTCGGCGCCGAGCAGTTCTCCATCGGATTTGGGCGGGAAATTGCCGGCTGGACGGACAAGCGAGGCACTCGCTGGAAGGTAGGCTGGCTGCCGCTGGGCGGCTATGTCCGCTTCGTCGGCGACATGAATCCGGCGAGCCAGCCCGACCCCGATGCCGTCGTGCCCGATGCCATTCGGGCCTCAGCGTTTCACTTCCGGCCGTGGTGGCAGCGCTTTCTCATCGTCTTGGCAGGTCCAGTTGCCAATTTCCTGCTGGCGATCGCGATTTTCTCGGCCTTTTTCATGGCCTATCCGATGCCGAATACGCCGCCCGTTGCGGCGGGGATCAAACGGGGCAGCGCCGCCGCAATGGCGGACATCCGAACAGGCGATCGAATCGTGGCAGTTGACGGCCAGGCGATTGCCACCTTCGAGGACCTCCGCCGTACGGTTGGCATTCGTCCGGACAGACAGGTGCTCGTCGAGTTTGAACGCGGCGGGGCAAAGCACGAGGTCAGCGTCAAGCTGGGACGGGACAGCCGGGACGACGAATTCGGACAGCATTACGACGTCGGTCTTCTCGGGCTCGAGCCGCCGCCGACCAGGCTGGAGCGGCGGTCGCTCGTCGAGGCAGTCCCGGCCGGGACGCGCGCCACGTACAACATGACGCGGCTGATCGTCGAAATCATTGGCCAGATTGTCACCGGGGAACGATCGGCCAAGGAAGTCGGCGGGCCGCTTCGGATGGCGCAGGTGGCAGGTCAACGGGCCAGCCTGGGCTGGCCGGAATTTGTCTATTTGATCGCAGCATTCTCCATAAATCTCGGGTTCATCAACCTCTTGCCAGTCCCTATGCTCGATGGCGGACATCTTGTATTCTACGTCGCGGAGGGAATCCGCCGGCGTCCGGTCAGCGAACGGGCGCAGGATTGGGCATTTCGCGGCGGCCTCGCCCTGCTTCTCGCACTCCTTCTGTTCACCACGGTCAACGACTTGGCCTTTTTTGGCCTGTTCGAGCGACTTGGGCGCTTGATTGGATAGAGCCGATGGGGCAGGGCTAGGCATCATCTGCGGCGCCGTGGGCAGCGGGCCGCTCAGCTAATTAGGCGGGGAAGCGTGGGTAGCAGCAGTACTCGATATACCAAGCGGATGGGCAGCGTGCTTTTGGTGAGCACCATCCTGGGTGGCTGGTCCGTACCAGCACTTGCGCAGGAAACGCCCGCCGCACCCGCCCCGGAAGCGGCACAACCCGCTCCGCAAGCCGCGCCGGCACCGGCACCGGCCGCGACCACTGGGGTCATCCGCTCGATCCGGGTCGCCGGCAGCGAGCGCCTGGAACCGGCGACGGTGATTTCCTATGCAAACCTGGTTCCTGGCCAGGAGTATAGTGCGGAGACGCTGGACCAAGCGCTGAAGGACCTGTTCGCGACCGAACTGTTCGCGGACGTCGTCATCACTGGCGCGGAGACCGGCAACCTTATAATCACGGTTCGGGAAAATCCGGTCATCAATCGCATCGTCCTTGAGGGCAACAAGCGAATCAAGAACGACAAGATCACGCCGGAGATCAAGCTGGCGCCGCGCCAGATCTATACCCGTTCCAAGGTCCGCGCCGACGTCGACCGGATCATCGAGCTGTATCGCCGCCAGGGCCGCTTCGCCGCCGCCGTCGAGCCGAAAATCGTCCAGCTCGACCAGAACCGCGTCGACCTGATCTTCGAGATCACCGAAGGCGACAAGTCCAAGGTCCGCGCGATCAACATCATCGGCAACCAGGAATATTCCGACGGCCGGCTGCGCAAGGAAATGTTCACCAAGGAAGCCGGCGGCGTGCTTGGCTTCTTCAAGTCGAACGACAGCTATGATCCGGACCGTCTGGCAGCCGACCAGCAAAAGCTGCGCGCCTTCTACCTGACCGAGGGCTATGCCGACTTCCGCGTCGTTTCGGCGCTTGCCGAACTGACCCCGGACCGCAGGGACTTCATCATCACCTATGTGATCGAAGAGGGGCCCCGCTACAAATTCGGCTCGATCGAGGCGGAGAGCGAGCTGCGCGACTTCAACGCCGTATTCGTCAAGTCGATGGTCAAGATCAAGCCCGGCAGCTGGTTCAACGCCAAGCTGGTCGAGGATACGGTGACCGGCCTCAACGAGGTTGCCGGCGCCCGTGGCTACGCCTTCTCCGACGTCAGCCCCAATTTCGAGCGTGATGCCGAAAAGCACGAGATGAGCATCACCTTCCGCGTCGGCGAGACGCCGCGCGTCTATGTCGAGCGGATCAATATCCAAGGCAATACCGTCACCCGTGACAAGGTGATCCGCCGCGAATTCCGCTTGAATGAAGGCGATGCGTTCAACGCCCTAAAGGTGAAACGCAGCCAGGACCGCATCCAGAACCTCGGATTCTTCCAGGAGAATCTGGAGATCAAACAGGCCCAGGGTTCGTCCAACGACCGCGTCATCCTGAATCTCGACGTCGAAGAGAAATCGACCGGCGAGCTGCAACTGTCAGCCGGCTATTCGAGCCTCGAGAAATTCATCATCTCGGCCTCGGTCGCCCAGCGCAATTTCATGGGCAAGGGCCAGATCCTGCAGACGGGCATCAACTACTCTCGCTACTCGAAATCGATCCAGGCCGGATTCACCGAGCCTTACCTTTTCGATAAGAACATCCTGCTGGGCGGCGAGCTATTCTATCGCGACTATAGCTCGTTCAATTATGACGAGCATGGCGACCGCAACCAGACCTATGGGCAAAAGTCGATCGGCGGCGTCGTCCGCCTTGGCTTCCCGGTCACCGAATATGTTACCTTTGGCACCCGCTATTCGCTGGTCCAGGACGATATCACGCTCGACAAGGATATCTTCTTCATCGACCCGGATCTGGGAGAGGATCCCGATGGTACAGGGCCGCTGCCGGCGCCCAACGGCCCCCTGCCGCCGGAATGCAGTCCGCGCCTGGCTGGCCGATATCTGTGTAACGAGCTCGGTAAGAAGATGACGTCGGCGATCGGCTATACGGTTGCCTTCGACAACACCAACGGCATTCGCGCGACCCGCGGCCAGCGCCTGATCCTTAGCCAGGACTTCGCCGGGCTTGGCGGCGCGGTGAAATATATCCGCACTCGAGGCGATGCGACGAAATATTGGGGGCTGCCGCTCGGCTTTACCCTCTCGATGCATGGCGAGGGCGGCTACATCCATGCGCTGCAGAATTCGCCGGGTGAGGGCCAGGATGCCATTCGCCTGACCGACCGCTTTTTCGGTCCGCAGATGCGCGGCTTCGACATTCGCGGCATCGGCCCGCGTATCCTGCGCCGTCGCTATGACGACGGCGTTTCCCTCATAGAGGGTAAAGATGGCAGGCTGAGCAGCGACGCGATCGGCGGCCGGGCTTACTATATGGGCCGGGTCGAGGTCGAATTCCCGACCACCTCGTCGTTGCGCAGCCTTGGCCTCAGACCGTCGGCCTTTGTCGACGTCGGTTCGGTGTGGAACATCAAGAAACCTCAGTTGGATGATATTCCTGGCACCTGCCTGGTACCGGGCGTGGGCAGCGCGGACGACACCATCGAGGAGCTGCCCGTCGGCAACACCCAAACCTGCGAACAGCGGTTTGGCACGGGCGCGTCATACCGCGGTGACGGGTTCAAGGAATTTTTCGTCGGCAATTCGATCAAGCCGCGCCTGTCCGTCGGCATCGGCGTCAACTGGGTCTCGCCCTTCGGCCCGCTGCGTATCGACATCGCCAAAGCCCTGCTCACGCAGGAAGGCGATGAAACGAAGCTCTTTTCTTTCAACGTAGGAACTCAATTCTGATGACGAAGCATTTTGCCGCCGCCCTGATTGCGGCTTCCGCCCTTGCCGCTCCTGCCATGGCGCAGCGCGCCCCGGCCGCCGTGGTCGTGGTCATCGACACCGACCGTATCGGTTCGGAGTGCACCGCCTGCCGCTCGGCGAGCCAGCAAATCCAGCAGAAGGAGCAGCAGCTCCGCTCGCGCGCCCAGACTTTGGACACCCAGCTGCAGACTGAGGGCAAGCCGATTCAGGACGCGATCGACGCGCTTAAGGGCAAGGCGCCCGATGCCGCCCTTCAGGCGCGGGTTACCGCCTTCCAGGGCAAGCAGCGCAGCGCGCAGCAGGAGATCGCCAACGGCCAGCGCAACCTGCAGTCGACCCAGGCAAACGTGAACCAACAGATCGGCGCGCGGTTGCGCACCATCATCAGCACGGTTGCCACGCAGCGCGGCGCCAACCTCGCGGTCAGCAAGGATGCGACGCTGTTCGCTGCGACGACCGTCGATATCACCAATGAGGTCCTGGCCCAGCTCAACCAGCAGCTGCCGTCGGTCAGCGTCACGCCGCTGCCGCAACAGCCTCAGCAGCAGAACCCGCAGGGCCGGTGAGCGAGGAAGGCTCAAGCGCCGTTATAGGTCCGCTGGACGTCCGGCGGGTGATGGCGGCGCTGCCGCATCGCTATCCGATGCTGCTGGTCGACCGGGTCGAAAAGATCGTCGTTGACCAGTCGATAACCGCCATCAAGGCGGTGAGCATGAACGAGGGCTTCTTCCAGGGGCATTTCCCAGGTCGCCCGATCATGCCTGGCGTGCTGATCGTCGAGGCGCTGGCGCAGGCGGCCGGCGTGCTCGCGGTCGAGAGCCTTGGCCTCGCCGATAGCGGCAAGCTGGTTTATTTCATGGCCATCGAGGGGGCGAAGTTCCGCAACCCGGTCGAGCCCGGCTGCCTGCTGCAGCTCGACGTCGAGTTCGTCCAGAAACGGTCGACGGTGTGCAAGTTCGCCGGCAAGGCCTCGGTCGATGGGAAGATCGTCGCTGAAGCCAATTTTACGGCAATGATCGCCGACCCGCCTGGCGCCTGATTGCCCAGCCGCCACCTGCGGCCTGGATTCGGAATATCTCCTGGAAGCGCTCGCTGGCCACCATGCCGGCGGGCGCTTCGTCCATCTGCACCTTGCCGTCGGCAATGAGCAGTGCACGGCCGAAATGGCGGAGCTGGCTAAGGTCGTGGAGCGCGACCAGCACGACCCGACCGGACTGAGCAGCAGTTTCAAAGATCGAGAGGAAGCGCAGGACCCAATAGGGGTCGAGGTTGGACAGCGGCTCGTCGAGGAGCAGCACTGTAGGATTTGCCGCGAGGGCGCGGGCGGCGAGGACCCGGGCCCGCTCGCCGGTCGACAGGCGGTTGACCGGGCGGTCGGACAGTTTCTCCAGTTCGAACAAAGCGATAAGCTCGTCCACCCGGGCGGGATCGGGCTTGGCGAGACCTAGCCCGATCACATCGCGGGTCGAGATGGGCCAGGTGACATCGCGCGAGGCGGGTAGGAAGGAGAGCAGCTGACGGCGGCGGGCGAGGGGGGCCTCGTCCACATCCTCGCCGTCGATCGCGACCACGCCGGTTGCGCGTTCGATCCGGGCCAGGGCGCGGAGCAGGCTGGTCTTGCCGCCGCCGTTGGGCCCGACCAGTGCGACCAGTTCACCGGCCTTGACATCGAGGTCGATCGGCTGGAGGCGGCCGGCGATTCCGACCTGGCGCGCGATGAGTGACGTCATGCCGTCACCCTCCGCCGCATGGTGACGACCAGCCAGACGAACAAAGGCGTTCCGAACAAGGCGGTGACGACGCCGACCGGGATCGGCCGATCAAGCGGGACCGCGCGGACGACCAGGTCCGCGACGCTGAGCAAGATTGCACCGATCAGTGCCGCCGGAAACATCGCTCGTCCCGGGTGGCCGCGGGTCAGGTGGCGACCGAACACCGGTGCGACGAGGCCGACGAAACCGATCGCCCCGGCGACCGACACGCACGCTCCGACGGCGATTGCCGACAGCGCGATAACCTCCATCGCCAGGCGGCGAGGCTTCAGGCCAAGCGATGCGGCGACATCTTCGCCAAGCGCGGTCAGGTCGAGCGCATGGGCATGGCGGAGGAGCAGGGCGGCGGCAATCGACGCCGGGATGAGCGCCGCCGCGGCCTGCGAGAGGCTGCGGTCGGCGAAATTGCCCATCAGCCAGTCGTAGGCGTCGTAGAAGGCGAAAGGAGATGGGGCGAGGGCCAGCGCCAGGCTGGTGGCGGCACCGGCTGCCAAGGAGATGGCCAAGCCGGCCAGCAACAAGGTGGCCGTATCGGCCTTGCGGCCTGCCAGGGTCACCAACAGAGCCAGCGTTCCGAGCGCGCCAGCAGCCCCGCAGGCGGCCAGGACAAGCGGTTGGGTCAGCCCCAGCCAATAGCCGCCGACGACCGCGCCTAATGCCGCGCCGCTCGACGCGCCGCTGATATCGGGCGAGGCGAGGGGGTTGGCGAAGGTCGCCTGCAGCGCAGCGCCGCTGATGCCGAGTACCGCGCCATAGCCGAGCACCAGCAAAGTGCGCGGCAGGCGGAGCTGAGTGAGGATCAGGTCGGCAAGGCCCGGATCAAGCGCCTGCGCCTCGCGCAACGGCCCGAGAGGCAGCAGCAAGTGCGCAACGGCGAAGATGAGGAACAGGGCGAGGAGCAGCAACCTCACAGCCGGGACCTCAACCGCTCTACTTCCCCCACCATCAGCGGGCCGGCGCAGGTCCAGGGACGCCCGTCAATGGTGACGATTTTCGATGCCTTGGGGCGTGCCAGCGGGTGATCGAGCCACGTCTGCCCAAGCGAACGTTCGGTTCGCCGATAGGTCGAGCGGAGGAGCACCGACGGTGGATCTGTTGCCAGCTGTTCCAAGGTTGCCCGTCCGCCGGGTAGCGGGCGCTGCGTGAGGCCGGCCAGCCGCATCCATTCCGCCTCGACCGACTTCGCGCCGACGCTGTTGCCGCCCGCACCGAGGAATATCGCGTCTCGCCCTGCCGGAACCGCGCGTTTGAGCCGGGCCAGCCGGCCCTGCCACGCGTTCGCCCGCCGCTCGTTGCCCAACGCGTGCGCAACCAGGGTCATGCTCTTGCTGACGTCGTCGATCGCCGCCGGGAAGGGCAGGTCGAGCGTTCTCAGTCCCAACTTGCGCGCAATCATGGCCGTCGCTCGTCCGCCGCCGCCCATTGTAATCAACAAGTTAGGGCGTGTCTTTAATGCGCTTTCCAAATCGCCGCGATTGCCGGGAAAGCGCCGGCCCAGTTGCCATATCGAGCTGTCGGCCGGGTCGCGCGACAGGCGGCTGACGCTGGCGATCTCCTGCGGCCTGGCCAGCAGCAGGAGATACTCGTCGGTGCACATGTTGAGCGATGCGACCCTGACCGCGCTAACGGCCAAGAGCGACGCGAAGCCCGGCATTGATGCTCCTTCCCTCTGTGCGGTATCCGACCACGTCCTGATAGTCGGCATCAAAGGCGTTGGCGACGCGGACATGCGCTTCCAGTTGGTCCGTGACGCGGTAGGCGATACGCACGCTGGCCAGCCAATAAGGATCGAACCGGACGAGCGCAGCAGGGAAGACGTCAAAGTCACTATCGGTGCGCCTGCCGGTGTAGGTGATGGCCGCACCGTAGGTCAGGCGGCCCCTGGTTCCGTCGAGAGCGACGCTGCCGCTGTGCTTTGGCCGCCGCGGCTCCTTGAGCTGGCCGCCGCCGAACTCCGGCTCGCTGGCGTCCAGCCAGGCATAGTTGACGGTCAGTCGAAGAGCATCGGAAGGGTTGTAATAGCCTTCCAGTTCAATGCCCTGGCGCTTGCTCTTGCCGTCGGCATTGAGCGCGGTCGACGTGAAGTCGGGCAGGAAGACCGTCGCGATCTCATCCTTCAGTCGTTGGCGAAAATAGGTCAGTGAGCCACCGTAGCGGTCGCCGGAGTAGCGCAGGGAAATCTCGCCGCCACGGCTGGATTCGGGCTTCAAGTCCGGGTTGCCGACGAAGGAGCCGGGAAAGAAGCCGTAGAGGTCGAAAAAGGTCGGCTGGGCGATGCCTTCGCCATAGCCGGCCGCCGCCGACCAGCCGCTGCCCAAATTCGCCCTGAGCGAGGCGCG
>Ga0209382_10003647_pt1 | contig 21195 bp, 23 predicted proteins | sample SoiMetdeltSBSDD5_FD_187599 | JGI IMG/M metagenome (GOLD analysis project Ga0209382, IMG submission 187599) | Bulk soil microbial communities from a Populus tree surrounding site in Tennessee, USA - Soil MetaG P. deltoides SBSDD5 (SPAdes) (version 2) | ecosystem: Environmental > Terrestrial >... | reverse complement strand
GCTGTTATTGTCCCCTCCCCAAATGGTGTCGTCACCCGCGCCCGCGGTAAATTGATCGTCGCCAGCTCCACCAACCAGAGTGTCGTCGGCCCAGACGAAATCCAATATATCATCACCATCCGAAATGACGTCGTTTCCATCGCGGCCCATGAGTAAGTCGGGCCGGAATGACCCGGCGATGGCGTCGTCCTGTACCGATCCCACTACGAGGTTGGTTGGTTCGCTGCCTGTGACGTTGCCCGCTTGCGCAAGTTCAAGGAGCAAATTTATGCTTAACCAATCAGTATAGGAAAAGTAGGTGCCGGCGCCCTTATCTCCTGAGTCATTATTGCCATTGCCGTTTGCGTCGATATTTCCAGAATGTGTTCCAATTACAAAATCCCGCCCGGCATAACTGAGTAAATAAGCGCCGCCACTATCGCCATACTGTGAAAATTCGCTGTATATTAGCTGGCCACTCGCCGCCGAAAGCACGGTACCTGTCGTCACGAGGCCAGTGACGTCTGCTTCTCGTATCACCTGCGATCCAGCCAAGACAGTCGTGGCATTGACCAGGTCAATTGGCGTTAAGAATACAACCAGCCCGTCGTCGTTAGCGCCCAACGTTCCGGATTTCTGAACGACTACGGAATCGCGCGAACCAATATGCCCTTCGATAGACTCGTTGACCGCATCCGGTCCGGGTAAGTTTATTTCGTTGATGACCGCGCTGAGATAGGCACTTCGATAGCCGCGATAGTCGAGAAACTGCGTCCCAGGCCCAAATACAATATCATTGATTGTCGGATTTAGCTGCCGGTTCCAATCAAAAAAAACATGGCCAGCCGTAAGAATGTAGTTATCGCCAATTCTATAGCCACTACCGATAGTGCCGCTGTTTCCGTCAAAATCGGGGATCCCGTTCAGTACTACAAGCTGGCCGGACATATCTTCACTCTTCAGTTGGGGGTTTGTTCGCAGAGTAATCCGTGCGCCGGAATTTTATTACCATCAGACCCGATGATTAAATCGCCGGGAGTTCTGGGGCGCGCCATTACAGGATATGGATGGCAGGAAGCTCGGCCGATCCATCTGCTGCATACTAGCTGGCGAGGATGCTCATATTGCTGGGCGGCCAGTTGTTCGCAGGTCGGAATTCCCGCCTTGGCGTCGCCCTTGGACGTACAGACCAGCGAATAGCTCTGATAATCTCGCCATTCGGCGCAATCCGGGTGCAGAAGCGCGGCAAGACGGCGCCCGTTGAAGGGCCGTTCAGGGTCGTAACTGCTGCAGACATTTGTGTGTTGGCCTGGATCAGATTCACTTTCGACCGTTTTTCGAGCGGCACAGAATCGGTCGCGCTCGCTGGTGTCAGCAAGTTGAACGCCATATCCTGACTGGCTGTCACGAACACAAAATGGAGCGCTGGGCTCAACGGGCTTGCTCGGATCGGTATTACAGCGAGTTGATCCGCCGGGGCCGGTCCGAGAACAGATTTTCTGCCAGTTTGTCCACAACTGGCAGGACGCGTGATTGGCCCCAAATTCATGTAGCGCCCTATCAACAGCAGATTCCCCGATTAATCGAGAAGTCGGCTGCAGTGCCGCGCAGCTAAGTAGGACCGCGAAAGCAGATGTGGCGACTAGCAATTGCAGCCTGTTCATTGGCCGGCCTCCGTTCGATTGTGACCTGCGACAGTAGGTAATCCTCTTCCTTCACTGAAACGATTATTTCAGCGTTCCGATGCGATCTTCACCGCAACGTCCCGAGTTACTACTGCTTTGAATCCTCCCGATATTCGCAAGCTATCTTAGCGGTAAATTACGTCAATATCGAATTCTTTAGATGGCAAGGAAAACTTATAGTTAACTCGGGAATTACGATGACATTTTTACTGCGGATTACGATGACAACTTACGAAATGAACCAAATCCGGGTTGCTGAAAAAATTCCTGTCCTACAGGCATTGAAATCGGCATAGACTCGGCGGTGATCGCCCCGCCGCTCCCTCCATGTTTCGCAAAGGTTGGTATCCGCCCCAAACGGACGCGCGCAAATGTGCGCATGAGTGTGAACATGTGTGAACATTGGGCCTGCGCCCGCTTCGTTCCGAGCGGAGCATATTGCTCGTCCGGTAAAATCTTACCGGGACGTGGCGTCAACTTCGTCAACTTCCGGGCGCGAGGCTGCGGTTTTTGGCCTAACCTTCGCCTAACCTTCGGCCCGGTTGGCGGGATCGGCGCGTCAGGGTGCCGCGACGGATCAACGGTGGGGAAAGACGCGGTGAGGCGTGATGCCTTGGTGAAACGGGTGTCAGGCGGTCGCGGTGACGGTGCTGCTCTCGGCGGCACGGCGGGCGAAATCTTCGGCCAGCTTGCTGTGCCATTCGCGGGCCTGGGGGGTAATGGCGCGCTGGGCTGCGGTCCGCTCTTCTGCGGCTCGGCGCATATAAAAGCGCTGGTTCGACACCATAGGTCCACTCCCCCGACCATCACTCCGGCGGCCCGTACCCTGCGCGCAAAAGGTAAAGTGATGGTTAATATCCACAGGGGCTTGCGCGTCCCCTGGCGGGACAGGGTCGTGGCACCCAGGTGACAGGATTCGCGAATCAGCTTATCGTTGAAACCTAACGACTCGTCGCTCGTTCACGCCGGATTGGAGGAACGATCATGCGGAGCTCGAACGTAACCGGATTTGATCCGTCGCGACGCGGCTACCATGCCGTTTATCGCGAAAATGAGATCAACCATTGCCCGGGTTGCGGCCGGACCCACTGGTTTGTCGGCCGGACCTTGGCGGAATGCGGCTTCTGCTCGACGGCGTTGCCGCTGTCAGAAAGCTATCGTCAGCCGGCCGCGGCGGTGTTTATCACCCGCTCGCGCCCGCACCAGCCTTCGGCGTTCGCAGCATAGCTGCGGGGGCCTGGCGCGCGTCCGACGAGCGGGGAGGGCGCGCGCCAACCTTTGAATCGACCGCTCTCTGGATTATATTACAGCTATGAAACGCTTGATCGCCCCGTTGCTTGGCCTGGCGATGTTCGCCCAGCCCGCGCACGCATTTGCCGGTGCCGGCAATTTCACGCTGGTCAACAAGACTGGCGCCGCCATCGCTTCGATGCAGATCCGCCGCGTCGGAACCGCGGCGTGGCAGCCACTTGGTGGAAATCCCGCACAAGGCTCTCGCGTTGCGGTGGCCTTCGCCGATCCCGACTGCGCGTTCGACATTCAGGCGCGGCTGACGGATGGTAAGTCCGCTACCTTTACCGGCGTCAATCTTTGTGACGTGACCGTGGTAACGCTAAACCGCGGACCGGGCGGCGATCTCTGGGTCGACTACGACTAAGCCTGCGCGGCTCCGGCCGGCGGCGAACTTGCTTCATTTGCGGGGTGGTCGCTTCGGCATCTGGGCGGACGCTGTCGAGCAGCTTTGCGCCGGCGATGAATGGCACGCCGAGGCAGGCGGCCGCCAGGATCAATCCGGCATTGCCGGGATAATTCTGCAGGTAGTGGAAGCCCCGCTCGATGGCGCCAACCGCGATTGCGTAAGTCACCAGATACGCCTCGAGGCGCGTCTTGATGACAAACAGTCGGCCGATCTTCCGAAGCATCTTCATTTCGTTAAGCAAACGCCACGCGGATGGCGCCGTTCCGCCCTTTCCCGATTAAGGACAGTGGTTAACTGGCCTTTAACAACTCTTCGGTAACCGAAGAATTGAGTCGGGTCGAATCGCTTTCGGCGCCCTGTCCCAAAACGAGCTAGTGAAGCTCGGCCAAATCCAGGCTTTCAAGCAATGCGAGGCGGGCACGCTCGATGTCCGCGACCAGCGTTTCAGACTGAATTTCTTCCGATGCAATTTCCGCCGGCCAGTGTCGGGCAATGACGTCGGCCAACCGGTCGAGCTTGCCCTCGTCGACCAGGAACCGCTGGTCGACATCGGCTGGGTCGCACTGCACGCGAAGCCTCAGGCAGGCTGGCCCGCCGCCGTTGGCCATCGACTGGCGGACATCGACGAAATTGACTCGCCGGATCGCGCCATTCGACGCGAGATGCCGTTCGATCCAGGCCGCGACCGTCGGCGTATCGCGGCATTCGGTCGGCGCCACCAATGTCATCGCACCGTCGGGCGGGGTCACCAGCTGGGCGTTGAACAAATAGCTTTTGACTGCATCGGCCAGCGGCACCTCGGCATTGGGCACTTCTACCAGCTCGAAGCCCGGCACCTTGGCGGCCAGCTCGTCGACCAACGCGTCGCGATCGGTAAACGCCATTTCATGCGCGAACAGCACCGGCCCGTTGGCTACGGCCACCACGTCATTATGGAAGGCGCCGGCGGCAATCGCTTCCTCACTCTGCGCGGCGAAGATGGTGCGCGCCGGGTCGAGCCCATGAAGCCGGGCGATCGCCCTCGATGCTTCGACATGCTGGCGGGCGGGGAAGGGGCCGCCCGTCACGCCATAGACGAACACCTCGACGCCTGCTTCACCGTGCGAAGGGGCGAGGCGCATATGGTTGGCCGCGCCCTCGTCGCCGAAGGCCGACGGAATCGGGCCATGGACCGCAAATGCTCTGGCGGTGAACGCCGCTCGCAACTGTGCCAGCGTTGCGACCCACTCATGGCTGCGGTGCGGCATGGTGCGGAGGTTGGCGACCGTAAGGTGGCACCTGCCGTCGGCAGTATCTGGCGCGGGGCTGACGGTAGCCGCATTGGCTGCCCACATCGCCGACGCGCTCATTGCATTGGCAGCAATGTGGTGCTCGGCCGCCTCGATGCTGGTCCCAAGTTCCCCAAGCCAGGGACGAGCCGGGCGCGGCTGGGGGACGAAGATGCCCTGAACTAGTCCAAGCGCAAGGTTGGAGCGCATCTTGTCGAGGCCCTGCAGCGCTGCAGCGCGCGGCTGAGACACCGCCCCCGCATTGCGGGCGGAAGCAAGGTTGCCAAGGCTAAGGCCGGCATAATTGTGGCTCGGCCCGACGATGCCGTCGAAGTTGATTTCCCTGATGACGCTCACCGCGATACCGCCAACACACGATCACCCGCCCCGATGTTGAGCATGTCCATCGCTTTTGGATCGATCAGCAGTTCGCCGTTATCTGTCTTGGTCACCTGACCATAGCAGGCGATGAAGTCATGCTTTACCCCGGCGGCGAGCATCATCGTCGGCCCGCCATTGCCGTTGGCGCCCGCAACGCGCACCCACTCAGACTCCATTACCGTCTTGATCTTGTCGGTCCGGCAGGTGACCGTCGGGCCGCCGTCGAAGATGTCGATATAGCTATCCCAGTCGAAGCCCTCATTCTCCAGCATCTTGAGCGCGGCCCGACCGGTCGGGTGCGGCTGGCCCATTACCGCGCGGGCGCTCTCCGGCAGCATCGAAACATAGATCGATGTCTTGGGGAACAGGTCAGCGATGAATTGCGTGCCGTGGACCGCGTTGAATTCGTCTGCCTCGGGAAAGCTCATGCCGAAGAAGCGCCCGCCGATCGCGTCCCAGAAAGGTGAATTGCCCGACTGGTCCATCACGCCGCGAAGCTCTGCCAGCACGCTGTCGCCGAACCGCGGGCGATGCTGCTTGATGAACAGATAGCGCGAGCGGGCGAGCAGCATGCCGAGGCCGCCGGCGCGCTCCTGCGGGTGGAGGAACAGGCCGCCGACTTCGCTGAAGCCCTCAAGATCGGTGGTGAGGTTCAAAGTCTGGTTGCGGAAGATCCGGCCGAGCTCCTCACTCTTCTGCGCCAGCGTGGAAATCAGATAGCTGTAGAAGGGCCGGTCGGTACCGACCGCGCCGAATATCTGGCAGGTCCCGCGGATCTGGCCGGTTTCGACATTCTCCAGCATGAAGACATAAAGGTCGTCCGCCGGGTTCTCGCCTTCACGACTGAAGCCGTCTTCAGACCTGGCCAGCTTGGCTTCCAGCGTCCCCTTTTCGGCCGGCAAGTTGGTGAACCCGCCGCCGGTCAGCTTGGCGAGGTCGTAGAATGCGCGCACATCGTCGGGCCGCGCAGCACGGATGCGGCAGCTCATGCACCCTCCGCCAGGCGAACAATGGAGAGGGCGGAAAGCGCGGCCCGCTCGGCAAGGCTATCGACGATCAGAAATTCCTCCATCGAATGAATGCTTCCGCCGCGCACGCCCATCGTGTCGATCACGGGCACGCCGCAGGCGGCGATATTGTTGCCGTCGCAAACGCCGCCGGTCGACTTCCAGGCGATCGATTGCCCGAGGTCCGCGCCGGCCCGTTGGACCAGTTTGAACAATGCCTCCATCTCCGGCGTCATCGGCTTGGGCGGCCGGGCGAAATGGCCATGGGCATGGATCTGCACATCATGTTCGGCGGCGACCGCGGTCAATGAGGCTTCAATCAGCGCCAGGGCGCGGGCCTGGTCATCGAGCGTCTCGGGCCGCATGTTGACGCGGAGCACAGCAAGGTCGGGAACGACATTGTTGGGTGAACCGCCGTCGATCTTGGCCGGATTGACCTTGAGGCCCGGGCCAATTGCGGCCTTGAGACGCAGTGCCAGGTCGGCGGCTGCGATGAGGGCGTTGCGGCCCTCTTCAGGATTGCGGCCGGCATGGGCAGATCGGCCGTGGACGGTGAATGCGAAATTGCCGCTGCCCGGACGTGCGCCGGCCAGCGTTCCATCGGGCAGGGCCGACGGCTCATAGGTGAGGGCCGCGCGCTTGCCCTGCGCGGCTTCGGCGATCAGCGCGGCCGATCCCAATGAGCCGACTTCCTCGTCGCTGTTGATGACGACTTCATAGCCGAGCACGCTTGCCGCCGGGCTACCCTCGACCGCCTTCAGCGCGGCCAACATCACAGCGATGCCGCCCTTCATGTCGGCCACTCCCGGACCGTTCAGAACCTTGCCGGGCTCCAACCACGCCAGCGATTGGAAGGCGTGATCGGCGGCGAATACCGTGTCCATATGGCCGGTGAAAAGCAGTTGGACCGGGGCGTCGGGCCGTACCTTCAAATGCAGGTTCTTGCCGTGCGGGATTTCAAGCGGCTTTCCTGCCGCGTCGATCGCCTCGACCGGCATAGGGTCGCGCATCGCCAATTCGCCAGGCAAATCGGCGAAGGCACCGGCTAGCCGGGCGCCGATGGCTGCTAGCCCGTCAAGGTTGTGTGACCCTGAATTGACTCCGCACCAGTTCTCGACCTGCGCAAGCATCGGCTCGGCCGAAGCCGCTTCAACGCAGGCGCGTTCCAGACTGGTCATTTCCCCCATGCAGGGCCTCTAGCCGCTCAAAGCCAGTCCGAGAACCCCTCAGCGATCTTGCCATTTGGAACCATGGACTCTTTCGTGTATTATAAATATAATACACCTATTAGGGAGTGACGATGATGCTCGAGAATCCAGTCGCGAAGCGAACAGCGATCGCAGCCGCAATCGGCGCGGTTGTGGCCATACCGCTGCCGTTTGTGGGACCGATCGTCGGCGCCATCGTCGGCGGTGGGATCGGCTTCTTCACGGCGAATCAGCGAGGTTAGCGACCTCAAAGATGTGCCGCGAACCCCCGCAACAGCTCGCGGTATAGATCGCGCTTGAACGGCACGATCAGCTCAGGAAGCAATTGCGGCTCGACCCACTTCCAGTGGCTGAATTCGGGCTGTTTCGTTGCGATGTTGACGTCCGCATTCGTTCCCAGGAAGCGAGCCAGGTACCAGTCCTGTAGCTGGCCCTTCCACTTGCCGCCCCACAGGCGCGAGGCGAGCGCTTCGGGGATATCGTAGCGTAGCTGCTGGGGATGGCCGGCAACTTGCTGGACCAGCTTGGGCCGGATTCCCGTTTCTTCTTCGAGTTCGCGAAGCGCAGCGGGCCAGGGCTCCTCGCCCTGGTCGATCCCGCCCTGCGGCATTTGCCAGGCCTCGTCCCGATTATCGATCCGCCGCCCGACGAAGACATGTTTGTCGGCGTTGATCAGCATGACGCCGACCCCGCGACGATAGAGATGATCGTCGGTCATGGCGGCTGACCTACCCACAAACGCGATCACGGCCTAGAGGCAGCGCATCTGGAAGGGGCTCTCTCATGACATTTCAGGAAATGCGGCTGGATTTCATCACGCGCCGCAAGGGTTCGATGGCACTGCCGATCACGGGCGCTATCGTTTACTCGACAGCCGCCGCGCTCAGCCTGTTGTTCGACCCGCGCTGGCATAATCTCATCCTGACCCTCTGCTTCTGGTCGATCATGCCGATCGGCGCGCTGATGATGAAGGTCCGCGGCGAGGAACTTGGCTCGGCTGAAGAAAACCCGCTATTCGGCTTGGCGGCAAAGGGGCGCTGGATGGCTCTGGCGACCTGGTCGGTCCATATCATGGTATGGATATACGCGCCCGAGCTGTTCCCGGTTACAATCGGTATTTGCTTTGCGCTGCATTGGGTGGTCTTTTCTTGGACCGTCAGCCACCCTGTTGGTTATGTCCACCTCGCCATGCGGATCATTTTCGTGATTGCGGCTTGGCATCTCGTGCCGTCCAACCGCATGGGCGCGGTCGCCGCCGGAATTGCGCTGGCCTACGCGATTTCAGTCGTCATGCTGAGCCGGATCGACTGGAACGCCCGGCTGGGAGCGGCGTGACGGGCCCCTACAAGAAGGTGGCGGAATCACCTTCACAGTCCTAAAGTGGGTTTCAAACCCATACTCGAAGGACAATCATGGCCACGGCCACTCACCAGGTTACCGAAAAGGAAGCCCGCGCCCATCCGCCGCAAGAAGCGGTTGTCGTCCGTTTTGCCGGCGATTCCGGCGACGGCATGCAGCTGACCGGCGGCCAGTTCACCCTGTCGACCGCGCTTGCCGGCAATGACCTTGCGACGTTCCCCGACTTCCCGGCCGAGATCCGCGCGCCGCAGGGGACGACCTTCGGCGTCTCCGCCTTCCAGATCAATTTCGGTTCCTCGGCGATCGAGACAGCGGGCGATGCACCCGACGTGTTGATCGCGATGAACCCGGCCGCGCTCAAAATGAACACCAAGGCGCTGCGCGAAGGCGGCCTCATCATCGCCGACGAAGGCGAATTCACGCCGCGCAACCTCGCCAAGGCGGGCTATGACGCGAACCCGCTGGAAGACGGCAGCCTGGCGAAATGGCAGCTGGTTCACTTCAACATCTCGCAGCTGACCTTGGATGCGGTGAAGCCGTTCGGGCTCGGCAACAAAGAGGCCCTCCGCTGCAAGAACATGTGGACCTTGGGCCTGGCCCTATGGATGTTCGACCGCAACCGAGAGCCGATCGTCGACTGGCTCAATGCCAAATTCGCCAAGAAGCCGGAGCTGGCCGAGGCCAACATTGCCGCGCTCAACGCCGGCCACGCCTATGGCGAGACCATCGAGATTGGCGGGCAAATCCATCAACGCCATGTCGACGCAGCGCCGGCCGAGCCCGGTCTCTACCGGACCATAACCGGCGCAGAATCGCTGTCGCTCGGATTGATCGCTGGGTCGCAGCTGGCCGGACTGCCGATGTTCTTCGGCTCCTATCCGATCACTCCGGCGTCGCCGATCCTGCATCACCTGTCGCGCCTCAAGGAATATGGCATCACTACCTTCCAGGCCGAAGATGAGATCGCGGCGATCTGCGCCGCGATCGGCGCCAGCTACGCGGGGCATCTCGGCGTCACCTCATCGTCGGGCCCGGGAATTGCCCTGAAGGGCGAGGCGATGGGGCTGGCGGTGATGACCGAATTGCCGCTGGTGATCGTCAACTCGCAGCGCGGCGGGCCGTCGACCGGCCTGCCGACCAAGACCGAACAGTCCGATCTCTACCAGGCGGTCTATGGCCGCAACGGCGACGCGCCGTTGCCGGTGATCGCCGCCCGCTCGCCGGCCGATGCGTTCGACTGCGCGATCGAAGCGGTGAGGATCGCCACCCGCTACATGACTCCGGTGATGCTGCTGACCGACGGCTATATCGCCAATGCAGCCGAGCCGTGGAAGGTGCCGGACATGTCGGGCTACGATCCCTTCCCGGTGAGCTTTGCCGAAGGCTCGGCGCTGGAACCCGACAATGACCAGGTTATGCCCTACCAACGCAACGGCGACCTCGCGCGGCCGTGGATCAAGCCGGGCACGCCGGGCCTCGAGCATCGCATCGGCGGCATCGAGAAGAATCCGGGCACCGGCAACATCGACTATTCGCCCGAGGCCCATGCAGAGATGACCCGGCTGCGCGCCGCCAAGGTCGCTGGTGTCGCGGAATCGATCCCCGATCAGGACGTCTGCCTCGGGACCAACAACGGCAAGCTGGTGGTGGTCGGCTGGGGCTCGACCTTCGGCCCGATTCATCAGGCAGTCCGCCGGGCGAGGGCACGCGGGCTCGATATCAGCCACGTCCACATCCGTTACATCGCGCCCTTCCCGAAGAACCTTGGGCAGCTGCTGAAGAGCTACGACAAGGTGCTGGTGCCGGAAATGAACAGCGGCCAGCTGAAGACCTTGCTCCGCGACCAGTTCCTGGTCGATGCCCAGCCGCTGAGCAAGGTTTCGGGCCAGCCCTTCACCATTGCCGAGATCGACGCGGCGATCGAGGGAGCGTTAAGTTGAAGGTCGGCCGATGAAACCAATCAACCCCTGGCCGATGATCGCCATGCTGATCCTGGTGATCTTCCTCTACCTCTGGCTCAACGGTTATTTGACATGAACGAAGTTGCGAAAGTCACCACCGCCAAGGACTGGGCCAGCGACCAGGAAGTGCGCTGGTGCCCGGGCTGCGGCGACTATGCCGTCCTAAAGGCGGTCCAGCGGACCATGCCGGACCTCGGCACGGCGCGGGAGAAGACGGTGTTCATCTCGGGCATCGGCTGCTCGAGCCGCTTCCCCTATTATATGGCGAGCTACGGCTTCCACACGATCCACGGCCGCGCCTGCGCGGTGGCGACAGGGACCAAGCTCGCCAATCCCGAGCTCGACGTGTGGATCATCACCGGCGACGGCGACGCGCTGTCCATCGGCGGCAACCACACCATGCACCTGCTGCGCCGCAATCTCGATTGCCAGCTCTTGCTGTTCAACAATGAGATCTATGGCCTCACCAAGGGCCAGTATTCGCCGACCTCGCGGATCGGCACGCGCTCTCCCTCGACGCCGTTTGGCTCGGTCGACCGCCCGGTCAATCCCTGCTCCTACGCGCTGGGATCAGGCGCGCGGTTCGTTGCCCGTGGCATCGACGTCCACAAGAATTTGGTCGATGTGCTGAAGGCCGCCCATGCCCACAGGGGCGCCAGCTTCGTCGAAATCTACCAGAATTGCGTCGTCTATAACGACGATGTGTTCGCGCCCTTCACCTCGAAGGAAGTGGCGGCTGACAAGCAGCTTTGGCTGCAGGCCGGCGAGAAGATGCTGTTCGCAGGCGGCACCAAGGGCCTCGCGCTCGACATGGACCGTCACGCGCTAAAAGTGGTCGAGGCCGATAGCGACGAAGTGCTGGTCCATGACCCGAAGAACCGGTCGGTGGCCTATATGCTGGTCGAGATGCCGGTCGCTAGCTTCCCGATCGCGCTGGGCGTGATTTACGAGGACCCGGCGCCAACTTTTGACAGCGCAGTGCTCGAGCAGAATGAGGCGGCTGCCAAGGGCAAAGCGGCCGACCTGCAGGCGCTGGTCAGCAAGGGCCAGACCTGGATGGTCGAAAAGGAGCCTCGGACGGAGTAGCTTGCGACGCACAACAGGGAGGAATTGATGGCGAAAGCGACGACGGCCAAGGCGGCCAAGCCGATGAAGAAGGTGAAGAGAGTCGCCAAGGCGGTGAAGGCCGTCGTCAAGGCTGCCCCCAAGGGCTCCAAGAAAAAGAAGGGCAAGAAAGTGAAGGGCGCTGCCGACGCACTTTGGAAGCTGGCTGAGCACCCACTGGTCGGCGAACTGCTGGCGATTGGCGCTACTGCGGCCGTTGCAGCCATCGCGGAGAGCTCCGGTAAGGGCAAGAAAAGCGCATCGACCAAGGCGGTGAAGGCCGCCGGCAAGGCCGCTGCGGCGGCGATCGGCTCACGCCTCATTAGCGAATTTGCAGACGCGAAGAAGGCTAAGCCCGCAAAAGCGTAAGCCGGGCGCGACCCACGTCCCGCTCTGCCTCGACCTCCCAGCCTCCGGGGGCGGCAACTTCATCTCCGCGATGCGTTTCGATGGCCATCCATCCTCCTGGCGCCAGCCAGCCGGATTTGGCGACCGCTGCCGCTACTACGGTACCGGAGCCCGGCTCATAGGGGGGGTCGGCAAACAGCATGTCGAATGGCTCGGCCGACGGCAGGGCTGCTGCGGATATCGCTCGAACCGCAACTTTGTCAGGGACCTTGAGCGCCTCGATGTTGGCCTCGATGGCCTTGAGTGCCGCGCGATCCGTCTCGACGAAGGTGACATGCTCGGCGCCGCGGGACAGTGCTTCCAGCCCCAGCGCGCCGCTGCCGGCGTAGAGATCGGCTACCCGCAATCCCTCGAAGCTGCCAAGCCGGCTGGCGAGCATGGAGAAGAGCGTCTCGCGAGTCCGGTCGGCGGTCGGACGCGTGAGCCGTCCTGCCGGAGCGACCAGCTTCCGCCCACGCCATTCGCCGGCGATGATCCTCATTTGAGCGACTGGCGAAAGCGAAACAGCTCTTCGCGCTGCACTTCGCCGATGCGGCCAGGTTCCAATCCTTCGACGGTGAATGGGCCATAGCTGGTGCGGATCAGGCGGGAAACCTGCAGCCCAAGGTGCGCCAGCACGCGCCGCACTTCACGGTTCTTGCCTTCGGTCAGCGACAGCTCGATCCAGCAATTTCGCCCGGTGCGACGCTCCAGATTCGCGTCGATCGAGCCATAATGCATCCCATCGATGGTCACGCCTTCAGCCAGTTCCTCGAGCTGCGCTTGGGTCACATCGCCGAACGCCCGTGCCCGATAGCGGCGAACCACCCCGGTTTTGGGCAGTTCGAGTTGCCGCTTCAGCTCCCCGTCATTGGTCAAGAGCAACAGTCCCTCGGTCATGAAGTCGAGCCGCCCGACCGGCATCAGCCGTGGCAGGCCGGGGGGGAGTTTGTCATAGATCGTCGGCCTGCCCTTGGGATCGCGGGCCGCGGTCAACGTACCTGCGGGCTTGTAGAAGCAAAACAGCCGAGCCGCGGTGGGCGGCTTCACCGGTTGCCCGTCGACAGTCACGCCCTTCAGATCCTCAAGCAGGGTTGCCGGCGTGGTGAGCTTCTCTCCGTTGATGGCGATACGGCCTTCCGCGATCATGCGCTCGACGTCGCGGCGCGATGCCACCCCCGCGCGCGCGAGCAGCTTGGCAATCCGTTGCGGCCCTGCTTCACGGGCAGGGCCGGGCTTAGGCCCGCGAGGCTTGAACGGCCGCGAGCCTCGCGGCACCGGGGCGCGCTTCGTTCGTTGCGAGGGAGGGCTGTTTTTCATACGGGGTAGGGATGCTGTTCGGGAAGCGGAAGCGGATCGTCAATAGAATCCTCATCGTCGAGGATGAGCCGCTGACCGCGTTCGACACCGAAAATCTGATCGGTGACCAGGGCTATGAGGTGGTGGCGACACTGGATCGGTTCGCCGATGCGATCGCTACGTTGGACAGGGAACAGGTCGACCTGGTGCTTTGTGACGTGCGCCTGGCCGGTGAGCGCACCGGCATCGACCTGGCGAGGGAGGCACGCCGTCGCAGCATCCCGGTGCTGTTCGTGACCGGTGCAGCACCCGACAACTCCAGTGAGCTGGTCGTCGGCGTGCTGATGAAGCCCTACAACGACCGTACACTGAAATCCGCCCTGAAGGCGGTCGACCGCTACCTAGCCGGCAAGAAGGCTCGGCCGCCTAGGGGTCTCACGTTGTTTCCGAAGGCGGCAGTCTAAAGCGCAGCCTCGATCTTGCGATGGAAGTCGGCGATGCCCTGCTCGAGCTTGCCGAGGACTACCTCGTCGATCTGGCCCGAAGCGAGTCCGCGGTGGCACAGCGCGGCCGCGTGGAAATCCTCCGCGCCGAAGGTGCCGCCGTCGAGCAGGTCCCAGCTCTTTTGCCAATGCGCCTCGGCTTCATTGGTCGCCGGTTCCTCGGGGATCAGCATATAATCCTCGACCAGTGTTCGGCCGACCGACTGCGGCATGCAGACCAGCAGGTTGATATAATCCGGGCTGACGATGATCACCGAAGCCGGAAACAGCTGATAGGTATAGGTCACTGCCTTCCGCAGCTGGCCCCAGTCGTCCCGGTCGATTTCGGCAAGATAGGCTTCCCGCCCGACCGCAGCACGCTGGTGCCGGCCGATGGTGTCGGCCACGGTGATTCCATCTGCAAAGAAGCTGGCGATGGTCTGCGCATGCAGGCGCTGGACATGATAGCTTTCCAGGAAGGCGTCGATAATCAGCTTCCAATTGGCGGCGACGTCATGCGTCCTGCGCTTATAGAGGTAGAGCTCTCCCAACCCGAAGGCGTCGAGGTCCGGTCCCAGCGCCTCGGCGTCTGCGAAATCCGCCGCATCGTCCTTGGCCCACCAAATGAGGCCGCCGGCCTCGACCGACTTGAACTCCCTGAGGCCGTGACTGCCTTTGTCGAAATCGGGAAAGCAGTCGGCGCGCGGCATGCCGGTCAGCTCGCCGTCGGGCTTATAGGCCCAAGCGTGATAGGGGCAGACGATCCGCTTTGCGGGTACCGGCTCGGCGCTGTCGATCAACCTCGTCCCGCGATGCCGGCAGACGTTGGCGAAGACATGAGCCTTGCCGGCATCGTCACGTGTCAGGATCAGCGGGGTTCCGTAGCCGTCATGCGCGACCGCCTGCCTGGTTTCCGCCAGCAAGCCGGTCGGCGCGAGCAGGTGCGGCACATGATCGAAGATCGCGCGTTGCTCGGCTTCATAGCGATCCGAATCGGTGTAGACGCTCGCCGGCAGCGTCTCGATGCCTGGGCCGAGGGCCGCCTCGCCCCGGGCGAGGGCGTCGGCAAGCGCGCGTTGGCCTGGAGTCGGACGGCGCGGCGTGCGGGGCATGTCCATGGTCGATCAGCCTGCGCCTGCATGCCTTCCGTTGCAAGGCCGAACCGACCCGAATTTCGGCACGAGCCGTCCTGCATTAGCGCTTTTCCTTGGGCCAGACGCTGCTAGGCTCCGAGCCAAATCCGAGGCGGGAGAGTATCGGTGAGCGAGACAAAGGCGGCACCCACACGGCCCAAGGGATGGCGCCTACTCAAGGCGGCGCTTTCGACCCGCAAGTCAGCCACGATGCTGGCGTTCGGGTTTTCGTCGGGGCTTCCCTATGCGCTGCTGATTGGCACGCTGAATGCCTGGCTCGGCGAAGCCAATGTCAATCTCGCAACGATCGGCGTCCTTTCCTGGATCGGCCTTTCCTATTCTTTCAAGTTTCTCTGGTCACCGCTTGTCGACCGCTACCGACTGCCTCTTCTTGATCGGCTTGGGCGCCGGAAAAGTTGGATCGTACTCTGTCAGTCGGTGATGATCGCCGGATTCGCCGGGCTGGCTGCGACCAATCCGGCGACCAATATCGGAACCTTTGCAATTTTCGCGGTGATTGCGGCGCTGGCATCGGCGACCCAGGATGTTGCGGTCGATGCGTGGCGGATCGACGTTGCCGATGAAAAGTCGTCGGTCGAGCTTCTCTCGGCGATCTATCAATTCGGCTATCGCATCGCATCGATTGTCGGCGGCGCACTGGCGCTCGTGCTGGCGGCGCGAATGTCATGGTCACTGGTCTATTTGTTGATGGGGGGCCTCATTGCAGTGATGAGCCTGGTTGCCTTGAGGGCCCCGGACACGGAGCGGCCGGACGCGGGCGTTCTTCACAAGCCCCTATCCGAGCCCGGTGCTCTTGAGCCGAGAGCCCGAACCGTTGCGCTGGCGATCGTTGGGATCAGCTGGGCCTGGGCGATTTTCACTATCGGCAGCTTCATGGTCAGCATGCTCGGTACGGCGGATCCGAACGCGCCGAAACCCTCAGTCGCCGACTTCACCAAAACCTACGGTCCGTGGATCATCTTTGCGACCGTGATTGTTCCGCTCGTCGTCGCCGCGGTAACCAACTGGTTGCGCAATCGGGGTCGCTATGTCTTAGGCGAGCCGGACGTGCGCGTCTCTACCGGACAGACGGCGCTCAATCATCTCTACGTGTCGCTGGTCGCGCCGCTCGGAGAGCTTTCGGCTAGGCTCGGCTGGGGCGTGTTGATCGTCATCGGGATGATCCTGACCTATACGCTCTGCTATAATATCTGGTCGTCGTTCGCCTTCCCATTCTATCTCGACTTTCTGCACTATTCGAAAGACGAGGTGGCGTTCGCGTCGAAGATCTTCGGCATTTTCATGACGATGGTCGGCATTGCGATCGGCGGCTATCTTTTCCTCAAAATCGGTAGATTGCCGACGATATTGATCGGCGCGATCCTGCCGGTGTTCGGCAACTTCGTCTATGCGGATCTGGCTGAAGGCGGCGCCAACCTGGATATGGTCGCACGCACGGTCGGCGCCAGCGCCTTGTTCGGAGCAGTCGGCTTTGACGATCGTATGGTGCGTCTTCTGGTCGCGATCTCCTACGAGAACATCGCGACTGGCATCGCCGGCGCAGCGTTCGTGGCTTACTTGTCCGGAATCGTCAGCAAGAAGTTCACCGCCGTCCAATACGCCCTCTTGTCTTCGTTGACCTTCCTGGTGGGCTCGTTAGGTCGGGGGATCGCAGGAGAAGCGTTCGACATCTATGGCTACGCCGTAGTGTTCCGCTGGACCGCGGCCGCCGGTGCCTTCGCAATTCTATTCGTACTTCTCGAGTGGGTGCGAGTCTCTGCCGAGAATCGTCGACTGCCTGCATCGCCAGTGTCAGCGACAGGGGAGCCCGCCGCGGAATGATCTTCTACATCGCGATCATCGCGATCCAGGTTGCCTGTATCGTCGATGTGATCCGTCACGGCCGCAATACGATCTGGATCATGGCGCTCGTGTTCCTGCCGATGGCCAGCACCATCGCCTATCTCATCGTCGAAGTGCTGCCGCGAATGAAGCACAACCGGCACCTTCGCCAGGCCCAGGTGCAGATCATCGAGAAACTCGATCCCGAACGTGAGCTGCGGGCCGCGGGCGAGGCTCTGGATGTAGCGCAGACCGCGGCCAACCGCATCCGCTATGCCGATGCACTGGTCGGGCGCGGGCGTTATGCCGAGGCGCTGCCGCTCTACCATGACGCGATCGGCGCGGGCCGCGCCGATTATCGGACCGGCGAGAAGCTGGCGCGGTGCCAGTATCTATCCGACCGCAACGGCGAAGCTTTGGCGACGCTCGACGCCATGGCGTCGCCATCGGCGCCCAGCGACAAGGATCGGATTTGCCTGTTGCGTGCCCGGATACTCGAGGATCTTGGACGCGAAGCCGAAGCCGAGGCGATCTACGAAGACCTGGTCGACCGCTTTCCCGGTGATGAAGTGCGCTGCCGCTATGCGGGGCTCCTGCTCAAGCAGAACCGCCGTGCCGATGCTCGCCGCCTGCTTGATGAGGTCGAACATCGGCTGAAGCGGATGAATCGGCAGCAGCGGGCAGCGAACGGACCCATGTACGACTGGGCGATGTCAAAGCTGACCGAGCTGCGCGCCTAGTCCGGTAGCGGGCCGTTGAGGGCGAGCAACTCACCCGCCAGATAGAGCGAGCCGAAGACGAGAACGCGCGCAGGCTTACGCAATGCAGTCATGGCATCGGCCAGGCTTGATCGGGGTCGCGAGGCAAAGCCCATGCTTTCGGCTAGATGGGAAAGCTCCTGCGGCGGGCGACATTCATGCCCTTCGATTAGCAGCGTCAGCACTTCGGCCGCGATTCCTTTGAACGGCCGAAGCGTTCCGGCCGCGTCCTTGCTCTGGAGGCTGGCAAACTGCAGGACCAGCGGCAAGTCATCGGCCCAATGCTTCTTGGCATAATCGGCAACCAGCCGGGCGGCACTCGGATTGTGGCCACCATCGACCCAAAGCTCGCTGCCCTTCGGAAGCATGTCGAACAGCGGGCCACCGCGGAGCTGCTGCAGTCGCGCGGGCCAATGCGCCCAGCCCATGGCGGCGCCGAACGCGGACGGAGGAATCGCGACCTCCGACTGGTGCCGCAGCATGGCGATCGCAAGCGCTGCATTGAGTGCCTGATGCTTGCCCGGCAGTCGCGGCAGCGGAAGGTCGAGCTCGCCCTCCCGGTCGCGGTAGCGGAGCTTCCCCTGACGGACCAGCGCGTCCCAGTGTAGGCCGCGCGGCTCCCAAATCGCGCCTGCATCACACGCGATCTCGCGGATGCGTTCGGCGCTTTGGGGAGGGTAGAGCTGGGTTACCAGCGGAACGCCGCGCTTCGCGATCCCCGCCTTTTCGGCGGCCACTTCAACCATCGTGCTGCCGAGGAAAGCCTGGTGGTCGAGGCCGAGGCTGGCGATTCCGCAGACCAGTGGCCGCTCAACGATGTTGGTTGCATCGAGCCGTCCGCCGAGGCCGACTTCAAGGACACAGGCGTCAGCCTCGGTTTCGCTGAAGGCGAGGAATGCGACCGCCGTGTTCACCTCGAATAGGCTGGCGCCAATCTCATCATTGGCATCGAGCACCCGGCTCATCAGCTCTGCCAGATGCGCGTCTTCGATCAACTTTCCGGCGATGCGGATGCGTTCATTGTACCGGACCAGGTGCGGGCTGGTGAAAGCATGGACCCGTTTTCCCGCCGCCTCCAGCGCGGCGCGCAGGAAGGCGCAGGTCGAGCCCTTGCCGTTGGTCCCTGCAACATGGAGGACAGGCGGCAATCGATCTTGGGGCCGGCCGAACTTGTCCAGCAACGCGGTGATGCGGTCGAGGCCGAGCTGGTCGCCGTCCTGGGACTGGGTGGCCTGTCGGGCGATCAGGGCCGCGATGCGCGGATCCGCCGAGCGGATCACTTCCTTCATGCGGCTTTCTTCGCCTTTTCCTTGTCGGGCGAAAGATAGTCGATCAGGCGGCCGAGACGGTCCTTCAGGGCGTGGCGGTGGACGACCATGTCGATCATTCCGTGGTCGAGGAGATATTCTGCGCGCTGGAAGCCGTCGGGAAGCTTCTCGCGAATGGTCTGTTCGATCACCCGCTGGCCGGCAAAACCAATCAACGCACCCGGCTCGGCGATCTGAACGTCGCCCAGCATGGCGTAGCTGGCCGTAACGCCGCCGGTGGTCGGATCGGTCAGCACGACGATGTAGGGCAGCCCCGCCTCGCGCAGCCTAGCCAAGGCGACTGTCGTGCGCGGCATCTGCATCAGTGACAGGATGCCCTCCTGCATACGCGCGCCTCCGGCAGCGGTGAACAGGATGTAGGGGCAGCCCTTTGCGATCGCCTTCTCGACGCCGGCGACGAAAGCCGCACCGACCGCGACTCCCATCGATCCGCCCATGAACGCGAAGTCCTGCACGCCGATCACCGCCTGGTGGCTTTCGATCTTGCCGGCGGCGTTGATCAGCGCATCGCGCTCCCCGGTCGAGCTACGCGCGGCCTTGATGCGGTCGGTGTAGCGCTTGGTATCGCGGAACTTGAGCGGGTCCTCGCGAACCTCGGGACTGGGCAGCACTTCATATTTCTTGCGGTCGAACAGCGCGTCGAAGCGGACCGCAGGACCGACGCGGTCATGATGATCGCAGCGCGGGCAGACATATTGGCTGTCTTCCCACTCCTTGGTGAAGACCATCGACCCGCACTTCTTGCACTTGTGCCACAGATTGTCGGCGCTCTGACGCTTGGTCAGCGACTGGATGCCTTTGCGGACGCTGCTCAGCCAGCTCATCGAAACCTCATCATGTTCGGTGCGCGAGGTAGGCGGGGCGGGTCGCCATGTCTACCTAGAGCGTGCCGGCGATCTCGCGGAGGGCGATCGCCGGATCGTCCGCGCCCGTCACCGGCCGGCCGATCACCAGGATCGAGGCGCCGGCATCGATTGCGGCGCGCGGCGTCATCACCCGTTTCTGATCCGCGACATGCGAATTGAGCGGGCGGATGCCGGGAACGACGAAGAAGCCGTCCTTCCACTTCTTGCGCGCGGCGGCAACTTCGCTGCCGGAGCAGACGATGCCGTCGAGACCGGCTTCCTTGGCCAGCAATGCCAGCCTTTCGACTTGCTTATGGCTGTCGGATCCGACGCCAATGGAGGCGAGGTCGTCGCCGTCGAGGCTGGTGAGGACGGTCACCGCGACCACCTTGGTACCGGCCGGCGCGGCAGCCTTGGCATCCTCCAGCATCGCCCGGCCGCCCGCGGCATGAACGGTCAGCACCGCGGGGATGATCGGCGCCAGCGCCTGAATCGATTTGGCTACCGTATTGGGAATGTCGTGCATCTTCAGGTCGAGAAAGATGGGAAGTCCCAGTTCGGCCAGCTCCATCACGCCATGACGGCCGTTGTGGCAGAAGAATTCGAGACCGAGCTTCAACCCGCCGGCATGGCGCTTGACCGCCGATGCGATCGCCCGCGCGCGATCCATGTCGGGCGTATCGATCGCGACATAGATGGGGCTGGTCATGCCAGCGCCTCCTCGCTCTCCGCGGATGGGGCTGTGGGCGGCGTCACCGCTGCCGGCCGCTCGGCCAGCACCAGCTTGCGCTTAAGGCTCCATATGCGGCTGCGCATCAGGAAATAGGGAGGCAGGAAGCCGATCAGGAAGGGCAGGAGCAGCAGGACAGGCAGCTTCACATCAGCCTGGATATCGCCCCACAGGGTGAGCGTGACGTCATTCCAGTTGCGGTTGGCGAAGATCGCGAGCGAGACAGCGACCACCACCCAGAATAATGTCCGCAAGAAATTCATCGGTTCTCCCTGGGAGGCGCTCTTAGGCGAGTGAGGCGATGCTTACCAGATGGCAGCGACCGGTCTGCCGTTCGGCGCTCCCCTGCTTCCATTCGGCGCAAGGAGATTCTTGTGGGAGTTGAGCGTTTTGGCCACACGCGGCACAGCAGTCGCGGGGAGGATGCGTTTTCGTTGGAACGTCGATTGAAGCTTGGGCTTGGCGCTTTTGCGCTGGCGATCGGCGCGATTGCGCTCGCCCATCCGTTCGGTGATTCCCAGCCGACGGCTGCCGCGACCCAGGCCGACGCCAATGCCAGGATCAGCGCACAGCTCGCCGCCGTCGAGCCTGCCAGCCGCAGCCGCATCGATTATGATCGGCTGGACGCACGCCTCAAGCAGATGGTCGAGAAGCCGAACATGGTCGGCATGGCCGTCGGCATCGTCGAAAACGGCCGCATCACCTTCCTCAGCGGATATGGCGAAACCCTTGAAGGCTCG
>Ga0209382_10003646_pt1 | contig 21195 bp, 20 predicted proteins | sample SoiMetdeltSBSDD5_FD_187599 | JGI IMG/M metagenome (GOLD analysis project Ga0209382, IMG submission 187599) | Bulk soil microbial communities from a Populus tree surrounding site in Tennessee, USA - Soil MetaG P. deltoides SBSDD5 (SPAdes) (version 2) | ecosystem: Environmental > Terrestrial >... | reverse complement strand
TTCGCGCCGACCCGCTCGTCATCCGTGCCTACCTGGGCGAGGCGTAGGGGGAACCGTCATGCAATTCTTCTTCGAGGTTTTGCTGGGCGGCCTTCTGGCAGGCATCATGTATTCGCTGGTTGCGCTCGGGTTCGTGCTCATCTACAAGGCCTCGGGCGTTTTCAACTTCGCGCAGGGTGCGATGGTGTTCTTCGCTGCGATCACCTTCGTGTCGCTGCTCGAGCGCGGCGTCAACTTCTTCCTCGCGATGCTGATCACGCTGGTGGCGATGGTGCTGATCGGCATCGCCACCGAGCGGGTGGTGCTGCGGCCTCTGGTCAATCAGCCGCAGATCACGCTGTTCATGGCGACCATCGGCCTGACGTTCTTCCTGGAAGGCTTCGCGCAACTGCTGTTCGGGTCGCAGCCGCATGGACTCGAGTTGTGCACCAGCACCGAGGAGCCGCGCAGCTGTATCCGCGACGAACCGATGAGTTGGTTTTCCGATCTGACGGGCGGGATCAACGTCAGCCAGTTCGACGTGTTTTCCGCCTTCGTCGCGGCGGCGCTGGTGACTACGCTCGCGCTGTTCTTCCAGAAGACCCGCATCGGCCGGGCGCTGCGCGCGGTGGCGGACGATCACCAGGCCGCTCTGGCGATCGGCATCCCGCTGCAGCATATCTGGGCGATCGTCTGGGGGGTGGCCGGTTTCGTCGCTCTGGTCGCCGGCATGCTCTGGGGAGCGAGAAACGGCGTTCAGTTCGCGCTTACGTTTCTTGCGCTGAAGGCGCTGCCCGTACTTCTGATCGGCGGGTTCGAATCGGTACCGGGGGCGATTCTGGGCGGGTTGATCATCGGCGCCACCGAAAAGCTCGCGGAGGTGTATCTCGGACCCTATTTCGCCGGCGGCGGGATCGAGAACTGGTTTCCCTACGTATTCGCGCTGGTGTTCCTGCTGTTCCGGCCGCAGGGCCTGTTCGGCGAGAAGATCATCGAGAGGGTGTAGCGATGCTTTACCGTGAGGCGGGGCAGTTCCGCAGCAGTTATGCCGAGGACCAGCAGATCTTCCCGATCCGGCAGGACCGGATCGCCTTCGCGGTGCTGCTCGTCGTCGCGTTCCTGATCGTCCCGGTCGTCGCCAACCAGTACTGGCTTTCGGCGCTGCTGATCCCGTTCCTGATCTATGCGCTCGCCGCGCTGGGATTGAACATTCTCACCGGCTATGCGGGGCAGCTCTCGCTCGGCACCGCGGCGTTCATGGCGGTGGGCGCGTTCATGTCCTATAACTTCGAATTGCGCATTCCCGGAATGCCGATCCTGGTTTCGTTCGCGCTCGCCGGCGTGTGCGCCGCCGCGGTCGGCATCGTGTTCGGGCTCCCCAGCCTGCGCATCAAGGGCTTTTACCTGGCGGTGGCGACGCTCGCCTGCCAGTTCTTCGTGCTGTGGGCGCTGACGCGCTTCGGCTGGTTTTCCAACTACAGCACTTCAGGCGTCATCACGGCGCAGAAAATCGTGATTTTCGGATACGCGTTCGAGTCCACGCAGAGCAAGTACCTGCTCACGCTCGCGATCGTCACCGTCATGGCGCTCGCAGCGAAGAACCTGATGCGGACGGGAACGGGACGCTCCTTCATGGCCGTGCGGGACATGGACGTGGCCGCGGAAGTGATCGGCATCCCGATCATGAAGACCAAGCTCCTCGCGTTCGCGATCAGCTCGTTTTACTGCGGCGTCGCGGGCGCGCTGTACGCCTATTGCTATCTCGGCACGGTGGAGCCCGAGGCGTTCAACCTCGACCTTTCGTTCCGGATCCTGTTCATGATCATTCTGGGCGGCGTTGGCTCGATTCTCGGCTCGTTCCTCGGTGCGGCCTTCATTACGCTGCTGCCGATCTTCCTCAACGTGGGCTCCAAGGCGATCGAGGAAGCGCTGGGAATCGAGGTGTCGCACGCCATGGTGTCCAACCTGGAATTGATGATTTTCGGCGCGCTGATCGTGTTCTTCCTGATCATCGAGCCGCACGGGCTGGCGCGGCTGTGGCAGATCGCCAAGGAAAAGCTGCGTCTTTGGCCGTTCCCGCATTGAGATGGGCGAAGAAAGCCGTCTCGTCAGAGGTGGAAAGGCTATACTCAGCGTTTCATCATTTGAATCAGACGCCTAACAGTTTCCGAGGAGGGAAGTTCATGAGACAGCAAAGATTGACTTGGACGATCGCAGCCGTCCTCACGGCCAGCTTCGCCGGCGGCGCGCTGGCGCAGGCGAATGAGCAGTTCGTGCCTGCGAATGGCTACTGGGTCGGGCCCTATGCGCCGGGCGGCTCTGGGATCTTCGGCGGCATGCTGGATTACTTCAAGCTGCTGAACACCCGGGACGGAGGAATCAACGGGGTCAAGCTGACCTGGGAGAAGTGCGAAACCGAGTACAACAACGCTCGTGGCGTCGAGTGCTACGAGCGCTCGAAGAAAAAGGGTCCGACGGGCGCAACGGTGATCCACCCGCTGTCGACCGGGATCACCTACTCGCTCATCGACAAGGCGAGCACGGACCACATTCCGGTGATTTCGCTCGGCTACGGCCGCACCGACGCTTCGGACGGTCGTGTTTTCCCTTATATCTTCCCGCTGATCACGAACTACTGGTCGCAGAACACCGCCAAGATCAAGTACATCGGATCCAAGGAAGGCGGGATGGACAAGCTGAAAGGCAAGAAGATCGTGAACATCTATCACGACTCGGCCTACGGCAAGGAAACCATCGCGGTGCTGGACGTGCAGGCGAAGAAGTACGGCTTCGAGGTCACGCACATCGCCGTGCCGCATCCGGGCAATGAGCAGCAGGCGCAGTGGCTGCAGGTGCGCCAGATCAAGCCCGACTGGGTGATCCTGCGCGGCTGGGGAGTGATGAATCCGACGGCGCTGAAGGCTGCGGCGAAGGTCGGCTTCCCGCGCACCAAGATCATCGGCGTATGGTGGTCGGGAGCGGAAGAGGACGTGCTGCCGGCCGGCGACGCTGCGAAGGGCTACATTGCCGCCGGCTTCAATCTCCCCGGAACCAACTTTCCGCTGATGCAGGAGATCCAGAAGCATGTGTATGCAAAAGGGCAGGGGGAGATGGACGACAAGTCGCGCATCGGTTCGGTCTACCACACGCGCGGCGTAGTGCACGGCATCGTCACCGCAGAAGCGATCCGCACCGCTCAGGAGCGCTTTGGCAAGGGCAAGCCCATTACGGGCGAGCAGATGCGCTGGGGGATCGAGAACCTCAACATCAGCGACGCACGTCTAAAAGAGTTGGGTGCCGTGGGACTGATGTCCGCGCTCAAGGTTTCCTGCATGGACCACGAAGGCGGTGGCGGGGTGAAATTCATGCAGTGGGACGGGAAGAAGTGGAACGTCATCACCGACTGGATCGCGACCGACCAGTCGATCGTGCGGCCGATGATCGAAGCCTCTGCCGCGCAGTATGCAAAGGAAAAGAGCATCACTCCGCGCGACTGCTCGAAGGAGAAGTGAGCGTAGGTGCGTGAATCGTAGGATTGAGCGGCGGGCTGCGGCCCGCCGTTTCGTTTGGCGATCCCGAGGCAGGCCATCGAGGCGACCATGTCCGCAGTGCTGAAGCCGCAAGCCGAACCGCAGGCCTATCTGGCGGTGAACAATATCGAGGTCATCTACGACCATGTCATCCTGGTCCTGCGGGGCGTGTCGCTGCAGGTCGCCGAGGGCAGCATCGTGGCGCTGCTCGGCGCCAACGGCGCGGGCAAGACGACGACGTTGAAGGCGATCTCGAACCTGTTGCGCGCCGAGCGCGGCGACGTCACCAAGGGCCATATCACGTTCAAGGGCGAGCGCATCGACCAGCTCAATTGCTCCGAGCTCGTCAAGCGCGGTATATGCCAGGTCATGGAGGGCCGGCACTGCTTCCAGCACCTTACGGTCGAGGAGAATCTGCTGACCGGCGCGTATACCCGCGGCGGCGCTGACCTTAAAGACGACCTCGAAAAGGTGTACCGGTATTTCCCGCGGCTGAAGGAGCGCCGCAAGTCGCAGGCGGGTTATACGTCCGGCGGCGAGCAGCAGATGACCGCAATCGGGCGCGCGCTGATGGCGCGGCCGCAGATGATCCTGCTGGACGAGCCGTCGATGGGCCTGGCGCCGCAGCTGGTGGAGGAGATCTTCGAGATCGTCAAGGACCTCAACCAGAAGGAGAAGGTCAGCATCCTGCTGGCCGAGCAGAACACCAACATGGCGCTCAAGTACGCCGGCTACGGTTACATTCTGGAAAACGGTCGTGTCGTGATGGATGGCGTGGCGAAGGATCTTGCCGACAACGAGGACGTAAAGGAGTTCTATCTCGGCTTCTCCTCCGGTGAGCGCAAGAGCTTCCGCGACGTAAAGTCCTACCGCCGGCGCAAGCGCTGGCTCTAAGAAATGGGGACGTACCCCATTTTTCCTGCGGCCGCGTGAGCATCGATTTCCGTCCCGAGGATTCGGCGTTTCTCGCCGACCCGTTTCCGCTCTTGGCGAAGATGCGCGACGAAGATCCGTGCCACTGGAGCCCGCGCCTCAAGTCGTGGGTGCTGACGCGCTACGAAGACGTGAAGCGCGTCTGCGTGGGCGATCTCATGTCGTCGGACCGTCTGCGGCCGTTCTTCGAGACGCTGCCGTCCGCTGCCGCCGGACGAATCGCCTGCCTCGTTCGATACCTTTCGCTGTGGATGGTGTTTCAGGACCCGCCGGACCATACCCGGCTGCGGCGGCTGGCGAGCAAGGTATTCACGCTCAAGGCGATGCGCGCGATGCGCCCGAACGTCGAAGCCATTACCAGCCACCTGCTCGCCGAGATCGGCGAGCGCGACGAATTCGATTTCATTCCGGCCTTCGCCGGGCCGCTGCCGGCGCTCGTCATCATGGACCTGCTGGGCGTCCCGCGCGCGGAGCTCGCGCGCATCAAGCGGCTCTCCGACGACATCGCGCTCTTCATCGGCAGCTCGCGCGGCGCGGGGGAGAAGTACGCGAGCGCCGAAAGCGCGACGCAGGAGATGGCGGAGTTCTTCCGTTCGCTGATCACGATGCGCAGGGCTGCGCCGCAAGCGGATGTGCTCTCGGAGCTCGTGCACCTGGAGGACGCAGGCGATCGCCTCACCGAGGATGAGCTCGTCGCCACCTGCATCCTGCTGCTCTTTGCCGGCCACGAGACCACCACCAACCATATCGCCAACGGATTGCTCGCGCTGATGCGCTTTCCGGGTGAGCAGCGCAAGCTTCGCGCCGATCCGTCGCTGGCGCAGCGCGCGGTCGAAGAGCTGCTGCGCTACGACGGGCCGACGACCGCGCAGGGGCGCGTCGTGCAGGTCGAGCATCAGCTGCACGGCAAGACGCTGCGGCAAGGCGAGCGCGTCTTCCTGATGATCAACGCCGCGAACCGCGACCCGCGCGCCTACCCGCAGCCCGACCGGGTCGACCTCGAGCGCAACGGCGTGCCGCACCTCGCGTTCGGCTTCGGGCTGCATATCTGCCTCGGTTTTCCTCTGGCGCGGCTCGAGGGCGAAGTGAGCCTGCCGGCGGTGCTGGCGAGATTCCCCAGCATCGAACAAACCGCGGAACCGCGCTGGCTCGACTCGCTGGTGTTTCGCGGCATGAGCGAATTCCCGGTGCGCGTGACACACTAGCGTCGAGCGGGAGAACAGATGCGGTTCGGAGTCTTCTACGAGATGCAGCTGCCGCGGCCGTGGGCGCCGGATGACGAGCGGCGCCTGTTTCACGAGGCGCTCGAGCAGGTCGAGCTCGCCGATCGCCTCGGCCACGACTACGCGTGGGAAGTCGAGCACCATTTTCTCGACGAGTATTCGCACTCGTCGTCGCCGGAAGTGTTTCTCGCCGCCGCCGCGGCGCGCACGAAGCGCATCCGCCTGGCGCACGGCATCCGCCAGGTGATCCCGAACTACAACCACCCGGCGCGCACGGCCGAATGCCTCGCGACGCTCGACCTCATTTCGAACGGCCGCGTCGATTTCGGCATCGGCGAGGGCGCGACGCGGCTCGAGCTCGGCGGGTTCGGCATCAAGGCGAAGGAAAAGCGAGCGATGGCGCTGGAAGCCGCGGAGCAGATCGCCAACATGATGGTGCTCGAGCCGTACCCCGGATTCGAAGGCAAGTATTTCACGATGCCGTGCCGCAACGTATTGCCCAAGCCCGCGCAGAAGCCGCATCCCCCGATGTGGATGGCGTGCACCAACCGGGACACGATCAAGGTGGCGGCTTCGCTCGGCCTGGGCGCGCTCGCGTTCTCGTTCCTCAATCCGGCCGAAGCGCGCACCTGGTCCGAGATCTACTACGGCATCCTCCGCTCGGAGCAGTGCGTACCGCTCGGCCACAGCGTCAACGCGAATCTGGCGATGGTGTCGTCGTTCTCGATCCATCGCGACCGGGCCGAGGCGATCCGCCGCGGTCATGAAGGGTTCGAATTCTTCGGCTACGCGCTGAATGCGCTCGTCGCGCACGACACGGTGCCGGGGCGCACCAATCTGTGGGGCGAGTACCTGGAGCGGAGAGGCAACCGCACCGAGGAGTTCGTCGCGCAGAACGTGGTCGGCGCCCGCAGCTCCGGCATCGGCACCCCGCAGGACATGCGCGCGCACCTGGAAAGTTTCCAGGAAGCGGGGGTCGACCAGGTCATCTTCCTGCAGCAGGCAGGCCGCAACCGGCACGCCCACATCTGCGAGTCGCTCGAGCTGTTCGCGTCCGACGTGATGCCGGCGTTCAACGCCGACGTCGAAGCGCGCGAAGCGCGCAAGCGCGCCGAGCTAGCGCCCTACGTGGAGGCGGCGCTGGCGCGCAAGAACTGGATGAAACCGCTCGCCGCCGAAGACATCCCGATCGTGCGGGCATCGGTCGCGCAGGCGCAGATCAACCAGGCGCGCGGGGGCCAGGCGTGAGCGCCGACCCGGTCTGCCTGGTCACCGGCGGCGCAAGCGGCATCGGCGCAGCCTGCGTCGAAGCGTTCGCGGCCGCCGGCTATTGCGTGCTGCTCGGCGACCTGCAGGCCGGGAAGGGTGAAGCGCTGGCAAGGAAGCTCGGCGCGAAAGTCGTGTTCCTCGAGCTCGACGTGCGCGTCGAGGGCGACTTTGCCCAGGCCGCGGCCGCAGCGCTCGAGCGCTGGGGGCGGCTCGATTGCCTCGTCAACAACGCCGCGATCGCCGGCGTGCTCGGGCCGATCGCCGCGATTCCACTCGAGGAATACGAGCACGCATGCAGCATCATCCAGCGCAGCGTGTTCCTCGGCATGCGCGAGGCCGCGCGCGCGATGCAGCCACGCGGCAGCGGTTCGATCGTCAACATCGCCAGCATCTCGGGTCTCGCCGGCGGCTACGGGCCGCACGTCTACAGCGCGTGCAAGGCGGCGGTGGTTGCGATGACGAGATCGGTCGCGCTGGAGCTCGCCGAATCCGGAATCCGGGTGAATGCGGTGTGTCCCGGCAACATCGAGACGCCGATCCATACCGGGGTCGCCGACGAGCGCTGGGTCGAGCGGATGGCGAAGATCCGGCCGACGAAGCGCGACGACCAGGCGATCGAACGGATGGGCCTGCCGCAGGAGATCGCGGCGGCAGTGTTGTGGCTGGCGAGCGATGCGGCGAGCTACGTGACCGGCCAGGCGCTCGCGGTCGACGGCGGCCTCACCGCCGGGCTGCCGTGGCGCAAGCAGCCCGCGTTCATGCGCGAGCTGCATCTGGCGAAGAAAAAGCAGCCATGAACCGCGCAACGCAACTCAAGCTGGCGCGCGCGCTGCAAGCGCATGCGCGCGAAGGCTCGACCGCGCTCGCGCCCGAGATCTTCCGCAACCCCGTCGCGGCCTACGGCGACCCTGATCGCCTGAAGCTCGAGCGCGAGCGGCTCTACCTGCGCATGCCGCTCTTCATGACGATGTCGTGCCGCCTGCGCGAGCCGGGCGACTACATCGCCGAGGAGGTCGCCGGCGTGCCGGTGCTGCTCGTACGCGGCCGCGACGGCGTGGCGCGCGCGTTCGCCAACATCTGCCGCCACCGCGGCGCGCCGGTCGCGAGCGGGTGCGGACGCACGCGCGTGTTCTCGTGCCCGTACCACGGCTGGACCTATGCGCTCGACGGCAAGCTCGCCGGGATTCCCGACGAGCGCTCGTTCACCGGGATCGAGAAGGCCACGCACGGCCTGCTGCAGCTTCCGGCCGGGGAAGGCCACGGCATGATCTTCGTGCGCCTTGCGCCTGGCGAGTCGCTGGAAGTCGACGTCGACGACCATCTTGCCGGGCTCGGCGAGGACTTCGGCGCGTACCGCTTCGATACCTACAGTTTCTTCGCCTCGGAATTGCTTACGCCGAAGATCAACTGGAAGTTCGGCATCGACACGTTTCTCGAAAGCTATCACCTGCCGGCACTGCACCGCGCTACGGTCGCGCCGCTGATTCGCGGCAACACGGGCGCGTTCGATGCGTTCGGCGACCACAGCCGCCTGACGATGCTGCGCTACAGCTCGACCGATTGGGACGTAAAGACGGAGAGCGACTGGGACGTCCTTGCGAACATCCTGCCGATCTACCGGCTGATGCCGAACAGCATCATCGTGTTCCAGTCCGATCACCTGGAGACGTGGCGCATGCTGCCCGGGGACGCCCCGGATCGAAGCGCGGTCGAGTTCGCGCTGTATGCGCCCGAGCCGCCAGCGACCGACAAGGCGCGCGCCTACTGGCAGAAAAATTATGATCTAGCGGTGCGCACCGTGAAGGACGAGGACTTCGCGCTCGGCGAAAAAATGCAGCGCGCGTTCATGAGCGGGCTGCAGGCGGAAGTGGTGTACGGACGCAACGAGCCTGCGCTGATTCATTTCCACGAGCGGCTGCGCATTGCGCTGGCTAGTTGATTGAGCGGCGATGAAAACATTCTCTATTCCAGCAACGTTCATTTTTGCCATTGCCTTGCTTGGCCTGGCTCCGTCGACCAGCCACGCCGGTTCGAGCCCGGTGCCGAAAGCTCCCTGGCTTGTGACGTACTCCGACGGAAGCGCAAATGGATATCGTTTCTGGAGAGATTCGGAAGGCGAAGCGGCCCATTTTGAGTATTCCCCGGTTCAACCGAAAGAGAGCTCGACCGGGATGTATAGCGGCGGAGAGTCGGCGAACGGGGTCTTGAACCCAAGGCAAGTTGAGGAGGTGTGGCAACGGATCCTCCGATTGGAGTCTGATACGAAGCTGCGTGAAACCGAGCGGATGAAGGGAACAGGGGCTTTTGCTGTAAAGACTTCCGGCGGCAACCGGAAATTCATCATTAAAGACGGCCCTGCCTTGGTATCCTGGAACCAATTTCTGTCGTCTTTTCGTCGCGGCAAGCAAGGATTAATCCTGCCTCCGAAATGATGAACGGACGCTACAAGGTCTTTTGCGCGGTCGGCGACCTCGACGAGTCGCGCGCGCTGCTGACGCAGATCCGCCACCAGATCCACCAGAACCCCGAGCTTTCGTTCAAGGAAGCCGCGACCTCCGCGCTCGTCGCGACGCGGCTGGAAGAATGGGGCTTCGAAGTCACGCGCAGCATCGGCGGCCATGGCGTCGTCGGCAGGCTGAAGGCCGGCGACGGCACGCGCAGCGTGAGCCTGCGCGCGGACATGGACGCGCTGCCGATCCTGGAGGCGACCGGTGCTGCGCATGCGAGTCGCAATCCCGGGGTGATGCACGCGTGTGGACACGACGGCCACACGACCATGCTGCTCGGCGCGGCGCGCTATCTGGCGAAGACGCGGAATTTCTCCGGCACCGTGAACCTCGTGTTCCAGCCTGCGGAAGAAGCCGGCATCAATGGCGGCGCGGAGCGCATGATCGCCGATGGCCTGTTCGAGCGCTTTCCGTGCGACGCGATCTTCGGCATGCACAACTCGCCCGGCTACCCGACGGGCACGTTCATGTTCAATCCGGGCCCATCGATGTCCGCTTCCGATACCGTCAACATCACGATCCGGGGCAAAGGCGGGCATGCGTCGCGGCCGCACCTCGCCGTAGATCCGATCCTGATCGCCGGCAGCCTGGTGATGGCGCTGCAATCGGTGGTCTCGCGCAACGTCGATCCGAGGCAGGCGGCGGTCGTGACGATCGGCACGCTGCACGCGGGCACCGTGCGCAACGTCATTCCGGAAAGCGCGACGATGAGCCTGAGCGTGCGTTCGTTCAGCAACGAAGTACGCGATCGGCTGCAGCAGCGCATCACGGAGCTCGTCAACGCGCATGTACAGGGCTACGGCGGCAGCGTCGAGCTCGAATACATCCGCGGCTACCCGGTGCTCGTCAACAGTCCCGCCGAGACCGAGTTCGCGCGCCAGGTCGCCGAGGACCTCGTCGGCCCCGAGCGGACGATCTTCCCGTTCGGCACTGTCACCGGCAGCGAGGACTTCGCTTACTTCCTCGAGCACCGGCCCGGAAGCTTCGTGCGGATCGGCAACGGCGACGGCCCGATGGTGCACAGCGCGAGCTACGATTTCAACGACGCCAACCTGACGGTCGGCGCGGCGTTCTGGGCGAGACTGGTCGAGACGTACCTCGCCTAGGCGGGTGTAGGTAGCCTTAGGGCTTGAAGACCATCGCGTGGTGCGCCTTGGCCGCCTGTCGGTGGCCGTGATCGAGGGTGGCGAGAGGGAGGTCGAGAGTCTTTGCTAGATCGAAGTACAGGGCATCATAGCCCTGCAGGTGATAGCGTCGCGCAAGATCCGCGACGCGGCGCGCGGTAAACAATTCGAGGTGCACTCGAATGTCAAAACTGTCGAGATCCTCGAACGCCTGCTCCAGCTTTCCACGACTCAGAACTTTTCGCCTGTGCTCACGAAGCAGCACATGACCCATCTCGATTCCCCATTGCACGGGTACGTGGAGGATCGCACCGTCTGCGGCCACCGCACTGATCGCTGCGGCGTAGGCCGCGCGTTCAGGGGTTTCTTTGAGAAACCATGCGAGGGAAACGCTGGCGTCGAGCACCAGCTCGATCGCCATCAGCGCGCGAGTCGCTGGCCGCGGGCCTCCGCGAGCGCTTGCCCGGCCGTGCGCATTCTGCGGATCCGCTGAAGCCGACGAATGTTCGCGGCGATTCGCCTACCTGCGGCCCGCCGTTTCGCCGCAACAATTCTGCGCGAGATGATCACAGGCTCGGTTAGCTTCATCGCAATCTTTCTGTTGGTGACCGGCTACTGGGAGATGTTACTCCTCCGGGTTGCCTGCGAGCGCGGCTGTCCGCCGCTAACGGGGCGCCGCTCCAGCCCTGCCATGCAGAATCTGACATGCTTTTTCCGAGTTGAGCTCCCTTGACCTTGGTTTCTGATCCAATGTTGCAGCTGAGATTGATCCTGCTGGCGCCAGTCCTGCTCGTGCTGTGGGCCTGTGCCGCGCCGCCGGCCGGCCCGGCTCAGACGCGCGAAGGCGGGCGGGTCATCGCGGTCTACCTGGTGGCCCATGACGGACACACCGGGATTGCGGTGCCGCGCGCGGACATCCCCGCCGGGCTTTGGCCGGAGAGCCGCGATTTCCCGCAGGCCGAGTACCTCGAGGTGGGCTGGGGAAACCGCGACTACTATTACGGCCGCAACCAAGGCCTGTGGGTAACGCTGAGTGCGGTGTTGCCTTCGCCGAGCGTCCTGCACGTCGCCGGCTTTCGCGGCTCGCCGGTGGATTATTTCCGTGCGAACGAAATCGTCGAACTGGCGGTCCCGCTGGACGGCTTCGAGCGCTTAGTTCGTTACATCCACGACGCCCATCAACGCGCGGGTGCGCTGCCCGCCGCAGCATTGGGGCCGGGTCTCTATGGCGATAGCCGGTTCTACCCTGCGTGGGAGTCGTTCCACCTGTTCCGCACGTGCAATGTCTGGACGGCGCAGGCCCTGCGCGCCGCGGGACTGCCGTTCCGCGACTCGATCACGATGGAAGGGCTGATGTCTCAGGCGCGCAAGATGTAGATCGGCGCCTAGCCTTCCACCGGCACTGCGCGGCGCGGCTCGCCGACGGCCTTCGGCAGCAGCAAGCGCCCAAGGAAGCGGGACCACAGCCGCTGTGCTGGACCCGGTCTCACTTTCGCATAGAGCGGCTCGAAAACCGCGCGGGTCGCTGCGGGCAGCATCGGCAGCACGGACTCTTCGGCGGATGAAACGCCGATCATCTCTCCGATCCTCAGGATATGGCGCGAGTGCGCCGGAACCCGCTCGGTCAGCGACGCCTGCTCCTTTTCGATCAGCCGCGCGAAATTTTCGAGGTCGGGCCGGCTTTGCGAGAACCGGAATCCCATGATGCGGTAGGTCTTGGCCATGTAGGCGAGATGCAGGCGCAGCTCCTCCTGCGACAGCGGCGCGCATTGCTTCTCCACGTTTTCGAGCAGGCTGAAGCCGAAGTAAGTCTGCATCCAGGGCGGAATGCCGATCCTGTCGTGGCGCCGCTGGATTCCCTTCAGCTGTTCGCGCACTCTGCGGCTCGAGATGCCGCCGCTCGGCCTCGCTCCGGAATCGGTCACCTCGCGGATGAAGAGATCGGTCTGATAGAACGAGTTCGCCATCGAGCGCAGCGATTTGAAGCGCGGCGGAAAACGCGTATCGTGGGTGGTAATGAAATCGCGCAGCAGGAAGAAGTTGAGGTACGCGGCGATGCCAGGGCGGTAGCCGCAGCGAAACCACAGCCGGCTCACGAGATCGAGCTCGGCGGGGAAATCCGCTCCGAGCAGCGTGTTGTCGAAGCGCTCGTAAGGCGGATCGAAGCTCTGGTAGAGATCGAGGTACGCGGTCACAGCGTCCACTGTGACGGATAGGTAGGATCAATCCGGCTCATGGGTTTCAGACCCAACGCACCGACGGTTGCCTAACTGGCCGCCCCGCGCGCACCAAGAGGCGCACGCTATCCTGCATAGGGCGACTGCGCGAAGGCAAGCGGCGCAGCAACTGTGCTGCCGATCATAGCGACAAACCTGCGCCGGTTCATTCGATCACCAGGTCGGCACGTAGCAGGACGGCCTGCGGGATTGTGATGCCAAGGGTCATAGCAGTCTTTCGATTGATGACCAGCTCGAACTTCGTCGGCTGTTCGATCGGAAGGTCGGCGGGCTTCGCGCCCTTGAGCACCTTGTCCACGTACGTGGCCGCACGACGAAACAGGTCTTCGAAATTTGTCGCGTACGACATCAGGCCGCCAGCTTCAACATGGTGTTTTGCTGGATAGAGCGTGGGCAAGCCGTTGTTGGCCGCGAGCGCCACAATTCGTTCCCGGTGAAGACCGAATATCGAATCCCCGGCAAGAAGAACAGCAGCGCGTGGCAGTCTTCTTCCAATCTCGCTGTACGCTCGCGTGATGTCGTCAACTCCTCTGACCTCGAAGGGAAGAAGAGTCACGCCTAAAGCGGGGGCTGCGGACTGCAGTTTCCTCAATTCGAGCGGGTTCGAGGGGTTGAGCGGGTTGAACAACACAGCGATATGAGACGTTGAAGGAACCACTGTCTTAAGTAGTTCCAGCCGTTTGGTCACAAGATCGAAGCTGGAGTTCGATAACCCGGTGACATTTGCTCCTGGCCGAGCCAGGCTGGCAGCGAGACCACTGCCAACAGGATCGCCGGCACTTCCCATGACCACCGGGATCGTGCTCGTCGCGGTTTTCGCCGCACGGGCCGCCGGCGTGCTTGCCGTAACGAGGACGTCTACCTTGAGACGGACCAGCTCTTGTGCCAGTTTGGGAAGATCTTCTGACCTTCCTGAGGCATATCGTTGGTCAATTGCGATGTTTTGTCCTTCCAGGTATCCCAACTCTCGCAGCCCTTGTCGAAACGCAGCGAGACGGCTCGCGTCGCGTTCCGCCGAGGAAGATCCCAGAAAACCTATCCGCGAAACTTGCTTCGCTTGCTGCGCCTCGGCAGCGAGCGGCGTGGCGAGTAGCGCCCCGGCAGCGATCAGGAAGTCCCTGCGCTGGATTCGGTACATACCTCGCTTAGCTACTCGATCACGCGATCGGCGCGCAGCAGGATCGCCTGCGGAATCGTAAGACCAAAGCCTTTGTCACGTGGAGCGCTGGACTCCCACAAGATCGCCACCCGGATCGCGCTCGGGACCACCTCCTTCAGGATCTGCAACTGCTTTCCGACAAGCTCACTAGAGTAGTACGAGGTCCCTGTCACATTTCCGCCGGGGCGAGCGAGACTCACGACGAGACCACTTTCAACGGGAAAATTTCCGTTGAGCATCACTTCGAGACAGATTTTCAACCTTTCCGTCTCCCCAACGCCACTCAATGACGAGATTCTTGCCTTCCTCGTAACCGAATTTCCGCAGGGACGCAGGAAACATTTTGCGAGCCTCGTCCCCAGTTCCTGAAGCGAAGGCATCCGGGGAAAGGAATCCGATTTGGCGCACTTTCTGCGCGGGCTGCGCAAAAGAAAAAAAGGGTGCGGCGAGCAATACGCCCGTGACGACCAGGAATCGTCGACGCTGAGCCTGGCTCATGTCCCCCCTTTTGGACGAGCGTGCAGGGGAGTCTACGCCCCCCACATCTGACATGCTACGTCATGGCGCCGCCAGCACCTGGCTGCAGGCTTTCGGCAGATCGGCAAGCGTAAGGATTTTCGGCCGCGCATCCCGTTTCGGCTTGGGAAAGCGCACCTCTTGGCGGAACCAATGCGCCAAATCCTTTCCGCACCCTTCGCCGGCGGGGATCGGATTGCGAGGCGTGCAGCCGGCATCCGGACATTTCAGCGCGACGTGAAAATGATAGGTATGCCCCTCCCACGGGCGCACTTTGCGCAGCCAGCCGCGGTCGCCCGTTTCGCTGCGGCAGGCCGCCTGCTTGATCGCCGCGTTGACGAAGATGCGATCGACGTCCGGCAGCAGCGCCGCCCGGCGCAGCAACGCCAGATGCGCCGGAGTGAAGCGCTCGGGGTAAACGTCGAGCAGGTCGGGCCGCACCAGATCAACGGCCGACATCTCCTCGCGTTCGTCGACGGTCAGGCGCCTTCCCGCGGGCGCGGGCGTGAGCCAGATATCGGCCTCGAGCCCCAGCTGATGCGAGGCGTGCCCGGTCAGCATCGGTCCGCCGCGCGGCTGCGCCATGTCGCCGACGAGCAGGCCTGGCCAGCCATCCTGCTGCGCGCCGGCAGCAAGTGCCTTGATCGAGGCGACCAGCTTCGGGTGACCGAAATTGCGTCCGCGCGAGGGGCGCATGACCTGCCAGCCCGGCCCGTCCGGCGCGAGCCGTGTCGCGCCCGCGACGCAACCCTTGCCATACGCGCCGATCGCCGCGACCGGAAGCTGCGCCGGACTTGCCGGAATCGAGAACAATCTTCGCGCCGCGTTCTGCGGCAGGCTTCGCAAGACTTCCGCGCGGTGTTGGTGTTCCTCGGCGGCGTTCGATTCCGCAACAGCAGGCGGCGCGGAGAGCAGGAGAATTGGCAACGCGAGCGCCAGCGACGCGCGCTTCATGAGTTCCATATCGAAGCCGCCACCTCGACGATCAGACGCAGCTTCGCCGCCTGGTCTTTCTCCGACAGCAGATTCCCGCCCGCCACCGAGGCGAAGCCGCACTGCGGACTGAGCGCGAGGCGCTCGATCGGCACGTAGCGCGTCGCCTCGTCGATGCGCCGGCGCAGCGCATCCGGCGATTCGAGCTGCGTGCTTTTCGTGCTGACGAGGCCGAGAACGACGTGCTTCCCCGCGGGCACGTGACGCAGCGGCGAGAAGTCGCCCGCGCGCTCGCTGTCGTACTCGAGAAAGAATGCGTCCACTGGTACGTCGTTGAAGAGCCGCTCCGCCACCGGCTCGTACCCGCCTGAAGCCATCCAGCGGCTGCGGAAATTTCCCCGGCACAGATGCAGGCCAAGCGTCATCGCGGCGGGTTTGTCCGCGAGAATCCGTTGCAGCACGCGGACGTATCGCGCTGCGAGCGCCTCCGGATCGCCGCCAAGTTCTTTGACCTGCTCGCGGATCAGCGGATCGCAGAGCATCGCGAGCGGCACTTCGTCGAGCTGCAGGTAGCGGCAGCCGGCCGCGCCGAGCTCGGCGATCTCCGCGCGGTACACCTCGACGAGATCGTTCCAGTAGACCTCTTCGTCCGGATACACGCTGCGGTCGGCCGGCGCCTGAAAGCGGAAGAAATGAAACGCGCTCGGCGCCGGCAGCGTGATCTTCGGCGTGCGCCGCGTCAGCGACGCGAGGCGCCGATACTCGTCCAGCGCGATCGGCGCCCGCCTTTGCATGCGCTGGCAGGCAAAGCAGGTCGGCCATTCGTAGCGTCCGCCTTCGGCGTCGCGGAACTGGAACGCCGAGGGCTCGAGCCGAAAGCCGCCCGTACGCTCGAAGAAAAACCCGAACCACGAGCTGCGCCCGAGCTCGCCGTCGGTGATCGATTGCAACCCGACTTCCTCCTGCAAGCGGATAGCGCCGCGAATCGCATCGGCGAGTGCGGTCTCGTAATCGTCCGCGCGGATCGCGCCTGCGCGGTACTGCTGGAAGGATTTCTTCAGTGCATCCGACCGCAGCAGGCTGCCGATATGTTCGGCGTGAAACGAGGGCGGCACGGGCTCAGGCGGCGCGTTTCGGCGTGTCGTCACGGATAAGCACCGCTGCAGGCAATCCGTACCCAGAAGCCGCAGAAAACCGGCGACCCACCGTCATTCGGCCACGCTATCACAAGAGCATGTGCTCCGCCTCCGGAAACCGCGACGTCACCGGGAGGGCGTGACTTTTCCCGTTGAACGCTATCATTCCCTCGTGATCCCTCTCGTGATCGACACGAACATTTTGGTCGGGCGCTCCTGCGCGCAGGCGGTGCTGCGCGCAGCGTGCTTCGCTGCTGTCTGACGGGGGGATACGAGCCACTCATCGGCGCCGCGTTGTTCGCGGAGTACGAAGAGTTGATCTCAGCTGATGCAAACGTACCTTGCCTAGGTTAGCAGACTACTGAATCACCTTACTTGCCCGTGTCAGTATTGATTGAGGAATCGTGATCGCAAGCGCCTTGGCGGTCTTTAGGTTGATCACGAGCTCGAACTTCGCCGCCTGCTCGATGGGTAGATCTGCGGGATTGGCACCTTTCAGGATCTTGTCCACATAGGTTGCGGAGCGACGGACTTGATCTTCGTAGTCTGCCGCGTAACTCATTAGTCCCCCAGCTTCGGCATGCATCCGCGCTCCGAACATTGTTGGGAGTCGGTGCTTTACTGCGAGCTCTGCTAGTTGATGCGGGGTGGTAAAGAAAGGGGATCCCGCAATGACGAGGACTGCATCGGCTCGCTCACGCACCATGGCCGAAAAGGCGTCCTCGAAGTCATCCGGACTTCGCACGGGCAGAGACTGAACTCGTATCCTTAAAGCCGAGGCGGCCGAATTGACTGCCTGCATTCCCGGTCCGTGCGAGGGCGTCGCTGGGTGCCACAAGACGGCAATGCGAGTTGCGCGGGGAACCGCTTGTATAAGGAGCTCCAATCCCTTGGCAGTGAATTCGGACTGCATCAAAGCGAGCCCAGTGATGTTGCCGCCGGGTCGCCGCAGGCTCGCCACGTGGCCCGACCCGACAGGATCGGCATGGATCGCAAAAACGATCGGAATCGTTGCAGTCGCCTTCCTTGCGGCCTCCACTTGGATTGAGCTCGGCGCGAAGAGGACGTCCGGCCTGAGGCCGACCAACTCGGCTGCGAGTTCGTGCAGCCGATCGAATTTTCCTTCCGCCCACCTGTACTCGATGAGGATATTCGAACCTTCCACCCAGCCGCGTTCACGGAGCCCCTGGCGAAACGCTTCGCGAATGGCCAGGCCCTGAGGGGTGGACCCTGAGTTTCCCAGATAACCGACCCGGTACACTTTCGGCGCTTGCTGCGCCTCCGCGACAAGCGACCCACAGAGCAGCGCGCCAGCCGCGATCAAGACCCGCCTGCGGCGAAATTGACTCATATCGTAACTACGAAAGCCAGCGCTTGCGCCGGCGGTAGCGCTTGACCTCGCGATACGACTTGCGGCTGCCGACCTCGTTCAGGCCGAGATAGAACTCCTTGACGTCCGAGTTCTGCGCCAGCACGTCGGCCTTGCCCTCGAGCACGATGCGGCCGGTCTCGATCACGTAGCCGTGGTCGGCGAGCGCGAGCGCCATGGTCGCGTTCTGCTCGACGAGCAGCACTGCGATCCGCTCGGCCTCGACCAGCCGGCGCACGATGCCGAAGATCTCCTCGACCAGCATCGGCGCAAGCCCGAGCGAAGGCTCATCGAGCATCACGAGCTTCGGACGCGACATCAGGCCGCGGCCGATCGCGAGCATCTGCTGCTCGCCGCCCGAGAGGTAGCCCGCCTGCTGCCCGCGGCGCTCCTTCAGCACCGGGAAGTACGTGTATACGAGATCGATGCCCTGGCGGACGCTGCGCAGCTCGGTGACCGTGTGACCGCCGGCCACCAGGTTTTCCTCGACCGTGAGGTGCTCGAACACCCGCCGGCCCTCGAACACCTGCACGATGCCGCGCGTGACGATGTCGTGCGGCGGCAGCCGGTCGATGCGCTCGCCGCCGAACTCGATCGATCCCTTGACGACCTCGCCGCGCTCGGCGCGCAGGATCCCCGAGATCGCCTTCAGCGTCGTGGTCTTGCCCGCGCCGTTGGCGCCGAGCAGCGCCGTGATCCGGCCTTCGGGGACCTCGATCGAGACCCCCTTCAGCACCAGAATCACGCCGTCATAGACGACTTCGACGTTATTGAGCGACAGCAAAAATGGGGTACGTCCCTATTTTCAGGCGCCGCTCGCGAGCATCTTCTTCAGCAGCGTCGGATAGGCCTTGAACCATTCGGTCGCCTTGACCCACTTGCCGCCCTTGGCCTGGAAGACCTGCACCCATCCGCCGCCTTCGTGGTCGACGGCGTTGATCTCGAGCGGCGGCACGAGCCCGCCGAGCGTAAAGCCCTTGATCTTCTCGAAGCCGAGCTTCACGTCGTGCGGCGTGATGTTGGTGCCGCCCTTGGCCTTGACCGCGTTGCGGATCGCCTCCACGTGCACGGCCGCGATCAGCACGCCGCGGTTGTAGAACACCGTCGAGGACATCTCCTTCGGTGCGGGCTTGCCCTGCTTCTTGTACATCTCGGTGATCTCTTTCAGCACCGGGTAGTCGCTGCCGACGCCGGCGAACTGGATGCCGTAGTAGCCCTCGGCAGTCGCCCAGCCGCCGGCTGCCGTGATATCGGCCTCCGACGCGCCCCAGACGAAGCTGACCACCTTCGACAGCGGATAGCCGACCCGCTTCAGTTCCTTGATCGAAACCGACGGCGAGCGGCCGAACAGGTGCGCGATCACGAAATCGGGCTTGAAGCGCTGCGCGATGTCGAGCGCCTGCGCACCCATCTCCACGCCCGGCGGCGGCACCGCGAACGTGCGCATCTCGAAGCCCTCATCCTTCGCCAGCGCCTCGAGCACCGGCAGCGGCTCCTTGCCTGCCGGGTTGTCGTAGAACAGGTACGCGATCTTCTTGCCCTTGAGGCTGCCGCCCAGCTTGTCCTTTGCGAACTGCACTGCGCCCGCGGCCTGCGACCAGTAGCTCGCGGCGATCGGGAAGATGTACGGGTACCGGTCGCCGTTGGCTGCCGCCGCCGCGCCGAAGCCGGGCGACGTGCCGGCGATCTTGTCCTCGGTCAGCCGCTGCGTCAGCGCCAGCGTCTGCGGCGTGCCGTACAGCCCGATCAGCACCGCACCTTCCTTCTTGTGCCGCTCGTAGGATTCGACCGCGGACGGCACCTTGTATTCGTGATCGATCTCGACGGCCTTGATCTTCGCACCGCCGACGCCGCCCTTGGAATTCACCAGCGCGATGTAGTCGTGATAGCCCGGGCACAGAAACACGCCGACGGTCTGCGTCGGCCCGGTGCGGTCGCACTGCAGGCCGATGACGATATCCTTTTGCGCAAGCGCGGTCGTCGATAGCGCGAGCGCCGCCGCGCCAACGAGCGTGGCGCCGAGTCTCCTGAAATTTGCAAGCATGGTGAAGCCCCTCCTCCTTTGTCGGCCCCAAGTCAATAAGAGAACGGCCAGATCCGGAAATAGCTCCGGATGTTGCGCCAGAGCCGGTTGAGGCCTTCCGGCTCGAGCACCAGAAACACGATGATAAGCCCGCCGAAGACGATCAGGCGCAGGTTCGGGATCAGGTTGTTGATGTCGGTGTCGCCGAACAGGTCGGCGCCCCAGCTCGCCATGCCCAGCCGGATCGCGATCGGCAGCAGCGTGACGAAGATGGCGCCGAAGATCGAGCCGAGGATCGAGCCCAGCCCGCCGATGATGATCATCGCCAGGTAGTCGATCGAGGTGACGAGCGTGAACTGCTCGTAGTTGGCGATGCCGAGGTAGTAGGTGTAGAGCACGCCCGTGACCCCGGCGTAGAACGAGCTGATCGCGAACGCGAGCAGCTTGTAGCGGAAGATGTTGATGCCGATGATCTCGGCGGCGATGTCCTGGTCGCGGATCGCGATGAACGCGCGGCCGATGCGGCTGCGCACCAGATTGAGCGTGCCGACAATCGCGAGCACGGCGAAGAACAGCAGGAACCAGTAGAGCTGGAACTGGGTTTTCAACTGGGTGCCGAAGAACGTCGGCCGCGGCACCTCGATCGAAGCCTGTACGCCGCCTGAAATCCACGGCACGTGGTTGATCGTCCATTCGATGATCAATTGCCCGGCGAGCGTCGCGATCGCCAGGTAAAGGCCCTTGATGCGAAGACTCGGGATGCCGACGACCGCGCCGATCGCGGCGGCCATGATCCCGCCCGCCGGCAGCGTGACCCAGAACGGCAGGTCCAGGCGCACTGCGAGATTGGCCGCGGTGTAAGCGCCGACCGACATGAACGCGGCGTGCCCGATCGAGATCTGCCCGGTGTAGCCGACGAGGATGTTGAGGCCCAATGCGCCGACCGTCGCGACGAAGATCAGGTTGATGATCGAGATGTAGTACTCGTGCAGCACGAACGGCGCGATGCACATCGCGAGCGCGATCGCTGCGACCGTCCAGCGCGCGACCGGCAGCGGGTACAGCGCCATGTCGGCCGCGTAGGTCGTCTTGTAGTAGCCGCTCTCGCGATGAAACACCCGGGCTCTCCTGGCTAGATCCGCTCGATGCGCTGCTTGCCGAAGATGCCGTAGGGCCGGATCATCAGCATCAGGATCATCAGCAGGTACGGCGCGAAGTCCTTGGTGCCGCCGCCGACCAGCGGATCGAGGTAGCCGG
>Ga0209382_10003645_pt1 | contig 21196 bp, 16 predicted proteins | sample SoiMetdeltSBSDD5_FD_187599 | JGI IMG/M metagenome (GOLD analysis project Ga0209382, IMG submission 187599) | Bulk soil microbial communities from a Populus tree surrounding site in Tennessee, USA - Soil MetaG P. deltoides SBSDD5 (SPAdes) (version 2) | ecosystem: Environmental > Terrestrial >... | reverse complement strand
GCCCGTGCCGAGCAGCGCGTCCACGGCCACGTCCGCCCGCGCCGCCGCCGCGCGCAGGCGCGCCCAGCCCGCGTCGTCCACGACCTCGACGAGCGCGCCGCCCGAGCGCTCTAGCACGCCCATGTGCAGGCGTGCGTCGCCCCGCACCTCCGCCCGCGCGCCCAGCAGGAACACGGAGGGCTCGAGGTCGAGGAGATGGCGGGCGATCACGAACCCGTCGCCGCCGTTGTTGCCGCGTCCGCACAGGACGAGGGGCCGCCGCGCCTGCGGATACCGGGCCCGCAGGGCGCGGGCCACCGCCGCCCCCGCGTTCTCCATGAGGACGGCGCCGGGGAGGCCGATCTCCTCGATGGTGCGGCGGTCGGCGTCCCGCATCTGCGCCGCCGTCAGCACCGGTCTCATCCGGAGATGCTATCCGACGCGAGCGGAACGGACCAAGTAGACGATCACGAGCATGGCCGCGAAGGCCCAGCGGTAGTAGACGAAGGGCCGGTAGTCGCGCGTGCGCACGTAGGCCAGGAGGACGCGGATGGCCAGCAGTCCCACGATGCCGGACACCACGATCCCGAGCAGCACGATGTAGCCGTGAGACGCCCCCATCAGGCTCGGCACCTTGTGCAGGGCCGCCCCCAGCGTGATCGGCGTGGCCAGGAGGAAGCTGAAGCGCGCCGACTCCTCCCGCCGGTAGCCCAGGAAGAGGGCCATGCTGATGGTCGCCCCCGAGCGCGAGACGCCGGGGACGATCGCGAGCGCCTGCGCGCAGCCGATGAGGAGGGCGTCGCGCAGGGTGACGGTGCGGGCCTCTCCGGCCGCGGACGCGGCACGGCGGTCCGCGACCAGGAGCACGGTGCCCACGACGGCCATGGTCGCCGCGATGAGGAGGGGCGAGCGGAAGGTCGTGTCCGCGAAGTCTTCGAGGGCGAGGCCGGCGATCGCGCCGGGCACGGAGGCCAGGGCGAGGAGCCACAGGAGCTTTCCCTCTCCCTCGAAGGGCCGGCCCCGGAAAAGGCCCTGGAAGGCCGCCATGATGATGCGCGCCCAGTCCCCCGCGAACGCGTAGAGCACGGCGGCCAGCGTCCCGACGTGGAGGGCCACGTCGAAGGCGAGCCCGGGGTCGGGCCAGCCCAGGAGCCAGGGCGTCACCACGAGGTGGGCGGAGCTGCTGATGGGAAGGAACTCGCCCAGGCCCTGCACGATGCCCAGGACGACGGCCTGGAACGTGGTCACGTCCGCGCCTGGGTTCATCTCGTGGGTCCTCGTCGATAATAGGCAGGCAATGGGCTTCTACGCCTCCGTCAACGGACAGATCACCCCGGCCGAAGAGGCGCGGGTCTCCGTGCTGGACAACGGGTTCACGTTCGGCGACGCCGTCTACGAGACGCTGCGGACGTACGGGGGCCGGCCCTTCCATCTCGACCGGCACCTCGAGCGGCTGCGGCGCTCGGCCCAGCGCCTCGCCATCCCCGTGCCCGCCGGCGACGCGATCGCGCGCGATCTGGACGCGCTCCTCGCGCGGGCCGCCAATTCCGAATCGTACATCCGGATCATCGTCACGCGGGGACGCGGCGACATCTCTTACCACTTCGAGCGCGTGCAGGGTCCGACGGTCGTCATGGTGGTCAAGCCCCATGCGCCGTTCCCTCCCGCGTACTACACGAACGGGATCGCGGTCATCCTCTCGTCCGTGCGCCGCAACTCTCCGCAGTCCCTGGACCCCGCGATCAAGTCCTGCAACCTCCTCAACAACATCCTGGCCATGCGGGAAGCGCAGGCGAAGGGCGCCTTCGAGCCGATCATGCTCAACGAGATCGGCGAGCTGGCGGAGACGGCGAGCGCGAACGTGTTCCTGGTCAAGGAGGGCAGCCTGCTCACGCCGCCCCTGGACGCGGGGATCCTGCCCGGAGTGACGCGAGCCGTCGTGCTGGAGCTGGCGGCCGGGCTGTCCCTGCCCGTGCGGGAAGAGCCGGTGGCGGTCAAGGACCTGCTCGCCGCGGACGAGGTGTTCATCACGAGCACGCTGAAGGAGGTCCTGCCCGTGACGCTCGTCGACGGGCGGCCCGTGGGCGCGGGGCGTCCGGGGCCGGTGACTCTCCGCCTGCTCGCGGCCATCCGGGAGTACGCGCCCGGGCACGCGCGCTGATCCCTAGCCGGCGCGCGGGTCCTTGCGCGCGAGCAGCCAGCCGGGCAGGAACAGCAGGACGCCCGCCAGCATCATGCGCAGCATCGCGATCGTGGACGGCGTGCCGAAGAAGGCCGTCGCCGCCACCAGGGTCACGACCAGGCCGGTGACCTGGAGGAGCCGGCCCAGGCCGTAGCGGATCCAGGGCCAGGCCGCGTGCTTCCTCAATCGCGCGTCCAGCCCGTGCGGCGGAACCAGCGGCTCACGTCCTCGCGGGGCACGCGTACGCGGGTGGGACGGCCGTGCGGACACGACGCGGGCTGGCGCGCCGACCACAGGCCGGTGACGATGGCGCGCATGGCGTCGGGGGCGAGCGGCTGGCCCGCCCGCGCCGCGGAATGGCAGGCCAGGGTGGCCGCGATGCGATCGCGGGCGCCGGAGACGGCCCAGTCCGCGGATTCGCGGTCGACGAGCTCGCTGAGAAGGGCCTCCAGCGCGGTGCCGGGATCCCGCCCCCCGAGGACGGCGGGCACGGCGGCCACCCGCACGGCGTCGCCCCCGAACGGCTCCGCGTCGAACCCGAGATCCCGCAGCGTCTCCCCGTGGGCTTCGAGCCCGGGACGCAGGCGCGGGGGCAGCGTGACCACCAGGGGCACGAGCAGGATCTGCGACTCCACCGCATGGCGCTCCAGCCCGTCCACGATGGCCTCGAAGCGCACGCGCTCGTGCGCGGTGTGCTGGTCGACGAGGATCAGGTCCTCGCCGTCCGTGACCACGATGTAGGTGTGGCGATGCTGGCCGAGCACGGTGGGCGGCGCCGCTTCCAGCAGAGCCGGGTGTGGCGGGGGCTCCCCCACCATCGGCTCCGTCGGCCACTCCGCATCGGCGGCCAGCGAGGCTCCGCTCGGCCGGAATTGGCTCCAGGACGCGGCCGTCGCCCCGGCCGCGGCCGACATCGCTTCCCGGTCCGCGGAGAGCGCGACCCGCGGCGCCGCGCTGCGTGCCCCCGCGGCGAGCGCCTGTCGCACCGCCTGCTCGACCGCCGCCCACACCGTACGCGCCTCCGCGAAGCGCACCTCCGTCTTCGCGGGATGGACGTTGACGTCGACCATGTGCAGGGGCACGTCCACGAACAGCAGCACCTCCGGACGCGGATCGCGCACGCCGGTGGCGCGATAGGCCTCCGTCACCGCGCGCGCGATGGCCCGGTCGCGCACGGCCCGGCCGTTCACGAACAGCCGCTGCGACGGGCGCGGCGCCGCGGACGAGGGCGGGCGCGCGAAGCCGCGCACCTTCACCCAGGCCTGGCCCCCTTCCACGGGCACGAGGTCGTCCGCGTAGGCCGCACCGAAGACCTGATGCACGCGGGCGTAGAGACCGTCCACGGGCGGAGCCTGGATCACGCTGCGGCCGCCGGAGGTGAGCGAGAAGCCGACATCCGGCCGTCCCAGCGCGAGCAGCGTGAGCGCCTCCGCCACGTGCGAGGCCTCCGTGCTCTCCGCGCGCAGGAACTTCCGGCGCGCGGGCACGGCCCCGAAGAGGTCGCCGACTTCCACCGTCGTGCCGCGCGGGTGCCCGGTGTCGCGCACGTGCACGAGCTGCCCGTGCCGCACCTCGACCTCCGTGCCCCCGGAGGCCCCCGCCTCCGCCGTGCGCAGGACGAGGTGGGAGACGCTGGCGATCGAGGGCAGGGCTTCCCCGCGGAACCCGTGGGTGGCCATGCGCTCGAGGTCGCCCAGCTCGCGCAGCTTCGAGGTGGCGTGGCGCTCCAGGGCGCGGCGGGCGTCCTCCGCTCCCATGCCGTGGCCGTCGTCGCGGACGCGGATCCTCTCCTTGCCTCCCGCCTCGATCTCGACGCTGACCTTCGCCGCCTCCGCGTCGAGGGCGTTCTCGACCAGCTCCTTGACCACCGAAGCCGGCCGCTCCACCACCTCGCCCGCGGCGATCTTGTTGACGAGATCGTCGGGGAGCCTCTGGATTCGGCTCACGGCCGACTTCTCAAATCCATTGCTTCTTGCGGAACACCCACCACAGCCCGGCCGTCACCGCGCCCATGATGATCCACACGAAGAGGTACCCGAACTTCCAGTGCAGCTCCGGCATGTGCTCGAAGTTCATCCCGTACACGCCGGTGATGACGGTGAGGGCGGCCATGATGGCGCCGATCACGGTGAGGCGCTTCATGGTCTCGTTCAGGCGGTTGCTGACCGCGCTGAGATACGCCTCCATCGTGCTCTGCACCATGTCGTGGTACGAGGCGGACGCCTCCACGATGCGGTAGAGGTTGTCGTAGATGTCGCGGAAGTAGACGGCGGCGCGCGGGTTGATGATCTTCACGTCCGCGCGGGCCAGGCGGTTGATGATCTCGCGCTGGGGCAGGCACAGCCGCCGCAGCTGCATGATGTCCTTCTTGAGGACGAAGATCTGGTCCAGGGTGTCCTTGCTGGGGTTCTCGAAGACCTCCACCTGGATGAGCTGGATCTTGTCCTCCAGCGCGTCGAGGCTCGGGAAGTAGTGGTCGAACATCTGGTCGAGGATGTGGTGCAGGAGGAAATCGCAGCCCTTGGGAAAGGCGTTCTCGATGTCCTTGCTGCACTGGTCGCGGATGGAGCTGATCGAGCGCATGGGCCCGTTGTGGTGGGTGACGAGGTAGTTCGGGCCCAGGAAGACGTCCAGCTCGCGGGTGATGAACTGGTCGGTGGGCGCGTCGAAGCGCATGCCGTGCACGATCACGTAGAGGTACGTGTCGTAATCGTCCAGCTTGGGATGATGGACCTCGGCCAGCGTGTCCTCGATGGCGAGGGGATGGAAATGGAACGGGTCCTCGAGGATCGACGATTCCTTGATCGTCGGGTCCTCGAGGTCGATCCAGTGCAGCGTCCCTTCCGGGGCGTCCTTCAGGCTCTCGGGCGTGAACTCGTCCTTGCGCTCGATGTGCCCGCCGACGCACCGGAAGTAGGTCAGCATCCGCGAGCGGAGGTCAGTCGCCGACGGGCTTTTCGAGCTGGGCCTGGGCGGCGGCCAGGCGGGCGATGGGCACCCGGTAGGGCGAGCAGGACACGTAGTCGAGCCCCGCGGAGTGGAAGAAGCGGATCGACGACGGATCGCCACCGTGCTCGCCGCAGACCCCGATCTTCAGCGACGGCTTCACCCCCCGTCCCTTCTTCACCCCGATGTCGACGAGCTGGCCCACCCCGCCCGCGTCGAGGGAGACGAACGGGTCCTTCTCCAGGATCCCGTGCTCCTGGTAATAGCCCAGGAACTTGCCCGCGTCGTCGCGGCTGAGCCCGAATCCCATCTGGGTGAGGTCGTTGGTGCCGAAGGAGAAGAAGTCCGCCTCCTTCGCGATCTCGTCGGCGGTCAGGGCCCCGCGCGGGACCTCGATCATGGTGCCCACCAGGAACTCCACGCCGGACGGGTTGTCGCCCAGCACCTCCTTCGCGGTGTCGAGCACGATCTTCTTCTGGCGGCGCAGCTCCTCGACGTGGCCGACGAGCGGGATCATGACCTCCGGCTTCACCGGCGTGCCCTTCTTGGCCACCTGGGCCGCGGCCTCGAAGATCGCGCGCGCCTGCATGCGCGTGAGGTCGGGATAGGTGATGCCCAGGCGGCAGCCGCGGTGGCCGAGCATGGGGTTGAACTCGTGCAGCTCCTCGACCGCGCGCAGGGTCTCGCTCACCTTCGCGATCTTGGCCCGGTTCTTCTTTTCGCCCTGCGCGCGCAGCGTGGCCACCTGGACCATGAGGTCCTCGCGCTTGGGGAGGAACTCGTGCAGCGGCGGGTCCAGGGTGCGGATGGTCACAGGCGTGCCGTGCATCTCCTTGAAGAGGCCGGCGAAGTCCGCGCGCTGCATGGGCAGCAGCTTCTTCAGCGCGGCCTGGTAGTCCTTCATGTAGCGGCCGTACTCCTTCTGGACCTTGGCCATCTCCTTCTTGATCTCGACCGCCTGCGAGCCCTTGGCCTCGGCCAGGCGCTCCTTGAGCTTCGCGGTGAGGTCGAGGCCCTTCTGGCCGCGGGCGGCGGACATGATCATCTTCACGACGTGCGGCAGCCGGTCCTCCGCGAAGAACATGTGCTCGGTGCGGCACAGGCCGATGCCGCGCGCGCCGAAGGCGAAGGCGACCTTGGCGTCGCGCGGGATGTCCGCGTTGGCGCGGATCCCCAGGCGCCGGATGTCGTCCGCCCAGCCCAGCAGCTTCTCGAACTTGCGATACAGGGACGACTTCTCCGCCTTGAGGGTGCCGTTCACGACCTGAAGGACTTCCGACGGGCTGGTCGGCAGCTCCTCGAGGATCACCTCCCCGGTGGATCCGTCGATCGAGATGGGGTCGCCTTCCTTCAACGTCCGCCCCGCGACCTTGAGCGTCTTGCCCTTGGCGTCGATGTGCAGCGAGCCCGCGCCCACCACCGACGGCTTGCCCATCTGGCGGCCGACCACCGCCGCGTGCGAGGTCATGCCCCCGGTCGCGGTGAGGATGCCCTGGGCCACGCTCATCCCGTGGATGTCGTCCGGCACCGTCTCCATGCGCACGAGGACGACGCGCTTGCCCTTGGCCGCCTGCGCGACCGCATCGTCGGCGGTGAACACGCACGCGCCCGTGGCCGCCCCCGGCGAGGCGGGCAGTCCCTTGGCCGCGATGGCCGCCTTGGCCCGGGCCTTGAGGTCGAAGATCGGGTGCAAGAGCTGGTCGAGTGACTGAGGCTCGACCTTCCCGACCGCTTCCTTCTGGGTGAGGATGCCCTCGTCCACGAGGTCCACCGCGATGTGCACCGCGGCCACGCCCGTGCGCTTGCCGTTGCGCGTCTGCAGCATGTACAGGGTGTTGTCCTGGATGGTGAACTCGAAGTCCTGGATGTCCTTGTAGTGCCGCTCGAGGCGCGTGGTGATCTCGCGGAGCTGGCGGTAGGCGTCCGGCATCACGTGCTCCAGCTCGGAGATCGGCCGCGGCGTGCGGATGCCCGCCACCACGTCCTCGCCCTGCGCGTTCTGCAGGAACTCGCCGTAGAACTCCTTGGCGCCCGTCGAGGGATTGCGCGTGAAGCCCACGCCGGTGGCGGAGCTGTCGCCCATATTCCCGAACACCATGCTCTGCACGTTGACCGCGGTGCCGAGGTTGGCCGGGATGTCGTTCAAGCGGCGGTAGGTGACGGCGCGCGGGTTCATCCAGGACCGGAACACGGCGTCGCGCGCGCCCGCGAGCTGCTCGCGCGGGTCCTGCGGGAACGGCTTCCCCGTCTCCTTCTGCACGACCGACTTGTAGCGCTGGATCACCTCGTCGAAATCGCTCTCGCCGAGGTCGAGGTCGGCCTTGGCCCGCTTCTTCGTCTTCACCGCGTTGAGCTCGTGGTCGAAGCGCTCCTTGTCGATGCCGAGCACTACGTTGCCGTACATCTGGATGAAGCGGCGGTACGAGTCCTTGGCGAAGCGGCCGTTGCTCGTCTTGGCCTTCAGGCCCTCGACCGAGCGGTCGTTGAGGCCGAGGTTGAGGATGGTGTCCATCATCCCCGGCATCGAGAACTTGGCGCCGCTGCGCACGGAGACGAGGAGCGGGTCCGCCGAGTCCCCGAGCTTCTTGCCCATGAGCGACTCGAGCTTGCCGAGGTTCTTCTCGATCTCCTTCTCGATCTCGGGGGTGAGGGAGCCGCCGCGCTCCTGGTAGAGGTTGCAAGCGGCGGTCGTGATGGTGAACCCGGGCGGGACGGGCAGGCCGGCGTTCGTCATCTCGGCCAGGCCGGCGCCCTTGCCGCCGAGGGTGTCCTTCATGTCCTTGTTGCCGTCCGCCTTGCCGCCGCCGAAGAAGTAGACGTATTGAGCCAAAGCCTTAGCCTCCAAGTTTCGAGATGTCCGCGATGCGATAGAACAGCGAGAGGGCCTGCGAGAGCAGGCCGAGACGATTGGCGCGAAGCCGCGGGTCCTCCGCCATGACGTGCACGTCGTCGAAGAAACGGTCCACCGGCCCGCGCAGCCCGCTCAGGGAGCGCAGCCGGGATTCGTAGCCGCCGTCCACCCCGCGAAGTTTGGCGACCGCCGCGTGCAGGTCGCGCTCCGCCGACTCCTGGAGCAGCCCCGTGTCAACGTCCGCGGGGGCCTGGCTTCCGAGGATGTTCTTGGCCCGCTTGAAGGCGACGGCGAGGGCCTCGAAGTCCTCCGTCGCCTCCAGGCGGACGCGATGGAGGGCCTGCAGGCGGCTCCAGGCCTCGCGCGGGTCGTCCAGCGCGTCCGGCTCGCGCGCGCCCAGGACGGCTTCGACTTCGTCGGGGGCGAAGCCGCGCGCGGTGAAGACATAGCGGAGCCGCTCGACGAAGAACGTCTCCAGGTCGCGGACGACGTCCGCTTCCGGCCGCTTGAGCTTTCCAGTGTAGCCGGCCACCGCCACCGTCATGAGCGTGCGCAGGCTCGGCCGCTTTGCCGTCTCGTCCGTCTGCCAGAAATCCAGCAGGATCCGCACCGCGCCCTGCGCCGCCCGGCGCAGCCCGTAGGGATCGCTGCTCCCCGTCGGCACCAGGCCGAGGCCGAAGTACCCGGCCAGCGTGTCCAGCTTGTCCGCCAGCGAGACGGCCCCGAACACCGTCGCGTCGCCGCCGGTGAAGACACGGGCGGGCGCGCTGTCTTCCTCGATCGAGACCGGATGGTAGTGCCAGCGCACGGCCTCCGCGACGTTGGCCTGCGGATGGCCCTGGGCGCGCAGGTAGATCCCGCCCATCACACCCTGCAGCTCCGGGAACTCGCGCACCATCAGCGTCGTGAGGTCGGCCTTGGCGACGAGGGCGGCCTCGCGCGCGGTCTCGCGCTCGGTCGTGGTGAGGATGCCGAGGCCCTCCCCCATCGTGTCGACGAGGCGCACGAGCCGCCGGGCCTTCTCTTCATAGGTGCCGAGCCCCTGGTGGAAGGTGACCCCCGCAAGGTCCTTCACGCGATCGGCGAGCGGCCGCTTCATGTCCTCGGCGAAGAAGAAGGCGGCGTCGCGCAGACGCGCGACCACGACCCGCTCCATGCCGCGCACCATCTCCGCTTCCGCCGCCCGCTCGCCGTTGGTGAGGGCGGCGAAGCGCGTGACGAGCGTGCCCTCGCCGAGCGGGATGTACTTCTGGTGATGCACGAGCACCGTCTGCAGCACCTCCGTCGGCAGCTTCCTGAACTCCTCCGGGATGCGGCCGAAGACCACGGTCGGCCACTCGACGAGGTGCTTCCATTCCGCGAGCAGGTCGAAATCGCTGAGCCCGGCGCCCGCCACCGGCGCGAGCTGGCTCTGGATCATCTCTTCCCGCCGGGCGGGATCGGCGATGACGCGATGCTCTTCGAGGCCTCTCCGGAGGTCCTCCCACGATTTCACGCGGAACGGCTTCCCGGCCTGTCCCGGAGGCAGGAAACGATGGCCGTGAGTCAAGTCGCCGCTCTCCACGATGGCGCGGCCCTGGGCGCCCTTTTCCGCCTCGTAGACTCTGAACGGCACCACCTGTCCGTCGAGCAGGGCCACCAGCCAGCGGATGGGGCGGCCGAAGGGGAACGTGCCCCTGCCGTCCTCGAGCCAGGCGTCCCAGCTCATCCGCTTGGGAAAGGCGAGGCCGCGCAGCAGCGACGTGATGGCTCCGGGCAGAACCTCGCGGGCATCGCGGCCGGCCGTGCGCTTCACGAAGAGAAGGTTCAGTTCCGCGGGCGCGGACGGGTCCTTCGGCGCCTGCTGGAGCTGATCGACGGCGACGGCGTTCTTTTTGGCGAATCCGGTGGCCGCTCCCGTCCAGGCGCCGGCCGCGTCGCGTGCGACCTTGAGCGAAGGGCCCCAGACCTTGTCCTCGCGATCGGGCTGGCGCGCGTCGATCTTTCCCGTGACGATGAGACGCCGCGGAGTCGAATAGGACGCGACGGCCTGCGGGCCCAGATGCTCGCGAGCCGCGATCTCGGCGAAGCGAACGCGCATCTGCTCGGCCAGGCCGGGCAGCCAGGACGCCGGCATCTCCTCGACGCCGATCTCCAAAAGAAACTCAGGCACGTGGCACCCCGGCGGGAGTGTCACCTTTTGCCGCAGATCCCTCGGCATCGAGCCCGACATACCTCTGCGCGACGGCGCAGGCCAGCTTGCGAATGCCCAGGATCATGCCCGCACGCTGGCTCACCGAGATGGCCCCACGCGCGTCGAGCACGTTGAACGCGTGCGAGGCCTTCAGGGTCCAGTCGTACGCGGGCAGCACGACCCGCGCGTCCTTCCCGCCCCGCGCATCCTTCGTGTCGAGGAGGCGCCAGCCTTCCTTGAGCGCGTCCTCGAAGAGCCGCCGGTGCAGGTCCACGTCGGCCAGCTCGAAGGAGTAGCGCGAGAGCTCGTACTCCTCTTCCTTGCGCACGCGCCCGTAGGTGACGCCCGGGGCCCACTCCAGCGCGAACATGTCGTCCACGTCCTGCAGGTACATCCCGATGCGCTCGAGCCCGTAGGTGATCTCCCCGGAGATCGGCGCGAGGTCGATGCCGCCCGCCTGCTGGAAATACGTGAACTGCGTGATCTCCTGGCCGTCGAGGAGGACTTGCCAGCCGATGCCCCACGCGCCCAGCGTCGGCGACTCCCAGTTGTCCTCCTCGAAGCGCACGTCGTGGGCGGCGGGATCGATGCCGAGGGCGACCAGAGAGCCGAGATAGACCTCCTGGATGTCCGCCGGCGGGGGCTTCAGGATGACCTGGAGCTGCTGGTGCTTGTACACGCGGTTCGGGTTCTCGCCGTAACGCCCGTCCGCCGGGCGCCGCGACGGCTGGACGTAGGCGACCTTCCACGGATCAGGTCCGAGCACGCGCAGGAACGTCTCCGGGTGCATGGTGCCCGCGCCGACCTCCGCATCCCAGGGCTGGTGGATCAGGCAGCCGCGGTCCGCCCAGTACTTCTGGAGCGTGGACACGATTTCCTGGAGGGTGAGACCCTTCCGGGCCGGGCTCATCCGCGCACTTCGCGCGCCACGTCGCGCATCACGCGATGCGAATGCAGGTCGCGCTCGAGATGGGTCCGGATGAGGTCGCGGTGGAAGGCTTCAAGGGCGTCCGGCTGGGGCCGCCGCGTGACCGCGGCCGGGGCACGCGCGAAGGCCTCGCGCAGGAAATCGTGGTCCAGGGACTCGACCACGGGTCCGGAGGCGGGCCCGCAGCTCTCGCACACGAACCCGTGGGCGGGCCGGTGGTAGCGGCGCTCACCCGCGGGCAGGAGCCCGTCGCACCCGGCGCAGCGATCGAGCGGCGGGTAGATCCCGTGCAGCTTCAGCAGCCAGGCCTCCAGGTACCGACCGAGCACACCCGTCTCCGTCCCTCCGTCCACCGCGGCCACGATGGCCAGGGCAAGCCGGTACACGGCATCCTCCGCCTCGCCCTCCTGCGCGAACGCGTCGAGCAGCTCCGCGAAGTACGAGAGGGCCAGCGCCTCGTCCAGGCCGCGCGCCCCGGCCCGGAACGCGGACCGGACCAGCTCGCACTCTCCCAGCCGGAACAGCTCGGTCCCCTGTCGGCCGTACAGGCTGACCCGGACCTCGCTCAGCGGCTCGAGCGACGACTGATAGCGCGGACGCGCCCCCCGCGCCCCTTTGGCCACCGCCCGCAGCTTTCCACGCTCGCGGGTGAGCAGGACCACGATCTTGCTCGACTCGCCCAGCTTGAACGTGCGCAGGACGATGGCATCCGAAGAGATGGGAGGCATGAGGGCGTGCGCGCGATCGAACGAAGAGCGTAACTTACCACGGCGGGCAGGCGCCCGCCACGCGCGCGCCCGGCCTTCGGTTAAGCTTGGGCGGATGCCTGTCCGAGTCGGCCGCATCGCGGTGATCCTGCTCGCGGCCACCGGTGTCGGCCTGGCCTGGAACGCGCTCAGCGGCCAGGGCCTCGCCCTCACCCGCAATGCCTACGTCCGCGCCGGGGACGAGGAAATCACGGCCAAGGAGGCCCGGGCGCGGCTCGACAAGGGGATCCTGTTCCTCGACGCGCGGCCGGTCGCTTTCTACGAGATGAGCCACATCCCGGGCGCCCTGCCCCTGCCCGAGGACGACTTCGACAAGCACTTCGCGAAGCTCGAGCCCCGGCTGCGCTCTTCGTTCGACATCGTCGTGTACTGCAGCGGGTTCGGCTGCGAGGCCAGCCACCTCGTGGCGCGAAAGCTGAAGGAGCGGGGGATCCCGGCGGTGGTGCTGAGCGAGGGCTGGCCGGCCTGGACGGAGGCCGGGTATCCGACCAGGGAGGGCGCGCAGCCTTGAGGTGGCTGCGTCACCCGGCCTTGTATTGGGTCGTGTCCATCGGGCTCGGCGCCGTCTTCATCTACGCGAGCCTGGACAAGATCGCGCATCCCCTCGATTTCGCGCGCATCGTCTATCGATACCGGCTGGCCGGCCCCTCGGCCGCGCTGGGAGTCGTGCCCGCCAACGCGTTCGCGGTCGTCCTGCCCTGGCTGGAAGCGGTCGTCGGCGTCCTGCTCGTCACCGGACTGTGGCGACGCGAGGCCGCGGCCATCGCCGCGGCCCTGCTCGTGATGTTCCTGATCGCGGTCGGCTACGTGATGTGGCAGGGCATCGACGTCGAGCACTGCGGGTGCTTCACGGTCGGAGGCGAAGGCCGCGGCGCGGGTTGGACGCTGATCGCGAGCGATCTCGGGCTGCTGGCCGCCTCGCTCTACGTGCTGCTCGTTCGCCCGCGAACCGTCGCCTCCGCCTCCGCCGCGGAGCCGGTGCCCGCCGCCTAGCTCTTCTTCTTCTTGCTGACCCGGATGGTGGGCGGCGGGGGCGGGGGGGTCTCCCGCTCCCGCTCCACCTCGATCGTGCACTCGGTCAGGAGCGCGGCCAGGGCGCCCACCGCGGCCAGCGAGGGCGCGGCCAGGGCCCCCACCACGCCGATCGTGACCGGAAACTCGACCACCGTACGCGCGCCCTGCTTGATGACGATGCGCCGCACGTTGCCCTCGTGCAGGATCTCCTTGACGCGCCTCAGCAGGTCGTCGCCGGTGACCTTGAAGGTCTCCCACGTCTTGCCCACCTCGCCCCTCCTCGAGCCCGCGTGACACACGAGCCTCCAAGAAATCTACGAGCGCGCGCGGGAAAAGTTCTGCTTCGGGGGGGCTCGCGGCCCGGGCCACCTCTAGTGGCCGGTCCGTCGAAGCGCGTTCTCCAGCACGTAGGCGGCCACGCTGCGTCCAAGGGCCTGCCCGTCATCGCACGCGGACCGGAAGTGGATTCCGGCGTAGATGCGGGCATTCTTGACCTCTTCCAGGGCCGCCAAGAAGCTCGGGTGCGAGCGGGTGACGCCCAGCATCTGATCCGACTCGATGCGGAGCCGGGTCCTCTCGCCGAAGAGATCGGCCAGGATCGCACCGGCCGCGCCGCTCACGCACGAATGGCCGGACGGGTAGTCGGGATGGGACGGCGTGCCGATCAGCGGCGTCCACGCCGCATCCTGCACCGTGGCCGCGTTGCCGTCGGTGTCGGCTTCCCTGATCGCCGCTATGGGCCTCCAGAAGTTGTAGTGGAGCTTGGCGTCCCAGCAGCCGATGACCGCGTCGGCCATGCTCAGATTGAGGAGCGCCAGCGCGCGTGCGTTCTGGACGAGCGTGCGTGACGATCGGCCGGAGTGTCCTCCGTCGCCATCGTCGTCATCCTTCAGAAGGGACACCGCCACCTGGTTCCAGATCGCGGGAGCGGTGCTCGAGTTCCAGAAGAACGAGAAAGCCGTCTGATCCCGCGACCGAAGCGTGCTGCTCGCGCTCCCGTAGGCCTTGACCTCGTTGAAGTCCGTGAGATACCGGTCGCTGGTCAGGGCCGGGGGACCGTCCGGACGGAACTGGTCGTGATCCTCGATCACCCACGGCACCATGTCGGCAAACTGCTCCGCGGCAAAGGGCCCCGCCGAGCGCCAGACGCCCGGCCCAGGGAGGTTGTTGGGCGCCGTCGCGGGGTCGCTGATCCCATCGGTGCTGCGCCACGCCACGATCTGATCGGCCACGGACTTACCCCACGTGGTGCCCTTCAGGACGGCGGCCTCCCCCTCCTCCGCGGTGATTTCCTCGATGGAGACGCGAAGGCGCGCCGTGAGAGCGGCCGTCTGCGCGGGCAGGAGCGCGACGAGGCTCGTGTAGGCGGCCTGGGCGGCCGCGGCACGCGCCGAGGTGCCCGCGGGTGCGGCCGGCGCGACGTGGATCGGCTCGTAGCGCCCCTCGATGCCGTTGACGGCATCGAACACCGACGCGGCCACGATGGCGCCGACGCGCGTCGAGGGAGGTGGGGTGGTGCCGACCACCAGGTTCATCCGCCACAATTGCTCGTTCCAGGCGGTGACTTCGTCGGCGCCGGCGGTGGCGATCATGGCGACCGCAAACAAGGGTACGAACAGCGACACACGCTTCATGGGTACATCCTTTCGGTCGTAACCAAGAGGCCCCCAGCCGGCGGGGTGTCAGCGTGGTGACGTCACTGATGGTGGGTGTCGCGAGAGACGGTGCCAAGGTCCCGGGCGGCAGGGTCCTTTTGGGATGGCGCGACGAGCGTACTCCCGCGCGAGGCCCCGGCGCAAGGTAAATCTGGCCGCGGCGACGATTTACGAGGTTCGCTCGACGGTCGCTGGAACATCGGCGGGCGCGAACACCCGCGGCTCCTTCCACCGCCCGCGGGTAAAGTCCGGGAACGCCACCGCGCTGCTGCCCGCCTTGATCGAGTCCTCGGAGAGCGGAGCGGGCGCGCTCCAGGCGGCGGCGTCGTAGACGTCCATGTCGGGCACCAGACCCTCGCGGACGCACTGCATCAGCCGCCAGCTCATCACGTAGTCCATGCCGCCGTGGCCGCTCTTGCTCGCGACCTTGCGCAGCCGGGCCCAGAGCGGATGCTCGAAGCGCTTCTTGTGCGGCTTGAGGCTTCCCCACTCCTCCTTCCCGGAGCCGTCGAGGAAGATCCGCGCTGGATAGTCGCGGAAGGCGCCCTTGGTCCCCGAGATGTGGTTGATGCGCGTGTAGGGCCGCGGCGTGACCACGTCGTGCTGCAGCAGGACGGTTCGGCCGCGCGCGGTGCGGATGATGCTGGTGTTCATGTCGCCGCAGGCGTAGGTGTCCTTGCGCCGAGGGTCTCCCGCGGGAAGCCGGTCGCGGCGCGCGGAGAGGCTGGCTTCGCGCGAGCTCATGGAGACGAGCGCCTCGAAACGGTCCCCGCGATTGATGTCCAGGTAATGGGCCACCGGTCCCAGGCCGTGCGTCGGATAGAGGTTGCCATTGCGCGTGAAGTGCTCGTCGCGCCGCCAGAGCCCCTCGTGGTCGTCGAAGAGGATCTCGCGCAGGTCGTGGATGTAGGCGGCCTCCGCGTGGGTCAGCTCGCCGAAGAGCCCGGCGCGCACCATGCCCAGGACCATCAGCTCGTTCTCGCCGTAGCAACAGTTCTCGAGCATCACGCAGTGCCGGCGCGTGCGCTCGGAGGTCTCCACCAGCCGCCAGCAGTCCTCGAGGGTGGAGGCGGCGGGCACCTCTACGAAGACGTGCTTCCCCGCTTCCATGGCCGCTACCGCCATGGGGACGTGCCAGCGCCACGGGGTCGGGATGTAGACGACGTCGAGGTCGTCCCGCTTCACGAGGTTCTCGAAGTCGCGCTCGCCGGCCGAGTAGCCGGCGGGCTCCTTCTGGCCCGCCTTCACCACCTTGGCCTGGGCGGCGGCCACGCGGTCCTTCACGAGGTCGCAGACCGCGTTCACTTGGACCCCGGGGATGCCGAGGAGATCGTGCAAGAGGCTGGCGCCGCGTCCGCCATGGCCGATCAGGCCGACGCGGACGACGGGACGGGCCTCGAAGGGGACGCCGATCATGCTCGGGCCGGCCGGGACGGGGGTCGCGCCCGCCTGCGCCGCGGCCTGCGCGGCCGGCCTCACTCCCAGCGCTTCGAGTCCGAGGCCTCCCGCCGCCAGCGCCGCCGTCTGGAGCACGCGCCGGCGCGAAACGGGCAAGCCCTTCTTATCGGCCATTGAAGCCCTCCTACGAGAGGTGGTTATCCTACGCGCTGCGCCTCGAGGGCGGGGTCAGCGACCGGGCGTAGCCGCCGAATAGGTGCCGTCCGGCGACGGCAGCGGTCCCAGCTCGGCCACGATCGCCTTGCCGAGCAGCGTTTGCAGGCGCTCGCGCTTCGCGGGCGGCAGGGCGCGCACGCCCCGGGCGAAAAGGGCGAGGACCTTGACGTCTTCGCTGACGGACAGCAGCTCGCGCCCGGTCCGGATGCGCTCGTATCCGCGCACGCGCTGCCGGTCCGTCGGCCGCAGCGAGCGCGCCACCTCGAGGCGAAGCGCGCTCAGCTCCTTGGCCTCGTCTTCGGGCAGCGACGACATCCCGCGCACGGCCGCCGTTTCCGCCCGCGAGAACACCTCGGCCGGATCGCGGGGGCGGTAGGCGCTCTTCTTCATGACGACCTGGATCGTCTCCGGGCTCAGGTGAGGCAGCTGGTCGACGGCCGCCTGCACTTCGGGCGGCAGGGTCGGTGGCGGCGGCGTCGGAGATGCGGGAGGCGACGCCACCGCCGCCTTCTTCGGCTCTCCGGCGGCCATGCGGCGCAGGGCCTGGACGAGCGAAGGGAGCCACGCCCATCCCGTCGCGATGACGAGGATGGCGGCGACCGCGCCGGCGATCACCAGCTTCCCCTTCGTCCCCACCTTGGGAGGCCGGATCCGTACCTTCTCGTCGGCAAATGGCACGACGGGGATCTCGCTCAACGGCAGCACCGTGGCCGCCGGCTTCCCCGCTTCCGGGGAGATCGGCGATCCCGCGGCGGGCGGTAGTGGCGGTCGGCTCGCGACCAGCTCCCGGACGCGGGCCGCCGCCGTGGCCAGCAGGTCCTGGCCCTTTCGCGTCGCCCGCGTGAGCGGGTCTTCGTCGGGATCCACGAGCGGAAGCTCCTCGAGCGCTTCCGGGTCGTCTTCGACGTGCATCGTCGCCTTCGCCCGCTCACGCAGGGCCTCCGCGTCGAGAGGCTTGAAAGGGATGACGGGAAGGTCGTCGCGAGGCGGTGCGGTCAGGCGTTCTGCCGTCGGCTTCGACGTCGTCTCCGCGATCGGGGCGACAAGGGCCGTGCGCGCGACCTCGGCGAGATCCAGCGGCGCGGCGCTCGGAGCGCTTTCGGCGGGCTTCGAGGGGGCGGCCGGGATCGCGCGAGGTGCGGGCGCGGCCGGCGCCGGGGCCGGTGGCTTCTTGGCGGGAGGTTTCGGCCGGGGTGCCGCCTTCGGGGGCGGCGCGGCGGCCACGGGCGGCTCGGGTGTCGCCGCCGCAGCGGGCGGCGTGGGTGCCGTCGGGACGAAGAATGGAGGCGGATCGGGCGGCGTGGGCGCCGGCGGCTCAGGCGGCGCGGGCGGAGGCGGCTTCGGGGCGGGCGCGGCCGCCGGAGGCTGGACCAGCGGCGGCGGCGGCGCGGGCGCGGGCTCGGGCGCGGGCTCGGGCGCGGGCGGCGGCTCGGGCTGCGGCGCCGACCGCGTCGACTCGAGGCGCCGGGCCTCGGCCGCGGCCTGGGCCTGGACCTGCGCGAGCACTTCCCGGAGCGGCATCCACCGGCGCGAGCCCGCCGGCTGCACCATCGCCTTGCCGTCGATCAGCCAGGTGCGCAGGCCCGCCTCGTCCACGGCGAGGATGGTGCCGTCTCCGAGGCGCAGCTTGTAGTCGGCAGGCATGATCGCCCCCATCCCCTGCGACGGGTCACCGGGGGGCTATGGTCGCTCCGCGCCCCCCAGTCCGGAGTGAACTTTGTCACAAAGGGAGGTCGTAGTCGCGGGCGTGCTAACGACTCATTTGCAAGGGCGCGCGTCCGAAGCGCGCAATGCCCAGGTCGATCACTTCCTTTGCGTCGGTCAGGCGCAGGGTGAGTGATCGCCGCGCCTCGTTGGGACGTCCGAAGTCGGTGATGACCGTCGCCTGGATGGTGGTGGCCCCGGTAAGGGTTTGCGCTCGGGAGCCAAAGAAGTTGCTCTGGATGCGGTATTCGCCCGCCATCGCGCGGCGCACCAGGTATTCCTCCGGACCGTAGCCGCCGGTGAAGTCATGCGAGATGAGACCGCCCGTCTGCGTCAGCGCGTGGCCGTAGAAGCACTTCTCGCCCGAGGGCTCGGTCACCCACAGGTCCATGTCGGTGAGGTCGGTGTCCCAGGTCATGACGATGCGCAGGTCCGTGTCGAGGAGCGTGCGCAGGCGCGCGTCGATCGGAAACGACGGCCGCCCGAACGAGGGGTCCCGCTCGACCACCGCGATGATCCGATTCGCTTCTTCGAGCGCCAACACCTCGATCTCCGGGAAGCGGCCGTCCCAGCGGCCGAGGACGACGCGGTTGAGCAGGTCTACGGCGCGCACGTAGTCGGCGGCGATGGACGGGCTCCCCCGGCCCGCTTTCGAGCGGCGGGCGTCCGCCCTGGCCTCGAGCGCGAGCGCAAGGTCGCGCAGCGACTGCGGCTCCTCCGGCCGCAGGCGCAGCACCCTCTCGAAGAGATCGACGGCCAGCGCCAGTTCGCCCGCCTGCTGCAGCCGATGGGCCGCGATGCGCAGGAGGCGCGGCTCTTCGAGCTGCAGCTCCACCACGTCGCTCAGGACGCGGAGGCCGATCGCGCGCTGCCCCGTGCGGAGGAAGTAATCCGCGCAGTCCAGGTAGAAGGAGGGGCTGTTGCCGTATTCGCGGCGCTCCCCCAGGAAAGTGTCGTACGCTCCCGCGGGGCCCGCCCGGCGCAAGGCGTCGAGGTAGGGCGTGGCCGGATCCCAGGGCTTGAGGACGATGGCAGGGCCGGACGAATGTGCGGGCCCCGCTTCCCTCGCGAAGCCGGGCCCGGACATCGCCGCCGCCATCTCGTCCCGCGACATGAGCGTCCGGTCGTATGTCTGCCCCCCGACACGCCGCGGGGCGGGTGGTGGAGATGCCGCCGTTCCTCCCACGACTCCCCCCAGGACTCCTCCGGGCACACCGCCTTCGACGCCGCCCACCACGGCCTCTTCCATGAGCTCCGGTGACTCGAGGGGGTCCTTCGCAAGGGATCCTGCGCCATACTTGAACTCCCTCGACCACCACTGCACGCGGCGATTCCAAAGGGCCAGCACGACGTCGAGCTTGTCCTGCGCCGCCCTCTTCTCCGCACGCTGTGCCGGCTCCGTCCGGCGCAGGTACTCCGCCCGCAGGGCGGCCCGGCTGCGCGGGGGCTCGATGTGATGCTCCAGATACTGCTCCAGCGTCTCCAGCACGAGCAGCGAGGTCCCTGGAGTGACGATCCCGAAACGCCGTCCCAGGCGCAGGAGCTCGTCGTGGTTCCGCTCCGGGAACACGGACAGCTCCGCCACGCGCTGCTGCGCCCAGAATTGAGACGCGAGCCGGCCCGGACGCGCGTCGGACTGGCGCAGGGTGTAGCTCCGAGCCGACGAATCGGACGCATTCCCGTAGCGCAGGGCCACCGTCGTCTCCGCGGCAAGCAGGCGGCCGGCCACCATGAGACGCCCCGAGATCCGGCGTGGGCCGCCTGGCGTGAGATCCGCGATCGCGCGTGCGTCGTGATCAATCGCCCGCAGGCTCAGTCCCTCGTTGCCGATGGCCGCGACGGCCGTCAGGTCATCGAGGCGCTGGAGGCTGAGATACGCACCACCGCTCTGGCCGCCCAGATGCGCGAGCAGCGCGTGGTTCGCCTGGGCGTCGGTGGTGACGGCGTACACGGGGACGTCGAGCGCCCGCGGCATGTCGGCCCCGAGGGTGCCGAGCCCGTCGCTGAAGAGCAGCGCGTAGTCGAGGGGCCTCCTGAAGCGAAGGGCGCCCAGGTTGGTGCCGCCATCGTAAACGAGCCCCTTGATGAAGGACACGAGCGCGGGAGCGGCACCGCCACGAACCGCGAAGGTGCGCGGGGCCTCGGGGACGTCGCGGAAGACCACGAGATCCACGTCGACGTCACCCACCTTGCGCATCCAGGCTTCGAGGAAGGCGATCTCACGGGCGTGATCGGCGTGGTCGCGGCTGAGGCTGGCGTCCCAGTAGACGCCGACGCGGCTCGGCTTGAACGCCGCGGGCGGAGGCGCGGCCCGGACCGGAAAGTCCGTGATCACGAAGTAGAACCGTCCGTCCTCGTCCCGCTCGACGACGGCGTTCTCCCTCGGCACGTCCGGCAGCGCGATCCGCAGATCCTCCGCGGCTTCGACGTTCGCGACACGGGTGGTGGCGACGTAACGGTCCTCCCAGCGATCGAAGCGGAGATTTGCCAGCCCCCCGCCCCGGATCTCGGGAGGCGGGCCACCCTTCACGACCTCGACCTTGAGCGAGAACTCGGGAATGGGCTGCGGGTACCGGAGCGGTAGCGCGTAGAGCGCGCTCGTGCCGCCGTCTCCGCCCGGGGTCACGAGCTCGCTCACGTAGCGCACGCGCACGGTTCGTGTTCCCCGCGGCGGGATGGGCCACACGCGCGTCCGGAAGGTGTTGCCCTTGACCCATTCCACGAGTCCCGGATCGATCCCCTTGCGGAGCTCCGACTCGAATGCGATGCGGGCCTCGTGTCGTTCCACGGGCACGCCCTCCACGAGCTCGCCGCGCACGTCGAGGGCATAACCCGCGACCGTTGCGCCCTCGGGAAGCGGAAAGATCAGCTCCCCTTCCAGGACGCGGTCGAAGGGGTTGCGGAAGCTGAGGGTGGTCGTGGTCTCGGCGAGGAAGCCAACGATCACGGCTTCGATGTCCGCCTTGACCACGGCGAGGGACTCGGCCGGCCTGTCTTCCGCGATCTTCACCTTCAGTGCCGGCGGAGGTGGCAGGGCGGCCGCCCCTTCCCCGCTTCGTACGAGACCCGGCGACGCCAGCGCCAGGACGAGCGCACCCGCCCCGAGAGCCGTGCCTCTCATGAGCCGCCTCCCTTCCCGCCTGTCCCTTGGACACCAGCCGGCGGTCCGAAGCTCCCTCACGGATACCCGCTGCCGCTGCGTTTGTTCCGCGCGCGCGCCGTGGGACGCGGGCCAGGCGCCTTTCCGGCGCGCGGCCCGCTATAATCCCGCCCACTCCCACAAGAGCCCAGGAGGAGAAACCATGAGCTGCGAAGGAATCTCTCGGCGCGAGCTGCTGCGCAGGAGCGGACTGCTGGGAGGTGCCCTGGCGTTCCCCGAGCTG
>Ga0209382_10003644_pt1 | contig 21196 bp, 16 predicted proteins | sample SoiMetdeltSBSDD5_FD_187599 | JGI IMG/M metagenome (GOLD analysis project Ga0209382, IMG submission 187599) | Bulk soil microbial communities from a Populus tree surrounding site in Tennessee, USA - Soil MetaG P. deltoides SBSDD5 (SPAdes) (version 2) | ecosystem: Environmental > Terrestrial >... | reverse complement strand
CCCCGGCCTGCCCGAGCTCATGGTGCTGGGCAAGATCATGGTCCTCGACGAAGAGCGCGTGGGCTGGCCGCGCCGTCCGAAGTACGACCTCATCGTGGTGGACGCGCCCGCGACCGGCCACGGCCTCGCCTTCCTGCGCGTGCCCCTCGTCGCGTCCAACGCCGTTCCCGTCGGCCCCGTCGGGCACAACGCGCGGCGCATCCTCGCCATGCTGCGCGATCCCGCGCGCACCGCCCTCGCCATCGTGGCCCTGCCCGAGGAGATGGCGGTGGTGGAGGCCCTCGAGTTCCACCGCCTGATGCGCGCCGAGCTGGGCATCGAGGCCCGCGCCCTGATCCTGAACGGGTGCCACGAGCGGCGGTTCACGGGCGCGCAGGAGACGGAGATCCTGCGGCGCGTGGGTGAGGACGAGGACGGGCGGCTCGCGCCCGGGGTGACGTTGCAGGCGGCGCTGGCCGCGGGCCGGCGGCACATCCGCCGGCGCAAGCTGACGCAGTTCTACCTGAAGCGCCTGAAGCAGGCGGTGGACGTCCCCGTCGTCCCCCTGCCCCTGCTCTTCACCGATCGCATCGACGAGACGGCGCTGGAGACGCTGGCCCGGCGCCTCGAGGCGGCGTGAGCGCTCCCCTGCAGGCGCTGTCGCGCGCCCTCGACGAGCGCCGCGTGCTCGTGGTGTGCGGATCGGGCGGCGTGGGCAAGACCACGACCGCGGCCGCTCTCGGCGTGCAGGCGGCCCTGCGCGGGCGGCGCGCGCTCGTGTGCACGATCGACCCCTCCCGCCGGCTCGCTACCAGCCTCGGGCTCGACCGCCTGCCCGACAAGCCGCGGGAGCTCGATCTCGACCGCGTCGCCCCCGATCGCGACCCCGCCGGCTCCCTCTGGGCCATGACCCTGGACACCAAGCGCACGTTCGACGCGCTCGTCGAGAAGCACGCGGAGGGCGCGGCGGCCCGGCGGCGCATCCTGGAGAATCGCTTCTACCAGCAGGTCTCCTCCGCCCTCGCGGGCAGCCACGAGTACATGGCCATGGAGAAGCTGCTCGAGCTGAGCGCGGACGAGCGGTTCGACCTCGTCATCCTGGACACGCCGCCCACGCGCCATGCCCTGGATTTCCTGGAGGCGCCGGAGCGGCTCATGGGGTTCCTCGACACCGGGATCCTGCGCTGGTTCCTCAAGCCCTACTTCGTGGCCGGCCGCCTGACCTTGAAGGTCGCGACGCGCACGGGCGCCTTCGCCCTGAAGCTGGCCGACAACGTGCTCGGGCTGCAGTTCCTCCAGGACCTCTCCGAGTTCTTCCTCGCCTTCGAGGGCATGTACGCGGGGTTCAAGGAGCGGGCGGCGCGCGTGCGCGATCTCCTGAAGAGCGAGGAGGCGGGCTTCGTGGTGGTGGCGAGCCCGTCCGCGCTGACCCTGGACGAGGCGCTCTACTTCCACCGGCGGCTCGAGGAGAACGAGATGCCGTTCGTGGCCTTCCTGGTGAACCGCGTGCATCCCGATCCTGCCCAGGGCTTCCCCGCCACGCGCTCCGCCGCCGACGTGGACGACGAGCTGGCGGAGGCGCTGGTCGACGTCTTCCAGGATCAGCGGCGGCTGGCCCGCGCGGACCGGCGCAGCGTGGACCGCCTGGAGGGCCTGACCGACGAGGGCGCGATCCTGGTGCCGGAGTTCGAGGCCGACGTGCACAACCTGGCCGAGCTGAAGGAGACGGGCGACGTGATCTTCGGAGTGGGAACCGGACGACGCGGGCGCGGGCGCACGTCGCCGCGCCGGCCCGCGGCGAGCGGAGCGCGGCGATGAGGATCATCCTCTACTCGGGCAAGGGCGGCGTCGGCAAGACCAGCCTGTCCGCCGCCACCGCCGTGCGCTCCGCGCAGCTCGGGCGGCGCACGCTGGTCGTCTCCACGGACGCCGCCCACAGCCTGGCCGACGCGCTGCAGGTGCCGGTGGGCAGCGCGCCCACGAAGGTCTCGCCGAACCTGGACGCCCTGGAGATCGACGTCAACCGCGAGCTCAGCGCGCACTGGGGCGTGGTGCAGGACTTCATTACCCGCTTCATGACCTTCCAGGGCGTCAACGAGGTGGTGGCGGAGGAGCTGGCCATCCTGCCCGGCATGGACGAGCTGTTCAGCCTGCTCAAGGTGAAGGGGTACGCGGAGCGCCGATCCTACGACGTGATCGTGATCGACACCGCCCCCACCGGCGAGACCATCCGCATGCTCGCGGTGCCGGAGGTGCTGAACTTCTACCTGAAGCGCATCTTCCCCATCCAGCGCACAGTGCTCCGGTCGGTGCGGCCGGTGGCGCGCCGGGTCACGGACATGCCGATCCCGTCCGACGACATGCTGGTGGCCGTGCAGTCCATCCTGCGCCAGCTCGAAGGCATGGGCCCGCTGCTGCAGGACCCCAAGCAGACCTCGATCCGCATCGTCCTCAACCCGGAGCGGATGGTCATCAACGAGTCGCAGCGCCTGTACACCTACCTCAGCCTCTTCGGCTTCCCCGTGGACGCCGTGGTCGCCAATCGCGTCCTGCCCCCCGAGGCGCGCTCCGAGTACTTCGACCGCTGGTTCGGCATCCAGGCCGGGCACCTCACGCACGCGCGCAAGGCGTTCGATCCCCTCCCCATGTTCGAGGCACGCCTCTTCGACCGCGAGATGGTCGGGGTGAAGCTCCTGGAGGCCTTCGCCCACGACGTCTTCCAGGACGTCGACCCCACCGACGTCTTCTTCAAGGAGAAGCCGCTGGAGGTGAAGAAGGAGGGCGGAAGCTACGCCCTCTACATCCGCCTCCCGTTCGCGGAGAAGGACAAGATCGACGTCCTCACCCATGGCGAGGAGTTGATCATCACGGTGGATAATCAGCGCCGCCACCTGCTGCTGCCGCGGTCCCTGGCCTCGCGCCGGCTCGTGGGCGCCAAGTTCGAGGGGCAGCGGCTGCGCGTCGGGTTCGGGGAGAAGGAGGACGATGGCGGAGCGTAAGGCCTGCTGCCTGGTCTCGGAGATGCTCGAGGAGGCGGGACTCGATCGACGGAAGGCGCGCGCTCTCAAGCGCCAGGTGCTCGAGGGCATGATCCTCCTCTGCCGGTGGCAGCTCGAGCGCATGGGCACGGAAAACGGCGCGCCACGCCCGCGACGCGGTCCCCGCAAGGTCGCCGTCCAGTAGGTTGCGGCGCGCGTCTTGGTCCTTGCGCGCGTGACCCGGACGCGTCCTGAGCGCGTGCTAAACTCCGCCCGATGTCCTCCCCGCAAAGGTCCGACCGCCTGAGGGTGGCGATCCTCGGCCTGAACGGCGACGCCTCCAGCTGGATCGAGGCATTGGCGGGCAGCGGGGCCCAGGTCTCGGCGGTCGGAAGTCCGGAGGGGCTGTTCGCGGAAGGCGTGGACCTGGGCGTGGCCTTCCTCGATCCCGCCGCTTCCGTGGACCTCGTGCGCTCGGCCTCGACGCGTGCGGCGCCTCCTCTCGCCCTCCTCGTCGGGTCCACTCCCGAGGAGCACCCGCACGCGCGCTTCCTGCGCGTGCTGTTCACGGGCAAGCAGGACTGGGAGCGCACGTTCGACGCCATCGTGGACCCGCTGTTCCTCGTCGACGAGCGGGGCGTGATCGTCCGGGCCAACCGCGAGCTCGCGCGCGCGGTGCGCTCGTCCGTCGAGCACGTCGGGGGAACGCACTATACGCGCCTGCTGGGGACGCCGGTGCCGGCGGAGGGGTCGGAGGAGGCGGCGGATCCGATCGCCCAGACCCTGGCCGACGGCAAGCCGCGCACGGTCGAGATGCGCTACGCGGACCTCTCCTCCGTGCACGAGGTGACGACCTCGCCGCTCCTCGACGAGAAGGGCGCTCCCCAGGGCGTGGTGGTCACCCTCAAGGACGTGAGCCCGCGGCGGGACCAGCAGGAGCGGTTCCTGCGCGCGGCGCGGCTGGCCGACATCGGCCAGCTCGCGGCCGGCGTCGCCCACGAGATCAACACTCCCCTGGCCTCCATCGCCCTGCGCGCGGAGAGCCTGCTCAAGAACGCGAGCGACCCGCGCCTGCTCGCCATCGACTCCTTCAAGAACTTCCCGCGCTACCTGAAGACGATCGACGAGGAGATCTTCCGCTGCAAGCGCATCATCGGCTCCCTCCTCGACTTCAGCCGGGTGCGCAAGCCGGAGGTCAAGGACAGCGACCTCAACGCCCTGGCCGAGCGCGCGGCCGACCTCGTCGGCCACCAGATGAAGCTCAAGCAGGTCACGATCTCGGTCAAGCTCGACCCCACGCTGCCGCGCGTGCCCGCGGACGAGGGCCAGCTGCGCCAGGCCCTGCTCGCCCTCCTCATGAACGCGCTCGACGCCACGCCCTCCGGGGGACGGGTGGAGATCGAGACGCGCCGCGAAGGCGCGGACTGCGTGTCCCTCACCGTCGCCGACTCCGGGGTGGGCATCCCGCGCGAGAACCTGGCCAAGATCTTCAGCCCGTTCTTCACCACCAAGCCCGTGGGCCAGGGCACCGGCCTCGGCCTCGCCATCTGCCACGGCATCGTCAGCTCGCACGGCGGCGAGATCCAGGTGGAGAGCGAAGTCGACAAGGGCACGCGCCTGAGCCTCGTGCTCCCGCTATCCCGGGCCGGGCGCGCCGCGCCCGCGCCGGCCACGACGTAGGAGACTCCATGGCGGACGAGACCGCAGGCATCCGGATGCTGGTGGTGGAGGACGACAAGGCGCTCTCGGAGATCGTCTGCGAGGAGCTGCGCGCGCGCGGCCACATGGCGGTGGCGGCGGAGACGGTGGCGGAGGGGCTCGAGCAGCTCAAGCAATCGGAGTTCGAGGTCGCCCTCGTCGACCTGATGCTCCCCGACGGCAGCGGCATCGACGTCCTCAAGCGCATCGCGGAGGAGGGCCTGGCCACGGAGGCCATCGTCCTCACCGGCTACGCGACCGTGGACACGGCCATCCAGGCCATGAAGCTCGGGGCCTACGACTACGTCACCAAGCCCGCGCGCATGGAGGAGCTCGAGGTCCTGGTGGCCAAGGCGGCGGAGAAGTCGCGGCTGCGGCGCGAGAACACGCACCTGCGCCGGCGGCTGGAGGGCCAGTCCCCCACCGACGGCATCGTCACCGACGATCCGAGCATGCACGAGCTCATGGCCACCCTCGACCGCGTCGCCCCGTCCGACCTGCCCGTGCTCATCCAGGGCGAGAGCGGCACCGGCAAGGAGCTCGTCGCGCGCGCCGTGCATCGCCTGAGCCCGCGCAACTTGCAGCCCTTCGTGGCCATCAACTGCGGGGCGGTGCCGGAGAGCCTGCTCGAGAGCGAGCTCTTCGGGCACGAGAAGGGCTCGTTCAGCGGGGCCCTCAGCCGCAAGCCCGGCCTCTTCGAGGTCGCGGACAAGGGCGTGCTGTTCCTGGACGAGGTCGGCGAGATCTCCCCCGCCGTACAGGTGAAGCTGCTGCGCGCGATCGAGACCAAGGAGTTCTTCCGCGTGGGCGGGACGCGGCCGGTGCGGACGGACGTGCGCGTCGTCTCCGCCACGAACAAGAACGTGAAGAGCGAGATGCAGGAGGGCCGCTTCCGCGAGGACCTCTACTACCGGCTCAACGGCGTCACCATCAAGCTGCCGCCCCTGCGCGAGCGCAAGGCGGACATCCCGCTCCTGGCCCGCCACTTCCTCGACCGCTTCTCGGCCAAGAAGAAGCTCACCGCGCGCGCGATCGAGACCCTGCTCGGCTATGCCTGGCCGGGCAACGTGCGCGAGCTGCAGATGGTCATGCAGCGCGCGGCCATCCTCACCGCGTCCGACACCCTGGACGCCACCGACCTCCCCCTCGACGTCCGCGATCAGAACTGGAAAGCGGCCGCGGTGAAGACGGGCCTGAGCCTGGCCGAGATGGAGAAGGAGTACATCGAGACCGTGCTGCGCCAGCACGAGGGCCATCGCGGCAAGACGGCCCGCGCCCTGGGCATCGATCCCAAGACCCTCTACAACAAGCTCGGCCCCGAGCGTCCGCGGAAGAAGGCAACCACTCCGTAGTCTTATCTCAGGGGGGGCACTCACGCACCGCCTGATGGGCGTTCGCGACCCCCCCTGAAACCCCCCACCGCTGCGCCGCCGCTACGCGGCGCCGCGCTCCTGGTCGGCTTGCGCGCCTACCTGGGGACCGACATCACCGTGAGCTCGTTGCGGACGAGGAAGCCGTCCGCCTTGTCCTTCGCGATGCGCTCCGCGGCCGCCTTCTGGGCCGCCGTGGGCACCGTGCCCCGCAGGTAGAGGATCTTGGCGTCCTTGTCGGTGTCGATGTCGATGTGGCTGGCGTCGACGGTCTTGTCCGCGAGCAGCGCCGCCTTCACGTCGAGGTGCTGCTTGGTGGCGTCGAGGACCTCGCCCGTCTTCTGGGCGCCTTCCTTGACCTTCTGGCCCACTTCCTTTGCCGCCGGCTTGGCCTCGCGCTTGGCCTCCTGGGCCGCGGGCTTGACCTTCTCCTTCACGTCCTGGGCGGTTTCCTTGATCACTTCGCCCGTCTTCTCCGCCCCTTCCTTGATCTTCTCGCCGGCCTTCTCGGCGCCTTCGCGGGTCTTGTCCACGAGATCCCCGCTCCCCGGGCTGGGAGAAGGCGAGGCGTACGGCGCGGTCTCGGCGGCCGAGCCGTCCTGCTTCGCACGGGCCGTTCCGGTGCAGGCAAGCAGGGCGGCGGACGCGCCGGCGAGGGTGAGGGCAACCGCGAGCGAGTAACGCTGGCTCATGAGGGCATCTCCTTCTTCATTGATGGGATTTCCAGGGGGATCGAATCCAATGTCCTGACTTATATCATGCCACAGAGACAGGACCATGGCGAGATGTCAGGCCAAGAACGCCAGAAGGGCTACCGGAAGGGCTACTTGATGGCCCGCAGGACCCGGCGGGCGTCGAAGCCGATGGCGTAGGGGCAGAGGATCGTCGTCCGCCGCGGCTCCCCGGCGGCGGTCATCGTGTAGGCGGTCAGGCGGAAGTAGTGGTCGTCGGTCGTGCCCGAGAGCGAGCCGTCGTCGTTGTAGTTCCAGGCCACCTCGCGCAGGCGGTCGTTGATGCTCACGATAACGTAGACGTTCTCCTTGGTCATCCCCTCGAGGTCGGTGTCGCTGGGCCGGCTCGCCGCCCGGCTGTAGCCCCACATCGTGTGCGAGTGGAAGTCGCCGATCACGGAAAGCTGGGGAATATTGCGGAGAAATCGCTCGATCCGGCGATGCGCGCGCGGGTTGCTCACGACCCCGCGATGCTTGCGTCCCGCGCTCTGGAACGGCAGGGCGTGCTCGACGATGTACATCTCCTCCGGCCCCCGGCGGTCCCGATAGCCGATGAGGAGGCCGAAGCACTCCCGCTTGTAGACCTCGACCGCGGAGATCAGGAGACCCCAGAAGGCGTTCTGTGAGATGTAGGCGATCATCGCGTGGCCCGGGGGTGTGGGAGAACGCCTGAACGACACTCCGATTCTAGGTACCGCTTTCGTCCGCTGTCAAACGACAGGAAGGGATTGACTTAAACCGTTGGGCCAGAGTACTTTGAGGTCATGAACGCTGGGACTGGCCGTTCGGGAGGGGCGGTGCGGATCGCCTTCATCCTCATGATCTCCATGGGCCTGCCGGGATGGGCCCGGGCCGGCGACATCACCGCGTTCGTCGCCCTCCCGGCCCCGACAAACACCTGGGGCCGCGGCTACGGGGCGACCCTCTCCTCGACCTGGTTCCAGGCCGTGAGCCTGGAAGGCGAGGCGGCCCGCCTGCCCGGCGACCGCACGGACGCGGCCATGACGAGCTTCACCGCGTCGGCGCTCCTCGCGCCGCCCATCGGGGTTCTCACGCCCTACGGAGGCGTCGGCGTCGGCCTGTTCCGCCAGACGCTCGGTACCGACACCGACACCGGCACGTTGAAGGCGTTCATCGTGGGGGCCAAGGTCAAGCTCGGACTCGTGGTCATCAAGGGCGAGTACCGCCGGATCACGCTGTCTGGAACGCCGCTGCTCGACATGACCGCGCGCATCTCCGCCGGCGCCGGCATCTCCTTCTAGGCGTCGCCTCCTCGCCTCTCCCCGCGCCGGCGGGCCCGAACCGGCGTGTTAAACTCTCGCCACCGTGGTCTTCTTCAACTACACCACGATGCAGATGACGGCCAAGATTGTCTATTACGGCCCTGGTCTCTGCGGCAAGACGACGAACCTGCAGGCCATCCACAACCGGACGGCGCCCCAGTCGCGCGGCGAGATGGTCAGCCTGGAGACGGAGACGGACCGCACCCTCTTCTTCGACCTCCTGCCCCTCGAAGTAGGCGTGATCGGCGGCATGAAGGTCCGCCTCCAGCTCTACACGGTGCCCGGCCAGGTCTTCTACAACGCCACCCGCAAGCTGGTCCTGAAGGGCGTGGACGGCGTCGTGTTCGTGGCGGACAGCCAGAAGATCGCCCTCGACGCGAACATGGAATCGCTGGCGAACCTGAAGACGAACCTGTCCGAGCTCGGCCTCACCACCGAGCAGGTCCCCATCGTCTTCCAGTACAACAAGCGCGACATCCGGAACATCCTGCCCGTCGACACCCTCGAGAAGGAGCTCAACCCGGAGGGCGCGCGCCACTTCGAGGCGGCCGCGCTGCACGGCGTGGGCGTGTTCGAGACGCTGAAGGCGATCTCGAGGGTCGCCATCGGCTCCGTCCGCAAGAAGCTCTCCGGCGAGGAGGCGCGCCCGCCCGCCCCGCCCGCGGCCGTCCTCCCGACCCTGGAGTCGCTGGGGCCGCCCGCGGCCATGCAAGGGGGGCCGTCGGGGGCCAGCGCGATCGAATCCCTGGTCTCGGGGCCGGACGAGATCGGCGCCGTCGAGTTCGCGCAAGAGGACACGGCCAAGCACGTCATCCCCGTGAAGACGAAGGCCGAGGTCGACATCCAGCGCGAGCTCGAGAAGCTGCGCACGATGACGGGCGCCGCGCGGCCGGCGTCCGCGCCCGCCGCTCCCGCGGGCGGGCGCGAGATCGAGCGGCGCTTGAAGGACATGCTCGGGGCGGACCAGAACGCCCGCCAGCAGGTCAAGCGCAAGGCCGCGGTCGAAGTGCCGGCGGCCCTCCTCAAGGGAAGCCACGCCCTCAAGGTCCAGCTCTCCTTCACGAACGAGCAGGGCGAGGAGGTCGTGCACGAGGCCACCGCCATCGGCCTGCGCGGGAACAAGCGCCTGGAGTGGCTCGCCCTCCAGCTCGAGATCGACGTCAAGGGGAAAGGCTAGGAGCGTGTCTCGGTAGGACGGGACACGCTCCCAGTCGGACGTTACTTCGTCGGCGAGGCCTTCGCGGCGGGAGCAGCGGCCTTGGGCGCCGGCGAGGCCGCCTTCGCCGCGGGCGAGGCCTTCGGGCTGGCCTTCGTGCCCGGCTTCGTGCCCGCGGCCGGCGGGGCGGGGCTGGCCGTTCCCATGGGGGGCAGCGAGACCGCCTGCGCGTCCACGACATTCGGGACGTTGCCGAGCTTGTCCGCTTCCCCGACGTACAGGTGATAGACCATGAGGCCGAGCTCGCGGTCGTCGGTGGCGTTGACGCCCTTGGCCTTGGGCACGAAGGACTGGTTCATCGACAGGCGCAGGTCCACCCACTCCTGATCGCCGAGGTCGGCCGCCTTGACGCGGATCTTCTTCAGGAAGACCTCGGAGTTCTCGACGGGGACGACCAGACCCGACTTGCCTCCGACGGCCACCGTGAGCACGGGCGGCTGATCGAACGCCTTGGCGTTCGTGTCCGCCTCGAGGTACACGATGATGTCCTTCTTCGGGTTCTTGAAGGAGACGAGGGCGTCCTTCTTCGTCCAGGTGCGCTCGAGGCTCGGGTTCTGGGCGGAGGACTCGGGGTTGTGCCAGCCCTCCTTGTAGACGAGGAAGATGTTCTCGGTCTGCGGGAGCAGCTCCATCTTGGCCACGGAGTACTCGTGCAGGCCGGCGTCCTGGCCCTTGAGGGCCACGCGCTCGCCACGGCCGACGGGCTGCAACCCGACGCGCACGTCCACGTCGCCTACGTAGGGGTAGATGGGGATGAACTTCGTGCGCGTGTAGGAATAGCTCTTGCCCGGCTCCCAGCTCGTGACGGGCGGAACGGGCACGTGGTCGTCGTCGAAGAGGAGCACCTTGTGCGAGTCCAGGAAGTGGACGAACGCGCGATGGTCCTGACCGAGCTTCTTCGCGCTGGCCTCGTTCTGCCAGGTGTAGGTCACCTCGATGGCGCTGCCCAGGGGCGCGCGCGGCCGATTGACCTCGAACTTGGGGACGATGTCGTTGACTTCCGCGGGCTTCCGCCGATTGCAAGCCGGAAGCAGGGCGAGAGCGGCCAGCGACACGACGGCCGCCGTACGCCAGGAACGTCCAAGCCTCATCTGCACTCTCCTCGTTTGTCGGTGACGGCTGTGACTCAGTGATTATTCCGCACTTACGGCAAAACCTGTGAACTTTACCGGAACGCGCGGCGACGAGTCAAGCCAGACCGGCGCCGGCGGCGCGCGACGGCGATTGACGGCCGTCGAGGCGCCGCCCTGCGATATAGTCGCGCCATGAGCATGGAAGCGCTCGGAATGGTCGAGACCAAGGGGCTCGTCGGGGCCATCGAGGCCGCCGACGCGATGGTCAAGGCGGCCAACGTCGTCCTCGTGGGCAAGGAGTACATCGGCTCCGGCTACGTCACCGTGCACGTGCGCGGCGACGTGGGCGCGGTGAAGGCGGCCACGGACGCGGGGGCGGCGGCGGCGCGGCGCGTGGGCGAGCTCGTCTCCGTGCACGTGATCCCGCGGCCGCACGACGAAGTCGAGAAGATCCTGCCCCAGCTCGCGCCCGCTCCCGCCGCGCCGGCGGGCCCCGGCCGCAAGCCGGAGAGATAACCGCCGCCGGCCATGGCCAGCCCCGTCCGCGACAAGGACCTCCTCTCGATCCAGCAGGCCCGCGCCTTCGCCGCCGCCGCCCGCGAAGCGCAGAAGGTCCTCAAGGAGTTCTCGCAGGAGCAGGTGGACCGCGTCGTGGAGGCGATGGCCACCGCCGCCCGCGGGGCGGCGGAGCCGCTCGCGAAGCTCGCCCACGAGGAGACGGGCTTCGGCAACACGAAGGACAAGACGCTCAAGAACCTCTTCTCCGCCGTCGACGTCTACGAATACATCCGCCCCCTGCGCACGGTGGGGATCCTGCGCGAGGACAAGGAGCGGCGCGTCGTCGAGATCGCGGAGCCCATGGGCGTGGTGGCGGCGGTGATCCCCTCCACCAATCCCACCTCGACCGCGATCTTCAAGGCCCTCGTCTCGATCAAGGCGCGCAACGCGGTGGTGATGAGCCCGCACCCCTCGGCGCGCAACTGCATCCTGGAGACCGTGCGCGTCATGCACGGACCGGCGGTGGCCGCGGGGCTGCCCAAGGACGCCCTCTCCTGCCTGACCGAGGTCTCCCTGGAGGGCACGCAGGAGCTGATGCGCTGCCGCGACACCGGCGTCATCCTGGCCACGGGCGGGATCGGGTTGGTGCGCGCCGCCTACTCGTCGGGCAAGCCCGCCTACGGCGTGGGCCCCGGCAACGTGCCCGCCTACATCCACCAGAGCGCCGACGTGCCCAAGGCCGCGCGCGACGTGATGAACGGCAAGACGTTCGACTACGGCACGCTCTGCTCCTCCGAGCAGTCGATCGTCTGCGACGAGGCCATCAAGGACCAGGTGATCGCGGAGGTCAAGAAGAATGGCGGCTACTTCTTGAGCGACGCGGAGTCGGCCGCGGTCGCGCGCGTGGTGGTCACGCCGCAGCGTCTGGCCAACCCGGAGATCGTGGGCAAGCCCGCCCCCTACATCGCGGAGAAGGCGGGCGTGAAGGTGCCGCCGGAGACGCGCGCCCTCGTGGCTCCCCTCACCGGCGTCGGCCGCGACTTCCCGCTCTCGATCGAGAAGCTCTCGCCCGTCCTCGCGTTCTACGTGGTGAAGGACTGGCACGAGGGGTGCGAGCGCGTGCTCCAGCTCCTCCGTTACGGCGGCACCGGGCACACCATGGCCATCCACAGCCGCGACGACGCCGTCATCCGCGAGTTCGCGCTCAAGAAGCCCGTCTTCCGCATCGTCGCGAATTCGCAGTCGTCGATGGGGGCGACGGGGTACACGACGGGGCTGGCCCCGTCCATGAGCCTGGGCTGCGGCGCCTACGCCGGGAACATCACGTCCGACAACATCACGCCGATGCACCTCATCAACATCAAGCGCCTGGCCTACGAGCTGCCGCGCGACCGGCGGCCGGGCCCGAGCGCGGCGGGAGCGGCGTCCCCCGCGGGCGCGTCCCCCGCGGGCGCGGGCGACCTCACGACGCGCGTGGCCGCCTTCGTGGCGGAGCGCGTGGGAGGGGGCCCTCCGGCCGCCCGCCCCGCGGCCGCCCCCGTCTCGAAGCCCTCCGTCCCCGCCGGCCCGGCCGTGGATTTCGTCGCCGAGGACGACGTCCGGCGGGCCATCCGGGAAGGACGGACGATCACGGTCCGGCGCGGGGCCATCGTCACCCCCGCCGCGCGGGACCTCGCCGACGGCAAGAACGTCCTCGTCGAAGAGCGCTAGAAAAGGGGCTGTTTCCAGCCTTTTTGCCCGCCAAACCCGCTTGAACGCTGGATTCAGCGTTTCACGCGCGCGCCCGGTTGTGCTAGTATCCGCCGTTCTTTCCGACCATCGGCGCCGCCGTGAGGCCGAGGGGGGGGCTTGGCCGTGTCCAGGGGCCGGAAGTGGATTGTCCTCGTATGCGCCGCGCTTGCCTCCTCCGCCTGCGCTCACGGCGGGGCTGTCGGCAAGAAGGCCTCCCCGAAAGCGCCCGCGACCGCGGGTGATCCCGTTCCGCGGCTCATCGCCCAGGCCGACGCGCACCTTGCCGCGGGCATGGCCGAGATCAAGCAGGGCCATCTCAAGGGCGCCCGTCAGGAGTTCGACCGCGCGGTCGACCTGTACCTGAGCGCGCCGGGGGGCGCCTACGCCACGCCCACCCTGGCCGAGGCCTACCGCCGGACGCTCGAGGCCATCCAGGCCAAGGAGCTCGAAGCCCTCGCCGCCGGGGACGGGTTCACCGAGATCCAGGCGGAGCGGGCGGCCATCGACGACGTGGGCGACCTCCCCGTCGGCAACGGCGTCCCCAGCGACGATTCGCGCCGCCTCGCGGAAGAGGTCCTCTCCCAGGAGTCCAACGACCTCACCATCCAGCTCAACGACGAGGTCCTCTCCTGCATCGACCTCTACCAGGGGCCGCTGCGCGAGTGGTTCACGAGCGCGCTCGCTCGGGGCGGCCGCTACCTGCCGCGCATCCGCGAGGTCTTCGCCTCCGAGGGCGTGCCGAAGGACCTCGCCTACGTCGCCCTCGTGGAGAGCGCGTTCAAGACGAGCGCCCTGAGCCGCGCCAAGGCGAAGGGGATGTGGCAGTTCATCGCCGACACCGGCAAGCGCTACGGCCTGGCCCAGGACTGGTGGGTGGACGAGCGGTCCAACCCGGAGAAGGCGACGCGCGCGGCCGCGAAGTACCTCAAAGAGCTGCACGACATGTTCGGGGACTGGAACCTCGCCCTCGCCGGCTACAACTGGGGCGAGGGACGCGTGAACCGCTGGGTGGAGCGCACGGGCGCGCAGGACTTCTGGTCGCTGGCCGAGCAGGCGTCGATGCCGCGGGAAACCCGCAACTACGTCCCGATGATCCACGCCGCCATCCTGGTGGCCAAGGCGCCGGAGAAGTACGGGTTCGAGGTCACGCCGGAGCAGGAGCTCTCGTACGAGTCGGTGCCCGTGCAGGGCGCGGTCGACCTGCGCGTGATCGCGGAGTGCGCGAGCACGGGCCTCGACCACATGCAGATGCTGAACCCGGAGCTGCGGCGGCTGGCCACGCCCGCCAACCGCACCTTCGACGTGAAGGTGCCCCAGGGCCGCGGCTCCAACGTCCGCGTCTGCCTGGACAAGCTGCCCGCGGACAAGCGGGTCACCTTCCGCACGCACACCATCGCGCGCGGGCAGACCCTGGCCTCCGTGGCCCGCCAGTACGGCACGAAGGTCTCGGACATCGCCTCCGCGAACGCGATCGACGCCAGCCAGAGCAAGCGCCTGGCCCGGGGGACGGAGCTGATCATCCCGATCCCGCGCGCGTCGGTGCCGCCGCCGCGGCGCCCGGCGCCCTTGCCCGCTTCGGAGATGGCGGACCTGAGCAGCGGGCGCGTGCGCATCCAGTACAAGGTGAAGCCGGGCGACACCCTGACCGCGATCGCCGCCCGCTACCGCACGACCGTGCACGAGCTGATGTCCTGGAACAACCTCAGCGGCCCGCAGCTGGCCGCGGGCAACCTGCTCACCGTCTACACGCGCCCGTAGCCGCCGCCTCATCCCCGCGACCTGGGCTCTCGCCGCCGGACCCGCGCCGTCCGCCGGCCGCGCTACGCTGTCGTCAGCGTCGGGCCTCTCCCTCCGGCGCGTTCACTCTCCCATTGGCTTCTGGCGTGGCCGTCCCGATTGGGCGGAGGTGTGCGCGATGCTGGCGACGTCGTTGACGGCGGCCGTTCTCGGCGTGGAGGCGCATCTGGTGCGCGTGGAGGCGGACACCGCCTCCGGCTTCCCGAAGTTCACGATGCTCGGCCTCCCGGACTCCTCGATCAAGGAGAGCGAGGGCCGGATCCGGGCCGCCCTCCGCAACTGCGGATACGAGTTCAAATGGGACCGCCGCATCACGGTCAGCATGGCCCCGGCCAGCCTGCGGAAGATGGGGTCCTCCTACGACCTCGCGACCGCGGTCGGGCTCCTGGCCGCGGACGGCGCGGTCGACGCGAGCACGCTCTCGGACGTCCTGCTCGTGGGCGAGCTGGCCCTGGACGGCGCGCTGCGGCCGGTCACCGGTGTCCTGCCCATGATGCTGATGGCGCGGCGCAGCGGCCTGCGCGCGGCCATCGTGCCCGCGGCCAACGCGGCCGAAGCGGCCATCGTCGAGGGGCTCGACGTCCATCCCGCGGTCTCCCTGCCGGAAGCGGTGGCGATGGCGGGAAGCGCCGTGCGCCCGGCCCCGCCGCGCTCAGGCGTGCCCCAGGTTCCGCGCGCCTCCCTGCCGGACATGGCCGACGTGCGCGGACAGGTGGTCGCGCGGCGAGCGCTCGAGATCGCTGCCGCCGGTGGGCACAACCTCATCTTCATCGGCCCCCCGGGATCCGGGAAGACCATGCTGGCCCGCCGCCTCCCCGGCCTGCTGCCTCCGCTCACGCTCGAGGAGGCGGTCGAGACGACGGCCATCCACTCGGCCTGGGGCGCGCGGATGGAAGGGCTACTCGGCGATCGCCCCTTCCGCAGCCCGCATCACACGACCAGCGACGCCGCCCTCGTCGGCGGCGGAACGATCCCGCGGCCGGGCGAGGTGAGCCTCGCCCACAACGGTGTCCTGTTCCTGGACGAGCTCCCCGAATTCCGGCGCAACGTCCTCGAGGCGCTCCGCCAGCCGCTCGAGGAGCGCTCCGTGACCATTGCGCGGAGCCGGGGCACGCTGCGCCTGCCCGCCCGTTTCCAGCTCATTGCCGCGATGAACCCGTGCCCCTGTGGGCTGCGCGGACACGCCGCCTGCGCCTGCACGCCCAGGGCCGTTCGCGCCTATCAGGCGCGCATCTCCGGGCCACTGCTCGATCGCGTGGACATCCAGGTCGAGGTGGCGCCGGTGACCTATGAAGAGATGATGGGGCCGCCGGGTGAGTCCAGCGCGGCGGTCGCGGCGCGGGTCGAGGAGGCCCGCCGACGGCAGGCCGGTCGTCCGGGATGCACGTCGGTGACCCTCAACGCGGACCTTTCGCCCCGGATCCTGCGGCAGGTCGCTCCCGCCGACATCGGGGGGGCGGATCTCCTGCGCCAGGCCATGGAGCGCTTCGGACTATCCGCCCGCGGGCATGACCGCGTGCTCCGGGTGGCGCGGACACTGGCCGACCTGGAGGGTGTCCCGGACGTCTCCGCCCCGCATGTCGCCGAAGCCCTTCAGTTCCGCGGCCATCCGACTCCCCCGGACTGAGGCCGGAGGCCCACAGCGAGCAGCATCACACGTCCTCCAGATTCTTGGATTTTGGGTTGACGCCTTCGAGAAGCGTGTGCTAGCCTCGCCGCTTCGTTTGTGGGTGGGAGGCCTCACGCTTCCCGTCTCTGTGGTGAATGACCCACGGGTGGGTCCGAGACTCCGGGGGGAAGATGGCCAACGAGTGCTACACCCTGATCGTCGTGCCTCACGCGAAGGCACGCTTTCGGAAGATTCAGGTGTCGGTCCGCCTCACGAAGTGGGTCGTCGGGACCGCCGCCGTGGCCACCCTCGCCGTGTCCGGTACGTTCATTCATTACGCCCGCGTCGCCGCCGAAGTTCACGAGCTCCGCCAGCTCCGCGCCGAGAACAAGGCGCTCCTCAGCAAGACGCAAGAGTACGAACAGTCGGCGGGCAAGCTCCAGGCCAAGGTCCAGCAGCTGCAGAACATGGTGACCAAGCTCGGCGTGATGGCCGGGCTGGAGCACAGCCTGCCGGAGCCCGCGGGCGTCGGGGGCGGGACGAGCATGGACTCGACGCCGCCCAAGCTCACGCCCTCCGCGCTGGCCGACATGGACCGCAGCCTGACCAAGCTGACCGACCGCTCGGCCGAGCTCGAGGAGTTCTATCGCGACCAGACCGTGCTCCTCTCCTCCACGCCTTCGGTGTGGCCGGTGCGCGGCTATCTCTCCGCCGCCTTCGGCAACCGCATCGATCCCTTCACGGCGCAGAAGGACTTCCATCCCGGCATCGACATCTCCACGCCCATCGGGACCAAGGTGCAGGCGCCGGCGGACGGGATCGTGATCTCCATCGGACAGCAGGGCGGCTACGGCAACGCCCTCGTCATCGACCATGGCTACGGCGTGGTCACGCGCTACGGCCACCTCGACAGCTTCGCGGTCAAGCCCGGCCAGCGCGTCAAGCGCGGCGAAGTGATCGCATACGTCGGAAGCACCGGCCGCTCGACGGGCCCGCATCTCCACTACGAGGTGTGGGTGCGCGATCAAGCGCAGAACCCGATCCACTTCATCCTGGACGAGTACCGGACGTTCGGCTAGAAACAAAAAGAAGATAGAGGCTGACGCGCGGCGCCCACCCGGACGCGCCGCGTGCGCTTGTCTTCAGGACACGCCTGTTGGTCCTGCGCTTCCTTGACCCTGCGCGACCCTGCCTGATATCCTGACCGATCAAAGGTTTCGCGCCCTGTGATCAATACAATCCTCACCAAGATAATCGGTACCAAGAATGAACGGGAGCTGAAGGCCATAGCTCCCACCATCCAGCGCATCAACGCCCTCGAGCCGTCCGTCCTCACGCTCAGCGACGCCCAGCTCCAGGCCAAGACCGATGAGTTTCGGGCCCGCCTGAAGGGCTCCGGAGGCGGAGACGGCGGGGGCGGCGAATCCCTCGACGACCTGCTCCCCGAGGCCTTCGCGGTCGTGCGCGAAGCGGGCCGCCGCGTGCTCAACATGCGGCACTTCGACGTACAGCTCATCGGCGGCCTCGCCCTGCACCGCGGCATGATCGCGGAGATGAAGACGGGCGAGGGCAAGACCCTCGTGGCCACCCTGGCCGCGTATCTCAACGCCCTCCCCGGCAAGGGCGTGCACGTCGTCACCGTCAACGACTACCTGGCCAAGCGCGACAGCGAGTGGATGGGCCGCATCTTCCGCTTCCTGGGCCTCACCGTCGGCGTCATCCAGCACAACCTCGACGACGCCCAGCGCCAGGTGGCCTACGCCGCCGACATCACCTACGGCACGAACAACGAGTTCGGCTTCGACTACCTCCGCGACAACATGAAGTTCGAGCTCGCTAGCTACGTCCAGCGCGGGCACTACTTCGCGGTCGTGGACGAGGTGGACTCGATCCTCATCGACGAGGCGCGGACGCCCCTCATCATCAGCGGCCCGGCCGAGGAGTCGACGGACAAGTACTACCGGATCAACTCCATCATCCCCAAGCTCAATCCCGGCGCCCGCATCAGCGGCGACCGCAAGGCGGAGGAGCGGGCGGAGCTGGAGAAGACGGGCGACTACATCGTCGACGAGAAGGCCAAGACGGTCACCCTCACCGAGATGGGGATGGCCCACGTGGAGAAGCTCCTCGGAGTTCAGAACCTCTGGGAGCCGTCCAACATGGACATCCTCCACCACGTGAACCAGGGCCTGCGCGCGCACACCCTGTTCCAGCGCGACGTGGACTACGTGGTCAACGAGGGCCAGGTCGTGATCGTGGACGAGTTCACGGGCCGCCTCATGCCCGGCCGGCGCTGGTCGGACGGCCTGCACCAGGCGGTGGAGGCGAAGGAGAAGGTCAAGATCGAGCGCGAGAACCAGACCCTCGCCACCATCACCTTCCAGAACTACTTCCGCATGTACGGCAAGCTCTCGGGGATGACGGGCACGGCCGACACCGAGGCCCCCGAGTTCGACAAGATCTACAAGCTCGAAGTCCTGGCCATCCCCACCAACCGGCCCCTCATCCGCGTCGAGAACCCCGACGTCGTCTTCCGCACCGAGCGCGAGAAGTTCGAGGCGGTGCTGGAGGAGATCGAGGAGTACAACAAGAACGGCCGTCCCGTGCTGGTCGGCACCATCTCCATCGAGAAGTCCGAGCACCTCTCGAGCCTGCTCAAGAAGGACGGCATCAAGCACGTCGTCCTCAACGCGAAGTACCACGAGCGCGAGGCGGAGATCGTGGCCCAGGCCGGCCGCTTCGGGGCCGTGACCATCGCCACCAACATGGCCGGCCGCGGCACCGACATCATCCTGGGCGGCGTGCCCGACTACCGCGTGAAGGCCAAGCTCATCGAGCAGAAGCTCGATCCCGAGCTGGCCTCTCCCGAAGAGAAGAAGCTGACCATCGACCACGTGGCCGAGGAGATGGGCCGCGAGTTCAAGAAGGCCTTCGCGGAGAAGAAGGTCCCGACGGAGGAGCGCCACCTCCTGGCCAAGCGCTACGTGGGCATCCTGGCCGCGTTCGCGCCGGACCATCCGTCGGTCCTGGTCATGGACGGGTTCGCCCCCGGCTTCCCCGCCCTCAACTCCTACCTCAACGTGGCCAAGGCCCTGCCCCGCCTGACCAAGGAGAAGATCGCGAAGAGCTTCTACCCCCAGGGCGAGGAGCCCGTGGACTTCCTGGCCGTCCACCCGCTCAAGGCCGACATCGACCGGCTGGCCCTGGCCCCGGAGTTCCCGCGCATCGAGGAGTTCCTGGACACCAACGAGCGCGAGCGGGTGGTGGCGCTGGGCGGCCTGCACATCCTGGCCACGGAGCGGCACGAGGCGCGGCGCATCGACAACCAGCTGCGCGGCCGCGCCGGCCGCCAGGGCGACCCCGGGTCGTCACGGTTCTACCTCTCGCTCGAGGACGACCTCATGCGCATCTTCGGCTCCGACCGCATCAGCGGCCTCATGCTGAAGCTGGGGATGGAAGAGGGAGTGCCCATCGAGCACGGGATGGTCACCAAGTCGATCGAGCGCGCGCAGAAGCAGGTGGAGGCGCAGAACTTCGCCGTCCGCAAGCACCTCCTCGAATACGACGACGTGATGAACAAGCAGCGCACGGCCGTCTACGACATGCGCCGCATGATCCTCGAGGGCAAGAACACCCGCGACTACATCCTGAACCTGGCCAAGGAAGTCCTGGAGTGGTACCTCGAGTCGTACACGAGCGGGGACGACCCCGACAAGTGGAACTTCGAGAGCCTGCAGGGAGCGCTCAAGGAGACCTACGGCCTCGACGTGCCCATCGACGAGCTCAAGGGCCTGGGCGCGACGGCCATGCAGGAGACGTTCTACGAGCGGATCAAGGCCAAGTACGAGGAGAAGGAGCGCCAGGTCGGCCCGGAGCTGATGCTCTTCCACGAGCGCATGATCATGCTGCAGATCGTGGACACGCAGTGGAAGGACCACCTCTACGCGCTCGACCACCTGAAGGAAGGGATCGGACTCCGCGGATACGGCCAGCGCGACCCGCTCGTCGAGTACAAGAAGGAATCCTTCGCGATGTTCCAGGCCCTCATGGACCGCATCGACGAGGAGATCCTGCGCTGGGTGTTCCTGTATCAGGCGGTGGCGCCGCCGGAGGCGGCGGGAGAAGCGGTCCCATCGGACGGGCCGGGTCGCGGGCCCCAGCCCCCACCGGCCGCGGCACGCGCCGCTGAGCCGCGGCGCGTGAGGGAACCCGAATTGGCACTAGCAGGCGCTAGACCGATGCCGCGCAACTTGACCTTCAACAACCCGGGTGAGCTTCTCTCCGGATCGCGCTCCGCCCTCGGCGCCGCGGAACCGGAAGAAGCGCACGGCGGCAGCGACGCCACCGTGGAGACAGTGCGACGCGAGGGCAAGAAGGTCGGCCGCAACGAGCTTTGCCCTTGCGGGAGCGGGAAGAAATACAAGAAGTGTCACGGCCAATGACGGGAGGAGAGCGTGCTGGACGATAGGATCGCGGAGGCGCTCACTTTCGACGACGTGCTGCTCGTCCCGCAACGCTCCGACGTTCTGCCTTCCGAAGTCGACATCTCCACGCGCCTCACCAAGAGCATCACCCTGCGCACGCCCATCATCTCGGCGGCCATGGACACGGTCACCGAGGCCCCCCTGGCCATCGCCATGGCCCAGGAAGGCGGGATGGGCATCATCCACAAGAACATGACCATCGAGGCCCAGGCGGCGGAGGTGGACAAGGTCAAGCGCTCGGAGTCCGGGATGATCGTCGATCCCGTGACGGTGGCGCCCACCCAGCGCGTGGCCGAGGCCCTCGACGTGATGGCCAAGTTCCGCATCAGCGGCGTGCCCGTCACCGTCGGGACCAAGCTGGTGGGCATCCTCACCAACCGTGACCTGCGCTTCGAGACGCGGACGAACCTGCCCGTGTCGGACCTCATGACCAAGGATGACCTCATCACCGTCCCCGTGGGCACCACCCTCGACCAGGCCAAGGAGATCCTCCACCGCCACAAGGTCGAGAAGCTGCTGGTGGTCGACCGCGACTACAACCTCAAGGGCCTGATCACGGTCAAGGACATCCAGAAGCAGATCAAGTACCCGTTCGCGGCCAAGGACTCCCTGGGCCGCCTGCGCGTGGGCGCGGCCGTGGGCGTCACCGCGGACGTGCTCGACCGCGCGGCCGCGCTGGTCGAGGAGAAGGTGGACGTCCTCGTGATCGACACCGCGCACGGCCACACCACGCGCGTGCTGCGCACGAT
>Ga0209382_10003643_pt1 | contig 21197 bp, 14 predicted proteins | sample SoiMetdeltSBSDD5_FD_187599 | JGI IMG/M metagenome (GOLD analysis project Ga0209382, IMG submission 187599) | Bulk soil microbial communities from a Populus tree surrounding site in Tennessee, USA - Soil MetaG P. deltoides SBSDD5 (SPAdes) (version 2) | ecosystem: Environmental > Terrestrial >... | reverse complement strand
TGTCGAGGCCGACCTGTCGATCGATTCGATCAAGCGTCTGGAGATCCTGTCGGAGCTGGCCGACGAGATCGGGCTCTCGGACGACGGCAACCTCGATGCCCTGGAGGATCTGGTCGCGGAGCTGGCGGCCCGCAAGACGTTGCGGGGCATCGTCGGCTTCCTGTTCGAGCACGCCGCGCTGCTCGGCGCCGGCGAGACGCCGGCGCCCACAGCCGAGTCCGAGCCGACTGTGACCGAACCAGCAGCAGAGCCGAACGGGATCCCGCCGGCCGCCAACCGGTTCGTCATCGGTCTCCATGACGCTCCGCTCGGCGAGGCGGTTGACCCCACCGAGCTCGTCGTCCGGGTCACCGGTGACGGACCGCTGGCCACGGTCCTGGTCGACGAGCTCCGAGCCCGGGGCGTCGATGCGGGCACCGACCTGACCACCGCGTCGGGGACGGTCGTGATGACCGACCTCCTGGCGGACCGCCCGCCGGAGATGCCGGAGCTGTACGGGCGCCTGCGGCCGCTGCTGCTCGACACCGCCTGCGACGTCGTGGTGGTGAGCCCGCTCGGCGGCGGCCTCGGCATCGATCCGCCGACACCCGCCCGGGCCGACGGCGATCCGCTGCCGGTCGGCGCCGGGGTCCGGGGCATGGTGAAGACCGCCGCGCTGGAGTTCTCCGACCGCCGCATCCGGCTGGTCGACGTCGATCCCGCGACCTCCACCGACGACCTGGCTCGGCTGCTGGCCGATGAGTCCGTCCAGCGGCACAGCCCGGTCGAGGTGGCATGGCGGGATGGCCACCGTCGTGCCTCGCACATCGCGCCCCGGCCGCACCGGCCCCGGGGCGACGATGCCGAGGGTGCGGCCGGGGCCGTCCCGCTGACCAAGGAGTCGGTGGTGCTGCTCACCGGCGGCGCCCGGGGCATCACCGCCCGGGTCGCAGTCGCGCTGGCCGAGCGGTCCGGCTGCCGGGTCGAGCTGGTCGGCCGCTCGGCGCTGCCCGACGGCGACGAGGCTCCCGACCTGGCCGCCTGCGGTGACCGGATGGCCCTGCGCGGCGTGCTCGCCAAGGCCGGGTGGCGCGACCCCAAGGCCATCGACAAGGAGTGTGACCGCATCCTCGCCGCCCGCGAGGTGGCGGCCACGCTGGCCGACCTGGCCGCGGCCGGCGCCGAGGTCACCTACCACCAGGTCGACGTGTCCGACGCCGATGCGCTCCGCGCAGTCGTCGGGTCGGTGTACGAACGGCACGGGCGCCTCGACGGCGTCGTGCACGGCGCCGGGATCCTGGATGATCACAACATTGTCGACAAGCCTGTTGACAGCTTTGCGCGCGTAGTGGCGACAAAGGTGGACGGCGCCCGCACACTTTTGGGCGCCCTCCGCGACGCCACGGCCGCTGGTCGGGCGCGGCCCAGCTTCGTCGTCTTCTTCGGCAGCACCGCCGGGGTGGCCGGCAACCGGGGCCAGGTCGACTACGCCACCGCCAACGACGCGCTCGACGCCATGGCCGCCACCCACCACGACGTCGCCGAGGCAGTGCTCGCGCTCGACTGGGGGCCGTGGTCGTCGGAGCACGGCATGGTGTCCGAGGCGCTCGCGACCCTGTTCGAGTCGGCCGGCATGGGCCTGATCCAGATCGAGGACGGCACATCGGTCCTGCTCGACGAGGTTGCCGCTGCAGTCGCCGGTGAGACGCGCTTTCATCAGGTCACGGTGGCCCGCTGCTCACCGGAGCTGATGGCGGCCGCCTTTGGGCAAGAGCACGGACACGAGCACGACGACGGGCACGGGTAGGTCGCGCATGGGGACGGTCGACACATGACGGGAGTCGGGCGGCGTGCCGCTGCTCTTCGCCACGGCTGAGCTGGGGCGAGCCAAGGCGCGGTTCGCCACCCTGACGCTGGGTGCCGGGTTGCTGGTGTTCGTGCTGCTGTTCCAACAGGCGTTGCTCGCGGCAGTGCTCGACGGCATGTCGGGCGCGCTGCGGAACCAGTCCGGCCCGGTGCTGGTCTACGCACGCCAGGCCCAGCGGTCGTTCGCCGGCAGCCTCGTCACCCCGCAGCAGCTGGCCGAGGTGAAGGCGGTGTCCGGCGTGGCCGACGCCTCGGAGTTGGCCGTCACCCTGCTCACCTACCAACCGGCGGGCAGCGACGACCGCGTCAACGCCTCGGTCATCGGCTACCGGCCGGGCAAGGTCGGCACCCCCCTCGGCCTCGACCAGGGGCGCCTGCCCGACGCCGCCGACGAGGTCGTCGTCAGCGGCGAGGATGCCGCCGGGCACTTCGGGGTCGGCGACACGCTCACCATCGAGCCGGGGGGCAAGCGGGTGCGCGTCGTCGGGCTGACGAAGGGCGGGCGGCTCAACGTCGGGCCGACGCTGTGGGCGCCGTGGGACACCTACGAGCAGCTGGTGCGGTCGGCCAGCCCTGAGCTGCCGACCGTCCTGCCCTCGGTGCTCGCGGTCGAACCGTCGCCCGACGTCAGCATCCCCGAGCTGGTGCGCCGCATCGACGACACGGCGCCCGACCTCGAAGCCCTCACCCGGGACCAGGCCGCCGACAAGATCCCGGGGCGCGACGCCGTGCGGCTGGCGTTCACTGCGGTCATGGGCCTCGGCTACCTCGTGGTGGCGGTGGTCATCGGCTTCTTCTTCCTCACCATGACGCTGCAGAAGGAGGCGTCGGTCACCCTCCTGCGGGCCGTCGGGGCGCGCAGCGGCTACCTGGCACGGGCGCTGCTCCTGCAGGTGGCCGTCGTCACGTTCGGGGGGTTGGCCATCGGCACGCTGGCGTTGCTGGTGGTGACGCCGCTGCTCGGCTCGACGATGGCGGTCGACGCCAGCCTCCCCGTCATGCTCAACACCGCGGTGCCGGCGCTGGCGGTCGCGCTGCTGGGCGCCATCCCGCCGCTGCGCCGGGTGATGCGGGCCGACCCGTTCGGGGTCGTGCGCCGCCCGTCGCTGGGGGCGACCGGGTGAGGCTCGCCTGGCGGGAGCTCCTGCGGCGGCCGGGCGCGTTCCTCGTGCCGATGGGGACGCTGCTGCTCCTCGCCCTGCTGCTGCTGTACCCGAGCGCGCTGCTCGACGGCATCGTCGGCGACGGCACCGCCGCCATGCGCAACGCGTCCGCCGACCTCATCGTCTACGCCCGCGACGCCAACGGCGTGATCCTGCGGTCGCAGGTCGACCCCGAGACGCGGGCCTCGGTGGCCGAGGTCCCGGGCGTCGCGCGGGTGTCCACGTTCGACGTCGCCCTCTTCACCGGCACGGTCAAGGGCCACGACGAGCCGGTCGGGCTGGCGCTGCTCTCGTCCGACCGCGCCATCGACTCGGCACGACCGAAGCCCGGCGAGGCCTACGTCGACGCGTCGCTGCGGGGCCGAGCCGGAGTCGAGGAGGGCAAGACCCTGCTGGTCGGGCCGTTCGCGGTGCCGGTCAAGGTGGTCGGCTTCACCCACGGGACCAACCTCCTGTTCTCGGCCGGGTTCGTGGTCGACAAGCGCACGTGGCTGGCCGCATGGGGCTCGACGCCCGACGGCGACCTGACCACCGCGCCGTCGCAGGCGCTGCTCGTACGGGTCGGCGAGGGCCAGGACGCGGGCGAGATCGCCGACGCCATCGACCGGGCCACCCGCGACACGACGGAGACCTTCTCGCGCTCGGCGGCCGTGCGCGCCATGCCCGGCGTCAAGCAGCAGGAGGCGACGTTCGGCTACATCCGCGTCGTGACCCTCGGGGTCGCCCTGTTGGTGGTCGGGCTGTTCCTTTCCTTCGTCACGCTCGAGCGCGCGCCCTTGTACGCGGTGATGAAAGCAGTTGGAGCTTCCTCTCGACAGCTGTTCGGTGGGATGGTTTTCCAAGTGCTGGGAATCACGGATTTAGCCTTGTATTTGGCGGCTTTGTTGACCTGGGGTCTGACACGCGTCCTGGTCGACCTGCCGGGGGAGATGCGCATGTCCCGTTTCATCCAGACCGCCGTCGCGCTGCGCACGGCTGCGCTGGTCGGTGCGGCGTTGTCCCTGCGGCGGGTTGCCCGGATCGATCCGGCCGAGGCGATCGGGTGAGGGGCGGCATGGTCGAGCGACGTGACCGACGTGACCTGCGGGACGCCCTGCAGCTGGTCGGGGTGTCCAAGACCTACGAGGTGGGCGGCATCGAGCTGGTCGCGCTCGCGGGCGTCGACCTCACCGTCGCGCCCGACGAGGTCGTCACCCTCCTCGGCCCCTCGGGGTCGGGCAAGACGACGCTGCTGTCGATCGCCGGCGGCCTGCTCTCGGTGACCTCGGGGCGCGTGCTGGTGGGTGGCGAGGACATCACCCAGTTCAACGCCCGCAAGCTGACCGCGTTCCGCCGGGGCCGGGTCGGGTTCATCTTCCAGGCCGTGAACCTGGTGCCGTTCCTGACCGCCCGGGAGAACCTGCTGGTGGTCGCCGAGCTCGCCCGCCGGCGCCGGGGCGAGTCGAAGCGCCGGGCCGAGCGGTTGCTCGAGGAGCTGGGGCTCGGGCACCGGCTCGACAACCTGCCGTCGCAGCTGTCGGGCGGGGAGCGGCAGCGGGTCGCCATCGGGCGGGCGCTGATGAACGCCCCCGACCTGGTGCTGGTCGACGAGCCGACCTCCGCCCTCGACTCCGACATGGGCCAGCAGGTGATGGAGCTGATCGTGTCGGAGGTGAAGGCCCGGGGCTCCGCCGCCGTGGTCGTCACCCACGACGCCCGGATGACCCGCTACGGCGACCGCATCCTCAACATGGCCGACGGCCGCATCGTCGGCAGCCCGCAGATCGAGCTGGCCCCGGCGCCGCCGATGCTGGCCCTGCCGTCGGGCCCGGCCGAAGGCCCGCCCGCGGCCGCGGCTGCCGCCGGGGGAGCTGCCCCTGTGCCTCGTGGGCCGGGATCGTCGTTGCCCCGCCGGATGCCGCTCGCGCCGGTTGCGTCGGCGCCTCCCGTACCCGGTGTCGACTCAGAGGAGCTTCCCGTCGTGGACCCGACCAAGCTGCCGGTGTACGTACCGGGGATCGCCCCGTCGACCCGCTCCTGGGCGAAGGCCCTGGCCGGCGAGGACGCAGCGCCCCGCCTTCCCCGTCGCACCCCGGGCACGAGCCCGATGCCCCAACGCCTGACGCCTCCCGCGCCCGCGGCACCGCTGCCCGCCCCCCGTCCTGCGGGGTCTCGCCCGGTCGACGACAGCCGCCGCCCGGGCTGGCCCCACCCGATCACCGACGAGACCCCCGTCACCGCCGATGCCCCCGCCGACTGGCCCCCGGCCCCGGCCGCCGACACTGCCAGCGGTGCCTTCGAGTCTCCGGCCCCTGCCGGCCTGACCGGCTCGGCGTGGCCCGACTCGCCCGGCGTGGCCACCCCGGCCCCGGGTACCGGTGCCGCTGCCCGGTTCGGCGGTTCGGTGTGGCCCGACGCTCCTGGCGTCGGCGCCCCGGCGGTTCCGGGCAGGACGACAGGGAGAACGCCGGCCGCTCCCGGGGCTGATGCTGGGCTAGGTGGTTCGGTGTGGCCGGTTGCTCCCCGGGTGCCGGGGAGGACGACCGGGGCGTCGCCGACCGTTGCGCCTGGTGTCGCCGATGGTGGCGCCGTCGGGCCTTCGACCGGTGTTCCCGGTGCTGCTGCGGGGTTCCCCGGCTCGGTGTGGCCCGATGCTCCTGGCGTGCCACCGGCTCCCGGCGTCCCCGGGAGGACGACCGGGGCAGCGCCGGCCGTTGGTGGGGGTGCCGTCGGCTCGCCGACCGGTGCTCCCGGTGCTGATGGCGGGTTCGGGGGTTTGGCGTGGTCCGACGCTCCTGGCGTGTCTGACCCGGCTGCCAGGGTTCCGCGGAGGACGACTGGGTCGTCGCCGGCCGTCGGGTCGCCGACCGGTGTTCCCGGCGCTGATGGCGGCTTCGGGGGTTCGGCGTGGTCGGACGCTCCTGGTGTGTCTGACCCGGCTGCCAGGGTTCCGGGAAGGACGACTGGGTCGTCGCCGGCCGTCGGGTCGCCGACCGGTGTTCCCGGTGCTGATGGCGGGTTCGGGGGTTCGGCGTGGTCCGACGCTCCTGGCGTGGCCGACCCGGCTGCCAGGGTTCCGGGAAGGACGACTGGGTCGGCGCCCGCCGTCGGGTCACCGCCCGGTGCTGCTGGGGGGTTCCCCGGCTCGGTGTGGCCTGATGCTCCTGGTGTGCCACCGGCTCCCGGCGTCCCCGGGAGGACGACCGGGGCAGCGCCGGCCGTCGGGTCGTCGGGCGTTGCGCCCGGTGGTGCCCAGTTCCCGAGCTCGGTGTGGCCGGATGCTCCGGGGGTGCCTCCGGCTCCTGGCGTTCCACGGAGGCCGACGGGTGCGTCGCCGGCCGTTGCGGGAGCGCCGGAGCGCGGTGGGAACTGGCCTCGGGGGGCGTTGCATGGTGGGGGAGTTGCCGAGACCTCGCCGTACGCCGCGGGGGCCTTGGCGCCGAACAGGCCCGGTGTGCCCCGGACGGGCGGCTTCCGGTCGCACCACGCCGACGCCGCGGTCACGGCCGGCCTTCCGGTCTTCGTCCCTGGGGTCATGCCGGCCACCCGGGAGTGGGCGGACATCCTCGCCCAGCGCACCGGGGGCCGTCCCGAGCCCCTGACCCCGCCGCCGAGCGCCCGGACCACGGGCTCCGTGCCCCGGGTCTCGCCGCCGGAGCCGGCCGCGGCCGGCCCTTTCACCACGCCGCCGTTCGAGGAGCCCCCGCCGTCACCTCCCTTCGGTACCCCGCGGGTGCCGCCGGCCGTGCAGCCGTTCCAGCGGGCGATGCCCCCGGCCCGGACAGCCCAGCCCCCGCCGCCCCCGCCACCGCCACCGCCACCGCCGCCCCCGGCTCGGGTCTCCACCCCCCACCCGCCGGCCCGGCGACGGAACACCCCGGCCCACGGGTCACCGCTGATGTCGTCGGCGTGGGAGACGCCTCTCGAGAAGCCGCATCCGGGCCCGACGAAGGCCCCGCCCACCCAGGTAGGGGCGTGGGGGACCGATGCCCAGGAGGCCGAGGTCGAGGCCACCTCCGTCGCCCGGGAGGCCGTCGCCCGACTGGAGTCGCAGCTCCGCCGGGCCAACGCCGTCTACGACGACGAACGGCCGGCCCCGACCACCACGGGATCGATCCCCGTGGTCGCGGAGGAGCTCGGTGCCGGGCCGGCGCCGAGCATCTGGCCCCGGGCCCACCGCCCCCCGCTGCTCGACCAGTCGATCGAGACCACCGGGGTCGCCGAGGCGGGCGACGACGCCGACGACGCCGATGACGAGGCGGGCGACGAGGCACCAACGGCCGACACCGCAGCGGCCGACGTGCCTGAGGACGCAGACGCAGACCCACCGGACCCGGCCGCCGATCCCGGCGACCAGATCTGGCCGACCGGCTGGTGGGGGGAGAACGAAGACCGCTGAGGGGAGCGGTCGACAACTGAGACTGGGGGGTTCGAGATGGGGCATCACCGCGGGAGAGGTGGGCGAGTTCGACGCGTCACGAAAGCGGCCCTGTGGGGCCTGACCGCCGTGCATCTGGTCGACACGGTCGTCCTCCGCCGCCGCCGGGCGCTCGTGACGTCGCTCCTGACGCCGGCGCGCCCGCCCGACCTGGGGGGCAAGGTGGGCGTCATCGCGGCGCCCGGCCTGGAGGTCGATGACGACATCGTCGCCGCAGCCGCCTACGAGATGGACCTCGAGGGCTTCCAGGTCGTGGACCTCGTGCCCGCCGACCTGCCGTCCGAGCGGGCGCTCCGGCTGCTCCGCCGGGTCGCTCCCGAGCGCCAGGCCGGCGACGTGGTCTACGCCCCCGGGGGCGCTCACGAAGCCGTCGCCCTCCATCCCCAGGTCGTCGCCCGCATGACCGAGGGCGCCGGCCCCACCCCCGTGCCGACCGACCGGGCCGCCATGGTCCGGGCGACGGTACGCGCTCAGCGCTACGCGCCCCTGCGCGCCGCCGTACGGGTCGCCCCCGGCCTCGACGCCACCCCCCAGACACCCGCCGACCGGTGGGACGAGCTCGAAGGCCTCACCGCCTGGGGCCAGCCCTACCTGTCGTTGGCGCCCGCCGCCGCGGCCGCCCGCCTGGTCCACCTGGCAGCCCTGACCGCCGGAGCGGTCGTCGCGCCCGGCGCCGCCGCGGCCACCGCGCTCGTGTCGTGGGCCGCCCAGCCGCTGCTGGTCTTCCGGGACGGGCCCATCGACCCCGCCGTCGACGAGGACGATGTCGCCGACGAGCTCCTCCAACCGCCGGACCTGATGTGGGACTGCCTGCTCCGGCTCCCGCGAGCGTGGATCGAGGCCGTCGACACGGCGGTCGCCGGCTACCGCAAGACCCTGGCGGCCCGGCTCGGCCGCACAGCAGGCAACGCCGACGACGACCAGCCTCAACCGCCCGAGGACCTCTTCGAGGCCCGCCGCGACGACTGCCCCTGGTGCGGGTCGACGTCGCTGCGGCCGAGGCTCGACACCACCGACCTGTTCCAGGCCAAGCCGGGGGCCTTCCACCTCGACGAGTGCAAGGCCTGCAAGCAGATCTTCCAGAACCCGGCTCTCACCGATGCCGGCCTGTCGTACTACTACGCCGACTTCTACGAGGGCCTCGGCGAGGAGGCCTGGGAGGTCATCTTCGCCTCGGGCCTGCAGCACAACCGCAACCGGGCCCAGGCGATCGCCCGGATCGCCGAGCCCCGCACCTGGCTCGACGTCGGCGCGGGCCACGGCCACTTCTGCCTGGTCGCCAAGCAGCGCTGGCCCGAGACCCGCTTCGAGGCCGTCGACATGGGCGACTCCATCGAGGAGGCCGCCCGCCGCGGCCGGGTCGACGTCGCCCACATCGGCTTCTTCGCCGACCTCGCCCCCGACCTGCCCGGCCCCTACGACGTCGTCAGCATGCACCACTACCTGGAGCACACCCGCGACCCCCGGGCCGAGCTGGCAGCGGCGACGAAGGTCCTGGCGCCCGGCGGGCACCTCATGATCGAGCTGCCCGACCCGGCCACGCCGTGGGCCCGCCGCCTCGGCCGCTTCTGGTTCTATTGGGTGCAGCCCCAGCACCTCAGCTTCATCCGCTGCGAGGAGCTGGTCGCGCACCTCGAGGCCGAGGGCTACGAGATCCTGGCGGTCGAGCGGGCCGGCGCCACGCTCGGCTACGACCTGGCGACCGCGCTGCTGCTGCGCCTCCAGGACACCGTCCGCAGCCCGCACCTCCCGTGGCTGCCCGAGCCACCGCCGGGGCTGCGGGCCAAGCGCATCGCTGCGATCGCCGCGATCGCCCCGCCGTTCGTCGCCGCCTTGGCGGTCGACACGATCAAGGACGCCAGCACCGGCTCGGGCCGCCTCGGCAACGCCTACCGGATCGTGGCCCGAGGCCCGTCGTGACCCTGTCGGCGCCCGCTGACGCCGCAACCGGGGCGTCGGCCGAGCGGTCGCTCACCTCGTACCTGCTGCTGCCGCGGCCCGACGAGGCCAAGGCCAAGATGCCCATGGCCGCCCTCGTGTACGGCCTGGTGCAATGGGCCGACGGCGCAGGCGGGACCGCGGCCGCCGCCGCCGTGGTCGCCTGGCTGGCGTTCGAGCTGGTCCTCTACCAGGCGCGCTACATCCTCAACGACCTCGCCGACGCCGAGGTCGACCGCCTCCACACCGCCGCCGCGGCCCGCGGTCGCCTGCCGGCCGGCGAGCATGCCCGGCTCTGGGCCCAGCGGGCGATCGTCGCCCGGGTGCTGCTGTGGGCCGCCGTCGTTGTGGCGCTGCCGCCGCTCGCCCGCAACGCCGGCCTCCTCGCCGCGGCCGGGCTCGTGGTTGCGACGGCGGCGTACGAAGCGGCCCGTGCCCCGATGCGTCGACCGACCCCGCCATCCTCCACCGGGGCCGCGATCTTCGCCCTCGTGGGGGCGGGCTACGCGGTGCGGATCGGGCTGGGGGCGGCGCTGGCCGGCGGCCGGGCAACGGTCGTGGTGTCGGCGGCGGCGTTCGGCTGGCTGTTCGGGACGCTCGGCGTGGTCCTGGCCTGGACGCTGGAAGCGGCCGGCCTCCGTGCCGCCGGCGACACGACGGTCACCGCCCGCAAGGCCCACATCGGGACCATCGCCCGTCTGGTGACCGACCTCGACCACCCGTTGCTCCATGGGCTAGGTGCTCAGTTCGCCGGTGCCTGGGCGCTGGCGGCCCTCGTCGCGGCGACCGCGTTCGGCTCGACGCTGACGGACACCGAAGGCCTCGCCGTCATCCCGATCGTGGTGATCGCCGCCGCAGTCCTGACCGCATGGCCCTCGCCCTGGGCCGGCGCCGTCGCCACCGCAGCAGTCACCGGTGCCGCGCTGGCCACCGCCGGCCCCGAGATGGCGATGCTGCTCCTCGTCGTTTCGGGGACCGTCTCGGTCGCCCGCACCTTCACCCCCGCGACCATCGACCTCGACTAGAGGTTCGGCACGAGTGGCGAGAAGTGGCGCCGGACCACCCGGGCACCTCGCCGCCGCATCACCCGGGGCCACCAGGGCTCGTCCGGCGACACTACGACAGCGTGGCAGGGCTGCAGCCAGACGCCCCCGAGGTTGCGGGCCAGGCGGCCGTCGGTCAGCGGCTGGTCGCCGTACACCGTGGCACCCGCCAAGGACGACCGCAGCGCCCGAAGGGGCGGCAGCCACACGTACGGCTTGCGGGCCCCGGCCAGAGTCTCGACCTCGACTGCAGGGTGAGACAGCGCGGGCAGCGGCGCCGAGAAGCGCCCGTTCGACACGAATGCCAGCCGCCGCAGCCGACCGTCGGCGGCGACGGCGTCGAGTGCGGCCGACATCGCAGCCAGCCGGTCGTCCGCGCTCGACCCGTAGTCGACCAGGGTGTTCTCCAGGTCGACGACCAACGCCGACCCGAACGCCCCGGCCACCGACACCGCTTCGGCCAACCCGTCGACGACGACCCACGGCGTCGAGGGCGTCACGTCCAGGCCACCCCGAACGACGGCACCACCACGACCTCGATGTTGCTCGGCGTGATGTGCGACACCTCGGCCACCGACGACACCTCGACCCCCGGGTTGCGGGCCGAGACCGCGGCGATCGCAGCCTCGACCGAAGGATCGGCCTCGACGTCCCGGTACTCGCCGTCCCCGACGATCGCGACCGCCAGCCAGTTGATCGCCGACACCGTGATGCACAGGTCGTGCTGCTCCGGGATCAGCGAGCTCACCGCCCGGAACCGTCGAGGCCCGTCGGGCGCGAGCGTCACCTCCACCGGGTACGACGGGATGCCGTAGGTGTCGGCCAGCCACCGCCGCACCGAGTCCTTGGCGGCGATCACGTCCAGCAGCCACCGCCGCTGGTCCATCAGGTTCAGCCCGTCGTACACCGCCCGCTCGGCCCGGGTCAGGAAGCGCCGGGCGGTCAGGTCCCGGCCCGCTCCCGACGGCCACCGCTCCAGCAGCACGCTCCAACCGGCGCCCCCGGGGTCGGGCTCGGTGGCGTAGTGGTTGCCGGGGTCGTGGTAGATCGGCTCCATCACCTGATCGATGTGGAACACATGCGACGACCACCCCTCGACCCGGCACCACAGCCGCCCGTCGGGCAACACGATGACGCCGTCAGCCTTGATCCCGTGCGCCTGCAGTTCGACAACCCGTACGTCGCAGTGCAGCTCGACGTCGGGCGCCGGGAGTGGCCCGAAGAACGTGATGCGGTCGACCCCGATCGGCAGCGGCGACTCGCCGACGTTGCGGCGCTCGTCGATCACGAACCAGGCGATGATCTTGCCGAGGTTGTCGAGCAGCGACCCCGGCGTCGCCAGGTTGTCGAACTCGGCCACGATGCCGTCATCGCCGATCGGCCCCATGCTCCGGATCCCCTGGAACAGCGGCCCGTGGAACATGTACTGGAGGTCGAACATCTCCTGCGCGGTGACCATCGTGGGACGAGGGTCGACCAGCGGTCGGGGCTCGTGCACCGGCGCCTCGGGGTACGACGCCCCGAGCCGCAGGTTGGCCCGGCAGTAGGTGCCGAGGGCGATGCTCAGCACGTCGTCGCCCTTCGGGGTCACGGTGATGTCGACGTCCTGCGGCACGGACAGCTCCAGCCACCGCAGGTTCCTCACCCCGAACACCTCGACCACCTCCCGCCCGCCCCCGTACTCGGTGGCGATGTCCTGCAGCAGCTGGATCTGGGTGGTCATCGCCACGATCGGGAAGCCATCGCTGAGGTCGGGCCAGCCCGGCGGCTGCTGGTACAGCGAGTGGTCGACGGTCTCCGGCATGTTGTCCAGGGAGAGGGTCCGCCGCAGCTTGACGGTCTCCGTCGGCCACGCCGGTGGAGGCGGCGAAGCCGGCGTCGTCGCCGGAACCGGCACTGCCACCGGCGACGGTGCGGCCGGCAACACCACCTCCGAAGCCGCCCCCGGAGCGGGGAGCCTGCCCCCCGTCTCGGGGGCAGGTCCGCCGAGCCGGGAGAGCAAGGCCCCGAGCACATCGGACCCGGCCCGAGCCGCGCTGGTGACCAGCTGCGCCGCCCCGAGCAACGCCACCGAGGGCTGTACCGCTGCCGCCGGCCCTCCGCCGGCCGTCGTAGCCGGGGTGCCGCCAGCGGCCGCCGGCACGGCGCTGACCGGGGCGAGCGCCGGCGTGGCGGTCTGCACGGAGGTGACCGCCGGCGTGGCCGCGACAGCCGTAGTCGGCGATGGGGCGAGCAGCCGGGTCAGGTCGACGTCGAGGCCCTCGACCCACAGCGCGGTCAGCGCCCGGACCATCTGCCCGAGGGCGGAGCGCTTCGCGGTCACCACCGGGACGCAGGCGTGGGGTCGGTCGCCGAGGGTGTCGTCCACGAACCCGGTCAGCGCGCCGATGCCCAGCTGCACGAAGACCCGGACCCCGGCGCCGGCCCACAGCCGCTCGACCAGCGGCCGGAACCGCACCGGCTCGACGAGGTGCCGCAGGTGCAGGTCGACGATCTCGGCGGGGTCGGTGGGGTAGGGGCCGACGTCCGTCGCCGACCACATCGGCACCCGGGCGGCCCGGACCGTCATCGACTCCAGGTAGTCCCGGAACGCCACGAGCGCCGGCTCGATGAACGGCGTATGGAACCCGGACTGGAAGTCGAGGGTGTAGCCGAGCACCCCGGCCGCCCGTAGCGCGGCCATCGCCGTGGCGACGTCGGCCGGCGGCCCGCAGACCACCGACTGGCCGGGGCAGTTGTCGTGCGACACCACCACGTTCTGGACGCCGGCGACGATCGGCTCGACCTGGTCGACGCCGGCGGACAGCGCGGCGAAGTCGAGGTCGGGCAGGGAGACGTCGTGGGGGTCGATGCCGTCGAGCAGCCCGTCGGCGTCCTGCCGGGTGAAGACCCCGGCTGCCACCGACCCGCCCCACTCGCCGATGCTGTGCCCGGCGATCACGTCCGGCGCCACCCCCAACCGCCGCAACGCCCGCTCGAGAAAGATGCCGAGCCGCACGATCGACGCGCTGCGGTGGGGGATCGTGTCGTCGCTCAGCTCCGGGGCTTCGAGGCCGACCCGGCCGGCCAGGCCCGGAACGTCGATGCCGTCCGCCCCGAACGTGGGCTCGACCCCGGGGAACAGGAAGGCGACCTTGCCGCCCAGCGGCGTGGGCGTGAACCAGATGTCGCTGCGCCCCCGCCACGGCTTGCCCTCCTCGAGCATCCGCCGGGCCAGCCGCAGCTTGCGCTCGTCGGGGTCGACGATCCCGAGCCGGGCCGGCCCGTCGCCTCCGTTCGGTTCCTCCCGCCCCAGGGCCGCCGTCAGGTCGGCCGGCCCGTCGCCGGCGAACCACCAGACCACCGGGTCGTCGCTCATGACCCCACCTGCGCCCGCATGATCTCCTCCCCGGTGGCGAGGATCCCCTGCAGGACCTGCAGGTACTCGCTGACGACGGCGACCTCGCCAGTGGGGACGGCCGGAGCGGTCCCGTCCCCGAACGACAGTGCTGGCGCCGTCGTCGCTGGACTCAGGCCCTTGGGAAGGTCGGACCCGTCGGCCTTGCGTGCGTAGTGCCCGTTGACGATCCACCCCGGCGCCCTTGACGGCGATCTCCACCGCTCCGGATCGACGCCTCGCCCGGCGAACAGCGCCGCCGTGTCGATGTCCACACCTTCCAGCGCCAGGCGGCCCAGCTCGTTGAGCAGGGCGACGAGCCCATGCCTCTCACCCACAGAGCTCTGCTCTCGGCGTTCCGCCCCGAACATGGCGAAGGCATCGCGGACGATGTCGTCGGACTCACGCAGCAACGGGAAGGCGAGGGCGAGGTCCAGCTCCTGGTCCGGCCCGAAGCCCCCAGCCACCAGTGGCTGCGGCGCCAGGAGGTCGTCCAGCGACGACGCCACCACGGCGGCGACCACCGGCCCCGACCCTTGGGCGCCCACGGCAGCGGCGATGTCGCGCAGCCGCCAGCGGTCCGCCTGCCGGGGTCCCGCCAGCTCCGACGACAGCCGCTCCTGCAGCGCCTCCATTGCGGCCGATGACCGGAACAGGAACAGCTCCGCCGGCCAGCACGGTCGCCCCGACTCGGCAACGTCAGGCGACGCCGCCGCCAGGATCGCGTGGAAGTTGGTGCCGCCGAACCCGAAGGATGACACACCGGCCAGCCGCTCGACCGAACGCCACGGCATCGACCGCTGGAGGAACACGAACGGGCTCGTCACCGGGTCGTACACGTTGATCGGCTTGTCGATGTGGAGCGTCGCCGGCAGGACGCCGTGGTGGAGCGCCCGTGCAGTCTTGATCAACGCCGCCATCGCCGATGCGCACTTGATGTGCCCGATGTTCGACTTGACCGACCCGAGCACCACCGACCCCGGTGCGGCGCCTGCCTCCTCGAAGATCGCCGTCGTGGTCGACAGCTCGGTGCGGTCGCCGGCGGCGGTCCCGGTCCCGTGGGCCTCGACGAGCCCGATCGCGGCGGGCGAGATGCCCGTCTGGGCGTAGGCCCGCCGGACCGCCCGCATCTGCCCCTCCTGCCGCGGGGCGGTCAACCCCAGGTGCCGCCCGTCCGACGAACCGGCGACGCCCCGCACGACGGCGTACACCCGGTCGCCGTCGGCGACCGCGTCGGCCAGCCGCTTCAGCACGATGCACCCGACGCCCTCGGCCAGCGTCATGCCGTCGGCGGCCTCGTCGAACGCCCGGGTCCGCCCGGTCGGCGACAGCGCCTTGGCGGCGGTGAAGCTCACGTAGTCCTGGACGCCGTTGTGGAGGTCGACGCCGCCGCAGAGGACGAGGTCGCTGCTGCCTCCGACCAGCTCGTTGCGGGCGATGTCCAGCGCCACCAGCACCGACGCGCAGGCGGAGTCGACGACGAGGTTCTTGCCCCCGAGGTCGAGCCGGTTGGCGACCCGCCCGGCGATGACCGAGGTCAGCACCCCCGGCAGGCCGTCCTCGGTGATCTGGGGCAGGTAGGCGTCGAGCGAGGGCGGCAGCCGGTCGGCGGTGATGCCGTGGCTCCGCAGCAGCACCCGCAGCATGAACCCGGCCGGCAGGTCGGCAGCCCCGCCCGACCCGGTGGCGTACACCACCGACGCCCGCTCCCGGTCGAACGCCCGTCCCTCGGACGAGGACGAGGCGTAGCCGGCGTCCTCCAGCGCCAGCCCGGCGCACTTCAGCGCCAGCAGCTGGGCCGGGTCGATGCTGGCCAGGCTGGCCGGCGGGATGCCCCAGGCCAGGGCGTCGAAGCCCACGTCAGGGACGAAGCCGCCCCACTTGGAGACGCTGGTCGGTTCGTGCTCGTCGGTGTTGTCCGGGGCGAAGTGCTGGGCGTGCACCCAGCGGGACTCCGGCACCTCGGTCACCGAGTCGACGCCGTCCACGATGTTGGCCCAGAACGCCTCGACGTCGGGCGCCCCCGGCATCACGCAGGCCATGCCCACGATGGCAAGATCCCCAGATTCCCCCATGTCAAGAACCTAACCGAACCGTGGACAAGGCGTCAGCAGAACTGCTGTGCCACAATGGTTCGGTCAACAAGGGGAAGTCGCCGCTGGGGGGAGACATGCCGACGCAGGAGACGACCGTCTTCGAGCAGGTCCACCGCACCGTCGAGGAAGCCATCGTGGCCGTGGTCGGCCGGTGGTACTACGACGAGTGCCAGGTCACGCTGGAGTCGACGTTCGCCGAGGACATCGAGCTCGAGAGCATGGAGGTCATGGAGATCGCCGAACGGCTGATCGAGACCTATCCGGACGTCGACTTCGTCACCTGGTTCTCGGCGATGGAGCTCGAGGAGCTGGTCGAGATCACGCTCGGTGACGTCGTCTCGTTCATCGTGCGATCACTCGAGCAGCCCGCCACCGCCGGCTGAGCCGCCCACCATGGCAACGGTCAACGCCAACGGCGTCGACCTGCGGGTGAACCGCTACCGCACCGGGCCCGACGGCGCCCGGCCGGTGGTGGTGTTCATCCACGGGCTCGGGATCGTCGACCACTCCGGCCTGTCGTTCACGCTCGGCATGCCGCTGGCGTCGGTGGCCGACGTGGTGCTCTACGCGATGCGGGGCCACGGTCACTCGGAGGTGCCGCCGGCGGGCTACCGCCTGGTCGACCACGTGGCCGACCTGCTTGCGCTGGTCGACGCCCTCGCCATCGACCAGCCGGTGCGCCTGGTGGGGTGCAGCTACGGCGGCGCGGTGGCGCTGGCGGCCGCCATGCAGGCGCCGGAGCGGGTGGGGGCCGCGTTCCTGGTCGACCCGCTGGTGCCCCACGGCGAGTGGCCCAACCGGATCCTGCCGATGTTCGACTCGGCGGCCGATGTCCTGCGGGGCGAGTACACCCTCGACGAGGTCATGGTGTCGCTCGGCACCACGTCCCGGCGCCGGGCCGCGTCCGCCGCGCAGCGGGCCGAGCGCCTGCTGTTGGGCACGACGATCCTGGACGACCTGCGGGCCGAGCCGCCGCTCGACGCCGCCGACTTCGCCCGCATCGCATGCCCGGTCGAGGCCGTGTTCGGCACCGACTCCGAGATGTACCCGACCGCAGCCACCCTCAAGGACCTGGTCCCGACCGTCCAGCTGCACACCATCGTTGGTGCCGACCACCTCGGCATCTTCAGCCACACCCGAGAGCTGACCGATCTGCTCCAGCCATGGGCCGCTTCCTGATCGTCGTCCCGCCCCTGGTCGGCCACACCAACCCGACCATCCCGCTGGGCCGGGAGCTGGAGCGCCGCGGCCACGCCGTCGCCTGGTCCGGCCACGCCGACGTCATCGCTGAGCTCCTTGCCCCCGGGGCGACGTTCCTGCCCGCCGCCGACCGGGTGCTGCCGGAGGTCGAGGCCGCCATGGACGCCCACCTGGCTAAGGGCAGTTCGGGCATCGCCAACTTCACCGCGCTGTGGAGCGGCTTCGCCTTCCCGACCGCACGCCAGATGATCCCCGGCGTCCTCGCCGCGGTCGACGTCTTCGAGCCCGACGTGATGGTCGCCGACGAGCACGCCATGGCCGGCGTCGTGGCCGCCGAGCTGCGGGGCCTGCCGTGGGCGACGTCGGCGACGAGCTCCGGCGACCTCATCGACCCGCTCGACGCGGTACCCAAGGTCGCGGCCTGGCTGCGGGATGGGATGGCCGAGGTGCTCACCGAGGCCGGCGTCGATCCCGCCCGGGCCCGGGAGGTCGACACCCGCTTCTCGCCGCACCTCGTGCTGGCGTTCACGGCCGCCGAGCTGGTGGGCGACATCGCCGGCCTGCCCGATCACTACGCCTTCGTCGGCCCTTCGTTCGAGGACCGGCCCGATGACACGCCGTTCCCGTGGGACTGGCTCGACGAGCACCCCGACCGGCCCACGGTGCTGGTCACCCTGGGCACGGTCAACCAGCGGGCCGGGGAGCGCTTCTTCGGCGTCGTCGTCGAGGCGCTGCGGGGCCTGGACGTCGACGCCGTCGTCGTCGCCCCTCCCGACCTGGTGCCCGACCCGCCGGCGCACGTCCTCGTGCTGCCCCGGGTCCCGCAAGTCGCGCTCTTGCCGCACGTCAGTGCGGTTGTTTGTCACGGTGGCCACAACACAGTGTGCGAAAGCCTCGCCCACGGGGTTCCGCTGGTTGTGGCCGCCGTGCGCTCCGACCAACCCATCATCGCCGAGCAGGTGGTTCGGGCGGGCGCCGGGCTGCGGGTGAAGTTCGCCCGTGTCACCGTGCCGATGCTGCAGGAGGCGCTGCAGGCGGTGCTGACCGAGCCGACGTACCGGTCCGGCGCGGCGCGCATGCAAGCCGCGCTGGCGACGGCGGGCGGCCCACCCGAGGCCGCCGCTCGCCTCGAAGAGCTGCTGAAAGTGAGCGTCCCATGACCTCCGTGGACCTCCCGTACATCGACGCCGAGATCGAGCGGATGGACGACGGCGGCGTGCCGCCCGCCTACCTCCGCCACTTCCACTGGGGCCTGTTCGCCGACCCCGACCTGGCCGACGACAGCACCGAGCGCTACCTGGCCGCGGCCGAGGCGATGACCGAGCGCGTGATCACCGCCGGCGAGGTGGCCGACGGCCGCCGCGTCCTGGACGTGGGCTGCGGCTTCGGCGGCACCCTCGATCTCATCCGGGCGCGCCACCCGGCCAGCGCGCTGGCGGGGATCAACATCGACGAGCGCCAGCTCCGCTGGGCCAGGCGTCTCGTCAACGGCGACGCCATCTCGTTCACCACCGCCGACGGCTGCAAGCTGCCGATCGCCGACGCGTCGGTCGACCACGTCCTGGCCGTCGAGTGCGTCTTCCACTTCCCGAGCCGCAAGCAGTTCTTCCGGGAGGCTGCCAGGGTGCTCCGGCCCGGTGGCACCTTGGCCCTCTCGGACTTCCTCCTGCGGCCGGGCGCGGTGGCGCAGGTGGCGGCCACCCTGCAATCGGCCGGGTTGGGCGACTGGTACGGGAAGTCGGCGTCGCCGTTCAGCTCGGCCGGCTACCAGCGGATGGCGCGGGGCGTCGGCTTCGAGGTGCTGGTCGACGAGGACGTCACCGCCCGGACCCTGCCCACGTATCCGGCGATGCGCCGCATCTACCAGGAGTCGGGCGACGCCGCCGGGGCGTCGACCATCGACGGGGTCGAGCAGCTCGCCCGGGCCGGCGGGTGGGAGTACCACGTGCTGGCGTTCCGGAAACAGGCCGGGGGGTAGTCGTCACCATGGCCGGCACCAACATGTCCTACGTCGACTCGGCACTCCGCAACCTGGAAGCGGGCGAGCCGCCGCCGTTCTGGCGCCACTTCCACTGGGGCCTCTTCGACGAGCCGGGCGTCGCGGACGACGACCCGGAGCGCTACTTCGCCGCCGCGGCGGCCATGACCGAGCACATCGTCGCCGCGGCCGGGGTGGCCGACGGCCGGTCGGTGCTCGACGTCGGCTGCGGCTTCGGCGGGACGCTCGAGCACATCCGGGCCCGCAACGTTGACTGCCAGTTGGCCGGCGTCAACATTGACGAGCGCCAGTTGCAGTGGGCCCGTCGCCTACTCCATGACGACCGCATCGGGTTCGTCGCCGCCGACGGGTGTTGCCTGCCCGTCGCCGACGCGTCGGTCGACCACGTGCTGGCGGTCGAGTGCATCTTCCACTTCCCGAGCCGCAAGTCGTTCTTCGCCGAGGTCGCCCGGGTGCTGCGGCCGGGCGGGACGCTGGCGCTGTCGGACTTCGTGATGGCGCCGGGCGCGCTGGCGGCCGTGGCGTCGACGATGGGCTCGGCCGGGGTGGGGGAGGAGAACTGGTACGGCCACATGGCCAAGCCGCTCACCTCGGCCGGTTACGAACGCCTGGCCCGCAGGACCGGCCTCCAGATGCTGCGCGACGACGACGTCAACGCCCGCACGCTGCCGACCTACCCAGCGCTGCGGCGGCTCGCCGGCGAGGCTGACAGCGTCGCCGGGCTCACGTCGATCGACGGCATCGAGGCCCTCGCCCAGACCGGCGACCTCGCGTACCACGTCCTGTCGTTCACCCGCTGAGGGTCAGAGGACCCACTTCTCGCTGTGATCCCAGAGCTCGGCGGCGAGCTCCGGGGTGGCGACGGTGCTGGCGTCGGCAAGGTGGTCGGTGTCGAAGTAGGCGCCGTTGAAGCCCTCGAGGTCGGGCGCGGTGGCGCAGTGCAGCGACCCGATTGCGCCCTCCTCGTTGGACACCATGAACCGCTTGGCGATGGGGCGGATGGGCCACGGCACCTGGCGCCAGATGTTCGACGCCACCACGCCGGGGTGCACCGCGAACGCCGTGACCTTGCCGTCGTCGGGCGCGAGGCGGCGGCCCAGCTCCTGGGTGAAGAGGACGTTGCAGAGCTTCGACGTCTGGTACTCGCGGAGGCCACCGAAGCTGCGGGTCGGGCGCTGCAGCGCCTCGAAGTCGAGGCCCTTGGCGCCGAAGTGCGCGGTCGACGCCACGGTCACGACCCTGGCCGGCCCGCTCGCCCGCAGGTGGTCGAGGAGCAGGCTGGTCAGGAGGAAGTGGCCGAGGTGGTTGACGCCGAACGTCAGCTCGAAGCCCTGGGCCGTGACGCCCTTCTTGCCGGCCACGCCGGCGTTGTTGACCAGCACGTGGATCGGCTCGTCCTGGGCGAGGACGATGGCGACGCAGGCCCGGACCGAGTCGAGGTCGGCGAGGTCGAGCGGGAACGTGGCGGCGCTGCTGGGGCCGGGGAGGGCGTCGATCTGGCCGGCGAGGTCGAGCGCCGGCGCTTCGGCCCGGCACGCAAGGAGCACGCGTCCGCCCCTCCGGCCCAGAGCCAGGGCGGTGGCGCGCCCGATGCCGGACGTGGCCCCGGTGATGAGGAAGGTGCGACCGGTCAGGTCAGGCTGCTCGTCAACAACATCGGTCGATTCAGGATCATCGGTCAACACACTGGCCCTCCACGCTGCGGTCGGTCCATAATCTTGCATACAGCTGGGGGAAGAGCAGGGGGATCGAGATGCGAGTCGGCCGGTGGCTGCTGTGGGGCTTGGCGGCGGCGCACGTCGTCGAGGCGATCGAGTTGCGCCGGCGGCGCCAGAAGCTTGCCGCGCTGCCGACCCCGCCGGCGGGGTCCGTCGACCGGGACGTCGACGTGAGCGCCGTCGCCGGGGTCGAGGTCGACGACGCGACGTTGGCTGCAGTGCGGCACGAGATGGATACCAGCGGCGCGCTGGTGATGGATCTCGTACCAGGCGACGTGCCCGCCGAGCGGGCGCTGCGGTTCCTGCGCCGGATCGACCCCGGCAAGGTGGGCACCGACCCGTACACGACGCCGGGCGGGGCCCACGAGGCCGTCGCCGTCGACCCGAGCGTCACCGCTCGGA
>Ga0209382_10003642_pt1 | contig 21208 bp, 21 predicted proteins | sample SoiMetdeltSBSDD5_FD_187599 | JGI IMG/M metagenome (GOLD analysis project Ga0209382, IMG submission 187599) | Bulk soil microbial communities from a Populus tree surrounding site in Tennessee, USA - Soil MetaG P. deltoides SBSDD5 (SPAdes) (version 2) | ecosystem: Environmental > Terrestrial >... | reverse complement strand
CGACCAGGGTCAGGCGTGACGCGCCGACGGCCCAGGAGGTCTCGAGGGTGGTCGTGTCCGGTCGGTAGCGGCGCTCGACGACGGGCGCCGGCGACGCCGGTCCCATCCGGAACGTCCCGGCGTCGGGACCGCCCACGAGCCGGCCGAAGACGACCTCGCCGTCGAAGCGGGGCACGCAGAGCCAGTCGATGGCGCCGTCGCTGGAGACCAGGGCCGCTGTGCGGGTGTCGCCGATCAGGCCGTAGTCCTCGATGGGTGTCGGACATCGCTGCGCCGGGCGCGGGATGCGGTTCACGTCAACCGCCCGTGAGCAGGACGCCGAGGAGGATGCCGTAGAGCAGGTGGGCGGCCGTCGTCACCAGCGGCGTCTCGAGGCCGTAGTTCAGTCCCAGCAGCCCTGGGGGTTCGAGGACAGCTGTGCTGGCCGGCCCGGCGCGGTGCGACGCCATGCGGGGGTGGATCCCGGGTAGCAGCGGAACGAGCACCGTCAGAGCCACGGCGGCGTGGAGCAGCCCGAGCAGGGCACCCAACCACCAGTCAGAGCGGTCCAACAACGCGAACGTCGCGGCATAGCCCAGGGCGAACGCCTGGCCCATGACGAGATGGATGAAGAACCCGGCCACCCGGGCGCGGTCCGGGTCCTCCGTGACGACGGTTCCCAGCATGAGCGGGAGGTCGAGGCGGGTACGGCCGGCGAGCTGCGCGGCGATCATCACCACGGTCAGGCCGGTGGTGGCGATGAGCCCGAACAGCGCCCAGCCTGCCCAATCCATCTCGCTAGTGATTCCTCCCCGTGTCTAAATCAAACACGTTTTGGTGTTAGTGGTTTGTCGACGTCAGGGGACCTTGGCTGCGAGGACGTCGGCGGGCAGGATCTGCGGCGGCTCGGCCAGCAGCCGTTCGGCGTTCGCCATGAGCGCCGCGGCGATCTGCCCGTTCAGATGAGCCTGGCGTTCGGTCTCGGAGGGGAAGGCATCGACGATCCAGAACGTGGTCGCGTCGGTCCGCAGCGCGAACCAGACGATCGTGCCAGCCTCGTCATTGGCCAGGTCGACGGCGCCGGCGACGAACGAGGCGACCTCGTCGGCCGTCTCGGCCTTCGCTACCAGCTTGGCGACGAACGCGACGGTCAGGTCGGGTGGGGGCGTGCTCGGCGACATCGGGGCTCCCGTCATGGGTCGTGGACGTGCTGCAGTCCTTGCCAGTCCTTGCCCAGGTCTACCGACGATCAATCCGGACCGGGTCTTGCCGCCTTGCCGCCGACCTGCGGGTGTGTGCGAGGGTGCGGGGGTGGTGGTCAAGCCGATGTTCCCGCTCGGGACGGTGCTCGTGCCCGGCATGGTGCTGCCGCTGCAGGTGTTCGAGCCCCGCTACCGGCAGATGCTCGACGATTGCCTGGCCGGCGACGGGACCTTCGGGGTGGTGCTGATCGAGCGGGGATCAGAGGTCGGCGGGGGCGACGTGCGCACCGATGTCGGAAGCCTGGCCCGCGTCGCCCGGGCCGAGCAGCTGCCCGACGGGCGGTGGGTCCTGGTCACCGTGGGTGTTCGGCGGATCCGGGTCGACCGCTGGCTGCCCGACGACCCCTATCCCCGGGCCGAGGTCAGCGACTGGCCCGACGAGGCCGGCCGGGCCGGCGACGAGGTCGGCGAACAGGCCGGCGAACAGGCCGGCGACCACGAGGCCGGCGGAGGCACCGTCCCCGCCAGCGTGCTGCCGCTCCTGCGCCGGGCCTCCGCCATGGCCCGCGAGCTGGGGATGGTCGCGGCGCCGCTCGACCTCGAACTGAGCGATGACCCCGTTGCCGCGGGCTACCAGGCGATGACCGCTGCTCCGCTCGGTCCCGCCGACCGCCAGCGCCTGCTCGCCGCCCCCACCCTCGCCGACCGTTGGGCGCTGCTCGGCAGCCTGCTCACCGACCAGATCCAGCTCCTGGAGGCCGAGTTGTCCTACGGCGCCGACTGACCTGCCCTGCGACATCGTCGGTTTGAGCCTGGCCCGGTGTGCCGAGTGAACTTCGACCCATGGTCGAGAGACTCCAGATCTCCCGTGACATCGCCGCCCCGCCTGAGCTGGTCTACGCCGCCATCTCGGACGTGACCCGCATGGGTGAGTGGTCCGAGGAGTGCTACGCCTGCCAGTGGCACGACGGCTTCGACCGCCCGGTCGTCGGTGCGACCTTCGACGGCCACAACCGCCACGGCGAGCACGAGTGGACCACCCAGGGCAAGGTCATCGAGGCCGACCCCGGTCGGGCGTTCGCGTTCGAGTGCTCGATGATGGACTTCCACTACTCGACCTGGGGGTACCGCATCGAGCCGACCGAGGCCGGCTGCCGGGTCACCGAGTGGAACGAAGACCTGCGGCCCGAGTCGGTCCTGGAGTTCAGCAAGCAGATCTCGGGCATCGACGACCGGACCGCGCGCAATCGTCAGACGATCAGCGCCACGCTCGAACGCCTCGCCGCCGCCCTCGAGACCTGACCTGTCCGGCGCTCGACCCCGGCTGAGCTCACTCCTGGGGCAGGCTCTCCTTCGCCTCTTCGTACGAGCCGGTCGGCGGGTTCGGGTCGGGCCCGTAGACGAGGTGCACCACGCCGGTGCGGAACGGTTGCGCGGCGATCAGCTTGAGATGTCGAGCGGGCCCGCCCTCTTCGAACAGCTTGAGACCCGACCCGGCGGCAGCCGGGTGGACGAACAGGTGGAGCTCGTCGAGAAGACCCGCGTCGAGCAGCTGCCGCACCACCGATGGCGATCCGCTCAGCGCGATCCGACGGACCCCCGGGTCGTTCTTGAGTGCTGTGGCGGCCTCGACCAGATCGCCCTCCAGCTGCTCGGTGTTGCGCCAGACGAACTCCTGGGGGCGGCGGGAGACGACGATCTTGCGCATGTCTCCCAGCCGCTTGGCGAACACGGCGTCCTCCCCGCCCGCAGCCTCCCGTTCGGGCCACGCGCCCGCGAAGCTGTCGTAGGTGACGCGGCCGAAGAGCATGACGTCGGCGTCGTGCGTGCGGTCCACGGCCTCCCCCATCTCCTCGTTGAAGTAGGGGAAGTGCCAGTTGCCGACGCCCGGGTCGATGACGCCGTCGAGCGCCGTGAACAGGCTGGCTGTGATCGTTGCCATCGGATGCTCCTGTCGTCTGATGTCGCGGTCTAGCTCACCGGTCTTCGGCGGTTGATTCCAGCATGCGTGGCCCCGCCCCTGGAGTCGAAGCCGTCCGGCCCAGCGGCTGACGCCCCAAAGCGGACAAAGTCCGAAAGGATGGCCGCTCGCCGCGCCGACAGGCCGTGATGGAACGAATCAGGCCGGTTGCCCGTGGAGACAGTCGATGGGAGTGGTGCACCCCTTGGCGTGCGGCGTGGAGGCGGACTTGCGGCAGACGACGGCACGGCACCCACGAGCGACGTCCGACGCCTTCAGTGCCGCCGTCGCCGATCACCACGAGGAGCTGGCCCGGTTCGCCTTCCGGCTGTGCGGCGACCGGACGGTGGCCGAGGACATCGTGGCCGAGGCCTACGCCCGCGTCTGGCCCCACTGGCGGCGGGGCCGGGTCGCCGAGCTCATGCCCTACCTCGTGCGCACCGTCGCCAACGAGGCGTTCACCCGCCACCGGCGCCGCCGGCTCGAACGCACCAAGGAGCCGCCCGCTCCTCCGTCCGTCCAGGGCTCGTTCGAAGGCCAGGTGGACGACCACGACCAGCTGTGGTCGGCTCTGGGTCGCCTTCTCCCTCAGCAACGGGTGGTCCTGGTGCTCCGGGTCTACGAGGATCTGTCCGAGGAACAGACGGCCTCCCTGCTGGGCATACCACCAGGAACCGTGAAGTCGCGGCTCTCCCGGGCGCTCACCGTGCTCCGTTCGATCGTGGAGGACAACGATGGTTGACCTCGAGGAACGACTGCGGGCCACGATCGCCCGGCGGTCCGAGGGCTTCGAGGCCTCGGCCGACCTGCCTGACCGCATCGACGCCCGGATCCATCGTCGCCGGCGCCAGCGCCAGCTCACGAGAGGCGGCCTCGCCGCGGCAGCGATCGCGGCGGCCGTGATCGTCCTGGTTCTGGTGAAGCCGTCCGGGCACGAGGGCTCGATCCGGATGACCGACCCGGACCACCCGGCCGCCACCGTCCCCGAGCCGTCCTCGACCTCGTCCACGGCGTCCACCGTGGCCACGACGACTGCGGGAGGATCCGCATCGGGTACCGCCCCCACGACCACGACCACTACGGGCACCCCTCCCGCGACGTCGGCCACACCGGGTATCGACCTGCTCACCCCGCTCACGCGCGCCGGGTTCGGGCCGATCACAGCCGGGATGACGCTGCGTCAGGCCCAAGACGCAGCTGGCCGCACCATCACGCCTTCGCCAGGTAGCGCTTCGTGCATCGAGGCGCGCATCGAAGGGGTCGACGACCTCGTGCTCCTCGTCGAGCCCGCGGCCGACGTGATGAACGGAATCGTCCGAGCAGCGACCGGCTCGGTCCGCCAGAGCGAGGAGGGGGCAATGGTCGGCCAGTCGCGGGCCGAGCTGCTGTCCTCCCTCGGCCAGCCGACCCGGACCGACCCCGATGCATCCGGGATGGGAGGCGAGATCCTGGTGTTCCAGGCCGGGGGCTATGCCTACGGCGCTCTCGTCGTCGACGACCTGGTCCTTGGCCTGCAATCCGGGGACCCTGCCTGGGTCAGCTACCCCGACGGCTGTCCCTGAGCCTCACTGAGCATCGGCCACGGAGAGCGGCGGCGTCTGGGCAGCCCGGTTCATCTGTTCATCGGGCGGTGCGGCGCGGTCCCCTGGGCTCCCCCATCTGGAAGGAGACCCACCATGATCCATCGACGCGCCTGGCGCTTCGTCGCCGGGCTCGCCGTCGTCGCGACCGTGTTGACGATCGGTGCCACACAAGCGAACGGATCGCTTCCCACGCCACCGCAGGCCTATCCCGGCGTCACCGCGCCGACAGGCACCTGCGTCGCGCAGCGGCAGGCGGTGTCCGACGCGGAGACTGCCTACAGCACGGCCGACGGCAACTACCGGAGGGAGATCCGGCTCTTCGACGGCTCGTGGCGTGGCACCAAAGCGTCGGAGCTCGGTGCGGCAGCACGTGCCTATTACGCCGCCGCCATCGCCCTCAGCAACGCCAGGTACCGGCAGTCACAGTGCGCCAACCTCGCGTCGCTGCCGCCACGGGTCTGCGTGGCCATAGCGCTCGAACTGAACCGCATCTCGGACCAGGAGGTGCTCCTCACCTACGAGAGGAACTCGATCGAGTGGCAGCGACGGTTCTACGAGGAGCACCGGAGCTGGTACACCAACTACGACACGCTGCTGAACGAGAACACGGCCTGGCGGAACGCCAACCAGGACGCGCAGACCTCCAACGCCCAGCTCAAGGCGCTGTACGAGCTCCTTGCCCAGGTGTTCCGCTGCCCGTCGATGCAACGCCCCCTGGCCAGCACCGCAGCGCCAGGCGACGGTGACGTCGCGGTCGCGGCCCTGCCCGACGACGAGACGGTGGAGGAGCTCGCCATCACCGACATCCTCGCCGACGACGAGATCGTCGAGGAGGTCGAGACGGTCATGGCGCCGTTCATCGAGCCGGAGGTCGGCGACGAACCGGGGACCGACTTCGGCGACGCGCTCGCCTCCCTCATCGAGGACGGCCCGGATGGCGACGAGCCGACTGAGCCGCCCACGTCCGTCGACGCCTCCGGCGTGTCGACCACCGGGTCGAGTCACGCTCGATGACGAGGTGGTCCGTCCGTTTCCCGCGCGCCAACCGGGCGGGAAGCGGACGACCGGCGGAGTTCGCGCCCGAGCCAGGCCAGCTGGGCAGGTGCCGGGCACCCGGGTCAGGAGCGATGCACGTCGAGCAGGGCACCAAGTTCGGCACGGCCGCTGATGCCGAGCTTGACGTAAGCCCGGGCCAGGTGGTTGTTCACGGTGCTCACCGCGAGGCCGAGCTCCGCCGCGATGTCCTTGCTGGCCAGGCGCGCCGCGAGGAGCGCCACCTCGCGCTCCCGACGGGTGAGCGAGGACTCGGTGTCGCCGAACGCCAGCAGTGGTGTGCCAGCACCCTCGCAGCGGGCATCGAGGGCGATGGCGTACTCGTGGTGCAGCTGGGCCTTGGACCGTAGCCCCAGTCGGCGATAGCTCCGGGCGGCCACGTGCATGGCTTCGGCGGCCAGCAAGGTGTGGCCCAGCTCCGCGAGAGTGCCGGCGGCATCGGCCAGCTCGACGGGCGAGGTCCGCTCCCCAGCGGCGGACGAGGCCATCCCGGTGGCGCAGATGGCCAGGGCGGCCACGAAGGGTCCCTCGATCACCTCGGCCAGCTCGTGCAGCCGAGTGCGGACCTGTGACGCTGCCCCCAGTCGGGCGACGTCGTAGAGCAGGTGGGCCTCGGCTGTCGGGCAGTCGGCCGGCGCGGCGGCCAGCAGGATCTCGACCGCCTCGCTGGTGGCGCCGCGCGCTGCGAGAACCCAGGCCCGGGCCCGCTCGCGCCACGGATCGAAGGCTCGGTTGGCCGCAGCGCCGTGAGCATGGGAGCGGTCGAGCCAGGCTGCCGCGCCGATGTGGTCCCCAGCCAGCGCACAGGCGCTGGCCAGTTCCACGCAGCAGAAGTCGAGAAGGCGGGTGTCGGTGTCCTCCAGCAGAGCGATCGCTTCCTTCAGCGAGGACTGCGCGGTCACCACCCGCCCGGCCGAGGTTGCACACACCCCGCGCAGCATCGACCAGATGCCGAGCATGAGCGGCTCCTGGAGCTCCGCTGCAGCCCGGTAGCCCTGGTCCGCGATCAGGTCGGCCCGGAGCAGGTGGCCGCAGAAGTAGTTGGCCCCGCAGATGGCGTAGTCCACCTGGGGCCGAGCCCACGGCAGATCGACGGGGTGGGCGTGGGCCACGGCCCGTCCACGGCCATGGAGGGTCGTCGCCTCCCGGAGCCGGCCCAGCAGGCCGGCGGCGCCGATCCCGCCGGCCGCCGCCCACACGACGGCCTGGTCGTCGACGCCGGTCCGGGAGAGCACGCTGCGGGCGACATCGAGCGCGGGCCCGTAGGAACCGTCGAACAGCAGGAGCCATGTCCGGAGGGCGTCGGCGAGGTCTTGTCCCGGGTCGGTGCCGGGCAGGTCGAGCGCGTCCTGGGCCCGTCCGACCTGGCCGAGGCCCCAGTAGTAGACGGTGGCCTGCGTGGCCGCCCGTGCGCCTCGGCTCCGTCGATCCTCGGGGGCCGCGTCCAGCACCGCTGCCGCCTCTTCGACCCGGCCTCCGTACTCGAGGATCTCGGCGAGAAGGAGGTGTGCCTCGGATCCGCCGCCCAGATCGCATGCTGCCCGTGCGCACCACTCCGCGAACACCGGGTCGCTGGTCCTCACGGTGCGGGCCGCTGGCAGGAGCACCTCGGGCACGGTCACGGCACCGGCCTCGAACTGCCAGCCGGCCACGCGCACGGCCTCGTGGCGCGAGCCCGATGGTTCGCTGGCGACGGCTTCGGCGAGTTGTCGGCAGATGCTCCGGCCCCGGGTGACCGGCATGCTGTCGCGCAGCGCTGCCGCGTGCAGCGGGTTGGCCAGGCGGACCTCGTGGCGCGGGTCGCTGGCCCGGCCCTGGACGTCGACGCGCAACAGGCCGGAGCGCTCCGCGGCTTCGATCGCGGGGCCGTCGGCCAGCTGCTCCAGGATCCGGAGCGACAAGGGCTCCCCGCAGGCAACGACCTCGAGGGCTCGTCGCACCTCGGTCGGACACGACGCCAGCTCGGCGGCGATGTGCTCGACGGTGCGGCGGGAGCCCTCCATGCGACCGTGCCATCGCCAGATGCCATAGGACTGGCGCAGCGCACCGCTGTCCACGCCGCAGGCCAGCAGCTCCCGGAGCACTCCCGGCCGACCGGAGGCGGCCACACGGAGGCGCCGCCGCGTGATGCCGTCGACAGCGCCACCGAGCGCCTCGTCGAGGAGGAGGTCGATGGCGGCCGCGTCGAGAGGAGGCAGGTCGACCCGGATGACGCCCCCGTCCGCCCACAGGGCGCCGATGGGGTGAGGGGTGGGTTGGCCCCGCTCGACGGTGACGACGACGAAGGCGAGGCCGCGGATGGCCAGCTGCGCCACCAGTGCTGCGGACTGCTCGTCCAGCAGATGAGCGTCGTCGACGGCAACGGCGACCCTCTGCCGACCTCCTAGCGCCGCGCAGCGCTGCGCCACCGCGTTGACCACGGCGACCGGCGAGTCCTCGGGCGGCCCACCGGCGGGGACCAGGTGGGCGACGGCCCCGAAGGGCGCCGACCGGGGGGCGGCGTTCGCCGCGACCCATTCGGTCTGCCGTCCGGAGGCGGTGAGGCGGCGGACCACCTCGCGCGCCAGCCGGGTTCGCCCGACGTCCGCCTCGCCCACGATCGCGACGCCCTCGACCTCGGGATCGGCGAGGGCGCCTTCGATGAGGTTGCACTCGGCATCCCGGCCAACCAGCGGCCACGGGCGCTCGACCGACACGCGGGAGGTTCGGCGCCGACCGCCCCCGCGGATGGACGACCCCAACTCACCTACTGACCCGCCCCGCCCGCCCTGCCCCGACCTGATCCCGTGCGACAGATCGTGATACTGAGAGGATCGGTATGGGGCTCACGGGGGACCAGCGGGAGAGGCTGACCAGGAGGGCTTCGGGCCAGCTGCGTGAGGGCGAGACCGTGCTCGACGTCAGCATCGGTGCGCTTCACCTGCCGCACGAGCGCCGGCGGGACCGGATGGTCGCCCGGGCGATGTCGGTCCTGGTGACGGACCGTCGCCTGGTGTTCTTCCGACGAGGGTGGCGGGGGCACGAGGTCCACAGCCTCGGCTACGCGCAGATCCAGGCGGTCGACCACCGCAAGGGCGCCCTGGTCGGCGAACTGTTCCTCACCATCGCCGGGTCCGACGACGTCCGGGTGTCCTCGATCCCGGCCGACGATGTCGAGCGCCTGGCGACGCTGCTCCAGAGCCGTTCGGTCGGAGGAACCCCGTCGGGTTAGCGCTCGCTGTTGTAGAGGCGCATGGTCAGCGGGGCGAAGATCACGACCAGTGCGGCGCTCCACAGCAGCACCCAGGTCACGTTGTCCCAGTATCCGGTGGTGCCGTGGATGAGGCCCCGCGAGGCGGTGGTGAGGTGGGTGATGGGATTGTTGTTGACGAACGCCTGCACCCAGCCCGGCATGGTCTTCGGGTCCACGTAGACGTTGCTGGCGAAGGTCAGCGGGAACATCACCGTCATGCTGGCCTGCATGACCGCCTCGGGGGTCTGCATCTTCAGTCCGAGCAGGGTCCAGATCCACGAGAGGCTGAACGAGAACAGCAGCAGCAGCGCCACCGCCGCGACGACACCGAGCGGGCCGCCGTCGGGCCGGAAGCCCAGAGCGAAGCCCAGCACGAGCATGATGACCGTGGCCATCGTGTAGCGGGCGACGTCGGCGAGCAGCATCCCCACCAGCAGCGCCGGCCGCCAGATCGGGAGCGATCGGAAGCGGTCGAACACCCCCTTGGAGATGTCGGTGTTCAACCCCATGCCGGTGTAGATCGTGATCCACGACACGGTCATCACCAGGATGCCCGGGAGCAGGTTCTGGAGGTACTCCCGCGGCGACCCGGCCAGCGCGCCGCCGAACAGGTAGGTGAACAGCAGCACGAACATGATCGGGAACACGGTCACGTCGAACAGCTGCATGGGCACGTGCTTGATCTTGAGCAGCGCCCGCCAGGCGAAGCTGAGCGAGGCGCCGAGCGCCGACGGCCGAGGCGGGCGAGCCTGGGTGGACAGCACCGACCGGATCGTGGTTTCGACGAGGACGGGCTCGGTCTCGGCGGTGGTGGTCACGGTGCTCATGCGGTGGCCTCCTCGGGCGTCTGCTCCTCGGCGGGGTGGCCGGTCAGCGCGAGGAAGACCTCGTCGAGGCTCGGCTGGCCCAGTGAGAACTCGGCGAGCGGAACGCAGCACCGTGCGAGCTCGGCCAGCGCGGCCGCGACCCGCTCGGGGTCCGGGACCCGCGCCGACAGCGCCGCGGGATCGGACTCGCGCTGGAACTGCTCGCCCAACGCCTCGGTCAGGATGCGGCCGGCTTCGTCGCGCTGCTCGGGGTCGAGCACCCGCACGCGCAGCGTGCCGCTGGAGCCGACCAGCGCCTTCAGCTCGCCGCTCGTCCCCTCGGCGATGACCTTGCCGTGGTCGATGATCGCGATGCGGTCGGCCAGTTGATCGGCCTCGTCGAGGTACTGGGTGGTGAGCAGCACGGTGGTCCCCTCGGCCACCATCACGCGGACGATGTCCCAGACCTGGTTGCGGCTGCGGGGATCGAGTCCGGTGGTGGGTTCGTCGAGGAACAGCAACGGGGGAGTGACGACGATGCTCGCGGCGATGTCGAGCCGGCGGCGCATGCCACCCGAGTAGTCCTTGACGAGCTTGCCGGCGGCCTCCGCCAGGCCGAAGGCCTCGAGCAGCTCCCGGGCCCGCTCGTCGGCGGACCGGTGCGGGAAGCCCAGCAGCCGGGCGATCAGCACGAGGTTCTCACGGCCTGTCAGCTCCTCGTCGACCGACGCGAACTGGCCGGTCAGGCTGACCGACGACCGCACGGCGTCAGCGTCGGCGACGACGTCGTGCCCGAGCACCCGCGCCGTCCCGGCGTCGGGGCGCAGCAGCGTGGCGAGCATCCGCAGCGTGGTCGTCTTGCCGGCTCCGTTGGGCCCGAGGACCCCGTAGACGGTGCCCCGCCGCACGGCGAGATCGATGCCGTCGACGGCGCGTGTCTCGCCGAAGTGCTTGGTGAGACCCTTGGTCTCGACCGCCAACGTGCCGTCGCCGTTGCCGCTGGCGTCTGTGCCTTCGTCTCGCATCAGAGGTGGCTCCTGGATCGTCCGCGGGTCGACGCATCACCTTCGAGGTGCATGGAGGGTCTGACCTGACCGCACGCCGGAACTCATCGGTCGACGCCACGGTAGGGAGACACGGTAGAGAACGGTGTAGGCGAGCCGTGTCCACCCGCGGGAACGATTTTCCTCGGTCGCCGCCGGTCAATCGTCGGGCTGGAGGCGGTGGAGCACGTCGATGAGCGCGGTGAGCTCGGTCTCGGTCGGAGACCGCTCCATCTCCATCTCCTTCGAGGGCGGAGCGAACGTCGGCTTCGGTCGTACGGGCAGCCGGCGCGGCCCAACCTGGCGCAGCGACCCTGGAGGGTCGGATGGACTGGCCTCCCCCGTAGCGATGCCGCCAGGGTCACCGTCCTCAGCCATGGTGCACTCCCCTCCCAACCGCCGGCGCCGTGCTCGGCACCGCCGATGTCGTCCCCCTCGAGGTGCCGTCGCCCGCATGGCTCAGGTCGACCGCCTCGCCTCTGTGGTGGTCCTCTATTCCCAGATCGCGCCAGGACGACTCGCGTTACACCAGGTGTCGGGGGGTCACTGGCCTCCCACTCAGGGTGATCAGGGCCGAGGCTCCCCGCCTGCCCCAGGCAGCTCGGGGACGGTCGCCTGGGCGATGCGCGCGATGTTGCGGGCATCGTCGATGCCGCGGTGAGGGTGGCCGATGTGGGGGAGTCCGAGGAGGTCCAGCGCATCCTGCATGCTGACCCGCTTGAGGCCCTTCCACTTGCCGAACTCGCTCTTGAGGTTCAGGTGATCGGCCGCGAGGCGCTCGGGGAAGACCATGCCGTGGCGCTGGCAGTCGATACGGAACTGACCGAGGTCGAAGGCGCCCCAGGTGACCACCCGGTACGGATCTCGTCCCAGCCAGGTGAGGAAGCGGGCGAAGGCCTTGGGGAAGGTGTCGGCCACATCGACCTGCTCCTGGCTGATGGAGGTCAGCTTCCGGCAGAAGGAGCTGAGGCGAGGGACGATGACCGGCCGGACGAACGAGGTGAACTCGTCCCGCACCTGCATCGACTGGTCGAGGCGGACGGCGCCGATCTCGATGGTCTCCATGCGGTGGCGGACCCAGGCTGCCTCCCAGCAGCTCGCCTCCAGATCCACCACGACGTAGTGCACGACTGGACCTTAAGAGCCCTACACCTCAGCGCTCGATCACGTAGCCGTCGGGTCAGTGCATGATCAGGCCGCCGGTGACGTTGATGGCCTGGCCGGTCATGTAGTCCGCACCAGGCGATGCGAGGAAGCAGACCACCCGGGCGATGTCGACAGGTTGGGCCGGTCGGCCGAGCGGGACCGTGGCCGTCAGCTCGTTCCAGAGCTCGCGGGGTCGCTTGCCCAGCTGCTCGACGCCGACTTCCTGGTCGATCGCCGCCCACATGGCGGTGTCGACGAACCCGGGACAGACGCAGTTGACTCGGATCCCGTCGCGTGCGTGGGCCTTGGCCAGGCTGCTGGTGACGCTGATGACGGCCGCCTTGCTCGCCGCATAGGCCATGCCGTGTGCTGCGCCGCCCTTGCCGGCGATCGAGGACACGTTGACGATCGCCCCTCGGCCGCGGGCCAGCATGGAGGGAAGGACCGCCTGGGCGCAGAAGACGACCGCCTTGGCGTTGACGCCCATGATCGTGTCCCAGTGCTCCTCGGTGATCTCGAGCGGGGACATCTCGCCGTAGATGCCGGCGTTGTTCACCAGGATGTCGATCCGTCCGAACCCGTCCAGAGCGGAGTGAACCATCGCTGCCCGATCGGCCGGCCGGGTCACGTCCACACCGATGCCGATCGCCTGGAAGCCGGCGTTCCGCAGGTCAGTGGCGGTGGCGCGGGCGGAGTCCTCCTGACGGTCAGCGACCACGACCGCCGCGCCGGCTTCGGCGAGCTCGATCGCTACGGCCTGGCCTATCCCCTGACCGGCCCCTGTGACCACCGCAACCTCACCGTCCAGCTCCATCCGGCGGACGCTAACCCGGCTTCGCGCTTCACCCCGAGCAGTGACGCGGGTGGGGCCGGGTGTCCACCGCGGAGGATGGACACCCGGCCCCTGCCTGGCTGATGCCGCTGGCGGTCGGCGGCCAGCCGAGCAGGCGGTCAGCCGGTCAGCCGGTCAGGCGCCGGAGCCGCTGGCGGCCGGAGCCACCACCTCGACCGGGAACGAGCTGTCCCCGGCCACCACCTGGTCGACGACCTCGCGGACGCTGGCCACCGGCGACGCGGGCTGGCTGCTGAGGTTCAGCGACGCGGTCACCGAGTTGTTGGTCGCCTGGTTGTTGAGCTGGTCGATCAGCTCGTCGAAGCTGCCCGGCTCCCCGGCGGGCGAGCCGGCGCCGCCGGTCACCTGCACCGAGCCGACATCGCCGGCGGCATCGGCCGGCACGGCCAGCGAGACGTCGACGTTGCGCACCGCGCCGGGGTTCCGGTATGGCACGAGCACCAGGCGCAGCCCGAGCTCGGAGCCGGCCACGACCGGGACGGGCTCGTCCGCCGGCGCGGGGACGTAGCTGCCGTCGGGCTGGAGCACCTGGACCTCGTCCAGCGAGTACTGCGTGTAGGTGCTCGAGATCTCGCCGGTCAGCTCGACGCCGGTGATGGTCGCCTCCTGGAAGCGGTTCTCGTCGATCGCCGTCAGCGCGGCGAGCAGGTCGTCACCGGAGAGGAAGCTGACGTCCTCGGGATTCGCGTACCTGTTGCTCACGTCGACGCTGAAGGGCTGGGACCCGGCAGTCCCGGTCACGACCCACCGGAGCCCGACCGTGCCACCGCCGATGCGGTCGGCGACCCGGTCGAGGTTGGCCAGCAGGTGGTTGAACGTGATGTTCGGCAGGAGCTGTTGCAGGTTCACCCGCGTGGTGCCCTGCCGGCTGGTCCCGTCCTCGACCGATGTGATGGTCGAGTGCAGCGTGATGGCCGGCGGCGTGGGGCCGAGCAGGCCGCGTATGCCGGCCAGACGGTCCTGGTCGAGCGTGCCGACGACCCCTCCCGGGTTGGCCACCTTGAACGGCCCGAACACGTTGTCGGGCTGGATGAAGAGCGCCGTGGCGGGATGCACGCTCATCGAGGTCGCCCCCAGCTGCAGGAACGGATGACCGAAGGCCAGCGCGAACTGGTTGCCGCCGACCTGGCAGACGGCCGTCGTCGTGCCGATCCCTGCCGCTGTGATGTCACCGTAGGAGATCGCCGCGGCGAAGTTGCCGCCCGGCACGATCTGGGATGGCGATCCGGGCTGACCGACCGGTGCCGCGCCGGCGGCGTAGACGCGGGTCCCGGGCACTTCCTCCTCGAGTCGCTCGGCGACCTGGTCCAGGCGAGCCTGGCTGACGCCGGAGACCCCCAGCGGCACCGGTAGGCGCTGCATTCCCGCCGCTGCCTCGGCGGCGGTCGCGGCTCCGGAGTCCACGACCTCCTCCTGGAGCGCCGTGGGGAGGGCCACCGTCTCGGCCGGCTCGGCCGCCGGGCCGGGTCGGTTCAGCAGCTGCATCATGTCCGCGGCCGGCGTGATGCCGGCGACCGTGCCGGGGATCCCGAGGATGTAGGAGACCGATCCGATCAGCCGGCCGTCCCGGGCGTACACCGGGGAGCCGGACATGCCGGCCCACACGCCGCCCGCTCGCTGCAGCGCCGGTGAGTCGACCTCCATGAGGATCATGTCGAGATCCGGTGCGATCCCGTCGTCGATGACGCCCACCATCGTGGCGCTGAACCGGTCGGGCCGGGTGCCTCGCTCGACCGTGAGCCCGGTCCCTCGCATGCCGTCGGTGAGATCGGACACCGGGAACGGGTCCGGGCAAGGTTGGAACCGTGGTGGTCGCGGTGGCTGTGGTGCGGCCTCGGCCACGCCGGTGGCCAACGCCGACGACACCAGCAAGGCCGCCGCAGCGACCAGCACCGCTCTGCGTCGATGCATGCGCCTGGGCGTCGAACCCTCGTGAATGCTCATGTGCTTCCCCCATCCGAGGCCCCCTCGGCCTCATCGGCGGTTGGTTGATCCGCACGCTTCCGAGCCGGCGGCGTACGGATCGGGTGCACGCGGTAGACGCACATCCGAGCTACATCGTTCCGATCGGTCATCGTCGCCCGCGCTCCGTGGCAAACAGTGCCGTTCAGCCGACCACTGCCGGCGCGTGCGAGCCCCGGAGGCCAGACCGGGCTTGCCAGGACGGAGCCGCGCGCACATCCGCCGTTGGACCGGCTACAAACGCCGCGCACCGCTCACCCTGTGAACGAGGAGCCCGCGATCACCGCCACCGTTGCCGGTCTGGAAGGGAGGACGTCACCTCCTGCGACGACGCCCGACACCGGCGCGTCAGCGGGGACGTGGCGCGACTGGTTGCTCCCGGCCGAGCTCTACCTGGGGATCTTGGGAGTGATGGTCCTGGTGGCGTGGCAGACCCTCACGCACCTGGGCCGCGTGATCCTGTACCACCCCCAGTTCTGGGGTGACGGGGTCCTGGGTGGGCTCGCGCACTACGACGGCGGGTGGTACTCGATCATCTCGGTCAACGGCTACAGCGGTCACGGCCAAGGCCCGTACTCGCCGGTGGCCTTCTTTCCTGCCTACCCCCTGGCGATGCGCTACCTCGGCGCCGTCATCGGGAACAACGTGATCGCCGGGATCGTCATCACGTCGATGTGCGGGCTCGGGATCTCGGTCCTCTTCTGGGGATGGTGTCGTGCGCGGATGGCGACGACCGCGGCGACGACAGCGCTGCTGTTGCTGCTGCTCTACCCCTACAGCTTCTTCCTCTACGGCGTCGTCTACGCCGACGCGCTGTTCATCTTCGCCACGCTGGTCGCGTTCTGGGCCGTCGAACGGGACCGACCGCTGGTCGCCGGGATCGCCGGCGCAGTCACGACGGCGACCCGGCCGGTCGGGATCGCGGTCGTCGCCGGGCTGGTGGTCCGGACGCTGGAGCGGCGCGGCGCCCTGACCCGGCCGCGCTGGTTCGGGGTTCCCACCCGGCTCCAGCTGGCGGGCTCCGAGCTGCGGCCGAGCGACGGGCTGGTCCTGCTGTCGATCGGAGGCCTCGCGTCGTACAGCCTGTTCCTCTGGCACCGCTTCGGCGACCCGTTCCTGTTCTCAGCGGCCGAGAGGTACTGGGGCCAGGAGCCCGGTCCGCGGACGTGGTTCAAGGTCGAGCTGTACACCCTGCTCCGCCTCCACGCCGGCAGCCTCGCCACCTGGGGACTGGTCGTCCAGGGCCTGATCGGGGTGGCGGCCTTCCTGACCATCCCCTGGGTGGGACGCCGCTTCGGCTGGGGCTACGCCGCCTACGTCCTGGTGGTCCTGGCCGTCCCCCTGGTCGGGACCAAGGACTTCATGGGCCTCGGCCGCTACGGCATCGCCGCCTTCCCGGTGTTCGCCCTGGCGGGCGAGCTCCTGGTTCAGCGTCCACTTCTGGAACGCCGGCTGGTCCTCGCCTGCTCGGGCGCGGGGATGCTCGTGGCCGGCGCCGCATTCGCCCACGGCATCTACATCTCGTGAGCCGCGCCGACCCGCACCCCCGCGGCGCGTTCCCGGCCGTCTCCGGGCCGGCGCTGACCATTTTCTTCCCCATGTGGAACGAGGAGGAGCTCGTGGCGCGGGCCGTCGACGCGGCGCGCGAGGTCGCCGATCGGCTGCTCACCGCGGGCGAGATCGGGGACTACGAGATCCTGGTGGTGAACGACGCGTCCACCGACGCCACGGGCAAGATCGCCGACGAGCTGGCGGTGCAGCATGCCCAGGTCCGCACGGTCCACCACGACGTCAACCGCAAGCTGGGCGGCACGCTGAAGACCGGGTTCAGCGAGGCTCGCGGCGACGTCGTCCTCTACACCGACGCCGACCTGCCCTTCGACATGATCGAGCTCGAGAAGGCGCTGCGGTTGCTGCGGATCTACGAGGCCGACCTGGTCAGCGCCTACCGCTTCGACCGCACCGCCGAGGGACCCCGCCGCGCCGTCTACACCTTCGCCTACAACCACCTGATCCGCTGGACGATGGGATTGCGGCTCCGGGACGTCAACTTCGCGTTCAAGCTGGTGAGGCGGCGCGTCCTGGAGCACGTCACCCTGGAGAGCGAGGGGTCGTTCATCGATGTCGAGCTGCTCGCGAAGGCCCACCGGCTGGGCTTCCGGACCATCCAGTTCGGCGTCGACTACTTCCCCCGGACTCGCGGGATCTCGACGCTGTCGTCGTTCGCGGTGATCCGCCAGATGGCGGCCGAGCTGTGGCGCCTGGGGCCGACGATCCGGCGGATCGAACCCTTGACCTCGGCGACATCCGATCTGGTGGGAGGCGGGCCGTGGTTGCGGTCCCACGCCTCCTGATCGTCAATGCCGACGACTACGGGCTGACCGTCGGGGTCTCGCGAGCGATCCTGCGGGCCCACGCCCAGGGCATCGTCACCAGTACATCCGTCCTCGCGGTGGCGCCGGGGTTCGAGCCCACGGTCGGGTGGCTTCGTGACACGGCCGGCATCGGGGTGGGCGCCCACCTGGCGGCGGTGGGGGAGGATCCGCCGCTGTTGACGGCCCGTGAGATCCCGACCCTGGTCGACCGGAAGGGCCGGCTGCCGATGTCGTGGCGACGGTTCCTGCCTCGCATGGCGGGCGGGCGCATCGACCCCGACGACCTCCGCCGGGAGTTCCGGGCCCAGCTCCACCGGCTCGAAGGCGCTGGCCTGACCTTGGCCCACGTCGACACCCACCAGCACCTGCACCTGTGGCCGGGCGTTGCCGCGGTGGTGCTCGGTCTGGCCCGGGAGACGGGCATCCCGGCGGTGCGGGTGACCCGATCGTCGGCGCGGTCGGGGGTGGGCCAGGTCGTGCGCCGGCTGTCGGCCCGGCTCGAGCGCTCGGCCCGGGACCAGGGCCTGTGGTTCACCGCCGATGCCACGGGTTTGGACGAAGCCGGAACGCTGGACCGGCCCCGCATGCTGGCCGCGCTGGACCGGCTCGGAGCCAGTGGCGCGCCGTCCGCCGAGCTCGGCACCCACCCGGGCGAGGCCGGCGACCCCGACCTCGACCGCTACCGCTGGGGCTACCGCTGGCCCGACGAGCTGGCGGCGCTCACGGCGGCCGAGGTCCGCTCGGCCGTCGACCAGGCGGGCTTCGTCCTCGGCACCTACGACGACCTGGCGGGGCGGCACGCCCGGGGGCAGATCGCGTGACCAGGACGAGGACGACGAGGACGGGGACCACCGGGATGACCAGGGCGACCAGCGGGGGACGGCGGGTGCTGGCGGGGTACCGGGACGTTCCCTGGTCGGGGCGGGCGCACGTGTGGGCCCGCTGGGCGTCGTGTCCGATGCCGGCCATCGAGGCCGAGGTCCCGCGCCGCGGGCGGGTGCTGGACCTGGGCTGCGGGCACGGGCTGTTCTCGCTGCTGCTGGCGGCCACCTCGCCGGAGCGCCAGGTGACCGGGGTCGACGTGGATGGCGACAAGCTCGGTCTCGCGCGCCGGGCGGCGGAGGCGCTGGGCCTCGACAACGTCCGCTTCCGTCGGGTCGAGCCGGACGAGGATCCGCCTGACGGTCCGTGGGATGCGATCAGCATCGTCGACGTCCTGTACCTGTTGGGCGATGAGCGGGCCCGACGTCTGGTCGCCGCCGTCGCAGATGCGCTGGCGCCGGACGGTGTGGCGGTCATCAAGGAGATGGACCTCGAGCCCCGCTGGAAGTACCGGGTGAACCTCCTCCAGGAGCTGGTCGCCACCCGGGTCGCCCGCATCACCGAAGGCGACCACGTGGAGGTCGTGCCTCCCGCGGCGATCATGGACGGCCTGGAGCAGGCCGGGTTGGCGGTCCGGCAACGGCGAATCCATCGGGGTCGGCCCCATCCCCACCTGTTGATCCTGGCCCATCGGGTCTGATCCCCTCGCCGCAGCTGAACGGCAGCTGAAGGTCCAGCCCACCTTCAGCGGGTCCTCAGGGCGGGCCGGCCATCCTCCGCTTCGACGTGGTTCGTGTCGGAGCCGGGGGAGAGGTGGATGTCGTGCGAGCAGTCCGAGCAGCCCGGACGGGTAGCCCAGCCAGTGGCCAAGCGAGAGCCGTCCGGAGGGCGCCCGTCGTCGCTGCGACCGTTGCGGTCCTGCTCGTCGCGGGCGCGGCGGGCTGTGGTGGTGACGGTGGCGGTGGGGCCGGGGGCTCGACTCCGGCCGCGGGCACCGACTGCGCTCTGGCCGCGGCCGGCGGCGCCGAGCCTGGCGGGACACCGGTCATCGATCCCGGCGACGGTGGCGACTACCAGCCCGAGCTCGACCCGGCCGACTTCGTCGAGCGGATCGACCACCCCTATCGGCCGCTGCTGCCCGGGACCCGCTGGGTCTACGACGGCGTCTCCGACGGCGAGCGGGAGCGCACCGAGGTGGTCGTCACCTCCGACCGCCGGGACATCATGGGCATCTCGGCCGTGGTCGTGGAGGACACGACCTACGTCGGCGACGAGATGGTGGCGCAGTCCCTGGACGCCTACGCGCAGGACCGGGACGGCAACGTCTGGTTCCTCGGCGAGGAGAGCCAGGACTACGAGAACGGCGAGGTGGTCTGCACCGCCGGGTCGTGGGAAGCCGGCGTCGATGGCGCCCGGCCGGGCATCGTGATGCCGGCGCAGCCGACCGAGGGTGACGCCTACCGCCAGCAGTACGTGGCCGGTGAGGCCGAGGACCTGGCCCGGATCGCCCGGCTGGGCGAGACGCGGACCATCGGGCTCGGCGACTACCAGGACGTCCTGGTCATCGAGGAGTGGTCGCCCCTCGAGCCCGACGTGACCGAGGAGAAGTACTACGCCCCGGGAGTGGGGAAGATCTTCGAGGTCCAGACGGCCGGCGGTGACGCCACCTCCGAGCTCATCGAGCTCACCGCCTGAGGCCAGGCCGGACGGCGGAGGTCTAGGGAGACAGCGCGCCGATGAGGGCGTCGCGGGCGGAGCGGATCCGGGCCAGTCGTTCGTCGTCGCGGGGGACCGGATCGATCAGCACCCCGTCGGCGGTCCGCCACCGGCGAGCCACGGCGTCCGGTGGTTCGTCGCGCCAGATGGCCGCGGCCTGGACGGCGGCACCGAGCGCCGTCAGCTCCCCGGCGGCGGGCATGAGCAGGGGCCGTCCGGACAGCCGGCCCACGACCTCCCGCCACGTGCGCCCCTCCGCTCCTCCGCCGACCAGCACGATCGGCAGGTCGGGCGGGGCACTTCCGGCCTGTCGGGCCACGGCATCGATGGCATCGACCAGCGACGCCACGGCGCCCTCGTAGGCGGCCAGCAGGATCTGCCCGGGCGTCGTCGACGCCCGCAGCCCGGTGATCGTCGCGGTCGCGTCGGGCAGGTTCGGGGTCCGCTCCCCGTCGAAGTACGGGAGGACCACCACGTCGTCGGAGCCGCCGGAGCCGTCGTCGACGGCATCACGGTCGAGGTGCAGCCACCCGGCGATGCGATCGACGGCCAGCGTGCAGTTGAGCGTGCAGGCCAGCGGCAGGAACCGCCCCGTGGCATCGGCGAAGCCGGCCACGACCCCGCTCGGGTCGGCGGGCCGCTCGGGCGTGACCACGTACACGGTGCCACTGGTCCCCAGGCTGATCGTGGGCTGCCCGGCGGCCAGGCCCAGGCCCAGCGCCGCCGCCATGTTGTCGCCGGTGCCCGGCCCGACGATGACCCCGTCGGACGTGAGGCCGAGGTCGTCGGCGGCCGCCGGCCGCACCGTTCCCGCCGCCTCGAACGGGCCGAGCACCGTCGGCAACCGTCCTTCGTCGAGCTCGACCCCGGGGAGCCCGAGGATGGTCGGGTCGTAGCGGCCGGCCGCCGTGGACCACCAACCGGTGCCGGACACGTCCCCGCGATCGGTGACCGCCGCCCCTGTCAGCCGCTCCGTGAGGTAGTCGTGCGGCAGGCGGATGGCGGCCGTCGCGGCCACGGACGCCGGCTCCATGCGCCGGAGCCACGCCCACTTCGTCACGGTGAACGATGCCGGCGGCCGGCTGCCCGTGCGCATGGCCCAGGTCACCGGGCCCAGAGCGTCGACCAACGCCTCGGCGTCGGCAGCGGAGCGGGTGTCGTTCCAGAGCATTGCCGGCCGGACCGGCTCGCCGTCCCGGCCCAGCGTCACCAGCCCGTGCTGCTGTCCGGCGACGGCCATGGCCCGGATCTCGCCGGCGCGCCCGGTGGCCTGGAGCGCCGAGCGCAGCGCGTCCCACCATCCCCGGGGGTCGGATTCACGCGCGCCCCGTTCGCCGGACACGACGTGGTCGGCACGGCCGCTGGCCACGACCCTCCCCGGCCCGGAGTCGACCACCACCACCTTGGTCGCCTGGGTGGAGCAGTCGACGCCGGCGACGAGGTCGCCGGCCATCGGTTTGTGGCTCGTCAGTGCCA
>Ga0209382_10003640_pt1 | contig 21221 bp, 16 predicted proteins | sample SoiMetdeltSBSDD5_FD_187599 | JGI IMG/M metagenome (GOLD analysis project Ga0209382, IMG submission 187599) | Bulk soil microbial communities from a Populus tree surrounding site in Tennessee, USA - Soil MetaG P. deltoides SBSDD5 (SPAdes) (version 2) | ecosystem: Environmental > Terrestrial >... | reverse complement strand
CGCTGATCTCCGCATCCGAGACGGTGATGCCCGAATCGGGAACCGACGCCGGGTCGAAGCTGACGAACGTGACCTTCGCCGAATCGTGCTGGTCGCGGTAGGCCCGCCAGAGCTCATCGTCGGTGACGAAGACCTCGGACGCGACCTGCTCGTAGAGCTTCGCCCGCGGGATCTCGGTGCGGTAATAATTCTCCAACTGGAAGTACAGGCCCTGCTGTCGCGCCGCAGCGCTCTTCAGGAACCGCTGGTACTTCTCCAGGTCGAATTGTCCATCCGTCTGAAGCTCGGGCGACTGCTGGAACTGCGGTGGCGGATTGAACTGCGCCGCCTGGACAATCTCCTCGTTGGTGACGCGGATCCCACGACGCTTGTACTCCTGATCAAGCAGCAGCGACTGCACGAGCTGATTAAAGACGTCGTTCCGGATTTGTTCTTCCTCATCCAGCGTCAGCGAGCGGCCGCGGCCCTCCTGCTCCTGCTGAATTCGTTGCTGAGCGGCCTGTACCCACGTCGTATAAGGAATCTCGTCACCGTTGACCTTGGCAACGGCGGTTCCGGTCGTGATCGGGGCACGTCCCAGCAGGCCGGACGTCTCGGTGAACAGGAAGACGCCGACGAAGACGACGACGATGAAGATCCAGATGTATTTGGCGGCGCTCCGCATGGATTGCAGCACGGCGCGTTACTCCTCAAGCAGTATGGCGGTGGGGCGAGCCACGAAAACCGTGGGTCACAAGAGACGCGAAAAGTAGGCGTCTGCAGCAGCTAAAATCAAGAGAGAGTGTCACTTCTGATTGACTTGGGTCGTCAGAAGAATATAATTTCGACCGGTCTCGCCGCCCGGATCGCGCGGCGCACGAGAGGGCATGGAATGGCCAGCAGCGCCCGGCTTGACGAGCTGAAGAAAAAATTCGACGAGAATCCGCGCCGCTACTTCGCCCCGTTGGCGAACGAGCACCGCAAGTCCGGGGACCTGGACCAGGCGATTGCGCTCTGTCGTTCACACCTCCCGCAGCAGCCAGGGCACATCAGTGGGCACATCGTGCTCGCCCAGGCGCTGTTCGAGGCCGGCAGCCTCGATGAATCGCGGGAGATTTTCCACACCGCGCTCGGCCTCGATCCCGAGAACCTGATCGCGCTGCGCTACCTTGGCGACATCGCGAAGGAGGCTCGGGATCTCGAGACGGCGCGCACCTGGTATGAGCGCGTGCTCGAGGTGGATCCACGCAACGACGAGATCGAGCAGCTCATTCGCGATCTCGATGCGCCCGCCGCCGCCGCGGAAGAGACGCCAGCCAGCGACGACGTGGCAGAGGCCGCGTCGCCGTTCGCACCGCCTCCGGCCGCTCCGAGTGCTGAGCCGACATCCGCGCCAGCCGAGAGCGACGCGCGATTCGCGCCGTTGTCGATCGAAGAGGTAGACCTCGACGACAGCTTTGCCACCCCGTCGGGCGAGACGCAGCCTAACGAGCCGACCCCCGCGAACCAGCCCGGCCCGCAGGCGGAGCTTCCGTCGTGGAACAGTGCCGAGTCGGGCGAGAGCGACGTAGCGGTACCGGAGATCGATCCGTTCGATCTCGATCCGTCCGGCAGCGTCGATTCGCTCGTCGATCCGCCGGCCGCAGCTTCAACGGACGACCTTTTCCTGACCGAGCTGTCGGGGACGCACGCGACCGACGACGGCGCCGAGCCCGATGCCGCATTCGAGCAGAACGCGTGGGCGCCGGCCGAGGCGAACTCCGAGCCGTCCGCCGCTCCGGCGCCCGCGAGCGACGCGACCTCGCTGGACGAGGATGCATTCTATCTCGAGCCGCCACCGGCCGAACCGGTCGCCTCGGCCGAAGGCGATGCAGCGCCGAACGAGCCGGCCGAGTCGACCGCGGCGGCCGAGGAGTCGCGGGACCAGGTGGTCATTCCGGGGATGGACGCGTTCGCCGCCGAATACTCGACCGGCTCGTACGACGCGATCCCTGAACCTGAGCCTAACGCCGAAACGATCGAGAGCGTCGCCAACCAGCCGACCGCCGAGTGGCATTCGCCGGCGCCGCCGGCCGCTCAGCCGATCGATGACGGACTCGGGCTCGAGGTGATGGAGTTCGTTCCGCCGTCGAGGGACGCGCAAGCTCCGGCGATGTCGGCTCCCGAATCCGACGCCGACCCGTTCATGGGGCACGTGCTGCCCATGGCGGCGAACGAGCAGAGCGCCACGCCAGCCGCGTTCGTCACCGAAACGATGGCCGAGCTGTATCTGCAGCAGGGCTTCCGAAATGAAGCGCTCGCTGTCTATCGCGAGTTGCTGGCGAGGAATCCGGCGGACGCGAGCCTGAGAGAGAGGATCGAACAGATCGAGAGCGGCTCCGTATCCAGTATCGGGATGGCGTCGGTGTCCGAGGACGTCGTGGAGTCGGCGCTCAAGCGCCAGAGCGGCCGCCCGCCGCGCTCCGTGCGGTCGTTCTTCGCGTCGCTCGCCGGCCGCCGCGCGCCCGCTCCGCGAGAGCCCGCCCCGATGGAATCGGGCGACGGGTCGTTCGAGCCCGCCGTCGAGGAATTGTCGTCACACGCCGAAGCGACGGGCAGCGCGGAGTCGGTGGTGTCCGAGCAGTCGCTTGCCGCGTCCGATGAGACCACGGCGCCGAACCGGCGGTCCACACCCGGCCGCGGAACACCGATCATGTCGGCAGCCGAGACGCTCGCGCCCTTCGCTCCGTTCGCCGACGCAACGGAGACGGAGCCGATGCCGGTGTCCGCGCTGGATGCGATGGCGACACCTAACGAGCCGCTCGCAGAGTTCTCGAGCGAGATGCCGACGTCGCCGCGACAGACTCCGCTGTCGACGTCCGCGCAGGCATCCGACGCGGAGACGTCGGCGGCGAGCGAAACGCCCTCGCGTCGCTCCCTCGAGGAACTGTTCCCCGACACGCCGGCCACGACGCGCACCGATGCGGCCGCTCAGACGCTCGCGTCCGCGTTCGGTCGGTCGGAGCCGCAGGGGCGACCGACTCGTGCTGCGAGCAACGAGCTGTCGCTCGACCACGTGTTCCGAGGAGCGCCAGAGAGCGCTCCAGCGGGGGAAGGCGGCTTCTCGTTCGACCAGTTCTTCTCGGACTCGCCGACGTCGGGCGGAGACGCCGAAGCCGCGTCGCCGGATTCGGGTCGCACCAGCGGGTCGGCCGACGCTCATGACATCGAGCAATTCACGGCCTGGCTCGAAGGTCTCAAAAAGAAGTGAGGATCGCCGTCCTCAACGGACCGAACCTGAACCTGCTCGGTACTCGCGAGCCGGCGCTCTATGGCAGCACCACGCTGCGGGAGATCGAAGCGCGACTGCGCGACGTCGCGCGCGAGCTCCGCGTGGAAATCGAATGCGCACAGCATAACGGGGAAGGCGCGCTGGTCGACGCCATCCAGGCGCTGCGCGGTCGCGCGGATGCGGCGATCATCAACGCCGGCGCATACAGTCACACCAGCCTCGCGATTCGCGACGCGTTCGCGGCGGTGGAAGTTCCGTTCGTCGAAGTCCACCTAACGAACATTTTCGCGCGCGAGCCCGAGCGACGGCACTCCGCGCTGGCGCCGGGCGCGCGCGCCGTGCTGTGCGGCTTCGGCGCCGTGGGTTACGAGCTGGCACTTCGTGGGCTGGCTGCGACGCTGACGTCCCGTGGCTGACCGAAGAAGTCAGCGCCTCGCGGCGCTCGTCGAGTCGTTGAGCGTGGCGCATCTGGATGGGCTTCTCGTCACCAGCCTGCCGAACATCCGCTATCTCACCGGATTCTCGGGAACCAGCGCGCTCCTCTTCATCTCCGCGCGCGAGGTGTGCCTGGTGACGGACTTCCGGTACCAGACTCAGGTGCGCACCGAGGTCGGGGACCTTGCCCGCGTCATAGTCGAGTCACAGAGCCTGTGGAACGGTCTCTGGCAGCTGCTGACGCAGGCGTCGTACATCGAGGTTGCCGGGTTCGAGTCGTCGCACATCGTCCACCGCGACTTCCAACGTCTGGTGGAAGCGGGGCCGCGGCCTCGCTGGCGTGCGACGACTGATCTCGTCGAGACGCTGCGCGAACGCAAAGATCCCTACGAGGTGTCGCGCATCCGAGCTGCGGCAGCGATGGCCACCGGTGCGCTGGAGAAGACGCTGCCGGCCATCAGGGCAGGAATGACGGAGCTCGAGGTTGCCGGCGTTCTTGAAAAATCCATTCGCGATGCTGGCAGCGAGTCCTTCCCGTTTCCGTCCATCGTCGCTTCCGGCCCGAGATCGGCGCTCCCTCACGCGCGGTCGTCGTCGCGACAGATCGCGAATGGTGAGTTTCTCCTCATGGATTTTGGTGCGGCATCCGGCGGGTATTGTGCCGATGTGACCCGCACGATCGTTGTTGGTAAGGCAAGCGACGAGCAACGTGCTGTGTACGACGTAGTGCGGCAGGCGAACGAGCGTGCCGCCACCGAGGTCCGGGCTGGGTTACGTGGGCGAGAGGCGGATGCGCTCGCGCGCGACTACATTGAGCGCTGTGGGTACGGGGAGGAGTTCGGCCACGGCCTCGGGCACGGACTTGGGATCGAAGTGCACGAAGCACCGCGGCTCGCTCGCACTGCCGATGGGCTGCTTTCGCCCGGCGCGGTCGTCACGATCGAGCCGGGTATCTATCGGCCGGGTTGGGGCGGCGTTCGCATCGAGGACGATGTACACCTCGCGGCGGAAGGCCCCGAGCTCCTCACGCAGTTCACCCACGAGCTCCTGGAGCTCGCGTGAACACGGAAGGGAGCCACTCGTCCATAGAGAGATATGATCGACTTACGGTACGTCAAAAAGCTCATCGAGATGATGGATGGGTCCTCGGTCGACTCAGTGGAGATCACCTCCGACAAGGGCATGAAGATCCGCATCTCGAAGACGCCGCAGCAGCGGGGCACGGTGTCGATCCCGACACCGGTGCCGATGCCCGCGCTTCTGCCGGCCGCCGTCCCGACGAACGCGTCACGCCTGACGCCGACGGAGGGCACGACGACAGTCGCCGAGCCGGAGACGCCGCCGAAGATGGAGGCGCCGAAGACGAAGCTGCTCGAAGTGAAGTCTCCAATGGTCGGTACGTACTACGCCGCGCCCGAACCGGGCGCCAAGCCGTACGTGGCGATTGGCTCGCGCATCGCCAAGGGGCAGATCCTCTGCATCATCGAGGCGATGAAGATCATGAACGAGATCGAGTCGGAGTTCTCGGGCGTGGTTACGGAAATCGCGGTTCAGGACGCGCACCCCGTCGAGTACGGGCAAGTGCTCTTCAGGATTGATCCCAATGGCTAATCCCACGGTGGCGCCGGATCACGAAGCGGTCGCGCCGCAACAACGCGCCGCGTTCAACTTCAAGGCGATCCTGCAACAGATGGTGCAGCTCAACGCCTCGGACCTCCATCTGAAGGTCGGGCGGCCGCCAACGCTGCGTGTCAATGGCGACCTTTCTCCATTACCGCTTCCTGCACTGCGCCCCGAGGACCTAACGGCACTCGCGAAAGAGCTGATGACTCCCCGTCAGGTGAAGGAGTTCAGCGAATATCGTGAAGCCGACTTCGCGACGGGTGTGCCGGGCATTGGTCGATTCCGCGTCAACGCCTACCAGCAGCGCGGCACGATCGCGTTCGCGCTCCGAACGATTCCGCACACGGCGAGGTCGGTCAGTGAGCTGAACCTCCCGGCAGTCGTCGAAGAGATCTCGATGCGCCCGCGTGGGCTCGTGCTCGTTACGGGCATCACCGGCTCCGGCAAGTCGACCGCGCTCGCGTCGATGATCCAGCACATCAACGAGCGCCGTTACGCGAACATCATCACGATCGAAGACCCGATCGAGTTCCTGCACCGCGACAACCGCTGCCACATCAACCAGCGCGAAGTCGGCACCGACACGGGCAGCTTCGCGCAGGCGCTTCGTCGCGTGCTTCGTCAAGATCCCGACGTCATTCTCCTCGGTGAGATTCGAGATCTCGACACGCTCGAGACGGCGCTCAAGGCCGCCGACACGGGCCACCTGGTATTTTCGACACTGCACACGACCGACGCCACGCAGACCATCAACCGCGTCCTGTCGTTCTATCCGCCGCACCAGCAATCCGAGGTGCGCTTTGCGCTGTCCACGGCGCTCGCGGCCGTCATCTCGCTGCGCCTGGTGCCGCGAAGCGACAAGCCGGGTCGCGTGCCGGCTGCAGAGGTGCTCATCAACACGGCCGCCGTGCGTGAGCAGATCCGTGACCTCAACGCCACACTCAACATTCCGGATCTGATCAAGGAAGGCACCTCGCAGTACGGGATGCAGAGCTTCGACCAGTCGCTCATGCAATGGTACTCGAAGGGCGTCATCTCGTACGAGAGTGCGCTATTCTACGCCAGCAACCCGAGCGAGTTCGCGCTTCGCGTGCAGGGGGTGGCGGCGTCGAGCGACACGAGCTGGGACGGCTTCCAGCAGGCAACAGCCCCGTGAGTTGACCGGAACACGGTCTCCTCGCACGTGCTTTCGCACTTGCTCGGTTGCGCTGAACACGCCCACCTCGGACGTGCTTCGCACTTCCTCGGTTGAACGCGGGGCGGTGTCGCTGCATGTTCCTGCATCGACCCGAGACTGCCATTACTGAATTGACTGCGAATCGATTGCCGGGGAGCGTGGCGAGGTTGCTCGCAGCGCCGTCGGCCGCTCACCGTTAGGCCGACCGCTCCGCTGCATGTTCAAGAAAATCCTGATCGCGAATCGCGGCGAAATCGCGCTGCGCGTCATCCGCGCCTGTCGCGAGCTCGAGATCGAAACCGTGGCCGTCTACTCGGACGCGGATCGCGAGTCGCTGCATGTCCGCTTCGCCGACGACGACGTGTGCATCGGGCCGCCGCCCGCGCGCGACTCGTACCTGAAGATCCCGCGTATCATCGCTGCTGCGGAGATCACGGGCGCGGACGCCATTCATCCGGGCTACGGCTTCCTGGCCGAGAACGCGGAGTTCGCGGAGACGTGCCAGGCGTCGAACATCGCGTTCATCGGTCCGACCGCTGAACAGATCCGGGTCATGGGCGACAAGGCGGCTGCACGACGGGCGATGACAGACGTGGGCGTTCCGATCATCCCCGGCACGCCCGGCCCAGTGGAAGATCCCGACGAGGCCCTGAGCTTCGCGAGGGACATCGGGTTCCCGGTCATCATCAAGGCTGCGGCTGGAGGCGGGGGGAAGGGCATGCGCGTCGCGAAGAACGTCGATGACTTCGCGCGCTCGTTCCAGCTCGCGCGCTCCGAGGCGCTGTCAGCGTTCGGCAACGGCGACGTCTACGTCGAGAAGTACCTCTCGCGTCCGCGCCACGTCGAGTTCCAGATCCTCGGCGACCGACACGGGAACGTGATTCACCTCGGTGAACGCGATTGCTCCGTCCAGCGCCGGCACCAGAAGCTCATCGAGGAGGCGCCGAGCCCCGCGGTCAATGCGGACCTGCGCGCTCGCATGGGCGAGGCGGCGGTGCGAGGCGCGAAAGCGATCGACTACGTTGGGGCGGGCACGATCGAGATGCTGCTCGATGAGGATGGGGCGTTCTATTTCATGGAGATGAACACTCGCATCCAGGTCGAGCATCCCGTGACGGAGATGCTCACGGGTATCGATCTCGTGAAGGAGCAGATTCGCGTCGCCAGCGGCGAGCCGCTTTCGGTCACGGAGCTCCCACCGCTTCGAGGTCACGTGATCGAATGCCGCATCAACGCTGAGGATCCGAGCCGCAACTTCCAGCCGTCTCCAGGGAAGATCGAAGCGTTTCATCCACCGGGAGGTCCCGGCGTCCGCCTGGACACGCATGTCTATCAAGGGTACACGGTACCGCCGTACTACGACTCGCTGCTCGCAAAGCTCATTTGCCAGGGTCGCGATCGCGAGGAAGCGATGACGCGAATGCGCGTTGCGCTCGAGAGCTTCATCATCGAGGGTGTCACGACCACGGCGCCTTTCCTCAGCCGCGTGATGACGCACCCGAGCTTCCGCGCGGGAGACATCGACACGAAGTTCCTGGAGCGCGAGGGGCAGCTCATGAAGGAGACGGGTTAGTGCGGCTCGATGTGTTCTTCGGCGGGCAGCAGCTGACGCCGGCGGACGTGCAGGGACGGGTGGTGCTGGTGATCGACGTGCTCCGAGCCTCGACGACGGTGGCGGTCGCACTCGCCAACGGCGCGAAGGCCGTGATCCCGTTCGAGAGCTCCGATGAAGTCATCGACCGCGCGAAGCAGTTCGAACGCGAGGACGTGCTTCTCGCCGGCGAGCGCCGAATGCGCGCGATTCCCGGCTTCGACCTCGGCAACTCTCCACGGGAGTACACCGCGGAGACGGTCGAAGGGAAAACAGTGCTGCTGACGACAACGAACGGAACGGTCGCGCTCGCTGGAATACAGGGCGCACGTGACGTCGTCGTTGCATCTTACGTCAACTATTCTGCGGTGTCGGCGATGATCCGGCTGGCGGCGCGCGGCGCGACTGACGTGACGATCGTATGCGCCGGTCGCGATCGGCAGTTCGCCCTCGAGGACGCTGCCTGTGCCGGCCGATTCACGCGCGCCGTCACGAGCCAGCTCGCCAGTGCTCGGCTCAACGATGCCGCGCAGGCGTGCGCCCTCATCGACAAACGTTATGGAGATCGGCTCGATCGCCTGTTCGAGGACTCGGAGCACGGCCGCGCGCTCGCCGAAGCGGGCTTCGCGGAGGATCTCGTCGTCTGCGCGAACGTGGACGCACATCCCGTGATACCGATCTACCACGACCGGCAGATCACCAAGCTCGGACCAGACCGCGAGCGGTAACGGTTCCGTGGGAAACACACCTCTCAAGCGCGAGATCGCGGGTATCGCGCTGTTGCTGTTCGCTCTGTTTCTTGCCGGCGCGGTCCTCGTGCCGCCGGGAACGGCGGTGTACGAGTCGTGCACGGCCGCCAGGAGTGTGTTCGGGCCCGTCGGTGCGTGCCTGCGAAGCTGGTCGCGCGATCTGATCGGGATTCCGGCAGCGCTGCTGCTTCCGCTGATCCCCGCCGTGCACGCGCTTCGCCTGTTCGGAAGGCTGGAGTCCGAGACAGACCGCTCGTGGCTCGTGTTCCTGATCGGGGTCGTCGTGCTCCTGCCGGTCGCGTTAGGCCTCGCGCGTGGCGTACCGGTCGGTGAGCTGGACGCCGCTGCGGGACTCTGGGGTGGATTCTTCGCCACGTACGCGGTGAAGGCGTTCGGGACGGTCGGTGCGTGGATCATGGTCGCGCTCGCGGCGAGCGTCCTGGCGGCGGCGACGCTTCGGTGGAACCCGATTCGGGCAATCGTTGGACCTTCGGTGCCGGCGGGAAGCGGGAGACGGGAGACGGGAGAGGGGGAGACGCCGCTAACGCCGGCTGGAGAAGAAGCGGAGAAGCCGAAGCGCAAGCGCGCAAAGAAAGGCGAGGTGCTCGCGGGCACGCCGGCCGATGTGGCGACGACGCTCGCGCCCACACCCGAGGAAATGCCCGCCATCGATCCGTCGCTCATGCGCGATACGGCGCCGGTGCCTGACGAGGACGACGGCGACGTCGACTTGCCGCGCGACCGGAAGAAGCGCGAGCGGAAGTCGAAGAGCGACCTCGCGGCCGATCGGGATGAGCGCGTCCACGCGGAGATCGACTCGACGGCGGTCGCGATTGAGTTTGGCGGTGACGAGCTGCCGCCGACCGAGCTGCTTTCGCCTCCGCCGCCCCGCAACGTCGAGGGCGGGAAGCGCGAGCTCGACCTCATGGGCGTGAAGCTCATGGACGCGCTGCGGACGTTCCGGGTGGAGGGTGAGCTCGTCGGCCGCACGACCGGCCCCGTGGTCACGCAGTACGAGATCGAGCCGGCGCCGGGCGTGAAAGTGCGCCAGTTCGCCAACCTCGCGAACGACCTCGCGCTGGCCATGCGTGCTCCGAGCATCCGCGTCGTGGCGCCGATCCCGGGGCGAGGCGCCGTTGGCGTGGAGGTACCGAACCCCAACGCGGAAATCGTCACGTTCCGCGAGCTCATCGAGGCGCGGGACTTCCAGGGGGCCCGGGCGGCGCTGCCGATCGCGTTAGGCAAGGACCTCGAGGGGCGCCCCGTCGTGGCCGACCTGGCGAAGATGCCGCACCTGCTCATCGCCGGTGCGACGGGGTCCGGCAAATCGGTCTGCGTCAACACGCTCATCACGAGCCTCGTCTACCGGCATACGCCGAAGACGCTGCGCTTTTTGATGGTCGACCCGAAGATGGTCGAGCTGTCGGTCTACAACGTGCTCCCGCACCTGCGTCACAAAGTGGTGACCGACAACCGCGACGCCGCGGCGGTGCTCAAGTGGGCTGTCCTCGAGATGCAGGAGCGCTACGAGCTGCTGGCGGCCAACGGGGCGCGAAACATCCAGGATTTCAACCGCAAGGTGCAGGAAGGCGCGAAGCTCAAGGCGCCGAAGGAGCAGGCGGTCGCGCTGGGGAATCCGGACTACCTGGGCGGCGTGCTGCCGTACATCGTCGTGATCATCGACGAGCTCGCGGACCTCATGATGACGGTGCAGGGCGAGGTGGAAACGCCGCTGGCCATGCTCGCGCAGAAGGCGCGAGCGATCGGCATCCACCTGATCCTCGCGACGCAGCGCCCGAGCGTGAACGTCATCACCGGCTTGATCAAGGCGAACTTCCCGAGCCGCATCGCGTTCCGCGTCGCGTCGCAGGTCGACAGCCGGACCATCCTCGACGGCATGGGGGCGGAGGCGCTGCTCGGCAACGGTGACATGCTGTTCATCCCGCCGGGCAAGTCGGAGCCGGCGCGCCTGCAGGGCGCGTTCATCGCGAGCGAAGACACCGAGCGCCTCATGCAGTGGTACGACGCGAAGCGCGAAGCGCGCCGTGCCGCGCTCGCCGCGCAGGGGCTCGTGGTCGAGGAGCCGATCACCACGGAGCCGGACATTCTCGAGACGATTCGCGCGCGCGAGGCGGCCGAGAAGATGTCCGACGGCGAGGAGGAGCTCGACGACGCCGACCGGGACAAGTTGTTCCGCGAGGCGGCGGAGGTCTGCATCCAGCATCAGCTGGGGTCGACCTCACTGCTGCAGCGCCGGCTGGGAGTCGGCTATGGTCGTGCTGCCCGCATCATCGACCAGCTGCACGCCGCCGGCATTCTGGGGCCGCCTAACGGCTCGAAGCCGCGCGAAATTCTGAGCGGGCTCGAAGACCTCGACCGGATCTGCGGCCCGCGGGCCTGAAACCATGAGGCGTCGTACGTTGCTCGGCGTCCGCGAGCCGGCGTCGAAGCCTCGACCACGCGTGCCCTATCGCGTCGCGGCTGCGTCCTCGACCGCGCGGTCCAGTAGGGTCGCGAGCGCCGCTGCCTGCCGCGGTGCTGCATAACGCTCGATAGCGTCTCGATCCGCGTCGTACGGCAGCGCGAGCGTCTCTCGCCACGTCCGAAGCCACTCGTCTAGAATATGCGCGACCTCGTCGACCGTACCGGCAACGACGCCGGCGCGCGTCGAGGCGATGAGGGCGTCCCCCCAACCGCCCGGATCGCGTGGGACGGCAAGGATCGGCCGGCCGGCAGCGAGGTACTCGAACGACTTCGCGGGAAAGCTGAGAGTCCCGGTTTCGGCCGTAGCCGTCGTGTAGTTGAACAACAGCAGGGCGTCGGCTTCGCGCTGAAGCTGGCGAGCTTCGGCCGGCGCCACCCGCTCGAGGAATCTGCACACGGCGGCCGCGTTCGGAAACGGTGCGAGGCGTCGTCGCAGCTCGTCGTCGCAGCGCGTGCCGACGAAGACGACGTCTATGCAGCGCTCCGTCTCCGGGCGAGCCCCGAGCACCTGGTCGAGCGCGGCGAACAGGATCTCGGGACGCTGGTTGTCGACGTAGACGGAGCCAGTGTAGACGAGCCGTAGTCGTTGATGGCCGCGGCGTGGCACCGGGGCGCTCTGGCTGTCGGACGGGTCAAAGCCCACCATCACGACCCCGCCCCCCAGGCGGTACGTGCGCCTAACGTATTCCAGCATGCCGGGGGTGATCGCGCCAGCGCTGCTCGCTCGCCGCATCCAGGCCCGATGCTTCGCAGCGCCGAACCAACGCCACGCGGCGCGCCGCTCCGCTTCGAGCTGAAAGCTGAACAGGTCATCGAACTGGGCGACGAAGGGGACGCCGGTCTGCGTCGCTATTTCCGAGGCGACGGCGTGGGCAGTCGCGGGTGGGCAAAGACTGCAGATAGCATCGATCGACTCGCGGCGAACCGCCTCCACCCCAGCCGGCACGGCGGTTGCCCGCCAGCCAATGAATGCGTCGGGGAAATCACCAAAGAGCGGTGAAAAGAACGAGAGGGCACGCCGCGTCAAAGCGCGCGGCGTCCACGATTCGCGTTGCGGCAGCGAATCAGAGACTCTCCCCGAGGCGTATGTGCCGCCTAGCCGGGCATGCAGTCGCCGCAACGCGTTGTCCCGTGTTTGGTATGCGGCTCGCACGACGCAAACGCCGTCGATCTCGTTCAGCCCCTCCTGGTCCGACGTGACCGCGTAGGCCTGACGATCTTCACGGGCGCCGTCATGCGTCCAGTCCTTCGTGAGCACGACCGGTCGCCAGCCAACCGCCGGGAGGTACTTGGAGAGCTTCGCGGCGCGCCGAGCACTGACGTCGTACTGCGGCGGGAACGTATACGAGACGAGCAGGACGGAGCGCACGCGCCCGTGATCGCCAGTCAGCCGCTCAGGCCGGACCAGCCGCGAGCGCGCTGTCGTCGACACCGATGAACTCCGCAAAGCGTTGGCGGAACACACTCAGGCTCAGCTCCTGGCGCAGCGCACGCGGGATTTCTCCCGCGGCGACTTCGTGAAACTGCGTGTCGACGGCAGCGGTGGTGAGCGCACCGACGATCGCGTCCGGCTCGAGCGAGTATGCGGTGACCCCAACGCGGTGCCGCTCCAGGAAATGGACTGGCGTGGATTCTCGCGGGCCGTGGTAGAAGATCGGCCGGCCGGAGGCGAGATACATTGAAATCTTGTTTGGAAAGCAGAGCTCGACGCCCGGCCGGCAGGCTGGGTCGAACCAGTACGGGACGTAGCAGACGTCACAGCCGGCCATGATGCGCACCGCATCGTGGGTGGAGTGCCAGCCGAGGAACTCGATGCGAGCCGGCCCGGTCACTCGTGCGTCGAAGGATCCCGCGAGCACCCGAACGACTACGTCGCGCCCAGCTACGCGCCACCCGACCGCGCCAAGTGCGCCCAGGAGCGCATCCCATTCGCTGCGGGCGTACAGGCTGCCGGCGTAGCCGATGACGAACGGCGCGTTAGGCGGCCGGATTCCGGATGGTGCCCACCACGCGGATTCGGGCAGGCCGTGAATCATCGGCACGCACGGTGTCCCGTAGCGCGCCTCGTACGCCTCCTTCATCTCTGGCGACGCGACCGCGCATCGCGCAGACCGTCGAACCGCCGACGCGAAGCGCTCCATCACCCGCGCGAGCGCCGCTCCCTGAATGTCCCAGTAGTGCGGCAGGAAATAGTCGGGTGGGTCCCAGACGGTGGTGACAAGGGGAACCCCAACGCGCTCGGCAATTGCCGCAGCGACGTTGATCATCGTCGGGCCGGCGAGCGGAATCCACACGATGTCGGGTTGCACACGCTCGGCGAACGACGCTACGCGATCGATGAGGCGGGGAAAGTGGACCCGTTCCACATACCGATCGAACACCGCGCGAGATGACCGCTGCACACGCCGTCCCCATCGGTTGAAGCCACGCTCCGGGACGACGTCCAGCGTCGTGCGTGGCGCCCCCTGTAACCGGTCAGGCCAGGGTCCGGTGCCGATACCAGGCAGGATCGCGAACGCGATCCGATCCGCGGGATACATGAGGCAGAGGTCACGAAGGAACACGCCGCCGACGCCCTCGGGCACGGGTGCCACGGGAGATATCAGGAGCACCCGCGGCACAGCGTTAGGCGCGCTCCGACGGCCGGTGCTCTCGAGTGAAATCGCGGTCACGCGAGACGTTCTCCGAGCAGGACGTTGGCCGCCGCGTCGGGTCTTGCCACCGACATCGCGCGGTCGAGATCCGCTTCGGAAAGCACGTCGACTACGTCGATGACGCGTCGAGCGTCGAACCATCGGAATGAGGCATAGTCATCGGCAGAGCCGCGCACCGTCGCGAATGCGCCGATATCGCGGTCGAGCTCGCGCCACGCCCGATGGCCGAGCATTCCAGCCGCTCCGAGGACGAGGGTCCTCATTGCGGCCTCACGGCTGCGATCGACTCGTACATGCCAACCACGCGCGGTCGGATCGCGGATCGGTCGGCCAGCTGGCGCACGAGCGCCAGATTGCGGTCCGCGGCCGAGTCCACGAGCGCGTCGTCGTGCATCGCGCGCACGAGTGCCTCGCCGATCTCATCGGGGTACAGGTTTCGCGCGAACAACACGTTCGACCCGTCACTCACGAGCGGCCGGATCGTATCGAGGGGCGAGAGGATGGGGAGTGCGCCCGTAGCCATCGCCTCGAACATCGAGTTGGGTGTGCCGTCGACGAGCGATGGGGCAAGCATGACGCGGGCCCGTCCCATGAGTTGCAGGAGCTCATGCCGCGGAATCCGGCCTTCGATTCGACACGCCTCCTTGATGTGCGCTGGAAGCGCGTGAAACCACATGCGTGTCTCGGGCACCATGGCGAACAGGTGCAGCTCGCACGGCGGCAACCGATCCCAATGCCTGACAAGCGCCTCGAACACGGGAAGTGCCTTGGACCACGGGCACTCGTACGCTTTCGGCCACACGATGACGCGTCGCGACGATGGATTTCCGCTCGCGCACGAGTGCAAGGCGTCGATGTCGACCCCGCCAGTGCCAGGCACCGTCCCGATCGGCGACAGCTGGTCGGCGCGAACGCCCATCTCGCGGGCGATGTCGAAGTTGACGGCGTTGTCACTCACGATGCAGTCCGTCGCCCGCAGCACGGTGGCAAGGCGGGCGGCTTTCGACTCGTCGAAGCGTGTAAGCGCGAGGTCAGACCCGCCGCGCGTCTGCGCGACCCACGCCGCCACCTTCTCCAGTCCGTACTCTCGCCGCGTATCGAAGAAAAACTCGCCGGCTGGATCGAGGCCTAACGTGTGGACAATGTTCGGCTTCCACTCGCGAACGACCTGCGCCAGCCAGCGCTGCTCGAGTGCCCGGTCGCTCGACACCAGGCGCGCATAGGCGCGCTTCGGGGCGCGCGCCAGGCGTCCGGCGGGATACAATCGTCGGCGCGTTCGGCCGTCGAGCCGTTGACTCGTGGGCGTGCTCACGTAGGTGCGGACTTCCCACGAATCCGGTGGAACACCCCCCGGAAGTGCGAACAACCTGACGTTGAGCTCCGCGCCCGCCAGCAAGTCGATCCATGCATGGGAATGCGAGCTGTCGGCATGCCCGATGAAAAGGATACGCGGCCGGCCAGGATAGGGGTCGTCGTCGAATCTCGTCACTGGTGCCCAGGTGGCGTCACCAATCGACCGACGCGTCGCCATTCTGAGGGCGGCACCGATTGGTTCGCGGATGATTATCACGCGGCACCGCCTGGGTCGAGCGATGGCGCCAGCGCGAGCTCCGCCGAGGCGACGGTGGGCGCTGGCGCCACAGGAGCGCGGGACGGATGCCCCGACGTGTCCAGCACCTCGCGACACCACAGCTCGAGCATCATGAGAAGCCAAGGCTCCGCCCACGACGTCTCGCTCCGTCGGAAACGGTCGCGCACCCGCTCGACGCCAGAAGGCTCGAGGAGGCCACGCCGCCTCGCGTTTCGCGCATCGAGCGTGTCATCGAGGACGTCACCGAGTGGACCGCGGAGCCAGGAATCGAAGGGCATCGCGAACCCGCGTTTCCGCTGCACATCGAAGTCGTGAGGCAACCATCGGTGGCCGATGTCGATGAGCACGCGCTTGGCCCCCGTTTCACGGTAGGTCTGACCGTACGCGTTGGCGGTGCGCACGTCACCCAGCTTCGCGGCGTCAGGCAAGGACAGGGCGGTATCCACGACGACGGGGTCGAGGTAGGGCACGCGGACCTCGAGCGAATGCGACATCGACACCGCGTCGATATCTCGGAGCAGCTGATTGCCGAGGTAGCCCCGCATCGCGAGAGCCGTCACGCGCTCGATCGCCGAGCCGGCCGAAAGCTCGTCCAGTCCGGAGAGATCGCGATGGGGCGGGGCACCCGCGCCCGCGGCTTTAGTGACGGCCGGCGCAAGCAAGCGCGCCGCTCCAACCGGTCCGAATATCTGGTAGGTCTCGGCGTACGCCCCGACGAACCCGCCGCGGCGGAGGCGATGAACCCTTCCACCGCCGCGGCGTCGGAGAAGCCTGTCGAACGCAGGGTGTCTCGCAGCGGCGGCGACCATCGATCCGGCCAGCGCTCGCCACGGTTCGCGAGCCCATCGCTCCGTCGCGTGCACCATCGTGATGAACCAGGGGTACCCCGCGAACAGCTCGTCACCGCCGGTCCCGGAGACCGCGACCGTCACACCGCGTCGAGCGGCCAACGATACGAAGTAGCTGTTGACCCCATCGACGCTCGGCTGATCGAGAGCGGCGGCAACGGCGGTAATGCGATCGCGGACGTCGTCCCCGGTCACGATCGAGGTCGTGTGATCGGTTCCGAGGTGGCGCGCCATACGCTCGGCGTCAGAGGTCTCGTCCAGTGCCGAGCCCTCATCGGCGAATCCGACCGAGAACGTCCTGACCGCGGTGCCGAGCGCCTTCGTCATCACCGCGACGAGAAGGGACGAATCGACTCCACCGCTGAGAAACGCACCCAGCGGCACGTCGCTGACGAGCTGCAGGCGTGCCGATTGCTCGAGGACTTCCGCAACCGCCTCCACCTGGTCGTCGTACGAGCGGGCGCGCAGGCCAGGCTTCCGGTCGATGCCTAACGACCAGTATCGCTCGAGCCGCGTGTGACCGCCCTCGACGATCAGGCGATGTCCGGGCAAGAGGGCCCTGACGTCGCTGAGCATCGTGCGCGGCTGAACGACCGACCCATACGTTAGCAACATCCGAAGCGCTGTCGGATCGATCGTCGGCGCGACGAGGCCGCTCGCGAGAAGCGCCTTGAGCTCCGACGCGAAGACGAGACGCGCACCCGCCTCGGCGTAGAGGAGTGGCTTGATGCCCACATGATCACGCGCCAGAACGAGTCGCTCTCGCCCCGGGCCGCGGCGGCGGTCCCAGATTCCCAACGCAAACATCCCGCGCAGCCTGACCAGGAAGTCCTCACCGTATCGCTCGTACAGGCGGAGCACGACTTCGGTGTCGGAGGTCGATCGGAAGCGCACGCCCACGGCCTCGAGCGCCCGGCGTTCGTCGGCGAAGTTGTACACTTCGCCGTTGTACACGATGTGGATGGCGCGATCCTCGGTCGCCATGGGCTGATGGCCGGCAGCGGTCAGATCGAGGACTGCGAGGCGCGCCATGCCGAGCGAGGCGGATTCACTCACCCAGACGCCGTGGTCATCGGGACCACGGTGGTGAAGCGCACGCACCATCGCGTGCAACGCCGCGTCATCCCGCGGGCCGGTGAAACCGGCGATCCCGCACATCGTCAGGCCTGCTCCGAGGCATGCGTGAGCGCGGGCGACATGTCCCGCTCATCGCGACCGGCTTCTTCGGTGGCGCCCCGCGCCCGAGCTTCGACGCCATTGCCGCCGACGCACACCTCGACGTTCGAAAGGCCGAGCGCGATGAGTGTCGCCCGGATCCTGTTCGGATCGCGGAAGTGCTTGTACTGGTCCGTCAGGGTGTCGTGGGTGTCGAGCAGCGCCCACTCGGCGAGAAGGCCAGGGCCGAGCTCGGGATAGGCATCGTAGTAGTCGACCACGGGCGACAGCCGCGAGAGATAGCGCCGCAGCCGGCCGAACCCTCGCCGCCGCTGCCACAGCGCGCGGTGCACCGGGAGCAACGTTCGGGTGATGCCTAACGCCACATGGTGAGCACGCTCGGGCGGCAGTCGGAGCAGCATCGAGCGGATCGCCCTCCTCGACCATGTCGCCGGGTAGCGGCTCGAGTAATGGTCGATCGCGAGCAGCCCGCGCGGCTTCACATACCCCGCCAACGCTGCGATCGTCTCCTCGGGGTCCGGTGTGTGCTGGATGACACCCAGACAGAGGACGACATCGAACGATCGCGGCGCAATTGGCAATTCTCTCACGTCTGCCTGGCAGACGAAATAGTCTCGACCGCTGGCGCAGTTCGCGTAGTTCGCCTCGACGGCGGACGACAGATCGGTCGCGACGACGCGAGCACCGGCGTCGAGCAGGATCTCCGTGAACCGCCCGGCGCCGCAACCTGCCTCGAGTACCGTTTTGCCGCGAACCGCCTCCTCGAGGCTGCCGCCAAGACACCGGGTCAGACGATCGCGAGAGATGGTGGTGCCGGTGTACGAGTCGAGCTGAGAGCGTGCGAAACGCTTCCACTGCCAGCCGAACGCCGCGGCGTAGTCATCCGACGCCACGAAACGCGCAATGCCACGGACGACAGGCACCTGGCATCCGCTCGGACACACAAGTGCGACGGCGTGCTCGACCTCGTTGCTGTTCGCGAAGTCGCCGTGAAGGGACAACGATTCAGCATGAACCAGGCAGCGGAGCTCCGGTGGGATTCGCATGGTGCGCGATCGCCTAACGGGACACCGCGGCCGCGCTGCGCGGCTCGGGGTCGTTGCGGACTCCCGGTCGCTCGACGTCGGCGTCGGGCGTCGAGATGACGACGCTGTGCCGGAACGCGCACAGGTACGGACCGGGGAACTGTTCGGAATGCTGGAGCTGTTGCGGGTCGGGCTCGACCTCGAGCGAACCGGCGTAGAGAATCCCGTCGATATCCTCGACATTGCCGCGGCCCATCCACAGACCGACGAGATAGGTCCCGGGTTTGAGGCGCAGATCATCGAGCGTGAAGTCGATGCGCGCGTCGTCTCCCGGCTGCATGGAGACGAAACGTCCCTGCATCGCCGTGTTTGCGTCGACGAGCCGGAAGCCGCTCGCGTCGTAGATCGTGATGCCTACGTTGGCGCTGTCGACCTGTGCAAAGCAGACAATGCGCGTCTCGATACGAAGCCGGCTGCCCGGACACATCAGCTCGCGCGTGGTTCCGTCGCGGCGCTCAGGTACGAACCGGAGCGACACAAAGCGGGCCTTGCCGGACCCGAAATGCTCCGCCGCCGATAGGTCCGTGGTCGCTGTCGGCGCCGCGGCGAGCGTCGCCTGATACCGCGCGGCGACCGTGATCGCATCGGAGTCCAGCATCAGTCGTCCGGCGTCCAGCAGGAGCGCGCGCGAGCATAACGAGACCACGGCTCCCATGTTGTGGCTCACGAACAGGACCGTGCGACCGTGGCGAGCCACCGTTCCCATCTTCCCAAGGCATTTCTTCTGAAACGCGGCGTCGCCCACCGCGAGCACCTCGTCGACCACGAGGATGTCCGGCTCCAGGTGCGCAGCGACGGAGAACGCCAGGCGCATGTACATGCCGCTCGAGTAGTGCTTCACCTGCGTGTCGATGAAGCGGTCTACCTCGGCGAACTCAACGATCTCGTCGAATTTCTTCTCGATTTCGGCGCGCCGCATTCCGAGGATCGCGCCGCTGAGAAAGACGTTTTCGCGTCCCGTCAGGTCCGGGTGGAAGCCCGTACCCACCTCGAGCAGTGACCCGACGCGTCCCTCGAGGTCCACGGTTCCCCTCGTCGGCTCGACGATGCGCGACAGGATCTTGAGCAGCGTGCTTTTCCCGGACCCGTTGCGTCCGATGATGCCGACGACCTCCCCATGCGCGACGTCGAACGACACGCCATCGAGTGCCCAGATCCGATCCGGGACGCGGCGAGACCTTCCGCGACCAATCGAGCGCGCCATGCCCCGCACGCTCTCGACGAGGGTCTCGCGAAGCGTGCGGTACGTCGCCCTCGCGCCCAGCTGATACTGCTTTCCGAGGTGCGCCACGCGGATTACCGGCGGCGTCTCGTGCGGTGCCGGCGAGAACGAGTGGGCGTCTGGGGACGCGTCGTTAGACGACATCGGCGAACGTACGCTCCATACGGCGGAAGAAGAAGGCGCCGCCGGTCAGGAGCGCAAGCGCCGCGGCAGCGGATACCAGAATCATCGGGCCCGGACGTGTGGCCGTGCCGAGTAGCGCCCAGCGGAACCCTTCCACGACCCCCACCATGGGGTTCAAGGCGTAGAGGGTGCGCCACTTCTCCGGGAGCAGGCTGCTCGGATAGGCGATGGGCGTCGCGAACATCCAGAGCTGCGTGAGGAACGGCACCACGTGGCGAACGTCCCTGAACTCCACGTTCAATGCCGAGAGCCACAGGCCGACGCCCAGCGCTGTCGCGAAATCCAGCGCGATGAACAGCGGAAGCCACACGACCTGCGCAGTCGGGACAATCCCGTACCACCACATCAGTCCGAACAACACCGGGAAGGCGAGCGCGAAATCGACGAGCCCCGCGAGCACCGTGGCGAGCGGGATCGTCAAGCGCGGGAAGTACACCTTCGTGATCAGATTCGCGCTGGCGACGAGGCTATTCGACGCCATCGTCAGCCCGGTCGCGAAAAACGTCCACGGCACGAGCGCGGCATAGGCGAACACCGGATACGGCACGCCGTCGGATGGAACACGCGCGAGGCGCCCGAAGAAGAGCGCGAAAACGAGCATGGTGAGCAGTGGCTGGAGCACCGCCCAAGCGACCCCGAGTATGGTTTGCTTGTAGCGTACCTTGAGGTCGCGCCAGACCAGGAAGTACAGCAATTCCCGGTAGGCGACGACCTCGCCCAGCCGCAGAGCTACCCAGCCACGGGTCGGCTCGATGCGCAGCGTGTGCGGGCGTATCGGTGCGTGGGTCACTGGCGACGGCGAACGCAAGCGTTGTACCGGGCGTCGGAGATAGGGAATTGGGAATGGGGAATCGGGATTCGGAATATGGGGAACCGGGAGGCGGCGCGCCGGAGGCGCGGGCCGCCGGGAACCGGGACCAGCGATTCCGCCGGGAGCCTATCCGCGGGAGCATCGCTCGCGTTAGGCACCAGACCGCGATAAATGCGACGCGTTCGGATGACACCGTGGCGGTGCGTTCGATGACGCGTTTCGCTCGCGCGGTCCTAGCTTCGCCCCATGTCCGCGGCGCGGCAGGAATTTGGCGAAGTGGGGGAGCGGGTGGCCGAGCGATGGCTCCGTCGGCGTGGATGGCGTGTGCTGCAGCGACGGTTC
>Ga0209382_10003639_pt1 | contig 21229 bp, 18 predicted proteins | sample SoiMetdeltSBSDD5_FD_187599 | JGI IMG/M metagenome (GOLD analysis project Ga0209382, IMG submission 187599) | Bulk soil microbial communities from a Populus tree surrounding site in Tennessee, USA - Soil MetaG P. deltoides SBSDD5 (SPAdes) (version 2) | ecosystem: Environmental > Terrestrial >... | reverse complement strand
TTTGCCTTTGCTAAGAAGGATTCCCGCGACCACGCTTCCGCCCAACACCGCCAGTCCGCCGACGGCCGCCCCCCTGGGGATGCCGACCCCATTATCGGATTTCGCCAGTCCCCCCAGTATCGCGACCGTCACGCCTACCTGACCGATCGCGGCGGCGGTCAGAACATTCTTTAAAACATCGCCGCCGCCCGCGCCTTGCTTCAACGTCCCTTCTCCGTCGGACTTCACTTTTTCGTCGCGATTGAAATCGGAGGCCGATTTGAGGACAGCCGCGATCTTCTGCTCCGCCCCTTCCAGGCGGATGCGGTCGAAGGTGATGTGGAGCTGTCCCCCCTTGAGAGGCCGCCTCGCCGGTTGAGCCAGCGTGACCCGCCCGATCACTTCCGTCCCTTCTCTCAACAGCCTGCGGCCGTCAACGACCACGTCACGGCGCACGACCGCTCTGATTTCGTCGCCGGGTTCGCTCAGTTTCGAGCTGACCGGATCGAGCAATGCGAGTTGAATCTCGGTCCCTTCGGGAATGACCGACTCGCTGTTCTGCTCCTGCGCGAACCCGGCAGGGCTGATCGCGAGGCCGATCATTACGAGCAGAAAAACAGACAGGCAATACCTCTTCAACATTTAGTTACCTCCTTCGAAAAGCGCCGCGAACCAAGAGGGCGCCGGTATGTTACTCTTTGCCGATGTCGCAGGCAAGAAAACCTCAATCGAAGCGGCCCCAATGTTTGCTTTTCGATACGCCGCTTGATTTAATTGGCCGTCACATCAAACAAACGGTTTTCCGGACAACTTTCCATATCGGAACGCGATGAAACTCTTTACCATCGAAGAAGCGAACGCATTGCTGCCCGAAGTCAGACGACTGCTGGCGGGCATCGACCGTTCCCGCGCGACGCTCCGCCGGATGGCCCCCGAAGCCAAACGCGCGAGCGAGAATCCGGGCGGCGGCGGCGTCGCGCGGGGTTATCAATATTCGGACGCGCTCGCGACCTTCATAGCCTTGACTCAGGAGATTCTCGGCCTCGGCGTCGAAATCAAAGACTTCGATCAGGGGTTGCTCGACTTCCCAAGCGAACGGAATGGGAAAATCGTCTACCTGTGCTGGCGACGCGGCGAGGAAAGCATCGAATGGTGGCACGACCTGGACACGGGATTCGCGGGTCGTCAGCCGCTGTAAAGAAAGAGAGGGACGGGGCGACAGGGCGACGGGGCGACAGGGGGAAATTTTCGCCCCGTCGCCCCGTCGCCCCGTCGCCCCGTCGCCAATCAGCGCGGGCAGAGTTCGCAGATCAAGACTTCTATTTGCAGGCGCGGCGTGGCGAGCGAGGTTTTGAGCGCGACGTCGGTTTCGGCGATGCGGGCGATCCCGCGCAATATTCGCGCGGCGTCGATCTTCCGCACGCGCTCGTTGAGCCTCGTGACGATGTAAGGCGACATTCCCACGGCCTTGGCAACTTCGGCGTTCGGCGCGTTGCGGCTCATCAATTCTTTCGCCGCGAGCATCTTGCGGTAGTTGCTGGCGATCGCGCCGAGGATCATTAACGACAGCGTCTCGGGCCGTTCGGAGGCGTTCGCGTAGATGCGATCGAGAAGATTCAACGCGCGGCGGCGGTCGCCGTCGAGGATCGCGTCAGTCATTTCGAAATTCGAGCGCTCGCGCGAATTGAGAACCAGTTCGTCGATCTCCGGCTTCCCTATACGCCCTTTTTCCCCGACATAATTGATCAGCTTGTCGAGTTCGGCCGAGAGCCTTGTCAAATTGACCCCGACCATCCCGACCAGGTAAGCCGCCGCCTGCGGTTCGATAAAGCGGTCGACGCGCGCGACGTAATCGCGAATCCATTGCGGCGCGGCCTCGCGCTCGTCCAGCGGATCGAAGCTGACGACTTCGCATGCCTTCCGCAGCATCGTCGCAATGTTGCGCCGGTTGTCCATCGCGTCGCTGACGAAGACCAGCGCGGTCGTTTCGGAGGGCGCGCGCAGATAATCCTTCAAGGCGTCGAGCTGTTTGTCGTCGCTGATCGCTTCAAAGCCCGTGACGACGACTATACGCCGGGCCGAGATCATCGGGAACTGCCGGGCCAGCGCCAAAGCGTCATCGAGATTTCCCTGCGCGACTGAGATTCTGGCGAAGTTGAAATCGCGCGCCGCCGCGTCGACCGCGACTTCGAGCAGCTTCTTCAAAGTCTGATCGCGCAGATATCTCTCCGCCCCCTCAAACAAGTAGAGCGGCGCTATCCGGCCGCTCTGAAGCCTGCGGTGGAACTCGGATTGGGATTTAAGCGAATCGCCTGAACCGGTCTTTTTCATTAATCATTCTCGATCAATACATCTGCGCAAGGGCCTGCGCCGGAACAATCACCGAACCAATATGACAGCCAGGTTACCCATACCTGTCAGGTCAAGGAAATGAAAGCCGGATGCGATAGCCTCTGACATTTCCTTTTGGAACTCCCCTTTTTCTTCTACTTTGTTCGGAAATTTAAGGAGCTTGTACTCGTGAGTACGGTTATTCGCTACGGCCTGTAAATCATGTTCAAGCACGGCCGTCGGCCCGCCTGTCCCGGTGACGGTGGCGTGGTAATTAAACCCTCGTTGTGAATACGTCAGAAGGTCTTGCTCTCCGGCCTGTTTCTTCAATTTGTGGAGTTTATATTCGTAACGCGGCTGAGAATTCCGCTTATCACGCGCCATCAGCGCGAATCTTCCCAGCGAGGCCAAAGAGAGTCGATAACCTTGCTTCGCGGCTTGATTGATCTCTTTTTCCAACGTCGAAGTTCGCATCGTCGCCAGGAGTTTGTATTCCAGATCATCTGCGCTCACATTCTCATTTCCCGGTTTACGCGAAAGAATTGCGAGGAAAGTCGATTTTCCCGGGCGGATAATCCCCCCCATGCCGATATCAATTTGGTGAATCACTTTGATTGGGCGATAGCCTTCGGAAACGGCCTTATGCAAACCATCGCTGAACTCGTTTTCCGGATCGTTATTAGTCGTCAGAATCCGATAGAGAAACCGTTGAGCCTTTTCGCCCGTCAACCGCTCCAAAACGATAACTATATCCGTTCCGACAAAAAACTTACCGTCAGCCATCGCTCCGCGGACTTCATATCCTTCGCCGGCAGCTACGTCCAATTCTTTCTGAATCGACGAAATATTGCGCGTAGTTAACAGCTTGTATTCATATTTTGTTGCGCTTTCCGGCTGCTGACGCGACAAAACAGCCGCTTGATACATAATGGTGGTAGCGTCCAGAAGACGTTCGAGCCGAAACCCTTGACCGGCAAGCTCGTTCAATTCCTTTTCAAAAGCCGCAGGCTGTTTGGCCGAGATCGCGCGAAATTCCGCCGCCACGATCTTGGCCGACGCCGATTGATCGGTCGCGGATTGATCGGTTGTTTGTGAATGAGCGGCGGGTGACGGAACTAACAAACAAACAACCAAAGCAAATCTGGTCGGGATCATAATGCGGTTCAGAATCCTTCGAGGATGGTCGCTATCACGCTCTTCGCGAAATCGCGCGCGAGGCGGTCGGTCGCCGGTCCTTCCTCATTGAAGTACGTCTTCGGGTCGCCGGGGATCTCGTATTCGCCGCGAAAGACGTAGTTTTGATTATCGAAGATAATCTTATTTTTCGTCTGATCGCGCACGTTCACCGCGACAATGATGGCGATTTCGAACAACCTGGCGCGACCAGAGTCATCGAGCAGCTTCGGGGCGAAGTTGAAATATTTAATCTCGCCGGTCATCACCGCATCCGCGCCCTCGGGCGAGGAAACGATTTTGAGCGAACGCACGCGGCGGACCGCCTCGTCGACCACGGCGGAGGTGAATCGCTGCTCGACTTTGTATCGTAGACTGGGGTTCTGGAACGCCGGGATGGCAAGCGTCTTGATGTGCTTCGGTAACCCGCCGCCGCGACCCGTCGGCCCGTAGCATTCGGTGTAGCCGCTGACCGACAACAGCAGAGCGGCGAAAAATACAGCGTTCAGTCTTCGTTTCATCATAAAGAATCTCCTCCGGGGTATGCGAAAGCCAACATCTACGAAACCAACGCCGGTGTCAAGTCTCGCGGATCGTGACGCGGCGGCCGCCGCGCCGTGACAAGCCGGCTACGACAGCTTGCGCTCCGTGGCATGGCGTAGTCGAGAATTGCGCAGCATAATTCGGATAGATCGCCGGCGCGCGGCTTGGATAAGATCATGCTCGGAGGTAAGAGATATGGCGAATTCTTCAAACAACAGAATTGCGACTACGACGGCGGCGCCTGCTGAAGAATGGTGTTGGCAAGCCGTCCGGACGCGCGACGCGGATTATGACGGGCTGTTTTATTACGGCGTGCGCACGACCGGCGTTTATTGTCGCCCGTCGTGCGCCTCGCGGCAGCCGAGGCGTGAAAACGTTCTCTTCTTCGCGCTACCGGAGGCCGCGCGGCAAGCCGGGTTTCGCGCCTGCCTGCGCTGCCGCCCCGACGAAACGGCCGTCCGCGACCCGCAGGCCGAATTGACGCAAAGCCTTTGCCGTTTGATTGACCAACATTTGGAAGAGCCCTTGAACATCGCCGCGCTGAGCGAGCAGGTGAAATTGAGCCAGTTCCATCTGCAGCGGCTCTTTAAAAAATTGATGGGCATCACGCCGCGCCAGTACGCCGAGGCCCGCCGGGCCGACCTTTTTAAGACCCGCGTCAAGGCCGGACAGAGCGTGACCGAAGCGATGTATGAAGCAGGATATGGCTCCAGCAGCCGGCTTTACGAAAAAGCCGCCGCGCAATTGGGCATGACGCCCGCCACGTACCGTAAAGGAGGAAAAGGAATGAGGATCAATTACACGATCGCCGATTGCCCACTCGGTTTGCTACTCGTCGCGGTGACCGACAAAGGGATTTGTTCAGTGACTCTCGGCGACAAGGACGAAGATTTGACCGGCGGCCTGCGCGCCGAATTCCCGCAGGCGGATATCGCGCGCGACGAGAAGCCGCTACAGACTCAAGTCCGCGCGCTGCTCGCGCATCTGGCGGGACAGGAACCGCATCCCGACTTGCCTCTCGACGTCCAGGGGACGGCTTTTCAGAAAAGAGTCTGGGAAGAGCTGCGCCGCATTCCCTACGGCCAGACGGCTTCGTACGGCGAGATCGCCCGCCGCATCGGCCGACCTTCCGCGACCCGCGCCGTCGCCCGCGCCTGCGCGACCAACCCGGCGGCCCTCGTCACGCCATGTCATCGCGTCGTACGCGAGAACGGCGAACCCGGCGGCTATCGCTGGGGCGTCGAGCGCAAACGCCGGCTTCTGGAAAAAGAGAAGTCCGCCTCGCTCAAACGGGCGGCGAAACAATAACCACGAAAAGGAGGAAATGATGTCTTTGATGAACGCCGCAGAAGAGGTCCGATTCCCGGTCGGAGACTTTGTGATTGACCCCGTCGTCACTGATGAAAAACGGCGAAGATGGATCGCCGAAATGGCGCAGGCGCCCGCGAACCTGCGCGCCGCGCTGGCCGGTTTGAGCGACGATCAGCTCGACACACGTTACCGCGAGGGCGGCTGGACGCTTCGACAAGTCGTACATCATCTGGCCGACGCGCACATAAATGGCTTCGTACGCTTCAAGCTGGCCCTGACCGAAGACGATCCGCTAATCAAAACTTACGAAGAGACATTGTGGGCGGAAACGATTGACGGGCGCGAAGCGCCGGTCGAAGTATCGTTGAAGCTGCTCGAAGCGTTGCACGAACGCTGGATCATCCTTCTGGATTCACTTCGAGAGCCCGACTTCGCCAAGGGCTTTAGCCATCCCCAGCGCGGAGTGATGACGATTGACAAAGCGATTCAGTTGTACGCATGGCACGGCGTTCATCACACCGCCCACATCACCGGGCTGCGCGAGCGCGAAGGATGGTAGGCGAATGACCGAAGCGGTTTCTCAACTGAAAACCCCACAACAGCGGGTCACGGCCTGCGACTGGCCGCGACTCGCCGCGCGACTGGATGAACAAGGCTACGCGCTCAGCGCCCAATTGCTCTCGCCCGCCGAATGCGATGAATTGATCAGCCTTTACGCTGACAGCAGAGCGTTCCGCAGCCGGGTGGTGATGGAGCGCCATAACTTCGGGCGCGGCGAATATCAATACTTTGCCGCGCCGCTGCCGCCGCTGGTCGCCGAATTGCGCGAGAGTTTCTACCCGCCTCTGGCCGAGATCGCCAATCGCTGGATGGAACGTATGAACCGGCCGGAAAGGTTTCCGCCGACGCTGGCGGAATTCCTGGACGTCTGTCACCGGCATAAGCAGACCAGGCCGACGCCGCTGCTGTTGCGTTACGAAGCGGGCGATTACAACTGCCTGCACCAGGATTTATACGGCGATGTCGCATTTCCATTACAGGCGGCGTGCGTGTTGAATCAGATCGGGCGCGATTACACCGGCGGCGAATTCCTGCTCAACGAGCAACGCCCTCGCGCCCAGACGCGCGGCGAAGCCATCGCCATCGAACAGGGTCAATTCATCATCTTCCCGAACCGCTACCGGCCCGTGCGCGGCGCGCGCGGAGATTATCGCGTGAACATGCGCCACGGCGTCAGCCGTCTCCGGTCAGGCGAGCGTTATTGCTTGGGAGTGATTTTCCACGACGCCCTATAGCCAGTCCTGTTAATGGAACGCCCTCTGCCGCGTTATTGCGACAGGAGGCAAAATGCAAAAACACGCGATCGAGACCTGCGGACTGACGCGACGCTTCGGCGCGCAGCTTGCCGTTGATGATTTGAATCTATTGGCGCCCGAGGCCGGAGTTTACGGCTTTCTGGGGCCGAACGGCGCGGGCAAGACCACCACTATACGAATGCTGCTGGGTCTGATTCGCCCTGACGCCGGCGAAGTTCGTTTGTTCGGCGCCCCTCTTGCCGCCGGCCGACAGTCGCTGATGCGGATGGTAGGCGCGCTGGTCGAAACCCCATCACTCTACCCGCATCTGACGGGACGGGAAAATTTGGAGGTCACACGGCGACTGCTGGGCGCGCCTCGCGGACTGATAGACGACGCGCTCGGGGTCGTGAAACTCACGCAAGACGCGGGTCGACGTGTCCGTGAATACTCGACTGGCATGCGCCAACGTCTGGGCCTGGCGCTGGCGCTGTTGAACAAGCCCAGGCTGCTCGTCCTGGACGAACCTACCAACGGTTTGGACCCTGCCGGCATTCACGAGATGCGCGACTTGATCCGCCGCCTGCCCGCAGAGTTCGGCGCCACGGTCTTCCTCTCCAGCCACCTGCTCGGCGAAGTCGAACAGATCGCCGGCCACATCGGCATCATTCACCAGGGCAGGCTTCTTTTTCAGGGCACGCTGGCCGAATTGCAGGCCCGGCGGCGGGAACATCTGGTCGTCGGCGCGAAGCAGACCGAACAGGCGATGCTCTGTCTGGCCGCCGCCGGCTGGGGCGCGCAAAGGCGCGATGACGGCCTGCTGACCGTTTCCGCAGCGACCCCTGAGGACGCCGCCCGGATCAACGGTCTGCTCGTAAATCAAGGTCTGGAAGTCTTCCACATCGCGCTCGCGCAAGCCTCCCTCGAAGACATCTTCCTGACACTGACTGACGGCCGGAGCGAGACAAGGAGGGCCGCCTGATGTCACTCATCCGCGCACTGCATGCCGAGACGCTGAAGTTGAAACGCACGCTGGCGTTCCGAATGATCTTCGTCGCGCCGCTGCTGGTGGCGGCGCTGCAATTCTTCGTCATTTGGAATCAACGGCGCCCCGGCGCCGATTTCAACTTGTGGGGAATGATATCCAGAGCGTCCCTGAGCGTCTGGGCCGTCTTTATGCTGCCGCTGCTCATCACGCTGGAGACGGCGCTGATCAACGGCGTCGAGCACGGCGAAAAGCAATGGAAACACATCTTCGCCCTACCCGTCCCCCGCCACGCGGTCTACACGGCGAAACTCCTGATCGCTCAGGCTCTGGCCGCGGCCAGCACGCTGATCTTATGCGCGCTGATCCTGATTGTCGGCCTGGCGGGCGCCCGCCTGCGGCCTGAATTGCCCCACGCGGGCGCGATTCCCGTCGTCTGGATACTGAAACACGCGGCATTCGTCTGGTTAGCCTCCTGGCTGATTATCGCTATTCACATTTGGGTCAGCGTCCGCTGGCCGGGCTTCGCATTGGCGCTCGGCGCAGGCATCGGCGGAACCTTCTTCGCCATCTTTGCGGCCAGCGCGCGGGTGGGCAAATACTATCCATGGCTGCTGCCGGTGAATGTTTTCGTGGAGGGGAGATTTACGGCCGCGCTGCTGCTGGGCGCCGGCGGCGGAGTGATTGCGGCGGTGATTGGTTGCTTGGAATTTGTCAGGCGGGATGTAGTTTAGCGCACGGATTTGACGGATGGCGGCGGATCCGTAAGGAGCGTCCCTGTCTTTTCAAGATGCTTACCGCGATTGTTGTATATTTCTGGCCACCTTCTCGATTTCCTCGGATATATGTCGCCATGCAGAGTCTCTATCTTGCCATTTCGTCACAGCTAATCCATTTGCAGGTAGCGCTTGCAACTTGGCAAATGGAGCGGGGGCCCAATTGACATCGCGCACGATAATGGGAATTACTCGTGCTTGACTTTGCTCATGCCGCTCAAGGGCTTTTGTCATCTCCGTTTCATAGCAATAATCGGAGGCCATGAAATCCGCGCTCACAAGAAGTAAAACAATGTCGGCAAGTTCGAGGTTTTCATCTATCTCTTGTTTCCATTCGTTACCCACTTCGATCTTGCGATCATGCCAAGTTTTGATCAACCCACATCGCTGCAAACTTTTGAGATGGCTTTCCAACTCATCCTTCCCTCTTCTCACTCGCAGGAAATCCCAGATCGGACGATTTCCCACCAGTTCTTTGATGGCGATGGGATCCATACCGGCTCGCTGCGGGTTGCCGGAAGGAGCGATCCTGAGATTAATGAAGACCTGATCGAGTTTGAGCGTGAATGCGTTGATTAAGCCGAGGCCGCGCACGTTGAAGACGCCGTATTCGTGGATGATCTCTTTGTTGTAGCGGCGGCGGAAACCTGGTTTGAAATTACGCGCGGCCGCGCGAGCCCAATCTGCTGTCGCCTTGATAGCGTCTTTTTCAAGCTCCGCCCAGACCTTTTTCCAGAATGCCCACGCGACGACTGTGAGTTCATACAACAAACCGATCGTGGCGGACAGAAGAGGGCGCTGCTGAACCTGATTCCATTTCAAATACAAGCCGCCGGCGAGTGGGATTTGAGCCGCCAGAGCGAGGATAAATTTGCGACTGGCTTCGGACATATGGCCTCTTGAATCAGACAACGAAGGTGTTGTATCACGGGCGCGTTGTACAACGATTCACCGCATCGGTCAACCGGCATTTTCCCGAAAACAAGTTCCGCATTAGAAAAAGAAGCGCGGAGTAAATCTGTTGACGATAAGTCAAAACACGAATAGACTCCCGGCGTTATCACGCTTTTTCCCCTTCTTTGACTTGCTTGCGCTATGGACTCAACTCGACTCTCCTGGCCCAGTCTGGACGAAGGTTACACTGACGAGTTTGGCGTCATTTGTCCCGAAGTCTACCGTGCGGCGGGTGAGTTGTGGCCACAGGCCGAGGGCTTCGTTCATTCGAAGCTCCACGATTGCCCGGCGGGAATGGAGTTGATGCTCAAGGCCGCCGCCACTGTTTCGCGCAAGCGCCGGGAACAGCCGGATCAAATCCGCGACCTCAAAGCTTATCTCTGGACTACTTTCAAGCACTTTATCTCTGACGAAGTGGAAAAAGGAAACCGCTACCAACCGCTGGAACATGAACAGCAGCCGGAGAACGACGCCCGCGGCCCGTCGGAAGCGCTGGACGATCAGATTCTGATCGAGGAAGTGATAGCGCAAATGGACCGTTGGACTCGCAGAGTCTTCGAGCTGCGGGTGCTCGGCTATCAATTCGAAGACATCGCGCGTATGCTCAAGATGCGCCCCCACCTTCTCCGCAGCAAATTCCATAAAGAGATCAAGAAATTGTCCCGCCGGCTCCGCGGCTGACGCTCTGCGGCCGATCGCCGAATCAGCGCCGCGAGCGGCGCCGATTCGGGCGTCTGCTTGCGCAGGTCAAATTTTTTTTCGCGCGCGGGCGCCTTTTGCCGTTTCATTCCCTCTATGAGTTGTAAGCGGAAAATTTATAGGAAAGAAGACTTATGAAGCGCCACCCCACACCTAACAATAATCTGGCGCCTACGCAATCAAACATTCCGATTACGCCAGGAGATTTTGACAACCCGGAAAAGCTGATTATCTCCGCGCAGAACCATTTTGCGACCGCCTATCCAAATGGGCGGCGTGTTGAATGCCCCGCGCCCGGCGTGATTTTGGCGGCTCGCCCAGACCTGCCTCCCGGCGATGAGTTGCGTGCGCATCTTTTCCGTTGTTCCGAATGCTTCAACGGATACAGCGCGGCGTTGCAGAACTATTACCAGCGAACCGCCTCCGACGGCGCGGCGGATTGGCCAACACAATTATTGCGCGCGATGTCGAGATGGCGTTTGCCAATGTTCGCCGGCGTGGCCGCGGCTCTGCTGCTGGCGGTGAGTCTACTCATCCAGCGGCGCAAGCCGTCGGAGACGCTGCAATCGATTCAAACACGTTCTCAGCCTACGCCAGTGGCGTCAGCGGATTTACCGCTGACGCCAGTGCCCCCGGCGCCAACCGTGGGGCGACCGCCCGACCCCCCACAGGAGAAGCCGCGCCCGGCGGAGTGGCTCGCGATCAACCTGGACCTGAACCGGTACAGGGCGCTCGGCGATTCCATCCGCGGCGGTTCGCGGCGCGAAGAAGAGACAAAAATCAAACTGCGGCCGCTGCGCGCGCTTTTGAAACTGCGACTGCGTCGTGGGAGCGAAGCAGGGCTTTACCGGATCAGCGTGGTCGATCCTAACGGTAAACGGTTGACCGGGGCCAGCGCGCGCAGCCGAAACGGGAAATCGCTCGAAGCCGTCCTAGATCTACGGCGGGCGGCCCGAATGGCGCATCGATTGCGCGTCGAGCGCGGCGACGACCTGAATGAATATCTGATCGAAATCGCAAAACCCTAAACTGGAGCAGCCAAGAGTGGGGCAGACTTATGGTCTTTGAAAATTAAGTCCGACCACTTGAAGATTCCACGGCCCTGAGCCGTGGAGTTTTCCGTTTGCGGCTACAACAACAGCGGCTCTCTCGAAGATGCCACGGGCTTGTCCCGTGGCATTTAGGATTTGTAGCGACGAGCGTGAGACTCCACGGGACAAACCCGCGGAGTCTCAGGCCGTATGGTTGGGTTTAATTCTCAAAGACAATAAGTCTGCCCCACAACTGTATCGCATCGATATGACACAATCCTCCTGGATCAGCCGACGAGTCAAGCGCGCGCCCTGTTGGCTCATTTTCATTTCTCTAGTTTTCACTGCGCCGCCATATGTGAAGGCCGGGCAGGACGCGACACGTTTGGAACTGGGTCGGCCCCTGGAGCGGATGATCGGCGGCGGAGAAATACAGCGATACAGGATTGCGCTCAGCCCCGGCTTATACCTGCGCGTCGCAGTCACACAGCAAGGCGTCGATGTAATCGTGACGGTCTTGGATCCCGCGGGCCGCAAAATCGCGCGGGTCGATCGGCCCTACGGCGCGTACGGCCCGGAGAACGTTTCGGTGGTCGCCGAAGCGGCGGGCGATTACACACTTGAATTGAAGACCGCGTCCAAGTTCGCGATGCCCGGCAAATACTTTATAACAGGGACAGAGACGCGAGAGGCGACGGCCGAAGACAGGCGACGCGTCGCGGCTGAATGCGCGGTCAGTGAAGGCGAGGAGTTGCGCGCCAGCGATACAGCGGTCACGCTGAGCCAGGCCGTCGAGAAATTCAACCAGGCCGCCGCGATCTGGCGAAGCCTCGGCGAGAACTATGAAGAGGCGGTGGCGGTCTACGGGCGCGGCTTGAGCTATCGATCGCTCGGCGATTATTACAACGCGATTTGTGATCTGCGTCAGGCCGCCACGCAGATGGGGGCCTTGCAAGATCGCAACGCCGAGGCGGTGGCGCGCTCGGGGCTCGCCTGGCTTTATCTTTACGTCGGCGAGAATGAACAGGCCCGTGAGAATTTCGGGAAGGCGCTCGGGACATATCAATCGCTGAACAATCTACGCGGTCAGGCCATCACGATCTACGGCATAGGCGTCACGCACACGTTGGCGTTCGAGACTGAGCAGGCCCTGGAATACTTCGATCGTTCGCTGGAACTGCGGCGGAAGGTCGGGGACAGGTCCGGCGAAGTTCTCACGCTCTCGGCCATCGGCATTACATACGATTACCTCGGACGCTCCGAAAGCGCCCTTGAATACTTACAGCGCGCGCTCGAACTCTCCCGCACGCTCGGCGGTTTGAATATCCAGGGCCTCCCGCTCACCAGACTGGGCTGGGCGCATCTGACTTTGCGCCGGTGGGACGAGTCTCGCGACTACTTTGAACAGGCGCTGCGCAACTACCGATCCACCGGAGACCGCGAGAGCGAAGCCCTGGTGCGCTACGGATTGGCGCGAGTGGAAATGGAGCGGGGGCGTTTGGACGAGGCGCGACGTCACATCGAGGTATCGCTGGAGATCACCGAGTCGCTGCGCGGTCTCAACAGCAGCCTGCAACTGCGCTCCACCTACCTGGCCCTGGCCCAGGATCATTACCAACTTTACATCGAGATACTGATGCGGCTTCACCGCGGCGACCCGACCGCCGGTCATGCCTTGGCCGCGCTGCAGGTGAGCGAACGCGCCCGCGCCCGCAGCCTGCTCGACGCTCTCAACGAAGCCCAAATCGACCTGCGCGGCGGGGTGGACCCGCAACTGATCGCCGAAGAACGCCGGTTGGAGCGCAAACTCAATGACCTTTCCGCCGCGCAAATTCGCCTGTTCAGCAGGAAATATACTCCCGAACAGGCGGCGGCCCTCGACGCCAACGTCAAAGCGACCTTCGACCAGTTGGAAGAGATTCGCGCGAACATCAAAAAAGCCAACCCGGGCTACGCCGCGCTGACCCAGCCGCAGTTGGTCAGCGTCGAACGCATTCAGCGCGAACTGCTCGACGACGACACGCTGCTGCTGGAGTACGCGCTCGGCGAGGAGCGCAGCCACCTCTTCCTGGTCTCGCCGTCGAGCCTGCAAACCTTCACACTCCCGCCCCGCGCCGAGATCGAAGCGCGGGCGCGACGCGTCTACGACCTGCTCTCGTCGCGCGCCCCCGATTCGCGCGACGAAACGCCGCAGCAGAGACAGGCGCGCATCGCCGAGGCGGACGCCGAACTACCTCGGCAGGCCGCCGAATTGAGCCGAATGATCCTGGCGCCGGCGGCGGCGCAGTTGGGCAAGAAGCGCCTGCTCATAGTCGCGCAAGGCGCCTTGCAGTTGATCCCCTTCGCCGCGCTCCCCGAACCTGAGAGCGGGAAAGCGGGAGAGCGGGAGAGCGAGGGAGGAAGAGAGCGGGAGAAAAGGGGGAATTCTTCTTTTCTCTCACCCTCTCACTCCCCCGCTCCCCCGTTCTCCCGTTCTCCCGCTCTCCCGCTCTCTTCTGCTCCGCTGCTCGTTAAACACGAAATCGTCAACCTGCCGTCGGCCTCGACCCTGGCCGCGTTGCGGCGGGAGACGGCCAAACGCCAGCCCGCGCCGAAAACCCTTGCGATCCTGGCCGATCCGATCTTCGACACGGGCGATGAACGCCTAAAGCTCTCCGACGCTCAAACTCCGAGCGCGACTCGACCGGGTCCCAATCAAGCCGGCCAAACCGCCGCCCAACAGCGCCCGCGACACCTGGCGCGCGCAATCGAGGCTTTCGGAGAGGCGAACGACGAGTATGCTTTCCCGCGCCTGACCTCCACCCAGTGGGAGGCCGAACAGATCGCCAAACTTGCGCCTTCCGATCAGGTATTCAAAGCCATCTCCTTCGACGCCAATCGCCAATTGGCGACGAGCGGCAAGTTGAGCGATTACCGCATTGTGCATTTCGCCTCACACAGCTTCATCAACGCCGCGCACCCCGATCTGTCCGGCATAGTGCTATCGCTCGTCGACCAGCGCGGCCAGGAGCAGGACGGATTTCTTCGACTGCACGAAATCTACAACCTCAAACTGCCGGCCGATCTGGTAGTGCTCGGCGGCTGCCGCACCGGACTCGGCAAAGAGATCAAAGGCGAGGGGCTGATGAGTTTGACGCGGGGCTTTATGTACGCCGGCGCTCCCCGCGTCATCGTCAGCGCATGGGAAGTACAGGACCGGCCGTCGGCGACGCTGATGGTCAAATTCTATCGATACTTGCTCGGCCCGAAGCGGTTGTCGGCGGCGGCGGCGTTGCGCGCCGCGCAGATCGAGATGTCGCGCGACAAACAGTTCGCCGCGCCTTACTTCTGGGCCGGCTTCACGCTACAAGGCGAATGGAAGTAAAGTGATGATAACTGTCAAAGTCTACTACGAATCATCAGACGATCCGGCCATTGGCAAAATTGTTTCGCTAGGCAGTGACAAACTGGGAAACGCCGCCAGCCAATTTACTGACAACGACGGCGAGGCCCTTTTCAACGTCGAGCCTTACGAAGGCAGGGTCTTCGTCTTCGTCAACGGATCAATCGCCTACAAGGGTTATCTGAGAGAAAGAATCGTTGTCTACGTTTGATCGAATCACGGCGCGGCGCCGACAATGCGCGGCGCCTGTCCATACTGTATTAATCACATTGCCAGATCATCGAGCACAAGAATTGTGATCCCGCTCACACGTTTAAGAGTGGAATCGTTCGTCAGGAAGGCGTCGCAGCCTGCCGCAATGGCAGCGGCGACTTGGAAGGAGTCGGCGAGTTTCAGGTTGTAATGCGCTCGGATTTCGGCGGATCGCTCGGCGACCGCATCCACTCCAACGTAGCGCGTGTTTACTCCTGCGGTAATCACATTGCGGAATTTTTGCGCCAGCGCCATATCGCCGCGCCGGTAGGGATGCACTAAACACTCGGACAGGGTGATGGATGACGTAACAGCTGATATGGTTCCAGCCTGGATGGTTTGAAAGATTTGGTCGGTCAATGGCTGATAGGCAAGATTGCCCTCGACATGGTAGATGATCGGCGCTGTGTCCAGAAACAACTCTCGGACATTAGCAAGCGCAGCAGCGATTTTCATCCGTCACGCCTCCACTGCCGCTCGCGATCTTCGTCCGATTCGCCTCGCGTGCTGGAAACCCATGCTTGCGCATCCTCCCCATCAAGTAAATCAGGCGCGATACCACGCAGCGACATCCAATCGTGATGTCCAGTCAATTCGCCTTCGGCCGCTTGGATCGACAGATCGTAAACAATCTTCCCGACCAGCCGCAGGCGTTCAGCCGCGGGCAGTGGTTTGACTATTTGCTCGTAAATTTCTTCTGTTGTTGTCAATGTCATATGTACAATCTCCTTTAAAATGGCAGATGGTTCAATACGATCATCCTCTCGCGTAATAAAGTTGTCAACGAGTTGATTGAACTCGTCCGTTGTCATGTCTCCGACATAGGTTCAACTTTTCATTTCAAGAGCCAGCTTGATATATGGCTCGTAATTTCGCCACAACCTCTTCGACGATACCGCGCACCTCGGGCGAAAGCTTTTCGATCAACGCCTCGTCGCCGGTTTGCAGATAATCAATTGCGCGTGCCAATGGGAAGAGTCGCTCTTCCATTCCCGCTTCGGCAATCAACTGACGAGCGAATCCGAGCCTGCCCACTTTGGCAATCTCCAACAATGCCTTGACGATTTCATCCAGCCAATCTTCATCATTCGACTTGCTGCCGGACGCCAACGCTTCATTCCATTTTTGTTTGGCTGCATCGAATTTCCCTTGTTGAGCTAGCTCCGAAAATATATTCAAGAAAACGATGCCGCGATTGTACCAGGCGAGGTCGTTGTCAGGCTTGATCTCCAGAGCCCGGTCAAAACTCGCCACCGCATCCTCGCGCTGACCTAGCTCCCCAAGCGCAATGCCGCGAAACACCAATGTATTGTGTCTGTCAGGCTTGATCTCCAGAGCCCGGTCAAAACTCGCCACCGCATCCTCGTGCCGACCTAGCTCCCCAAGCGCAATGCCGCGGTTGTTCCAGGCGAGGTCGTCGTCAGGCTTGATCTCCAGAGCCCGGTCATAACTCGCCACCGCACCCTCGTGCCGGCCTAGCTTCCCAAGCGCATGGCCGCGGTTGTTCCAGGCTAGATCGTTGTCAGGCTTGATCTCTAGTACTCGATCGTAACTTGCCGCCGCATCCTCGTACCTGCCTAGTTTAGCTAGGGCGAAAGCGTGGCAATACCAAGTTCCGGGACATTCTTGATCGGTTTTGAATGCATTATCCCAAATCGCGATTGCCTCTTCGCATCGCCCAAGGTTGTTAAGAGCCGCAACGTAGCTACACCAAGCCCCATGTAAATCTGGATTTGTTTCAGTCACACGTTTAAGGTCTTGTATTGCTTCTTCGTATTGCTGCAGCACGAAAAATATATGGGCACGGCCTAATAGGGAGTTACCACACTCTGGTCTGTTCTCTAATGCATGATTATAGCTCGCTATTGCCTCTTCATATCGGCCCAATTTACTTAGTAAACTGCCACGACTAAACCAAGCATGATGGTTCTCCGGTTCTATTTTGATGGCCTGATCAAAATAGCGTAAGGATTCTTCAGGATTATTTTCTGCCGAACCAAGATCAAAAAACCCCTTGACGACTGTACCCAAGATTGTTGAGCGCATATGTGAATCACTAGACGCATCTGCTAATAAACGTTGGTGTTCAAGAACATCAATCGCGTCATCCTTGCGACCGGATTTCAGCCATCTGCGAAAACGCGCTACCAATTTCTGACTTTCTGCGCCTATCTCTTCAGTGGCATACCATACTTTCAGAAATGTCACTAACCACTTCATTCTCTCCCTCGCTTCATGCCCAAAGCGCATTTGATGCCAGATGGCGTAAAGAGGTTCGGATAACATGTAATGAGAGCTTCGCCCACGTAAGTTGGCCGTGCGCACGTATCCAAGTTCAGCAAGACGTTTGAGTTGCGCGCTGGTCTGATTTTGCGGCAACCGCACGGCTTCGGCGATCTCTTTTGGTGTTATCCCTTGGCTTGTCTGGCCGCTAACACGTGCAATGTGATCCAGGATTTTGCGTTGCTGTGGCGGCAGCATTTCGACCTTTGCCTTGTAATAAGGCGTCACTTCATCAAGCAATTTTTCCAGCGCACGCCGCACTTCGGTAACGTTAGAGCGGCTGACCACCCGATAAAGCATAAGCACCAAGCGTGGATTTCCACCTGTGAAGTATTTCAGCGCGCGCAGCCGGCTTGCGTTCTGTTTTAGCGTAGCCTCAAAATCAGCGATGCGATCAACTCTGGCGCGACGTCGCAGCAGTTCCTGCATCTGCGCGAGTTTCAAATCGTCGAGGTCGTAAATCTTGAAAAAGTTGTATAGCGGTTGATCGTAAGCGCGGGCCTCTTTGAAAAAGTTCGTTGCGCCGCCAAGAATCATTATCGTGCCATCATTCATCAGCACGTCTCGCAGTCGAGCGTTGTCACGTTCGTCGTTGATCTGCTCCAGAATCTGATCGAAGTTTTCCACAAGCAGCAGCAGCCGTTTACCGTGTTTACGCCGCCAGTATCTGATCGCGGCGTAGGCGGCTTCCTGCAGTTCGTCGTTTTTGGGGTATTCGATTTTGAGATCGTTCGTAAGTCTGCGCAACTCGGCGTCGCCGGTGTCGGCTGCGATGAGTTCCAGGGTTTGGATCCATAAGTCAGCCAAGTCGTATATTCCATAGGACTCTTCAGGGAACTTCACCGCCTGCCACTGGCCGACTAGGCCGCGATCTTTGACGGCGAATTTGACCATAAGCAGCACGGTGGTCTTGCCCATTCCCCGCGGCGCTATGATGACGGCATGCTGCACGCCTGCGCCCTCTGGCTGGCCCTTGATCAATTCTACGAGGTCGTCAAGGAGTTGTTCGCGCGCGACGAACGTCTCTTTGACCTCTGATTCCGGCATTTGGTCGGGATTATAAAGTAGTTCCATGAGTCATCACCTCAACTTCAGTTATTGTTTTCCATCCCGTAATGGCGCAGCCACCAATCGCGTAGCAGCTTGCAGGCGAATTGATATTGCCGCTTCTGGCCATCGAAGCTCACGTAAAAATCGTTCTCCAAATCGGTCATCAACAGATTGAAGGCTTCGATGTCGGCGTCGGGCACTTCCAGTTTGTAGAATTGAAAGCAGGCGTCGCGCGTCATTGCGCCCACAACTGCCAGTTCGCGCATAATGCGTTTGACGGCCTTCTCTTCGCGCGGTTGATAGTAGCTGCGCAGCCGGCCGTAGTAATGATCGAAATAGGTCTTGCAATCCACACCGAGAACCTTCTGGTGGTAGATCAATTCGACTTTTCTGGGAGTGATCGCCTCGCCCTCGAGCAGATGGGATTTGCTAGCTTCGGAGAAGATTATCTGCAGGAAATAAGGAACCGGCGAGCCGATTACATCGAGCATCTTTCGTTTGCTCGGTTGTGAGAGCGGGACTTTTGCCGACTCCGCCAGCGCATCCAGGAAATCGGCTGCGACTTTGGGCGTGAATGGGTCGAGTTTCAGCGCCTCAAAATCGTTGATGGCCGCAATCTCGCCCAATTCGTTCAGCACGCGGCCAATGCCTATGGAACCGGCGATCAGAAATCGGACGTTGGTCAATTTCGGTCCAACACGCAATGCGCGAAGCCAATGAAGCATCAGCTTTGCATCCTCACGATGCTTTTCTGATCGCGCCATCCTGTCAACCATCATCGGGAACTCGTCGAAGAAGAAGACAACTGTGGTGTCAGCGGCGGCGATGCGTTTGAATAATTCTTCGCCTCCCTCCTGCCAGCTTCCCCTAAGCCTCTCCTTGAGTTTGATCTTCGCCTCAAAGAGTTCAATCTCTTCGACCGTGTCTCTGAAACGCGCCCAGGCCTCCTGCGACAGCCAGCTCAACCCACTAAGGAATCTTGCAAGCTTGCCGTCTTTGGCGAGCTTTTCGGTCAATTCGGCGATCAGGCTCGCTGGGTCAGTCAGGTGTTCCAGATCGGCGTGAACGATCCGGTAATCCCATTGCGGATTATCCATCAAACGATACATCACGCTGGTCTTGCCGAATCGGCGCGGCGCCGCCAATAGTACTTGTCCGGCCTTGAGTTTATTAGAGGCCAGATTCACAAACGCCTCATGACCATAGAAATCCACGCCTCTAACGGGTGGCCCAACTCGATTGGTGATCATATCCCTCCTAAAAAAGTACAACCGATTCGTTGTACAACGCGCCTGTTGTACAACGAATCGGTTGTATTAATCAATAAATTAATTCACCCGAAAAGATTTCGGGCCATTTATTTCGCCACCAAATTGACCAGCCTCTTCGACACGACGATCGTCTTGACGACTTCTTTGCCTTCCAGCTTGGCCTGCACGCGGTCGCTAGCCAGCGCGGCGTCCTTCATCGCGTCGTCCGAAACGTCCGCCGGAACCGTCACGCGCGCGATCAGCTTGCCGTTCAACTGAATCGGAATCTCCAGCTCTTCCTCCTTCGCCAGTTCGGCGTCGAACCGCGGCCAGGCCGAGGCGACAACGATCTCGTCGTGGCCTAACGAAGCCCACAACTCTTCGGCGATGTGCGGCGTGAAGGGCGCCAACAACTTTGCCAGCGCTTCCATCGCCTCTTTCATCGCAAAGTGGTCGGAGTCGGTCACGTCTTCCTTCAAGGAGCCGTCGAAGGCGTAAATCTCATTCGTCAGCTCCATCAACGCGGCCACGGCGGTGTTGAAGTTCATTCGTTCGCCGACGTCGTGGGTGACGCGTTTGATCGTCTGATGCGTCTTGCGGCGCAGGCTCCGGGCCGCCGGAGAGAACTCGCCTTCCGACGCGCCGCTCAATTTGTCGTGCCATTTGTGAATGAGGCGCCAGACGCGCCCCAGGAACCGGGACGAACCTTCGGCTCCGGCCTCGCTCCATTCCAGGTCTTTTTCGGGCGGGGCCGCGAACAGCATGAACAGGCGCACCGTGTCCGCGCCGTGGATCTTGATCATCTCGTCGGGGTCTACGGTGTTCTTCTTCGACTTCGACATCTTCTCGATTCGCCCGACCGCCACCAAGCGACCGCAGTGGACGCACTTGCCGTCAATGACTTCATTCGGGTACAGGTAGTCGTGTTCTTCGCAACGAAAAGTCGCCAGACAGACCATTCCCTGAGTCAGCAGCTTCTTGACCGGCTCGTCGAACCTGACCAGTCCCAGGTCACGCATGATCTTCGTCCACAGCCGCGTGTAGATCAGGTGCAGCACCGCGTGTTCTATGCCGCCGATGTATTGCTCGACCGGCGTCCAGTAGGCCGCGATTTCGGGCGCGAACGGCAATTTGTCGTTTTTCGGATCGCAGTAGCGGAAGTAGTACCACGACGAATCGACGAAGGTGTCCATCGTGTCGGTGTCGCGCCGGGCCGGCCCGCCGCACTTCGGGCAGGTCGTGTTTACGAAGGCCGCGTGTTCGGCCAGCGGCGACCCCGTGGTGTTGAAATTCAGGTCGTCTGGCAGCTCAACCGGCAGTTGCTCTTCGGGCACGGGCACGATGCCGTCTTTCGGGCAGTGGATGAACGGAATCGGCGTTCCCCAAGCGCGCTGGCGCGAGACGCCCCAATCACGAATCTTGAAATTGGTCTTCGCCTCGCCGAAGCCGTGCTTTACAGCGTATGCGGTCATCGCTTCGATCGCTTCGGGAACTTTCATCCCGTTGAACGGGCCTGAGTTGATCAACTCGCCGGTCTCGTCCTTCGCGGTAAATGGGACCTCGACCGGAGCGTCGTCGGGTTCTGTCGAGCCGGCCAATTTGATCACGCGCGGAATCGGCAGCCCGTATTTCTTCGAGAACTCGAAGTCGCGTTCGTCATGCGCGGGCACGACCCCGATCGCGCCCGTGCCGTAACCGGTTACCACAAAGTTGGCGGTCCAGACGGGCAATTTCTCGCCGCTGAACGGGTTGATGACGAACAGGCCGGTCTCGACCCCTTGCTTCTCGCGGCCTTCGGAGATGCGGTCTTCGGGCGAGACAGCCTTCTGCTCTTCGACGAACGCCTTCAACTCGTCGCTCGCCTTGCCCGACGCGATCAGCTCGTCGATCAGTCGATGTTCGGGCGCGACGACCACCGCGTTCGCGCCAAAGATC